>Ga0102589_1001117_pt1 | contig 39968 bp, 39 predicted proteins | sample AraplaMF_Col_mLB_FD_76858 | JGI IMG/M metagenome (GOLD analysis project Ga0102589, IMG submission 76858) | Arabidopsis root microbial communities from the University of North Carolina, USA - plate scrape MF_Col_mLB | ecosystem: Host-associated > Plants > Roots > Endosphere | place: USA...
AAATGGTACTTGCTACAAGCTGCAGTAAATCATTTACATATGTTTGTGAAGATTTAAATTCCTGTACAACCGGAATGCTATCAAGTTTATCTTGCAGAGCATCTATTTCCGCTTCTACTTTTTTCAATGCTTCCCATTTTCCATAATGCTGTAAGTTTACGGCTTGTTTTTGCAGCGCTTTAATTTCATCAATTGCACGTTTTACATTTTCATTTTTATGAATTTGCGCTTCCGCACGTTTAAAGAAATCCACTTCTTCTGTTTCAGAAATCATTTTCGCTAATTCTTTCGCTTGCTCAACAATTTCATCTTTTGTATAAACTTTCATCTATTATTTCACCTCGAGTGGCTCCTCAACCAATTCCCCGTTTAGAGACCAAGTTTTTGCTTCCGTTACTTTTACTTTTACAAGCTGACCGATTGCATATTTTGGAGCTACGAAGTTTACAAGTTTATTGGTACGCGTATAGCCTGCAAGCACGTCGGGATTATTCTTACTTTCTCCATCAACTAGTACTTCAACGATTTGGCCTTTATATCGTTTATTCTTTTCCATAGAATATTCATTAACCAATGCATTTAAACGTTGTAAACGCTCTTTTTTTACTTCCATCGGTACATTATCCTTCATTTTTGCAGCAGGTGTACCTTCACGTGGAGAATAAATAAATGTAAATGCACTATCAAACCCTACTTCGCGATATAACGACATCGTTTCTTCAAACTGCTCGTCTGTTTCATTTGGGAAACCAACGATAATATCAGTTGTTAATACTGCATTCGGAATCGCTTCTTTAATTTTACGTACAAGTTCTAAATAGTGTTCCCGTGAATATTTACGTGCCATAATTTTCAACATATCTGTACTTCCAGATTGCACCGGTAAGTGGATATGTTCAACTAAATTACCGCCTTTTCCAAGTACTTCAATTAAGTGATCATCGAAATCACGTGGGTGACTTGTCGTAAAGCGAACACGTGCTATATCAATCTTACGAAGTTCATCCATTAAATCGCCAAGACCATATTCTAAATCTTCAAAGTCTTTACCGTATGCGTTTACGTTCTGACCAAGCAACGTAATTTCTTTATATCCATTTGCCGCTAAATGACGAATTTCATTAATAATATCTTCTGGGCGGCGACTACGTTCTTTACCACGTGTATATGGTACTATGCAATATGTACAGAATTTGTCGCATCCATACATAATATTTACCCATGCTTTAATATCACCACGACGTACTTTCGGAAGGTTTTCAATTACATCCCCTTCTTTAGACCATACTTCAACAACTGTCGCTTTTGAGAACATCGCATCTTTTAAAATGTACGGCAAACGATGAATATTATGTGTACCAAATACCATATCTACATGCTGGTTTTTTTGCATAATTTTATTTACAACAGATTCTTCTTGAGACATACAACCACACACACCAATTAAAAGATCTGGGTTTCTTTGTTTTAATGGTTTTAAATGACCAAGTTCACCAAATACTTTATTCTCAGCGTTTTCACGAATGGCACAAGTATTTAATAGAATCACATCTGCATCTTCTGTCGAAAATGTTGGTTCATATCCAAGTGTTGTAAAAATACCAGCCATTACTTCTGTATCATGTTCATTCATTTGACATCCATAAGTACGGATATAAAACTTTCTTCCGGCACCAAAGTTACGAAACTCTTCTGGCAAACCAAAATCACGTTCAATTTTAACTTCTTCTTTTCCGCGTTTTTTCGCATCTTTTAAAGAAGGCGGCTGATATACACTTTCAAAGTATTTACTGTAATCTTTTTCTCCTTTTTTCATAGAAGAATTGGCTTGTTGACTTGCTAATCGTTGTTGCTCGTTCATGGGTAATCTCCTTTCAACCTTAACTATACACACTCTGTAGTCCATTCTAATGACAATCAGACCCATCTTAAAGATTAGGATAGTTTGAGAGATAACTTGCCCCTTTGAAACTCGAGTAATCGATCTAACCATCCGTAAGAATGGAGTCTTCCCGACACCAATAGACATTCCCTTTTTTGTTGTTTTAACCTTGTCCTTTTAAATAACATGTTATTTTATTCCTATACACACTATCATAGTATAAAGTGTTTAGCCAAATTTAACAACAAAGAGACAGTATCATACCCACGTACTACAGCGCACAAACCAATTTTTTCTGACAAGACGATATACTATCATTTTATCATTCTGAATTTTCAGAGTAAACAAAATATATTAAAAATTTAACTCATTTTGTTTACTCACCATGTAAATAAAAAAGCTGCCATTAAGCAGCTTTTTTATTATGATTACATAAATTCAGCAACGAGTTCATCAAACATTTTTTGATCCATTTGTAAATCAGCTTGCACTAAAGGCTTTTCACTATATCCCTTTACAAGTTCTTGGTAAGAAGGCTGCTCTGTATTTTGATAAATTAAGCCTGTTACTAAACCTTTGTTTTCCATTAATGTTTGCATAGCAATCATACGATTAGATGGATCGTATCCTTCGACTGTGCTTAATTTTGTTAAATTCTCTTTAAACCAGTCATACGTATTTACTTTATTATAAGTTACACATGGGCTAAATACATTAATTAAAGAGAATCCTTTATGCTGAATACCAGCTTCGATAAGCTGCGTTAATTCTTTTAAGTCACTAGAGAAGCTTTGTGCCACAAAAGTTGCACCAGCTGTTAACGCCATTTCCATTACAGATAACGCTGGTTCAATTGAACCTTGCGGTGTACTTTTCGTTTTAAATCCCGCTTCGCTACGTGGTGAAGTTTGACCTTTTGTTAAACCGTAAATTTGGTTATCCATAACGATGTACGTAATGTCAATGTTACGACGAATCGAATGAATCGTATGTCCCATACCGATTGCAAAGCCATCTCCATCACCACCAGATGCGATAACTGTTAAATCACGGTTTGCCATTTTCACACCTTGTGCAATTGGAAGTGCACGCCCATGAATACTATGAACACCATATGAATTAATATAACCTGAAATACGACCTGAACAGCCAATTCCAGAAATAACAGCTAATTCATCTGGGTTTAAACCAACGTTAGCTGCTGCACGTTGAATCGCAGCTTGCACCGAGAAGTCTCCGCAACCTGGACACCAGTTTGGTTTTACACTGTTCCGAAAGTCCTTAAATGTTGCCATTTAATACAACCCCTTTTTTGCATTCGTTGTAAATTTCTTTTGGTAGGAATGGATTCCCGTCATATTTTAACAGACTAGAAATTTTCTCACCAATGCCAAGATTCATTTTCATAATGTTAGCAAGCTGACCAGTTGCATTGTTTTCTACTACAACAACGCGTTTTGCATCCTTTACAAGTGGAAGAATTTCATCAGTTGGGAACGGATGAATTAAACGAACATGAGCATGATTTACTTTTAATCCTTCTTGCTCTAAACGCTCCATTGCTTCTTCAATTGCACCACGAGTAGAGTTAAAGCCAACTAACAATACATCAGCTTCATCATACTTAGCATTTTTGTAAACAGGGGTATTAAACTTTAAATTCTCCATTTTACGGAAACGTTTGTCCATTTGTGCTTTACGATTCAGTGCTGATTCAGATGGTTTACCAGTTTCATCATGTTCTACACCTGTCACATGGTGAACACCATTTTTCATACCAGGTAAAACACGTGGTGAAACACCATCTTCTGTCACTTCATAACGTTTAAAGTAAGCTTTATTTTCACGATCTGGTAACTCTGCCTGTAAATCAAGCTTACCGCGGCGAATTTCTACTCTGTCTAACTTCAATGGTTCTACTGTTTGCTTTCCTAAAGAAAGCTGTAAATCTGTTAAGAAAATAACAGGAACTTGATATTCTTCCGCTAGGTTAAATGCTTCTACGATATCATAGAACGCTTCTTCAACAGTACTTGGCGCCATTACGATTTTTGGAATTTCACCGTGTGTCCCGTAAATCATCGCCATTAAATCAGATTGCTCTTGCTTTGTTGGTAAACCAGTACTTGGACCACCACGCTGTGTATCAACGATTACAAGTGGCGTTTCTGTAATACCAGCTAAACCAATTGATTCCATCATTAAAGATAAACCAGGTCCTGCTGATGCTGTTAGGGTACGTACACCCGCATAGTTCGCACCAATTGCCATTGTACAAGCAGCAATCTCATCCTCTGTTTGGATGACTGTTCCGCCTACTTTTGGCAATTTTTTAATTAAGTATTCCATAATTTCAGAGGCAGGTGTAATTGGATATGCTGACATAAAGCGCGCTCCACCAGCTACTGCGCCAAATGCAATTGCATCGTTACCGATCATAAACATACGTTTTTGACCATCAGCTTTTTCAAGCTGCATCATATTCACTTTCTCACCAAGTAATTCTTTCATGTATTGAGAGCCGCGTTTGATTGCTTCCATATTCTTTTTAACGACTTGCTCTCCCTTGCGACCGAAAATTTCTTCAACAACTTCTAAATATACAGTTTCATCTAACCCTAATACTGCACTAGATGCCCCAACGGCAACCATGTTTTTCATTAATGATGTCCCTAATTCAGAGGCAATATCTGTAAACGGTATTGCATATAGATTTACATCTGAACTTTCTGGTATAGTTGGATTAAATTTTGCATCTGCAACAACAATTCCACCTGGTCGTAGTTCGTGGAAGTTAAAATCAATTGTTTCTTGATCAAAAGCAATTAAAATATCTAAATCATCTGATATTGCGCGTACTTCAGTTGTACTTACGCGAATTTTATTATTTGTATGACCACCCTTAATTCGTGATGAAAAGTGGCGGTAACCGTATAGGTAATACCCTAAGCGGTTTAATGCAATACAGAAGATTTCTCCTGTACTTTCAATTCCTTCACCTTGTTGTCCTCCAACTTTCCATGAAAGTTGACTAATCATCTCCTACACCCCTTTTGGCTGCATTCATTGTAGTGTATTTTTTTACAGTAATAGTGTAGCACTTTTTATGCAAAGAAACTACAATGGACACAAATTATACCTCTTCAGACTTCCCTGAATGTTTTGCATAATCTTAATTCGTCTACAATTCTAGCCTTACAATGAAAAAAATGCAATAATTTGGCCTGAATTTCATTATAATTTTTTAATTTTTCTAACTTTTTATTTTCAAATAAAAAAACAATAAAAAATAAGAAACTAGAAAGAAATATGATTAATGAAATTATCATATAAAAAGCTTTGAACATTTGTTTCACTGTATCGCTTACTCAGTTCATTGATTACATATTCATAACGCCGATACGCTTCCACACCGACAACCATTTCTGTGATACCATCAAAATCCGAACCAAATCCTATATTGCGCTCTCCTCCGAGCGAACAAATGCGCTCCACATGCCGTAATATGTCATCCATATAAGCAGGCCTATGGTTGGTTAAAAACTCCGGAACGAACGTTACACCAATTACACCATCTTTTTGAATAAGTGCTTGTACTTGTTCATCTTTCAGATTACGCGGGTGCTGACAAAGCCCATAACAATTTGAATGTGACGCAATTGGATATTGAGCAATTTCCATCACATCCCAAAAACCTTTTTCATTTAAGTGAGACACATCTGTCCATAAACGAAACGAATTCAGCTCTTCTACAACCTTCTTACCAAACACAGTAAGTCCCGCTCCTCTTGTTTCCAGTGCTCCATCAGCTAATAAATTCGCATGATTCCACGTGAGTCCCATAGATCGGACTCCTAAACGATAGAGCGCGCGCAATTTCATCATTTCTTTTCCAATTGCTTCGCCGCCTTCTAATGTTAAAATCGCGCCAATTTCATTTGCTTCTAACTGCGCTATATCTTTTTTTGTCTGAATCAATTTCATGTTTGGTAACGATAAAACCTGCTTATAAAATATATCTATCATAGCTAACGTAGCTTCAAAACGTTGTTCATATGGTACGATTTCAGGTACATATATCGCAAAGCATTGTACGCTTCCTTTTCTTTGCTCCAATTGTTCAAATGTAATATGTAAAGACGGATCATTTTGAAAATTCTTCTTTCCTTTTGCACTCCATAGTTGCCATAGTACATCACAGTGCGCATCAAACACTTTCACTTTCATTTCCCCTTCCCCATAAAAACAACCTGTTTGCATAAAAGCAAACAGGTTGTTCAAACTTAACGAGGTTCTACAATTAATTTTATTGCTGTACGTTCTTCACCATCAATCATAATGTCTGTAAAAGCTGGGATACAAATCAAATCCAAACCACTAGGCGCTACAAACCCTCTTGCAATTGCTACTGCCTTCACAGCTTGATTTAATGCACCTGCGCCAATAGCTTGGATTTCTGCTGTTCCGCGTTCGCGAATAACTCCAGCAAGTGCACCGGCTACAGAGTTAGGGACCGAAGTTGCTTTAACTTTTAATATTTCCATTCCTCGTTTCCTCCTCGTTTCTTTAAAAAGTATTAGCGATTGATTTCACTTTAACTTATATTCACGAGGGGAGACATGTATTCCTGCTAAATTTCTGTAATTTTTCTAAAAAGTTAAAATATAATGTTTTTTCTAACTTTTAAATAATCTTATTCGAAAAATGGCTGATCATCATTGATTAAAATACGTTCAATTTTTTTCGCTTTTCCTGTATTTGGATCCACATCAATTAATACTGCACTTAGTTGCGTTCTTCCATTTGTTACTTCAAAACGTACAGGTAAATTCGTTAAAAATTTCTTCAGTACAGCTTCACGATCCATACCTAAAATCCCATCATACGGACCAGTCATTCCAACATCTGTAATATAAGCTGTTCCGCTTGGCAAAATACGATTATCTGCTGTTGGAACATGCGTATGTGTCCCTACGACTGCCGTAGCACGTCCATCTACGTACCAACCAAGCGCCTGTTTTTCACTTGTTGTCTCAGCATGAAAATCAATAAAGATAATATTTGTACGTTTTTTCGCAATGTTAATTAATTCATCTACTTTTCGGAACGGGCAATCAATTGGCGGAAGGAACGTACGTCCTTGTAAATTAATTACCGCTACTTCGGTACCGTTACAATTTACAAAAATAAGTCCTTTTCCCGGTGTTCCCTCTGGGAAATTGGCTGGTCTTGCAAGATATTTTGCATCATCAATAAACTCAAACACTTCACGGTTATCCCAAGCATGATTCCCAAGCGTAACTGCTTGTGCACCACACTCTAAAAAGTTTCGGTAAATTTTCTCTGTAATACCACGGCCACCTGCAGCATTTTCTCCATTAATAATTGTTACAGTAGGCGTATATTTTTTCTTTAACGCCGGTACGTATTGTTGAATCATACCTCTTCCAGGGGATCCTACTACATCTCCAACAAATAAAATTCTCATATGTCTTACCCTTTCTATGTACTACTTATTTTATTATTCACTAATAAGAAAAACAAATTGCTCATTAAAACTCTTCTTCCATTCTAGCCAACTAGAATGGAAATCGAATAAAGTAATTTGCAAACGATTTATTTTATATTGCCCAATCCCAGCACAAAAAAATAAAGTGGTGTTTCACCACTTTATTTTGCGTATTCCACTGCACGTGTTTCACGAATAACTGTTACTTTAATATGTCCTGGATAATCCAGTTCATTTTCAATACGTTTTCGAATATCACGCGCTAAACGATGGGCTTCTAAATCATCGATTGTATCCGGTTTTACCAAGATGCGAACTTCACGTCCTGCTTGAATTGCAAAAGATTTTTCTACTCCTTCATAGGATTCTGAAATCTCTTCTAACTTTTCAAGACGACGAATATAGTTTTCAAGCGTTTCACTACGAGCTCCTGGTCTTGCAGCTGATAACGCATCCGCTGCTGCAACTAAAACTGCAATGATGGAAGTTGGTTCTGTATCACCATGGTGAGATGCGATACTATTAATAACAACCGGATGCTCTTTATATTTCGTTGCGAGTTCAACACCAATTTCAACGTGACTACCTTCTACTTCATGGTCAATTGCTTTTCCGATATCATGCAATAGACCTGCACGTCTTGCTAGTTTTTCATCCTCGCCAAGCTCCGCTGCCATAAGTCCTGTTAAGTACGCTACTTCCATAGAGTGTTTCAACACATTTTGTCCATAACTTGTACGGTATTTCAAACGACCTAAGATTTTAATTAAATCTGGATGTAATCCGTGGACACCTACTTCAAATGTTGTTTGTTCCCCAACTTCGCGAATATACTCATCCACTTCACGTCTCGATTTTTCGACCATTTCCTCAATACGTGCTGGGTGAATACGTCCATCCTGTACGAGCTTATCAAGAGCGATACGAGCTGTTTCACGACGAATTGGATCGAACCCTGATAGGATTACCGCTTCTGGCGTATCATCAATAATAAGGTCAATACCTGTTAACGTTTCTAACGTACGAATATTACGACCTTCACGCCCGATAATACGTCCCTTCATTTCGTCATTTGGAAGATTTACAACCGAAACGGTTGTTTCAGCAACATGATCAGCTGCACATCTTTGCATTGCAAGAGATAAAATCTCTTTTGCTTTCTTATCCGCCTCTTCTTTCGCACGAACTTCACTTTCTTTTACCATAACGGCAATTTCATGAGAAATTTCACTTTCCACTTTCCCTAAAATGATTGCTTTCGCTTGTTCGCGTGTCAGATTGGAAATGCGCTCTAATTCCGTTTGTTGCTTTTGAACTAACTCTCCCACTTTGCTTTCCAACTCTTCAATCTGTTGTTGTCTCGCTACAAGAGATTCCTCTTTCTTTTCTAACATCTGCTCACGTTTATCGAGCGTCTCGTCTTTACGATCAAGGTTCTCTTCTTTTTGCATTAAACGATTTTCTTGTTTTTGTAATTCGCTTCTACGATCACGAATTTCTAATTCAGCTTCTGTACGAAGTGTATGAATTTCATCCTTTGCTTCTAAAAGCGCTTCCTTCTTAAGTGCCTCTGCTTCACGATTTGCATCTTCTAAAATGCGTCTCGCTTCGTTTGCTGCACCATTAATCTTCGCTTCTGCAATAGACTTTCGAACAAAAAAGCCAACAACTGCACCGACTGTTGCAAGCAAAATGGAGATGAGTATCCAAATTAATGTACTACTACTCATGATTTCACCTCCCCTTGCCATGAATGAAAAAAGACTGTCGGCATGTACATTAATTTGCAACGTACAGCAAAGACCGTCGCCCCGCTTTTTAAGGGACTTTCTTCATTTCACAATTAAAATGTCATATTATTATTTCGAAAAGGTATAGAACCTACTCCGAATGTTACTTCTCTTCTAGAGAAGAGTGTATCGTATATAAGAAAAAATATACATTCTCATTGTATCTATCGCAATTTTCATTGTCAAGCGTTGTCTACTTTTACTTTCTTTACCTTTGTCATATAAATCTCCTTTTAACGAAAAAAGTTTATATTCACGAAAGATGACACCCCTTACCTAATCAGTTTTAACAAGGGAGAACGCCTGAATGAAAGGCCTTGCTACATATTATTGTGAAATAAAAAATAAAAGACACGAAATCGTGTCTTTTGTTAATCTAGAATAGCATCTTCTTCTAAGTTTCCAGAATCTTCACCAATACCATGATGTTCACGAATAAAGAATGCAATTTCATCTCTTAATTCTGGATTTTCTTTTAAGAATTGTTTTGCATTTTCGCGCCCTTGTCCTAAACGTTCTTCATTATAAGAATACCAAGCACCACTTTTTTGAACGATATCAAGTTCAGAAGCCATATCTAAAATTTCGCCTTCTCTTGAAATCCCTTCTCCGTACATAATATCAACTTCAGCAACACGGAAAGGAGGTGCTACTTTATTTTTCACTACTTTTATTTTTGTTTTGTTACCAACAATATCATTACCTTGCTTTAATTGCTCAGCGCGACGCACTTCAAGACGAACTGTTGAATAGAATTTCAACGCACGACCACCTGGAGTTGTTTCTGGGTTCCCGAACATAACCCCAACTTTTTCACGAATTTGGTTAATAAAGATTGCAATTGTTTTTGATTTGTTAATCGCACCGGAAAGCTTACGAAGTGCTTGTGACATTAGACGTGCTTGTAAACCGACGTGAGAGTCACCCATTTCTCCTTCGATTTCCGCTTTTGGTACAAGAGCCGCTACAGAGTCAATTACGATAATATCAATTGCACCGCTTCGTACTAAAGCTTCTGCAATTTCTAGACCTTGTTCTCCTGTATCAGGCTGTGATAATAGTAACTCATCAATATTAACACCCAATTTTTGTGCATATACAGGATCCATCGCATGTTCTGCATCAATAAATGCTGCTTGTCCACCTTGACGTTGCACTTCTGCAATCGCATGTAAGGAAACCGTTGTTTTACCTGAGCTTTCAGGTCCATAAATTTCGATAACACGTCCGCGCGGGTAACCACCAACACCTAAAGCTACATCAAGTGCTAATGAACCACTTGGAATTGTAGAAATTCTACGTTCTGCCTGTTCTCCTAATTTCATAATGGAACCTTTACCAAATTGCTTCTCTATTTGTTTTAACGCCATATCTAATGCCGCTTGACGATCACTCATTCAAAATTCCTCCTTAACTGAATTGCTAATCTTATTATACCTATTTTCATATCAATTTGCCAACAAAAATCGAACGTTTATTCGTTTTTTTGTTTTCCATGGAAAAAGTTTCATTTTTCATCACAAAAAAACTAGAAGAAACTCATATCTCTTCTAGTTTTTTGTATAAATGATAAAATCCATATTTCACAGAGCGTTCTCGAATTTGCTGACGACTTCCACTTAATTTAAGAGGAAAAACAAACGTTGGTTCATTCTTTATCGCTAAACCTACAAAAACAGTACCAGGCTCTTTATTTTCCGAAGCACCCGGTCCTGCCACTCCAGTAAAGCTAATCCCAATATCTGCCTTCAATAGTGTCTTTACATTTTCAGCAAGATAACGAGCACATTGTTCGCTAACAGCACCGACTGTTTGTAAGGTTTCTTCAGGCACTTGTAAAACATGTTGTTTCACATCGTTATGATAGCAAATCACGCCGCCTTTAAAAACAGAAGATACGCCGGCATTTTCTGTTACTTGATTTCCAAACAGACCGCCTGTTAAACTTTCTGCACACGCTAAAGTTAAAGCTTTTTTCTTCAATAAATCAATCGCTTTATTATGAAGAAAATCTTGATTATATCCGTAGAAAAACTCCCCTACTCGTTCTAAAATCAAATCTTCTATATGTTGAATTAACACTTCCGCATGCTTTACATCATGGTGTTTAGCGGTCAAACGAAGCGTTACTTCTCCATCTGAAGCTAGCGGAGCAATTGTTGGATTCGTTTGCCCATCAATTAAGTCTTGAACTTTCACTTCCAGTTGGGATTCTCCAATGCCGAAAAAACGAAGAACACGGGAATATATATGCTCTTCAGTTGTAAAGTTACGTAAAAACGGCTCTACGTAGCTTGTATACATCGGTTTCATTTCTTTTGGCGGGCCCGGTAATAAAATATAAACCTTCTGGTTCTTAGCTAGCCCCATACCCGGTGCCATACCATGATCATTTGCAAATACAGTCGATCCTTTCAAAACAAGTGCTTGTTTCTTATTATTTTCTGTGAATTCGCGTCCTGTACGTTTAAAATACTCGCCAATTGACGTTAAAGCCTCTTCATCATAAACAAGTTCTTCTTGTAAGGTTGAAGCAATTGTTTCTTTCGTTAAATCATCTTTTGTCGGTCCTAATCCACCAGTAAAAATAAGTATATCTGCACGCTTCTCAGCAATTTGAATTGCTTCTTGTAAACGATGATTATTATCACCTACAACCGTATGATAATACACATTAATTCCGATGGAAGCTAACTTTTCAGATAAAAACTTCGCATTTGTATTTGTAATTTGCCCGAGTAACAATTCTGTTCCAACCGCAATAATTTCGGCATTCATTCCGATTCCCCCATAAGCTGTTATTTTGAATTTACAAAAGCAGCTCTATTTTTCCAGAAATAGTCCCAGCCAGAAATAACCGTAAAGATAAGTGCAATCCATATGAAAATATCCGCAACCGGAATATGGATTAAATTTAACGGTACATCATGTAATAAATATGCTGAAATCGCAATAATTTGTGTCCATGTTTTAATTTTCCCTAACATATTCGCCGCAACAACCTCACCAGTTCCAGCCAATATAAGACGTAATCCTGTTACAGCAAACTCACGGCTAATGATTACAATAACAATCCAAGATGGAACATATTGCATTTCTACTAATGTAATAAGCGCTGCTGAAACAAGTAACTTATCAGCTAATGGATCAAGAAACTTACCTAGATTCGTCACGAGATTATACTTTCTTGCATAATGTCCATCAATCCAATCTGTAGCTGAAGCAACAATGAAAACTATCGCTCCTACTAAATGTTGAATTGGTAAATCTACATTTCCAACTGTATATGTTCCCCAGTTAAAAGGAGCTAACATAATTACTAAAAAAATTGGAATTAAGCAGATTCGAGATATTGTAATTTTATTTGGTAAATTCACAGCTATTCCTCCATCATGTCAAAAACATTTGTTCATTGGAAAAAAGTCATCGAAGCGATGACTGTTATTGTGCAGGTTGTCCTACCCCTAGATTTTTAATCACTAATCTTTGGTGATATTCCTTTTCTGGATCTAGTGGGAAAGCAACAACTTGGCCATTCAGTTTAATTTCAACATTCGGTGCACTTCCAATGTTGAGAAGTACTTCTTTTGCTGTTGTTAAATCATGTTTTTCTGTTTGACCTTCTTGAAGTGTACCATTAAAAACGACATTTCCACCTTCATTTTTAATGTCTACATAACTTGCACCCTTCGCTGTAATTTCTAACTCCAGTGCTTTATTATTATGAATTTCCAAAGTAGATACCTTACCACTTGTTCCAACAAGCTTCACTTCTTCTTGTCCAGCAGGTGGCTGTTGTGCTGGTGGTTCTTCTTTCTTTGGCTCTTCTTTTTTAGGTTCTTCTTTTTTAGGTTCTTCTGCTTTTACTTCTTCTTTCTTTTCATCAAGCGGAGAATTTTTCGCCTTCTGTACTTCTATTTGTTCACTTTTCGTTTGTTTTACTTGTCCTTCATCTTTTCCAATTAACCATTGGAAAACAAACCACACAGCTACCCCTACTGCAATTACCAATAATGCAATCAATATTTTAGACATATGATCTGCTATTGGAAGCGATGCTGCTTTTTGCATAGTTTCTTGTGTTTTTTGACCTTTTGATATTTGCGGTACATCATGAGATTCAGATTGTGGTACTACGCTTTGATACTCTACAATCAACTCTTCTCCGTTCAGACCAACCGCGTCCGCATATTGTTTAATAAATGCACGTGCATAAAATGCACCAGGCAATATACTATAATCGCCCTCTTCAATTGTTACTAAATACCGTTTTTGAATTTTCGTTACCTCATGTAGCTGATCAATAGATAAGCCTTTCGCTTCTCTTGCTTCCTTCAGCTTTTGTCCTAATTCCGTCACTACTAACACCTCAATATTTCTTTAAAAGTCAAACATAGAGAAATTATTTTGCGCTCCTTGCTCAATTTCATCTACTAAATTATATTGAATTTCTTCATCATAATCGTTACGCAATTCAATAATATAATCAAAATCATCAAGTGTATATTCTGATTGACTCACAAATACATCTGGATGTTCGACAACTTTAGTTGCGGGTAATCTCATAATTTCACGAACGAGTTGCCAATGCCTTTCATTCGCACGCTTTGTTGAAACAATGCCATCTAATATAAAAATATTATCGTCACTATACTCATCTTCAATCAGTTGACTGCGTACAGTTTGTTTAATAAGAGTAGACGAAACAAATAGCCAACGCTTATTTGCACAAACACTTGCGGCAACGATAGATTCCGTTTTTCCAACGCGAGGCATTCCTCTTATTCCGATGAGTTTATGTCCTTCTTTTTTCATTAGTTCCGCCATAAAATCAACGAGTAAACCCAATTCATCACGAACAAAACGAAATGTTTTCTTATCATCTGCGTCTCGCTGTATGTACCTACCGTGCCTAACTGCCAACCTATCTCTGAGCTTTGGTGGACGATATTTCGTTACCGTTATATTATCCATCGTATTCAAAATTGATTCAAGTCTAGAGATTTGCTCTTGGCTATCACACATAAGCAACAGCCCGCGCCGAGCGTTGTCTACACCATTAATTGTGACAATATTAATACCAAGCATACCGATTAACGAAGAAACGTCACCAAGCAAGCCAGGTCGGTTTTTATGTATTTCATATTCAAAATACCATTCAATCATCAAATGTCACTCCCCCTGCTTACTTTACACCTACGTACTATATTATATGATTTTACGTTAATAGGGAAGATAAATGTATAATGAATCACGGTATTTTCAATACCTAAAAAAAAGAGAGGATTTTCTCCTCTCTTTTTTACTTATGTTGTACAAACTTTACCATTAAGTTAGCAATCATGTGTTGTTCTTGTTCATCAGCCACTTTCCAAAGCTCAGCTAATAATTTTTCTTGATCATTTCGCGCCTCTACTTCATTTGCCAAATAATCACCTACACGGAATGCCATATCTGAAACTGCACCACCATCAAGCCCTTTTCCTTGCGCTTGTTCTAAACGTTCTCCTAAAAAGCTTTTCCACTGGTCAAAATTCTCTAATACTGACATGTTTAAGCACCTCACTATTAAGTAATAGAATCATACTTAATTTGTACAATTTCTCACTTTTTATGTACATATTTTTATTTTAACAATGCCAGCCACCGTTTACTCCAATAATTTGCCCTGTTATATAGGAAGCCCCTGGTGATACAAGGAAAGAAACAGTTTTGGCGACTTCCTCTGGAAATCCAATCCTTCCAGCTGGAATCTCTTCTGCGATCTCTTTCTTGTCCTCTTCTGAAAACACACTTAACATTTCCGTCTCTATGGCCCCTGGTGCCACTGCATTTACACGTATACCACTTAGCGCAACCTCTTTTGCGAGCGCCTTTACATAAGAGTTTTGTGCACCTTTTACCATAGAATACAGCACCTCACAAGACGCTCCTACTTGTCCCCATATAGATGAAATAACAACGATATTTCCACTTCGCAGGCGGATCATCGATGGAAGCGCAAGTGAAAGAAGGTTATAAACACTCTTCACCTGCAATTCCACCATCTCATTCAATTGCTCATTTGTCACATCTGTCGCCAAACCAAATATACTTTTTCCAGCTGCATACACAATAACATCAATCGGATAATGAATTTGCGCCCAGAGCTTTTGCACGCCATCTACCACTGCTAAATTCGCTTGAACTGGAATAATTGCACCAAGTTGCTGTTCTAATTTTTTTATTTTCTCTTCACTTTTGTTGTAATGGACATACACCGTATAACCATCTTCAACTAATTGTTTCGAAATTGCAGAGCCAATTCCTCCGCTTCCTCCAGTCACTAATGCAAACTTTGTCATATGTATCCTCTCTTATCTTTCCTCTACAGAGAAACTCTTTCAAAACACTAATCTTATCATGTATTCACAAACAAATAATACCCCCACCTTACAATTCAGCAATAGCCAAAAGGTTAGGTGGGGGATAAACTGTCCGTAAAGTTCTAAATCGTAAGGCTTAAGCCCCACTTATTCATGTTTCATTTTATTTCTTTGGCAAGACTTGGCAAATACTCATTCTTTCTTCAGATAAAAATACTTTGGCTGCTTCTTGTAAATCTTGAACAGTTAATCCCTCTAAAACGGACAGAGCATCAAACAAACTAGATTCATTAAACGCATACCTTGTGAATTGATTTGCAATATATTCAGGTGAGTTAAGCGATCGTAAAAAGCCGCCAATTTTCTTTTTCTTTACACGCTCTAACGCATTCTCATCTAATTCATTATAATTAGTCTGTAGTAAAACACCTTTTAAACGTTCAGCTAGCTCATCAGGTTGCTTCGTATCACCACCAACCATCGCAAAACCAAAGTTACCTTCTTCTGTATAATCATAAGAGAATGAGTCATCAATAAGTCCTTCATTATATAAAGACTCATAATGAACTGATCCTTTCCCAAATAAATAATCTAAAAGTAATGTAAGCGCGATCTCTTGTTTTAAAAGCTCTTGCCCTTTTTCTTTAAGCCCAGTCGCCTTTATGCCTATTAAACATTTCGGTGTTTGAACAGGCATAGAAATAATTTTTTTCTTTTCATTTACTGATTCTGGTTCATCTTCAAACGAACGTACGATTTCTGGTTGATTTTTATAATCTTTTTTCGCCTGATTTTCACGTACTAAGTTCATTGTTTTTTCTGGGTCAATTGCTCCTACAACAAATAACAACATATTGCTAGGATGATAAAATGTCTCGTAGCACTCATACAATAAGTCTTTTGTAATTTTACTAATGGACTCAATTGTTCCTGCAATATCGATTTTAATTGGGTGTTTGACAAATAAACTATCGATTAAGCCAAAATACAAACGCCAATCCGGGTTATCTTGATACATTTGAATCTCTTGACCAATAATTCCCTTTTCCTTTTCAACTGTTTTTTCAGAGAAATAAGGTTCCTGAACAAAATTTAATAATGTATTTAAATTTTGTTCTACATTTGATGTACATGAAAACAAGTACGCTGTTCTCGTAAATGATGTAAACGCATTCGCAGAAGCACCTTGTTTACTAAACAACTGAAACGCATCATGATCTTCTTTTTCAAACAATTTGTGCTCAAGAAAATGAGCAATCCCATCTGGCACTCGAACCATTTCTTCTTTTCCAAGTGGAACAAACGTGTTATCAATGGAACCATATTTTGTTGTAAACGTCGCAAAAGTTTTATTAAATCCTTGCTTCGGCAATATATATACATCTAACCCATTTGGAAGCTTTTCATAATAAAGTGTTTCTTTTAATTGTTCATAAGAAATTTTCTCCATCTATTCTCCCTCCGTTCCGTGTAAAAAGTAAATCGTATCTAGCTCAATATTATTGGCAACCTTTACAATTTTCTCTTTTGTAACACGTTCAATTCCAGTTAACCATTCCTCTACTGGACGGGTACGTTCTGCAATGACGCCATGATAAAGCATTTCTACGAAACCACGCGGTGTATCAATTGCCTCTAAAATTTGGTTTTGAATTACACTCTTTGTTTGATGAATTTCTTCTTCAGAAAAGTCACCGTTTTGCATTGCTTTCATTTGCTCTTTAATAATCTCGACTGCTTTTTCATAATTTTTCGCTTCAATTCCCGACATAACAAAGAGAAGACCTTTATGACTTTCAAAACGCGACGCTGCATAATAGGCTAAACTGTTTTTTTCACGTACATTCACAAATAATTTCGAATGTGAGAATCCACCAAATAACCCGTTAAACAGCTGTAGCGCAAAATAATCCTCATCACGGTACGTAATATATGTGCGATATCCGATATTTAATTTACTTTGCTTTAATTCTTGTTTTTCAACAATTTCTTGTTCTTCATTATTTCGCTTATGAAGAATGACATTTTTGTCTTTTGCTGTACGAGGCGCGATTGAAAAGTATTTACCTACTAAGTCAACCGCATCTTCATCTATGTCACCAATGATATATAGATCCATTTCATCTTCCGCTAACACCTTTTGATAATAGCGGTATAAAGTTTCATTTGTAATGGAGGCAACGCGCTCTTTTTGACCATTTGCACTTAAACGATATGGTTCTACTTTACACATTTCTTCTATTAATCGCTCATTCGCATAGCGCATTTTATCATCATATGTAGCTTCAATTCGTTGCACGAGCGCTCTTTTTTCACTTTCTACAATTGATGATAAAAAACCGCTCCCTTCAGTTGCTGGGTGTAATACAATATCAGACAGTATAGACAGTGCTTTTTCAAACAACGGCGGTGCATCTTGTAAATATGTTTCGTTGGCAATATCCACATAAATAGAGATGATATGATCTTCCCCTTTTTTACTTACATCTACCGCCAGAGAAGAACCGTACAACTCCTCTAAATATTGGCGAAGACGAATTACAGATGGCAGTTTTTCTGTTGCACTTTGCAATACATATGGTAATAAAGCACGCTCTGTCACCGTTTCTTCATTTAAAGGTGCTTTAAGGCGAAATACAAATGTATTTGTTTTATATTTATCTGTCGGAATCATATGTACACGTAAACCACCTAGTTCATGCATTTGCTGTTCCATCAGTTTCATTTTATAGCCCTCCTTTACGTATGTAGGAATATTCCTCTTCAATATACAGTTTTTAGAAACGAAAAATCAACTTTTCTCCCTTACATACTTTTCCCTCAAACAGTTTACTAATTAAAAAGAGAAAGTAATTTTCTGTATTAAACATATTCTATGTAAAAAAGCCCGCACTAATGTGCGAGCTTTTTCCATACTTGTAAAACGCTTATCTTTTTCCTTTTTCATACGGTGTTCCAAGTGCCTTTGGAGCTTCTGAACGTCCTACAAAACCAACAAGCGCTAAAATTGTGAACACATATGGTAATATCGCTAAGAAAACACTCGGAATTTCTTTTAATACAGGGATTGTACCACCAGTTACCCCTAGTGATTGTGCAAATCCAAAGAATAAAGCAGCTCCTAGTGCACCAATTGGGTTCCATTTCCCAAAGATCATAGCAGCTAACGCTAAGAAACCTTGTCCCGTAATCGTTGCACCTGAGAAGTTGTTTGAGATTGACAGTGCAAAGGTTGCACCGCCTACTCCAGCAAACATCCCTGAAATACAAACAGCAATATAACGCATTTTATATACATTAATCCCCATTGTATCCGCAGCCATCGGATGTTCACCAACCGCACGAAGACGAAGACCAAACGGTGTTTTATAAATAATATACCAAACAACAAATGCTAAAATAATGGCAATATACGATGTTAATGGTACATTTGAGAAAAATATTTTTCCAATAACCGGAATATCCGACAGTCCTGGAACATCAATTTTCTCAATACGGTAGTGAATAAAATCAGTTTGTCCTTTACCAAAGATTTTCTTAATCGCAAAAACAGTTAAACCAAGAGATAAAAAGTTAATTGCTACTCCACTAACAACTTGATCCGCACGGAATGTAATCGATGCAACTGCATGAAGAAGTGCAAATAATCCGCTACCAATTGCTGCAAATATAAGTGCAATCCAAGGAGTCATAGCCCCCCAAGTATCCCCCATTAATAGCGTGGTAACAACACCAACAAATGCACCAAATAACATTAATCCTTCCAATGCGATATTTACAACACCAGAACGCTCACTAAATACGCCACCTAACGCTGTAAAGATTAGAGGTGCTGCCGTGTATAACGTACCCGTCACAAGAATGGCTAAAACATCTAGAAAGCTCATTTATTTCCCCTCCTTGCTTATGCGCGTAAGTGTCCAGCGTAAAATATAACTACAAGCAACAAAGAAAATAATACATGCAATAATTACATTAATTAACTCAGATGGTACATCTGCTTCAAAGTTCATTTGCGGCGCTGCACTTTTTAAACCTCCAAATAATAACGCAGCAAGTATAATACCAAATGGATTATTCCCTCCAAGAAGCGCTACCGCAATCCCGTCAAATCCAATTCCGGTAAATGTAGCCATCGCTGTCATACTTTGGAATGTTCCAAGCCCTTCCATCGCGCCACCAATACCAGCAAATGCACCCGCAATTGTCATAGATAACACAACATTACGAGACACTTTCATACCAGCATATTGAGACGCTTGTTGGTTAAACCCAACTGATTTCAATTCATAACCTAAAGTTGTTCTATCTAATAAGAACCACATAAGAATCGTAACAAGAATTGCGACAACAATTCCCCAGTGAAGACGAGAGCCATCTGTTAAAGAAGCTAACCAATCTGAAGCTAATGACGCACTCGGCTGAATATCATATGTTTTGTCATTGCCTTCATGTAAAAAGCGTTTAATGATGTCATATGTAACATATAATGCAATGTAGTTCATCATAATCGTTACAATAACTTCATTAACCTTAAATTTCCCTTTCAAATATCCCGGAATAAATCCCCATAGTCCACCAACTATAGCTGCCACTAAAATAGACAATGGAATATGAAGAAAGGCAGGTAATGATACTGCATAACCAAACCAAACAGCAGCAAGCCAACCAACTAACAATTGTCCTTCTACCCCGATATTAAATAAACCTGTACGAAACGCAAAAGCTACCGATAACCCCGCAAGAATAAGCGGAATCATTGTACGAAGCGTCTCTCCAATTGCACTGGGACTTCCGAACATACCAGTCCAAAGTGCACTATATCCAACAATTGGATCATACCCACTAACTAACATAACAATGGCACCAACAAGCAACCCAAATATAACGGATAATACAGGAACTAAAATATTAATCGTTCGCTCCGTTAAAAACTTTTTAGCCATTTGTACTCACCTTCGCTTCCCCTGTTCCACCAGCCATTAAAAGACCTAATTGTTTTTCATTTGTTTCTTTTGCATTAACAATCGCGACAATTTTCCCTTCATAAATAACAGCAACGCGGTCACTCACATTTAAAATTTCATCGAGTTCTAAAGAAAGAAGAAGCACCGCTTTTCCTTTATCTCTCTGTTCAATTAATTTCTTATGAATAAATTCAATCGCACCTACATCTAAACCACGTGTCGGCTGCGCTGCGATTAATAAATCTGGATCACGATCTACTTCACGTGCAATAATTGCCTTTTGCTGGTTCCCGCCAGATAATGCACGAGCTACTGTTTGCTCGCTAGGTGTACGTACATCAAACTGCTCAATCAGCTCTTTTGCCTTTTTCGTTATTTTACTAAAATTTAAAATTCCTTTATTTGAAAATGGATTCTTATAATATGTTTGTAAAACAATATTATCTCTAACGGAAAAATCAAGAACTAGTCCATGTTTATGACGGTCTTCTGGAATATGACCGACTCCTTCTTCCGTAATTCGTCTAACAGGCCAGTTTGTGATTTCTTTTCCATTAATTGCAATAGAACCTGACTCAACTTTTCGTAAACCAGTAATTGCCTCTATTAATTCACTTTGTCCATTCCCATCAATCCCTGCAATACCGACGATTTCTCCTGCACGAACAGTTAAGTCAAGGCCTTTTACAGCAGGCAATTGGCGCACATCATGAACAACAAGATTTGCAATAGAAAGTACATCTTCCTTAGGTCTGGCATCTATTTTTTCTGTTTTAAAATTCACTTGACGTCCGACCATTAGTTCTGCAAGTTTATGTTCATCTGTATTTGCAACGTCAACCGTTCCGATTCCTTTTCCTTTACGAATAATCGTACAACGATCACAAACTTCCATAATTTCTTTTAACTTATGTGTAATAAGAATGATAGATTTCCCTTCTCGCACAAGCTTTTTCATAATTTGAATAAGCTCATGAATTTCTTGAGGAGTTAATACTGCCGTCGGTTCATCAAATATTAAAATCTCTGCTCCGCGATACAGCGTTTTTAAAATTTCAACACGTTGCTGCATACCAACTGAAATATCTTCAATTTTCGCATACGGATCTACAGCTAAACCATATTGTTCTGATAATTGTTGAATCTCTTTTGCAGCTTCATCAATAGCAATTTTCCCTTTTCTCTTCGGTTCATTTCCAAGAATAATATTCTCTGTAACTGTAAAATTATGAACAAGCATAAAATGTTGATGAACCATACCAATCCCGAAGTCATTTGCAATATTAGGGTTTGTAATCTTTACAGGATTCCCTTTAATTTTAATTTCTCCTTGTTCTGGCTGATATAATCCAAAAAGAACGTTCATTAACGTTGACTTCCCTGCACCATTTTCTCCGAGTAAAGCATGTATTTCTCCCTGTTTTACTTGCAGCGTAATATTATCGTTCGCTACAATGCCTGGGAATACTTTTGTAATATTATTCATCTCAATTACGTATTCCATTTTGTTCCTCCTTTTAGCAGGGAACAGTCCCCAATTACACTCTATTAAAAGTAATTTTATATATACAAAGGTTAGTTCTAAGAACTAACCTTTGCTATTTCTCTATTATTTCTTAAGAGCAGCTTCGTATTCTTTGTACTCTTTATCAGTAGCAGGTACTTTAATTTCACCAGCAGTAATTTTCTTTTCAAACTCTTCTACTTTTGGTAAAATTTCTGGATTTACTTTTTTCACATTATCAGTTGTTTTCGCAATGCCAACACCTTCATCTTTCAAACCAAACGCTTCTACTTTTCCGCCTTTTAACTTACCATCTTTTGCTTCTTGTGCTACTTTTTCAACCGCAACATCAACGCGTTTTACCATAGAAGTTAGCGTTACGTTTTCAGGCATACCTTCTTGATTTTGGTCACGGTCAACACCGATTACCCAAACATTTTCACCTTTCTTCTTACGGTTTTTCGCTTCAGTAAACACGCCGTTACCAGTACCACCAGCAGCATGATAAATTACGTCTACTCCTTGTCCGTACATTGCTGATGCAAGTGCAGCACCTTTTTCAGGTTTATCAAATGCTTCTGCATATTCAGATACAATCTCAATATTTGGGTTAACAGCTTTAGCACCAGCTTTAAATCCATTCTCAAACTTACTAATTAAATCACTCTTCATTCCACCAACAAACCCAACTTTATTTGTTTTTGTTGACATCGCTGCTACTGCACCTACAAGGAATGATCCTTCATGATCCTTAAATGTAATACTTGTTACGTTCGGTTGTTTTACTACAGTATCTACAATCGCAAACTGTTGCTTTGGATTTTCTTTCGCAACTTCTTCAATTGCTTTTTCTAATTTATAACCAATACCAAAAGATAAATCATATTTATCTTTTGCAAATTTCTTTAAGTTCGGAATATAATCTGCTTCTTTTTCAGACTGAAGGTAACGATAGTTCGTCTTCTCTTTTAGCCCATTATCTTTACCGAATTTTTGTAAACCTTCCCAAGAAGATTGGTTAAATGATTTATCATCAACGCCCCCAACGTCTGTAACCATACCTACTTTAATGCTCTTTCCATCTTTTTTATCTCCACTTGCTTTATCCGAGTTACCACATGCACCTAACACTGTACTCGCCGCTAACGTTAATGATAATAAAAGACCTGTTTTTTTCTTCATACTAGAAACCCCTCCTAAATGATATATGTATCTATTAATATGCTAGTGTCCCCTTCTTCTTGCTGTCACCTCCCTAAAAAGGAACGAATTACATACGTTTTCGTAATACGTGGAAGCTAAATTTATCTGCTCTAAAATAATTAATAGAATATAAGATCGGCTCATCATTTTGATCATAGTGCATTTGCTTTAGAATCAGCAGCGCTGTTTCTGGTTCGCATTGTAAAATTGGTGATATTTTCGGATGATAACCAATTGGTTCAATATGAGCAACCGCGTATGTAATGCGTTTATGCGTGTTATTATGAATAACAGTAAGTAGCGATTCCTCATTATAATCAGACAAATCTGGTAATACTTCTTTTGCCAACTTGTCAATGCAATAGACAACAGGTTCCCCATCTGCTGTACGAACACGCTCAATCATCACAGCCTCAAAGCCTTCATCACTATTAAACTTTTCTTTTTCCTCTTCTGTTAGACTCGTAGTAGATGATGATAAAAAGATTGTTCCCGGTGTTTTCCCCACACTAGAAATCATATCTGTAATACTAGAAAGTTGTTCAATTCCAGAAGAAAACAGCGGTTTTGCATTCACAAAAGTACCAACGCCATGTCTGCGAATAACAACATTTTCCTCTTCTAAAATACGCAATGCTTCCCGTAAAGTCGCTCTACTTACGCCAAGTTCTTTTGCTAAATCAAACTCTGAAGGCAATTTTTGTTTTTCTTTATATGCCCCGCTTTTGATTTTCTCTTTAATATGATCGATCACCCGTAAATATAAGTGTCGACTATCGGATTTAACTGACATAAGACTCCCCCGCATTCCAATTATTCGACCTCTGATGTAAGACTTCTGTTCTCGATTTTCAACCAATACATGACATACCTTACATAACGATACGATAAAATAAAATTTGTCGAATAAATGTTAATAATTTTTCAAAATGAAATTTTCTATCTTTATTTCATAAAAAAAACTTTGCACCCCAACATTCCTCATATAGAGAAAAAGTTAGATACAAAGATCCCTTACATCCTTTGTTACACACTTTTCCCCTCATAGTCTAGCAATTCATGGTTGCCAGGTAGAAACTTATGGACCTTATCTCCAAGATTATATGAGGCAGTGATTCTTTTCGAAGTAATCGTACCACCTGCTCCCATATGTGTCAACATAATTCAACATTTTTTTGCAAGTAATATCGAACATTTTCCAAAAATAATATTGAAAGCATTCGTATTCTAAAGAACTATCATAAATGAAAGCCCTTTCTTCCGTGATAGTTCTAGTATATAACAAAAACTCCATATAAAAAAGTCCAATTGTAAACAATTGGGCTTTTTTATTAAGAACTTTTTTCTTGTATATCTTTAATCAAAACTTCTCTCGGCTTACTACCTTCATAGGGTCCAACTACACCATTCATCTCCATCGCATCAATTAAACGCGCCGCACGTGTATATCCCACTCGGAATCTACGTTGTAACATAGAAACAGAAGCCGTTTGCATTTCTACAACAAGCTGAACCGCTTCATCATATAATTCATCTTCTACTTCTTGTCTTGTTTCTGGTACATCCTGTGGAATCATGTCCTCTTGATATTGCGCTTTTTGTTGTCCAACAACATATTCCACAACTCTTTCCACTTCATCATCTGATAAAAATGCACCTTGTACACGAACTGGTTTCGATGCTCCAATTGGTATGAACAGCATATCCCCTCGTCCTAATAATTTTTCAGCGCCTCCGCCATCAAGAATCGTTCGAGAGTCAGTTTGTGAAGACACAGCAAACGCAATACGTGATGGAATATTTGCTTTGATAACACCTGTAATAACATCAACAGATGGGCGCTGCGTCGCGATAATTAAATGAATACCAGCAGCACGTGCCATCTGTGCTAGGCGCATAATTGCATCTTCTACATCTGAAGAAGCAACCATCATTAAATCGGCCAACTCGTCCACGATAACAACAATGTATGGAAGCTCAGGCTGTTTTGCTTCTGATTGTTCATTATGATGTCTAATGTATTCATTATATCCTTCAATGTTACGCGTTCCGCTATGAGCAAATAATTCATAGCGACGCTCCATCTCACTCACAACTTTTTTCAAAGCTTGTGATGCTTTTTTCGGATCCGTTACAACAGGTGTTAATAAGTGCGGAACACCATTATATACGTTCAACTCTACCATTTTCGGATCAATCATCATTAATTTGACTTCATGTGGTTTGGCACGCATTAAAATACTAACAATAATACCATTAATACATACACTCTTTCCACTACCAGTCGCTCCAGCTACTAATAGATGGGGCATCTTATTTAAACGTGCTAATACTGCTTCACCAGTAATATCACGCCCAAGACCAATTAATAACTTTTCTTCCGGATGATTATTCGCTTTCGAATCAAGTACTTCTCTAAGCGTTACCATAGAAACCTCTGAATTTGGAACTTCAATCCCTACCGCGGATTTCCCAGGAATAGGGGCCTCAATACGAATATCTTTCGCAGCTAATGCGAGTGCTAAATCATCACTCAAACTAACAATTTTACTTACCTTTACTCCCATATCAGGATACACTTCATATTTCGTAACTGCAGGTCCTTTATGCACTTTCGTTACTTTTGCCTTTACACCAAAACTTTGAAAAGTACGTTCCAACTTACGAGCATTTTCATAAATTTTCTCATTTTCATTTGTAACCTGTTTATTTTTTGGGAACTTCAATATATCGATAGAAGGAAGCTTGTAATCTTTGTTTTCCACATTTGAAAATTGCATTGGAAGAGCTTTTGTTTCTCCTTCCAGAGATTCAACAATTTTTTCTCCTCGTTTCTTTTGTGTTCGTTCTTTTGATGCAGATGGAATCTCTTCCTCTGCCATAGAAGGCGGCGCAATCAACTCATTTGCAATCTCATCTTCACTTTCCTTATCTTTTTCTTCACTAACTGGATAGTTCTCTGTAAAATTCGAAATAATTGGCGGTCCAATTTCTATCTCTTCTAACGGCTCAGTAATTTCTTCTTCGCTATCAAAACGTTCACTACGCGTACGCCTTGTCGTTTTTTTCTTTTCTGTTTGTTCAGCAGTACGTTTCGATCTCCAATCCTTGTAATCCCCTTGCATTCCCTGAAATTGACTTCTGAGTATTCGTCCAACCGGGGCTAACACTTCCCCAATGTGTTTGTTTGTAATGCAAAGTATACCAAGAATAACAAGAATGATACCTATAATGTAGGCTCCTACTTCATCAAACAAAAAGTAGCATGTAGCAAACATAAGGGCACCAACCATCCCCCCGCCTAAGTGAACGGACTCTACTACACCTTTCTTCATCTCATAAAAAAATAAATCTTTTGTACTGACAATCACAGATGTATTTTCTACGGTTCCTTCTTTTGAAAGCAAATTAAATAATGTAATATGACTAAACATTACTATTGCTAATACAATTAAATAGACACCGATTAACCGTTTATTTAAAAGGTTTGGCCATGCGCGCTTTATAACAAATGCAATCGATAATGCAATCACACCAAGCACACCCATTATGTACCATTCACCAAAGAAAAAGCGAAAGAAGAAAACAAACGATTTCCCTACAATACCTAGCTGTAAAATTGTAATGATTGAAAGTGCAAAAAGAGTCAATCCGACGATTTCGTAATACAAAGTTGGCTTTATCGTACGTCTTGCTTTTGATTTCGTCCCTCTTTGCTTTTGTTTTGCCATTTCTTCACCCCAAGTCCAAAAATTAAGTACGACTTTCATTCATTGAAAGTATTCTCTACATGTTGTTCATCACATCTTCTAGATCTGTTCATTTGACATTTTACACTTCTTGTAAAATGTCAAATAAACAGAAGAAAGCAGCCTAATCATGGCTGCTCAACCGTCTTGTTTTTTATATTATACCATAGCTTCTACACAAAATCCTGCTTTTTGCTAAAAGGTTATTTTCTGGCCTGGTTCATACTGTAAGTAGTGGGATGGATTTGTACTTAGCACACGAACAACGGAATAATATTGACTACCCTCTTCAGATACAATCATCTCTACTCCATTTACATTCACTATTTTTTGTTGTTCATACTGTGAATAATCAGCCTGATAAACAAGTTGCTCTGGCATAATTGTATACAAAATCATTGCAGCAACTTCCCGTCTTGATTTCCATCTGTTCGCATGTCTATTAATTCATTCAACTTTCGAATCGCATCCCCGATACCACCGACATCATCTATAAGGCCATACTTTACTGCATCTATTCCAATTACATTTGTTCCAATATCTCGTGTTAAATTTCCCTTCGCAAACATAAGCTCTTTAAAACGATCTTCCGTCACTTTTGAGTGTTTTGTTACAAATCGAATTACACGTTCTTGCATTTTATCCAAATACTCAAATGTTTGCGGCACACCAATAACAAGACCCGTCAGACGAACTGGATGAATCGTCATCGTTGCAGTTTCAGCAATAAACGAATAATCTGTTGACACTGCAATTGGCACACCTATCGAGTGCCCTCCACCTAAAACCAAAGATACAGTTGGCTTCGATAATGAAGCTACCATTTCAGAGATTGCCAACCCAGCTTCAACATCACCACCAACAGTATTTAGCAATAAAAGTAACCCTTCAATTTTTGGATTTTGCTCAATTGCCACAATTTGTGGAATTACATGTTCATATTTCGTCGTTTTATTTTGCGGTGGAAGCTGTACATGTCCTTCTACTTGTCCAACAATCGTTAAGCAGTGAATACGTGATTCATTCATTTGCGGAACATTCGTTTGACCAAGTTGTTGGATTTTTTCTATTACTGACGCCTCTTTTGAATCCTCTTTCGGTTCTGCTTCTTTTTCCTCATTTGTTAAACCATCACGTTCTGTCATGTCGCATCCCCTTTCACTCTTATACAACTATTATTTCTTAAGTTGTAAATTTCATGCGATAGAGATAAAAAAGAAAAAACCACCGATAAAGGTGGTTTTTCTTATACTTCCATGATAATTGGTAAAATCATCGGTTTTCTCTTCGTTTCCTCATACAGAAACTGTCCTAATAATTCACGAATATTTTGTTTTAGCATGGACCATTCAATAGAATACTCTTTAATGGACTGTTCAACAATTGTACGTACAATATCTGTAGACCTTTCGATTAACGCTTCAGATTCACGAACATACACAAAACCACGCGAAATAATTTCTGGTCCAGAGATGATCTTTTTCTCATCTTTTCCAAGCGTTACAACAACGACTAAAATTCCGTCTTGTGATAACATCTTACGATCACGCAAGACAATATTTCCGACATCGCCTACACCTAATCCATCAATAAGAACATTACCCGCTTGTACCTTACCAGCTTGCTTTGCCTCTTCGCCCTCAAAAGCAATTACATCGCCCTTTTCTACAATAAAAATGTTTTCTTTCAAGACACCAACATCTTCCGCCAAATACGCATGTGCTTTTTGCATACGAAATTCGCCGTGTACGGGTATAAAATATTTCGGTTTCATTAAATTCAGCATCAATTTCAATTCTTCTTGACTACCATGACCCGAAACATGAACTTTTCTTTCTCCATAATAAACAACTTCTGCACCAGCCCTAAATAATAAATCAATAATTTTAGATACTGATATTTCATTTCCCGGAATTGGAGAAGCTGCAATGATAACTGTGTCTCCTTTACGGATTGAAATTTGTTTATGAGCTTGCTTTGCCATTCTTGAAAGAGCTGCCATCGGTTCCCCTTGACTACCAGTTGTTAAAATCGCTACCTTCTTCTCCGGGAAATTATCTACCTCTTGCAATGAAATAACCATACCATCTGGAACGTCTAAATATCCAAGACGCCTTGCAATATCTACCACTTTTACCATACTACGACCTACAACGGCCACTTTACGGCCTGTTTCAGCAGCTGCATCAAATACTTGTTGAATACGATGTACATTAGATGCGAAAGAAGCAACGATGATACGTCCTTCTGCATTATAAAATACTTTTGAAATTTCTATACCAACTTCTTTTTCAGACCCCGTGTAACCAGGACGTTCAGCATTTGTACTATCTGATAACAGACAAAGAACGCCTTCATTTCCAATTTGCGCCATCTTTCCAAGATCTGCCCCACTGTTGCCAATTGGTGTTTGGTCAAATTTAAAATCTCCTGTATATACAATGGATCCTTGTGATGTATGGAAGCACACACCAACAGAATCTGGGATACTGTGTGTTGTTCCAAAGAATGAAACCGTTGTCGTATTAAATTCTACAGCCGAATTCGAATCAATTGTTTTTAAGTCTACACGGCCTAGCATTCCTGCTTCACCGAGTTTTTCTTGTATAAGACCTACCGTTAACTTTGTTGCATACACCGGGATGGAAAGTTTGCGCAGCACATAAACAATTCCACCAATATGATCTTCATGACCATGTGTAATAAATAAACCTTTTACTCGCTCTTGATTTTCTACTAAATATGTAATGTCAGGGATAACAATATCAATTCCAAACATTTCGTCTCCCGGGAACATCAATCCTGCATCCACAATAAAAATTTCGGAATCAATTTCCACACAATACATATTTTTCCCGATTTCACCTACTCCACCAAGAGCAAATACCTTTACAGAATCAATCTCTTTTCTCTTCATGTTGTTGCCTGGTTTAAAAATCTTACAAACACTGATTTCACTAAAATCGTAGAGACACCAGGGAAGCTCTACAACCACCATATATTCACCGTCCAAGACGAATGTCCTTACCGTTATGCGATATCATGTTCTTGTTCGTTTTTTAAACCAGGTTTCACCTCTCTTTCATTATATAAATCAAATATCTTATGCGATATGATATAAAAATTCCGTTAAACCATAATTTTTTCCAATTTTGCTAAGCATACCCGTACTAAGCTACTTAGCCATATTATAACTGATACCAGAAATAGAACACAAGTTAATTTGCGAGAAAGAGAAGAGAAGCATAGAAATTTTATATAAATTGAACTACCCCCACCTTCACTTCGTTTAGAGGAGGGGGTCTTCTCGGTTAAAATGATAAATAAAAAATGGCCTAGTTTTTACTAAGCCATTTTTTATTTAGCGAGGAATCGATTGGATTACTTCTTGTAATGTTAATCGTTCTTCTTCTGTTAATGGAAGAAGTGGAAGACGTACAGATCCTACGTCTAATCCAACCATTTGTAACGCTGTTTTGACTGGAGTTGGGCTCGGCGCCATAAATAATGCATTTGTCACTTTGACAAGTAACTGATGCAATTTCTGTGCTTTTTTGAAATCTCCTGCTTGGAATGCCGCAATCATTTCTTGCATTTCATTTCCAATCACATGAGATGCAACAGAAATAATACCTTTAGCTCCAACTGCCATAGCTGGTAACGTTAAACCATCATCACCGCTGTATACAGCAAAGTCGTCCGCTGTTTTTTCAATAATTTCTGTCATTGTTAATACATCGCCGCCAGCATCTTTAATTGCAACAATGTTTTGTATTTCTGATAAACGAACAACTGTATCAACGGAGATTTGTACAATAGATCGTCCTGGAACATTATATAGCATAACCGGAAGTTCTGTACTTTCAGCAATTGTTTTAAAATGCTGATACATGCCTTCTTGACTCGGTTTATTATAATACGGCGCCACTAACATAATTGCATCGACACCAACTTCTGTAGCTTTCTTCGTTAATTCGATAGAAGCATGTGTATTATTACTACCTGTTCCAGCGATTACGGGCACCCTTTTATCGACAACAGATACAACATGGCGATATAACGCTACTTTTTCTTCTGATGACAATGTAGGAGACTCTCCGGTTGTTCCTCCTACCACGATTGCTGTTGTACCGTTATCAATTAAATAATTTACCAATTTAGTTGTCTTTGCAAAATCGACGTTTCCATTTTTATCAAACGGTGTTACCATCGCTGTCGCAATTGTCCCAAAATCTATCATGGTCTCACTCCTTATTGTTCCAGTTGCTTTTCTTTTGAAAGCTCAAACGCACTATGCAATGCATTCACAGCTTCCACTAAATCTACTTCTTTTACAAGCACCCAAATGGTCGTATGACTATCTGCCGATTGTAAAATTTGAACACCTTTTTCTGCCAATGCTGTGACAATTTTCGCAGTAACCCCTGGAATACCTGCCATTCCAGCTCCTACAATAGATACTTTTGCACAGTGCTCCGTCACGATCGGATCATATCCAAGCTTATGAAGAACTTCAACAGCACGACTTGATACATTATCATTTACTGTATAAGCCACACCTGTAGGCGAAATGTTAATTAAGTCTACACTAATTCCTTCATTTGCCATCTCTTTAAAAACATGCTTTTGTAAATCATACGATCCGTCTTTTGCAAGCACTTTAATTTGCGTCACGTTTGATACGTGAGCGATACCTGTAACAGGTCGTTCTTCTACATCACGGCCTTTTGTAGCACCATCATATGCAGCAATAAGTGTCCCTTCACTATCAGAGTACGTGGAGCGCACACGAAGTGGTACTTTTGCATGCATTGCAATTTCAACGGCGCGCGGATGAACAACTTTTGCACCTTGATAAGCCATGTTGCAAATTTCATTATATGTTACGTTTTGAAGATGACGCGCATCCTTTACAATCCTTGGATCAGCAGTCATCACACCTTCTACATCAGTAAAAATATCGATATATTCAGCTTGAAGCGCAACACCTAGTGCTGAAGCTGAAGTATCACTACCTCCGCGTCCAAGTGTTGTCGTATCGCCTTCTTTAGTTCGCCCTTGGAATCCAGTAACAACAACAGCATCTACGTTTTGTAACTCTCCATGTATACGATCACAATTCATTTCAATAATCTTTGCATTCGTAAAATCATCATTTGTTACAAAACCAGCTTGTGCACCATTTAGTGCTGCTGCTTTCACACCATTTTCATTTAGCATATTTGAAAAGACGATTGCCGAGATTAATTCTCCGCATGATAATAATAAATCTTGCTCACGTTTTGAAATGCTAGATTCCTGTTGATTTACAAGACTTAATAATGTATCCGTTGCATATGGTTCACCTTTACGTCCCATAGCTGATACAACCGTAACTACTTTATAACCAGCATCTAATGCTTTTTTAATATGGTGAAGTGCATGCTTACGTCCGTTTTCATCACGTACCGATGTACCACCAAATTTTTGAACAATAATTTTCATTTTTTGCACCTTCTCTTAGCCGTTTACACTAATTGTAATTTTACTAATCGTTCTGCAATTTGAACAGAGTTCCATGCAGCACCTTTTAATAAGTTATCAGATACGACCCAAAGATGGAATCCTTTTTCATTATTTAAATCTTTACGAATACGCCCAACAAATACTTCATTTTTCCCTACCGCAGTAGATGGCATTGGATATAATTGTTCTGCTGGATCATCTTGCAGTACAATTCCTTCCGCATCCGCAAGCAAGTTTTTCAGTTCTTCTACAGTTACGCCTTCTTTTTCCACTTCAATGTAAACGGACTCAGAATGACCTGATACAACTGGCAAACGTACACATGTCGCTGCTACTTCTAACTCGGGCATATGCATAATTTTTTTCGTTTCATTAATCATTTTCATTTCTTCAAATGTAAATCCATTATCTTGAAACTTATCAATTTGTGGAATGGCATTAAAAGCAATTTGGAAATGTTTTTTGTCACCTGATACAGGTAAAACATTTGCTTTTACTTCTTCTCCATTTAAGATTGCTTGTGATTGTTCATGAAGCTCTTCAATTGCAGCAGCACCTGCACCTGACACCGCTTGATATGTGGAAACGATTACTCGTTTTAAACCAAACTGCTGACGAATTGGTTCAAGAGCAACTACCATTTGAATTGTAGAACAGTTTGGATTTGCAATGATACCACTATGTTCTTTTAAGTCATTTTCATTCACTTCAGGTACAACAAGTGGTACATTTTCTGTCATACGGAATGCACTTGTATTATCAACAACAATTGCACCACGTTTTGCTGCTTCTGGTGCTAGTTGTTTCGATACAGATCCACCTGCACTAAAGAGTGCAATATCGACTCCTTCAAAGCTTTCAGGAGTTGCTTCTTGTACTGTGAATTCTTCTCCTTTAAATACAAGCTTCTTGCCTGCAGAACGTTTAGATGAAAGTAACGTTAACTTCCCAATTGGAAATTCTCGTTTCTCTAAAGTATTTAACATTTGTTCACCAACTGCGCCGGTTGCTCCAACTACAGCGACATGAAAAGATTTTTCCTTTTCCATCACTATGCCCCTTTCTAGATACCAATCCTTCTATACTTAGAATTAGAAGGAGTATAGAGTACTCCTTCTAATCTTAATAACATTAATTTTATCATATTCTGCGATAAGAATGATGGTTTCGTAAAAAATTGTCTGTTTTTTTTCGTTTTTTAATTCATATATCTGAATTTTTCTACAACAACTGGCTGTAATTGCTTCCCTTCTATTGCTTCTATAATTGTATCTTCAAGAAGTTCCATACGAGCTACCATTGAATTTGGTTTTTTTTCTGGTGCATCTTGCCCAAATGGCACAAAATAAATATGTTTTGTCGCCATTAAACGCATAAGGTTTACACCAACATGATGACAACAAAAATATTTACTTTTTCAATTTCTTCTATTATATATAAACATGATGAGGAATTAAAAGAGAAACATACACAAGTGATTGATTTACTTGGACGAGCTAAAAACCTCTAAAGTAATGTTATAAGAATGTAACATTTACATTTTTCTCCTTAAATTGGTATTATTTACTTATTAAGGAGGGAGATTTTTGAGTTTAAATATGTATTTAGGGGAAGTACATACCCAAACACAAAGTATGAATGCTGTATGTACCGCTACCATTCAAGGTTTGGAACAAGCCATTCAGTCGATTGATGCTTTTGCAATTGATACTGCTCTACAAGGACAAACATACAGTAGTGCAAAATCATTTTTTGTACAAACCTTTCGTCCTTTAGCACAAGGAATCATTTACTTATGTGAGGAATTGATTCGTCAGAATGATGCTTTTCCAAGTCAATTTGAATCAAAGGTAGCCTCAACGGATGTAATCGAACAAGAAATATTAGAACAAATTCAAGAAATTGACCGAATGAAAACAAGTATGGAAGCTAGCAATCAAGCTATGCCAATACCAGGTATGGACGCTATGGCAAATCTTTTTACTGTCATGAGGAAGAAACTACAAGAAAAATTAGATCACCTGTATGAGTTTAATCAAACATCTAGTAATAATTATAGTACAGCCATTCAATTAGCGGCTAGCATTGCGACGGGTTTGGCTGAAGTCCAAAGTGGGAAAGGTTTTAGTCCTGCAAGTGGTACATTTAGTACACAAGGATTGAATATGGAGTGGACAACCTCTATTCAATCGATTGAAGAAGAAAGGGCACGTCAGGCTGAAAACCATCTAAAGAGTAGTTCAATTGAAGAAGGGGCAATGTGTGGTAAGTTACCTGAAAAATCTACTTTCCGAAAAGTTATAGATGGTACTATAGAAGGTGCAGGAGAAGCATTTGGAGACACCATAGAAGGATTTAAAGCACTTGGTAAACGGGAAACGTGGGAAAACATGGGGAACGCTGCGTTGCATCCTATTGATACCCTTAGTACCATGTATAATGTAGTGTCAGATTCATTTATTAATGATGTAATAAATGGAGATGCTGAAAGTCGTGCGAAATGGGGAAGTTATGCTTTAACACAAGTTGCATTAGGTGTTATTGGCGATAAAGGATTAAGTAAAGCAAGTAAATTGGGTAAAGTAACAACTAAATTAGCAAAAGACAAGATTCCACAAGGATTTTCGTATATTACAAGCAATTTACAATTAAGGGATCGCTTTGCATTCGCAGGTGTTAGTGGATTTGGAAGCACTCAGATAAAAACTTTTGAAGCTTTACAAGAAGCACGTAATACATTTATGTTTTCAAAAACTGGTGGAAGAAGTAGAGTTAAAGATGTACAAGAAGTAATAGAAGATTATGCAGCTAAAGTCCTTGATAGAGTTGAAGTAAAAGGTGAGTATAGTTCCTCTACTAGGGAATCTAAAGTATTACGTGAAGAACTTAAGGACGCAGGGATTGACCCGCCTCCATATCCTAATGCAGCACATCACATTGCCCCTTGGAATGATAAAAGGGCGAAGCAAGCTCAAAAATTATTGGAATATTTCAAGATACATCATGATTCTGCTGCTAATGGAGTGTTTCTTCCAGGGTATGGGGCAGAAGGGCATAAATATGTAACTACTGAAGTGCTACATATAGGTAGCCATGGCCCAGAATATATAAGAGAAGTAGAAAGAACACTTCAATATATTAAAGATATTGGTGGTACTCAAGCTGATGCTGTTGATGCCTTACATGATATAAGAGAACAACTATTGAAGGGCACATTAAAACTAAATACACCAAAAAATAAATGACTTTTCAGGAGGATACAATGAAGATCTGGGAATTACGAGGCTCTGTGAATGATTATGAATCTTTTCAACTACTAAATTTTGATCAAGACCATGAAAAATATTTTGATGGGAAATTTGATTTAGCAAAAAGTTTATCTAATTCATGGAGAGATATACTGATTGAATGTGTAGAAGAAGGTAAACAAAGTGATTGTCCACATTTTTGGGGAAGGAATGGTACATTACTTATTAGTAATAAGGCAAAAAAACTTTTAGAGGCTTTAATAGGGCATGATGTTGAATTTCTTCCTTTAATACATAATGCTACTAATGAACCCTACTATGCCGTTCATGTATTAAATCATTTAGATGCAATTGATAATACCAATTCAATCTTTAAAAAGTTAAGAAGCGGCTTAATAGTAGGTTGTGAAAAATATTCCTTTATATCCAATGTTGTAGAAAACGAAGATATTTTCAAAGTATTTTTAAATAATCATGTTTATTCAATTTCAGTTTTTGTATCAGATAAGTTCAGAAATGCAATTTTAGAAAGTGATTTAACAGGTTTTGAATTTGTTGAGGTATGGGATTCGGAATCGAACATGTAAAACAAAGTCCTAAAACAGAAGGATGGCAAAAAAGAAGAACGCCTTGTAGTGAGGGTAAACGTTCTTCTTTTACTGTAAATTCACTTAAATTTCTTTTGCTACAATGCCTCCACCGTTTCCATGCGCATTAGAAGGCGAACCACCATCACCTTTATTATAAGCAGGTGCAGGTGTATCCCCTATATTGTAAACCAAATCCGGTCTTTGTGGTGCAGGTGTGTCACCTTCAGCCATTGATAATAAACCAAATGACGTAACCGTTAATAGTAGTACTGCTTTAAGTTTTTTCATTACACTAAGGCCCCTTTTTCTTCATATTTCTTTCTTGCTTCATTACTCATGTAAAAATACTTACTTGCTTTTTTCTCGTTTTCTTTCTTATAAAACATAGTTGCTAATATTTCCGTGTATTCTTGTACGCAACGTGTTAAACCTTCTGCTTCGAAATAGGAAATCCCTTCTAAAACAACACTTTCCAACGTTAGAGAATCAGAACCATTATTCATTGCCTTTAGGATATTAAAGCGGTGCACGTATTCCTTATTTTCTATCTTAGTACAAGCTGCAAGCCCTTTTTCAATTAGTGTATTAGCCTTGTTGCGTTCACCCAATTTATAATGTTCCCTAGCCTGTAAGAACATAGCTTTATAATGGTTTGGAAGGTGTTCTATAACCTCTGATAAATGACGAATAGCTAAATCTGAAAGGTTTTGATTTGCATATAACCAGCCTAAATTATTTCTAATACGTAACAGTAGTTCCGTGTTATCAATCTTTTTAACAATATCAATGGCTTTATTTAAGTGTTCTTCAGCTTGTTCAAACTGCCTTATCTGTATACACGTTAAGCCGAGGACGTTCTCGCATAAAGCAATGTTAATGTCATAGGAGTTAGTTTTGCTGAAAAAGTCTTTTGCTTTACTAGCATATGAAATAGATGGTAGGGGTTTATAAATTTGGTAATAGAAAGCTGCCAACCTATAATTAAATTCTGCTTTTTCTAATTCGGTCGGCACATACATTAATAGTTTTTCCGCTTTCTCAAAATGTTCCCCAGCTTCATTGTATTGCGCAAGAATTGTGCTGTGAATTGCTTTGAAAAAGTGATAATAATAGGATAGAAAGCTGTTATCAGGTATATCAAAGGAGTTAATTTCATTAAAATTATCTTTTGTAATGTTAAGCCCACCTGTTAGTACTTTATATCTAAAATTTAATAATGAATAATATAGTAGTAGGTTTTCGTCTTCTTTTATACTAGAAAGTTTGTCTTCAATTTCTTGTTTAAATTGTTTTGCTTTTTCTACTTGTTGTTGTAACATTGATTGATACCAAGCATCTAATATTTGCTTGATTTGCTCTTTAGTTATTATATGTGCGCTCATAACAAGCCATCCCCCTTATTTTTTTATCTTTAATTCACTAAATATTAACATATTTATAGATATTTTATAGAATCCCCTCTTTTAAACTACTTGAAAAATAATTGTCAGAATACTTCTATGGGAGTGAAAATAAAAAAACCGACTCATAAGAGCCGGATTTAGTGTGACTTTACATATACATAGGCTTCACTTGCTGTAATAAAGTATGTTTTACCTTTACTATTGTGTACTTTGTACTGTGATGATCCATTGACAGTTACTTTTTCATCGATTGTAAACCCTTGTCCTGCATCTAAGGTACCAGCAACGTCTTTATCCTGCCAAGATGGAGAGTCATAGAAACGTAGTTTGTCCACTTTGGACACAATACGCTTTCCTGCAATCGGATTAACTGGCTCTTTCTTCTCAAACTTGATGTAAGAAGGATTGTTATATACCCATTGATTTCCTCCAAGATTTAACCAACCATCTTTTTCTCCCCACACTTGGTATGATTCTGGTTTATTTAACTGACGAATAACAGAGTAACTTGCACCTGCCCCTTTACGAAGATTTACATTATAACCTTCAATATATGCAATACCTTCCACATTCGCCACTGGTTCGCCTGGTTTAGATGGTTGCTCTGGAACAGAAACGTCACCATTATTATATGCACGTTTTACATCAGCACGGAATTGCGCTTCTGATACACCATGACTACGTAAGTAATCAAGTGGATCTTCATGGTCTGTACCGCCAAGGTATTTCGTTACATCATAGTGTGTCCACAATCCTTTTTCTACAGATAGATTGTTATCTTTTAAGATTTCAGCTAATAATTTAACGTACTTTTCATATGAGCGCTTAAATTTTCCATAGTCTGCAGTTTCGCAAAGTTCAACATGTACAAAACGCTTATTAGCACCTGAACCAGCCCCATAAGCGATATACTTTGTATCAGCGATTTGAATTGTTTCATTCCAATCTACTGCATAATGCACGAAAGCCGAACGCCAAGTACGAGACTCATACTTTTGAATATTAATAGCTGGAGCTTCTGAAGTTGCTGTACTATGTGCCACAACACCCTCATATGCACCAACACCATATCTATACGGCTGCTTAGGTAAATCAGGAATAATAAGCATTCTATCAGCAAAAGCCCCTGTAGTGAAACTAAATAGGAGCAATGAAGTCATAAATACAGAGGAAACTAGTTTCGTTGATTTTCTCATATTATTTCTCACCTTTCGTACCAAGAATTTGTTTGATTTCTGATACATCTTTAGATAGAGAACCAAATGATTTAGCTTGTTCTTCAATGACTTCCTGGTTCTTTTCAATGACTTGTTGATACTTATCTTCTCGCTCTTTATTTTCTTGACGAGTAGAATCTAATAACTCTTTACTCTCTTTCCTTGTTGAGAATAAAAGCCAAACAAAAAGAGCGCCAAAAGCGCCCTGTGATAGCATTACATTGAAAACCTGTTCTTCCAATGTTCTCATCTCCTTTTTAACTAATTATATTTTTCTGCTCGTTATCACTTAATTGGATATGATAGCGAGAATGCTACATAGTGAGTCGTAGCTTCTGCGAGATACATAGAGATAGTTCCGTCCTTAGTTACTAACACTGTAACTGCTACAGGTAAGTTAACGTTAGAGGACAGGAAAGCACTTGCCGCAAAGTAAGAATCCTGATGAGGTGCAATATCTGGAGTGATACGTGCAATTACTTGACGGTTTTTAACTGATCGTACAGCTCCTGTGATATGCACCCAGTTCCCATGCTTGCGAAGCGTTAGAGGTGTATCCCCGTCTTGTACTGCATTAGTGACAAGAAGCTCCTCGAAAGCTACATCATCCATATAAAAGAGTCCTTCGCCATCCATCCAAACACTGCTTTCATAATTACCTTTATTTAAGAAGATAGCTTGTGCTTCCTTATCCTCACTGAAGAATCCTGGAATTAATCCGAATTGTTGTTGAATCTCTTTAATTACCTCTTGTTTTAATTCATTGTTAGTCATTATTGAACATCTCCCTTGAATTTTTTTGTTTGATTTTTTGATTCTCTTTAATCGACTCTTATTTATCCTTTTCTACATTGTTCTCACCCCCTTTCGAGCAAAATAAAAAGAGAGACGATTGTCCCCCTTTATAATCACATTTAAACATATACTTTAAATACCACCTTTTATTATCAATCCTAAAACTGCCATAACTATTGCACTAATAACAATTCGCAAAATCCATGTGGTATTCATGCTAATTTTTTCTAACTGCCTATTA
>Ga0102589_1001119_pt1 | contig 39843 bp, 42 predicted proteins | sample AraplaMF_Col_mLB_FD_76858 | JGI IMG/M metagenome (GOLD analysis project Ga0102589, IMG submission 76858) | Arabidopsis root microbial communities from the University of North Carolina, USA - plate scrape MF_Col_mLB | ecosystem: Host-associated > Plants > Roots > Endosphere | place: USA...
CAATTGAATACTTATTAAATTTTGATCCTTTAAAAGCCATAATAAAATCCCCCTATAGTAGACTACCTATCCTTTTTATCGGATAGGCTTTTTTGAGTGTCTACTATAAGGGGATAATATCAGATCATCTCCCAGGCTTTTTTTTATGCTGATTTTTTTCCATTTGTCATTCTTTCAACTAACATACTAGCAGACAAATCACCAGTTGCATTTAACATTGTTGCAGGTGGATCAATAATTGTGCTAATTGCCGCTAGTATTGGTAAAGCTTCTACAGGCAATCCAAATAATGAAAGGATTAACATTTCTCCAATCATTCCACCATTAGGAATTGCTCCCATTACCATACCAACTAATAATGCTATACCGATTGTCACTAGATAAATATTTAGTCCTGAAAAGTTCATTCCAAACACACCAAAAGCAAAGGCGATTTTAACAACGCCTCCCATAACAGATCCATCTTTGTGTAGTGCACTTGCTAATGGAATAACCGTTTCTCTAACGTTTTTAGACACGCCCATTTTTTCAGCTGACTCAAAATTCGTTGGAATTGTAGCAGCACTACTACATGTCCCAAGCGCTGTTAACGTAGATGGTAAAACATTCTTCCAATAGATTTTGAACCCCTCAAGACCGCCAGCCATATATGCAAAAATGCTATAAACAATGAAATATAATAGAAATGCAGTTACATAATAGAGTACAAACACTCTTCCATAAGCGCCTAATAATTCTTTTCCGTAAGTTGGAACTAAATAAGCAAAATATGCCCCTAGCCCTACCGGCGCAAGATACATAATATAGTTAACCATGTTCATAATTACGATGTTTCCACTTGATAATAGCTTTCTCACGATATCTGCTTTTTCACCAGCTTTGTTTGTTGCCAAACCTACTAAAATTGCAAATACAATAATAGCCATCATATTGCTCCGAGAAAACAAACCAGAGAAATCACCAACTGTGAATGTGTTGACAATTTGCTCTACAACTGAAACCTTATCAGTAGCTTCGGGTTTAACAAGAGGTATATGAACACCGTGTGCAGGTGGATAAACCTTCATGACAACGACCATAATAATCGCAGAAATAATTCCAGTAAATAAGAAAACTCCTGACATATTTCGAATCATTTTCCCGAAACCTTCTCCTCCACCATTCGCAAAACTTGATGCGATTGAGAAAAAAACAAGGGGTACAACTACTACAAATAATAAGTTCAAAAATAAATCCCCAATTGGTTTAAGGGCAATGCCAACGCTTTCTGAATTCCAACCGATGATTGAACCAATGATAATACTACCAATGAGAATCAACGGGAAAGCGTAATTTTTCATAGAAAACTTCATAAACTTCCTCCTTATTCATGTTGCTAATTGTAGTATACCGAAAAATTTGATAGTTTGTATCTTTTATTTATGGCACTAAAAAAAGATTGTTGATTTCCACTTTCAGGATGCTCGCTTTTCCTGGGACGTGCCTTAGCCTCCTCGGCTGCGCCTTGCGTGAGTCTCAACTGTCCTGTAACTCCCACAGGAATCGAGCTCCAATCAACTTCTTATCTTTATCGATTGCCTTCTTTAGGTCACCCTGAATATAAATCAATCTTTTAAAGGAATCCTTTATTTAAATATCAACAATATACATAAACAAAGCCTTATTTATAAAAAATAAAACCTCACATAAAAAAAAAGTAGAACACGCATTAGATAACTAATACTGTGTTCTCCTAATCTTTTTATAAATTACGCTACATACTAGATTGTCTCTCTATTATTCGATATGGTACAATGACGCTTTTCGAATGATTGTCATTTGATTGAATACGGTCAATAACAAGCTTAGTAGCTTCATTTCCTAATTGAAAAATATTTACATCAACAGAAGAAAGTCTTGGTGTGGCAAGCTCCGCTAATACTAAATTATTAAAACTTATGATCGAAATTTGTTCAGGAACTTGTTTTCCCTGATCGGCTAGTGAACTTAAAATCCCTAATGCAATAATGTCATCTGCTGCAACAATAGCTGTAGGAGGTTCGTTTAAAGACATTAGATGTTCAATCGATAGTTTTCCACTTTCTAACAAGAAATCATCATGAAAAATATACTCATCATTTACTGTCATACCAGCCAATTTAATTGCATCGCAATATCCATATAAACGTTCTTGCGTTACAAGAAAATCTCTACTTCCACCTACAAACGCAATTTTCGAGTGTCCTTTTCGGATAAATTTATTTGTAACTTCCCTTGCGGCACCGTAATTATCATTATCGATATAAGTAATGCTTTCAACGTGTTGATAAGGTTTTCCGACCAATACAAACGGAAATTCTTGTTTTAATAAATATTGGATAATCGGGTCATTTTCACGAGAATAAAGCAAAATAATTCCATCTACTCGCTTTCCCATTACCATTTTTTCAACTGCTTCAAGAATTTGTTCTTCAGTTTCTCCTGTCGAAATGAGAAGTGAATAATCTTTTATATGTGCAGTAGAACTTATTCCTCTAATAACCTCCGGAAAGAAAGGATTCTGAAATGATTTACTTGCTGAACTAGGCATGACAATTCCCAATGTCTGAGATGTTTGATTTGCTAAGTTTCTTGCATTAATATTTGGATGATAGCCTAACTCTTCCATAATTCTTTTTACTTTTCTTTTCGTACGATCACTAATTAGAGAGCTATCTGAAATAACTCGAGACACTGTGGAAGGGGCAACTCCAGCAGCTTTTGCTACATCATTTATTGTAATTGCCATTGTAACACCTCATTTCTTACTCAATCATTAGTATATTTTTCTTAGGCTATTAATTAGTCTCAATTTTGAATACTTTTAACTATGATTTGATCCTTCTTACTTTTGAACTTCAAGAATAATTGAACCATAGCCTTTTAATGTTAAAGTTGATTTATTTAAATTAGCGTTATTCATAAATAAGTTATTAATAACTTTCTCTTTTAAATCAATTTTAATCGTATCTGCTTCAATATTGTGAATAACTAATACCTTTTGATTGTTACTTTCTCTAAAGTAAGATAGACTTGACCCTTCATTATATGGACCTACACTATACTCACTAAAAATATTAAACGCTTCATTATTGTTTCTGATTGAAATTAGTTTTTTATAATGCGAAAACATTGAGTTAGGATCTTTTCGTTGTTCATCTAATGAAACTAAATCTTTATTTAAACGAATTGGTTCCCACTTAGTAGTACCATCGGTTAAAGAGCTGTTCCATTTAAATGGTTCACGAATCTGTTCATCAGGCTTTTCACCGAACATTCCTAATTCTTCACCGTAATATACAAAAGCTAAGCCCGGCATTGTTAAATAAATACTTGCTGCTAATTTTGCTTGATCTAAATTACCATTTAACTGACTAACAACACGATTTTGATCATGATTACTAATAAATAATGAGTCAATAAATCGTTGCCCATCCGCTAATTTTTTCCCTTCAATTTCTTTTGAGAAGAACGAATCAAAATCAAATGCAGTACCCGTCTTTACCGCATGCATGATTTGATCAGATCCATCGAAGTTAAACATTGAATCATATGACTCGTAATATCTCTTCTGGTCATATAATGGTTTCCAAACTTCTGCAATTACAAATGCATCAGGATTATTCTTCTTTACTTTCGATGTATATTCCTTCCAAAAATTAACATTTTTTCCTAAGACATTTGTACCACGTTTATATTCACTTGGTTCAAACCCCATTGCAGCAGCATCTAAACGAAATCCATCTGCACCTTTATCTAGCCAGAACTTAGAAATTTTATAAATTTCATTTCTAACATTCTCATTGTCTAAATTTAAATCTGGCATGCCTTCCCAGAAAAATGCATGATAGTATTGCTTCCCTGCACGATACCATGGTCCATTTAAAGGAAATTCTTTATCTTTCCCATCATTAAATATATAGTAATCTTTATATTTCTTATCACCCTTTATTGCTTTTTGGAACCATGGATTTTGAATGGATGTATGATTAAATACCATATCCATAATGATTTTGATATTCTTTTCTTTTGCTGACTTTACTAAATTTTCAAAGTCCTGCATTGTTCCAAATTCATGGTCAATTCCGTAATAATCTACCACATCGTATTTATGATATGAAGGTGAAGGTTGTATTGGATTTAGATAAATACACTGAATTCCTAACTCTTTTAAGTAGTCTAATTTTTGTTGAATACCTTTCAAATCACCATATCCATCGTTATTAGAATCCGAAAATGAAATTGGAAAAAGAGAGTAGCATGTTCGTACATTTTCAGTAAAAGTTTTGCTTATTGTGAAATTTTTTATTTTCTTGTCTTCAATAGGTACTTTCGGTTTTGAAGCTGTTTGAGTTGAGCAGCCGAACAGTGAGGTTAATAATATAAAAGTTACTAGTAATTTGAATGTTTTTAGCATTTTTGTCCCTCTTTTAGAAAAAAAGAGTGAGATTCAAGACCTCACTCTTTTCATTTTAGTATATTACTAGAAGATAATAATCTGACATTATCCTTTGTTCGCTCCAGCAGTTACACCTTGAATGATATACTTCTGTAACCACACATAAAGAATTGTGATTGGAACAGCAACTAAAACTGCACCTGCAGCAAACATTGTAAAATTCTGATTCGTCTGTCCTTTAATTAAATCAAATAAACCAATTGCTAATGTTTTCTTTTCATTCGAGCTTATTAATAATCGTGGCAAGATAAAATCCATCCAAGGAGCCATGAATTGTGTTAAAGCAACAAATGTTAAGATTGGTTTTGATAAAGGTAAAATAATTTTAAAGAAAATTTGTGTTTTAGTTGCACCATCAATCATCGCAGATTCATCAAGTGCTTTTGGAACTGCCCCAAGATAACCTTTAATTAACCAAGTATTAAATGGAATTTGACCTGCAGCATATACTAAAACTAATCCCATATGATTATCTAATAATCCAAAGTTTAAGAATAAGATATAAATTGCAATCATTCCCATGAAAGATGGGAACATTTGAAGAACTAACATTGCAATCATACCAAATTTTTTCCCTTTAAATTTAAAACGAGAAAATACGTAAGCAGCTGATGTTGATAAAAATACTGAAAGAACCATATTAATTAAAGCGATTTTTAACGTATTCCAGTACCAAAGTGAAAACTTTGTTTCCGTTAAAAGCTCTTTATAATGCATTATTGTTGGATTTGTAGGAATTGGCGTTGCATTTGCAAGACCTGTTGATTCACCGAAAGATGATCCGACAATCCAAATGATTGGAAATAACACAATGACAGCAACTATCGTTAATAAGATATAAATTAAAGTAGTTAATAGCGCGCTACCAAAATTAAAGCCTTTTTTATTTGTTTGTATCTTAGTAGACATTTTAGAACTCCTCCTCTTTAAATTGCTTTGTACGAGTAAAGTTCCAAGCAGAGATTGACCCTATTACTAGGAAAATTAAAATAGACATTACAGATGCCATGTTATACATACGATTATCAAGCGTAAGTTTGTAAATCCAAGTAATTAATATATCCGTCGATCCAGCAAATTGATAATTTGGATTCGATGGTCCACCTTCTGTTAAGAAATAGATAACGTTGAAATTATTAAAGTTTGATGCAAATGACATAATCAATAATGGTGCTGTTGAAGCTAATACTAATGGGAATGTAATCTTCCAAAACTCTTGAGCTTTAGATGCCCCATCAATTTTAGCAGCTTCATAAATTTCTTTATCCAAGCTTGTCATTACGCCTGTCATTAATGCCATGAAATAAGGGAAACCTAACCACAGGTTAATAACTATGATTGTTGCACGAGCAATGTTTGGATGATGTGAATCTGTAAACCAACCAATTCGTTCATCTGTTAGCCCTATATTTACTAAGAATTGAGAGATTGGACCAAACTGTCCATTAAATAATGTTTTGAATACAAGTAACGAAATCATACTTGGTATTGCCCAAGGTAAAATGTAAATCGTACGCCAGAATTTTTTTCCTTTTACGCGACTACTATTTACAACGACCGCCATGAATAAGCCTCCGAAGAAACATGTAACCGTAGAAAGAATTGCCCAAACAAATGTCCAAACAAATACTCCAGTAAATGTATGAGTCCAAATTGGTAAACTAAATAAGTTGACAAAGTTTTCAAAGCCTACCCAAGTTACTAGTTTAGTAGGAGGTAAATGGAATTTATTATAGTCTGTGAACGCAATAAGTACACCAAAGATAATTGGCATTAACGAAATTAATGTAAGCATGACGATCGATGGAATTAAAACGATGAATTCGAACATCCCGTCCCATAAATCTCTAATGTATTCTCTTGAAGTTTGTATAGTTTGTGTTTCATTTAATTTTTTTCTTACTTTATACGCATCTTTAATATTCCAATAATAGATTCCTATAAGGATAGAGATAAAGATTAATGCAATAATACCATTTATTAATAGTACAATAGAGTGATCGCCTTCAGTTAATCCTGTTATCCCCATCGTACGAGGTTGCGTTCCTAATGTCACTAATCCCCAAAAACCTTTTAAGAAAAACCCACCGTTTTCTCTTAAGTAAAATCCTTCTGAAAGTGCATTATAATGACCTGTAAACACTTCAATTGCAACAACTAGAATCTGAATCAAAAAGAAGAATAAACCTTTGATATACTGTTTATTCACTACTTGTCCTAGTCCCCAAATAAATACAGAGAGAATGGCAGGTAGTGATGGGTTCATTTTCGATTTATTACTAGGTAAATTAGGCTCATGTCCAGTAACTTTTGCCGTTTCCATTTCTTGCTCTCCCCCTCCTGTACCAAAAAATGGTACTACTATATGCTAAAACAATATCTTATTATCTAAAATTATGCAAACTACAGAAACCGTTTGCATAATTAGTTGATAATACAGCCTCTCACACGATATTGAGAGGCTGTATTGATACTATAATTATTTTTTTCCAGCTTGTAATGCGTTGTAATCGTCAACAGCTTTCTTTTGAGCTTGTTCAGGAGTCATTAAGCCATCCCAAACGTTTACGATCATATTTTTAGCAGGATCCCACCAGTTAGCCATTTCAGGAATAGAAGGCATTGGTTTAGAGAATGCTGCTTGTGCTGCAACACCTTGTAGTAATACATCGTCGCTTAAGCCAGGTACTTCACTTGCATATTGTTCTTTAAGAGCTGGTAATTTACCATTAGCTTTGTAAAGTGCTTCTGCACCTTCTTTAGAACCTAAGAACATTGCGAAAATACGTGCTGCCGCAGGATGTTTAGAGTAAGAAGATACGTTAGCAATTTGGTTACCAGAGAAAGTAACTGGTTGTTGACCATTAATCATTGGTAATTTAGCAATTCCAAACTCAAATTTGTTTTTGTCTGCACCTTTTTGTACATCACCAATAGCCCAAGGACCAGTAATTAAGAAAGGTGTTTTACCTTTAGCAAATTCAAGAGTAGTTGTATCATTCGTAGCATCAGCAGAGTTTACATCCCAAATTGGACGAACTGCTTTTAAAGCTTCTAAACCAGCTTTTGCTTCTGGAGAATCGAATCCGATTTTGTCTGCATCAGTTCCATCTTTACCAAATAAATCATAGCCATTAGCTGATAAGAAGAAATAACTTAAGTAAGAATTTCCAACTTCCCAACGAATTGTCCATTGGTTTTTCTTTTTGTTGTTATATGTTTTAGCTAATTCAGTAATTTGACTCCAATCTGTAGGAGCAGCATCTGAGCCAGTTAATTGTTTTAATAATGTTTTGTTATAGAATAACGCTACTGATTCCGTAGAAATAGGAACACCGTAAGCTTGACCGTCTTTCATTACTGTTCCAACTGAAGCATCTAAGAAGCGATCTTTAATTTGATCAGTATATCTTCCCATTGGTCCGATAATTGCTGATTCTAAAGAAGCACCGATACCATCATGTGGTTGAACGAAAACGTCTGCACCTAATCCTGCTTCACCATCAAGTTCCATTTTCGCACGAGTATCAACTGAACCAACTTTTTCATACTCGATTTTTACTTTTGGATACTTTGCATTGAACGCTTCTATGATAGCGTTTGCATAATCGTCATTATCTAACCATACTTTTAATGGTGCTTTACCATTTAATACATCGTCTTCCATTTTGTAACCATTTGCTTTTTCATCCCATGGAAGATCGTCTTTCTTTTTGTCCTTAGCAGTATTTGAAGCATCTTTTGATGACCCACAACCTGCTAATGCACCTAAACTTAAGCTTACCGTTGCAAATACAGCAAACATTGATTTTAGTTTCACTTTTTTTCCCCCTAATAGAGTTATCATTTTCATAAAGTATAGCAAACGCTTTCACACTTTTATAATAATCTACTAAAATATGAAAGTCAAACAAATTAGTATATTTTTATTTTTGTTTTAATTATGCATATAAGCGCTTACATTACTGCTTTTTAGACACTCTTAAAACTCTTAAAATAAACTATATACCAGTTTTTGAGAGAGCTTTTCCATATAAATATATTATCCAATTTTATTTAGAATTCCATTTTTAAAAATTATTTCTTTCGATAAAAATACAGAAGAGATCTCATATCGTTTCTCTTCTGTTTTTATTGATATTACGCTATTTTATTGTATTTTCGATAGATGTAAAAACTAAATAATACAGTGCCAAAATTAAATACAATATAGACAAATGCCATTGAAAATAATGTCCCTATTATAAATGCAAATATTGCCGGAACTGTTGCCGCGTATGATAGAAATGAGAAGAATTGTCTATACGTCATTTTTTTAGAATTTCCAATATTAAACAGTAGTGCCATTAGGGCAACAATTGCGATAAAAATTATATTCGTAAAAATGGTTATTGGGTAGAATAATTGCATCGCCATTGCAACTGCTTGCATTTTGACACTTGATACTACTCCAATCATAATTTGATTATAATTTTTTTGCTTAAGTGCATCGATTAATTGATCATTATATCCACCATATAAATCAAAACCTACTATGCTTACATGCACATGTTCTTTACCTAAAACGACCGTTGTTTTCTGTGCATCTTTCATTTCAAATTGATCGTTAGGATCAAATAAGATTTGTTGATTTTTACGCTCTATCGTTGTTACTTTTTCAGATGAACATGTTAAAGTATTAACATTATAATTACAATTTGGAACTTCCTTCTGCCACTCTTTACTTTCATAAAATGGTGAAAACACTCGTTCAGCTAATCTTTGAGAATCAGTTTGAATAATTTGAAAAACTAATGGAAACGCAATTAAAGATCCCACTAAAATACTTTGAATGAAAACAAAAATTAGTTTACTCTCTTTTGTTTCATATATATTTTTTAACCTAAATCGGTTATTAAAAAAACGTCGTAGCAAGTCTTCTCCTCCTCAAAACTATCTTTTCTTTTAATCTTTATGACATATTATACATTTATTAAGAGGTAAATAAAAATGATTATGTTGCCATATTTTAGAAATGAAAAGAATTGACATTAACTGCGATTAATTATAATCTTTTTTTAAGCAAACGATTGTCCAAATTGATGAACTGGAGGTAGCATTATGTTAAAAGAAGCTATATATCACCGCCCTAAAAACAATTATGCATACGCTTACAATAACGAAACTCTTCATATTCGTTTACGTACGAAAAAAGATGACGTAACTTCTGTTAATCTAATTCATGGTGATCCTTATAATTGGGAAGATGGAGCTTGGATTATTGATAAAGCAGAAATGATGAAAAGCGGAAGTACCGAGTTATTCGATTACTGGTTTGTTGAAATTAAACCACCTTTTCGCCGTCTTAGATACGGATTTGAAATTAATAGTTTAGAAGAATCGGTAGTTTACGCTGAAAGAGGATTTTATGATGAAATCCCTACTGATGATACTGCTTATTATTTCTGTTTTCCTTTCCTAAATGAAGCAGACGTATTTAAAGCACCTTCTTGGGCAAAAGATACAGTTTGGTATCAAATTTTCCCAGAACGTTTTGCGAATGGAGATCCTTCCATCAATCCAAAGAATACATTGGCTTGGGAAAGTGCAGAGCCTGCTACAAATAATTTTTTCGGTGGCGATTTTGAAGGAGTTATACAGCATTTAGACCATCTTGTTGAACTAGGGATTGGTGGTATCTACTTTACTCCAATTTTCAAGGCGTTCTCTAATCATAAATACGACACAATCGATTATATGGAAATCGATCCACAATTTGGAACGAAAGAAACATTTAAGAGACTAGTGGATGAGTGCCATAAACGAGATATAAAAGTGATGTTAGATGCAGTTTTTAATCATAGTGGATACTTATTTGAACCTTTCCAAGATGTCTTAAAAAATCAAGAAAAATCAAAATACAAAGATTGGTTCCATTTAAAAGAATTCCCTATTGTTACTGAGCCTGTACCTAATTATGATGCATTTGCATTTGTTCCTTCTATGCCAAAATTAAATACTGAAAATCCAGAAGTTAAGTCTTACTTGTTAGAAGTCGGTAAATACTGGGCAAAAGAATTTAATATTGATGGCTGGCGTTTAGATGTTGCAAATGAAGTCGATCACGCTTTTTGGAGAGAATTTAGAACAGCAGTGAAATCAGTTAACCCTGAACTTTATATTTTAGGTGAAATATGGCATGATTCAATGCCTTGGCTTCAAGGTGATCAATTCGATGCAGTAATGAATTATCCGTTTACAAATGGTGCACTTGATTTCTTTGCAAAAGATAAAATCTCTGCTGAGAAATTCACAAATATTATTAGCGATGTGATCCATTCATATCCACAAAATATTAATGAAGTTGCTTTTAATCTACTTGGCAGTCATGATACACCTCGTGTACTTACTATTTGTAAAGAAAATATCGATAAATTAAAACTATTATACACGTTCCAACTTTCATTCCCAGGCGCGCCATGTATATACTATGGTGATGAAATCGGTATGACAGGTAAACAAGATCCTGGATGTCGTAAATGTATGATTTGGGATGAAGAACGACAAGACCGTGATCTTTTCGAGTTTGTTCAAACATTACTAAAACTTCGAAAAGAATATAAAGCGATTGGCAGTGATGGCACACTCAACTTTATCGATGCAAATAATGAAAATAATACAGTTATCTATTCAAAAACATATGAAAATGATACATTTATTTATATTTTAAGTAATAACCCAAATAAGGTTACGCTTAAAACACCTCCTTCATTAATTCATAAAAATGGATTAAATGTATTAACAAATCAATCTGTGACATATAATACAGAGCTTACACTTGAAGGTTATGAAATAAAAATTGTTAAACTATAAAATAAAAAAGGGTGTCTTAATGCACAGACACCCTTTTTTATTGTGAAAAGGAAGGGAAGGAATTTGGAATCCACAGAAAAGATACAACAACGTGAAAAACCGCTCTCCCTTTTGCATATAACTTGGCCAATATTTATTGAAATCTTATTATTCATGCTAATGGGTAGTGTCGATACATTAATGCTTAGCAGGTATTCTGATCAAGCCGTTGCCGCAGTCGGAGTTGCTTCACAAGTAATGGGATTAGTAACATTATTATTCGGTTTTGTAACTGCAGGGACCTCAATATTAGTAGCCCAGTATTTAGGTGCGAAGGATGAACGCAAAGCTAAAGAAGTTTTTACAGTATCAATTTTAGCTAACTTTGGAATTGGTATTATGATTAGCGTTCTTCTCTATTTTTTCTCTCCCTATATATTAAAGTTGATGGGGTTAGATGCAGATTTAATTGTACGTGGAAATTCATTTTTAAAAATTGTTGGTGTCTTTATGTTTATTCAGGCAATTATGATGACAATATCAGCTACGTTACGAAGCTATGGATTTACTAAAGATATGATGAAAGTAACGATTTTAATGAATATTCTTAATGCGATTGGTAATTATTTTGTTATTTTTGGTCCATTTGGTTTACCTGTATTAGGTGAATCTGGTGTAGCCTGGTCTACTTCAACAGCAAGAATTATCTGTACAGTTATTATTATTTTTATTTTTATGAAGCGTATTGGATTTATTTCGTTCAAAAAAGTTATTCAGTCTAAACCAATCGAACACATTAGAAATTTATTCAAAATTGGTATCCCTGCTGCTGGTGAAAATATCTCGTATAATGCGTCACAAATTATCATTACAATTTTTATCACAATGATTGGTACTGAGGCTTTAACGACAAAAGTATATGCTCAGAATATCATGATGTATATTTTCTTGTTTTCAGTCGCTATAGGTCAAGGTGAGCAAATAATTATTGGAAGACTCGTTGGTGCTAGGGAATTAAGAACTGCTTATGATCATTGTATTCGAAGCTTAAAACTAGGAATATTAATTTCAACATCAATGGCTATCTTAGGTGCTCTTTTCGCCAAACCACTATTATCGATTTTTACAGACAATCAACACATCATTCACACAGGTAGTTTATTACTTATGTGCACAATAATTCTTGAACCAGGTCGTGCATTTAACTTAATCGTAATCAGCTCTTTACGTGCTGCTGGTGACGTAAAGTTTCCTGTAATGATGGGGATTTTATCGATGTGGGGAGTTAGTATCCCAATCGCTTATATTTTAGGAATTCATTTCGAATTAGGTTTAGTCGGAGTATGGATTGGCTTTATTGCTGATGAATGGATTCGAGGACTCTTAATGTTATGGAGATGGCGTTCTAGAAAATGGGAAAATGCATCTTTTGTTCAAAATCGTTCTTTAAACGAGGAAAGCGGAAGCGCTACTATATCAAGCTAAATTCATCTGAATGATAAAAAAAGTAGAAATTGACACAATTAGCTCAATTTCTACTTTTTTATTCTTTATAATTATTCTTCTTCTCTTAGTACTTCATCGAATGCCTTTGAAACTTTTTCAAACTCTTCTTCAGTTTCAATATCGAAGAATTCTCCGTTTTCTTCTACTCTTAAAAAGAAAACATCAATATCTTCTTCGCTTTCTCTTTCAACTTCTTCAACTAATCCAACAGCTATGTATTCAATTCCTTCGATTCCGATCGAACCTAATACTTCATAGTCTTGCTCTTCATCATTCTCATAACTAAGTGTTAGAATTTCGCCTACTTCAATTTTTTCCATGGAAACAAACCCTCTCTTGTATGTAAATTCAACTTGCATAAAGTAAATCTAATCTTTATGTTCCCTTAGTGTATCAGATTGATGCGAAAATCTTAAATTTTTTTATGAAATAATTATGAAATGAGCATATTCCCACCAATTCAATAATATGATGATAAAAACACTGAATCGTTTTGTAACTATCCAGTTAATTTAGTTGGACAAGCATTGAAATCTTCAAATATCAGATTTTTCTATATTTAAGGGGGATCATTTAATGTCAAATTTAGTTACTAGTCAAAAACAAACTTATACAAAGGGGTCTTCAAAATTCACTTCTTTCTTTAAACGGTTTACGAATACGGAATTATCTGAAGTCACTCCAACCCAAATTTTACATAACGAGCTACGCAACTTACAAAAACAGTTGGAGTTTAAAGAAATTAATTTCATTCATGCAGAACCAGAATATATAGATGTTGCGATTATGGAATTAGAAGCAGTTCGTGCAAAATATAGTATTACTGTTAGACATTTAAAAAAAATAACAGGTGAAAATATTCTTAATCAAAAGCTGTTTTCGTAAGCATCCTTAACACTTAAGTTGAGGATAACGGTTTTCCACTCTAGTATTCTCGCTATCCGTGTCACGGCCCGATCAGTATCCTCTTCACATAAAAAAGAGACAAAAACTATTTCGTTTTGTCTCTTTTTTTCATTTCATTATTTTCCTTTTTTTACTTTATAATCAATTTGGCCTTCAATTTTAATTTTCTTATTCACTTTTTTGCCATTTACAATGGATTCAACATCAAACTCAGCATAACCAGTCATTACATAATAACCAAAAGGTGGTTTGCCTTTCCCTATTTGTTTCATAAAGTAAATATAAGTTTTTGTATCATCTGCACTATATGCCCCGCCACCATAGTAAGAACCTTTTATAGGTTTCCCTTTAATTAAGGTAGTTTTCACTAAAGGCATATTCATAAAGTATGGTATATCATAATTTCGGGTTTTTTCTTCTACATTAAAATAAAACGGCGATTCAGCATGACTGATTGTAATTTTATTCAATTTCCCTACATATTCTAATTCAGCGTGTATTTTTAAAGCTTCTCCCTCTTTATACTCTTTCTTGTCAGAGACCAGTCGATAAACAAAATCTCCGTCTCTTACTTCCACATTTGTATTTTTCACTTTATACTGATCTAAAATTGAACTGTCTTTCTTTGTATCCTCTTTAGTAGTACAACTTGATAAAATGAATACACAAATTAAGCTCATAAAAATAAAATACTTTTTCATACAATCCCCCACGTTACTCGTAGTTGTCTTCTACACTTCACTTTTACCAGAAATTTAAGTATTAACAAAATTTAATTTTATCATAAATTTTCCAGTTCAAAAGGTGCTTTGAACCTATCTATTTAATGTTGTTAAATAATAATGGTAGGCTCAATGGAAAGACAACCATAGAAGAAAATATGTAAATATAATTGTAATTAACCAAATCCTGATCTTTAATTGCGACCGGTTCTGGAATAGTGGTTTATATACTACTAAAGCTTAAAAAACACATAGAAATTTATCAAATAAATTGCTACAATTCCAATACCTATTCCTAAAAATAATAACAATAACTTTTTTATTAACATCATTTTTTTACCGAAGATAGACATCCACAAGCAAACTAAACCTACAAGCATTAATAAGATTGAGAGTAAAACTATCAACATTTTTACACCTCATTCCTAATTATGAATTTCTAGTCATGCTCAGGTTCAACAAGGTCTGTATCAGGTGGAATGTAACCTAAATGACGAGCCATTGATACGATTTGTCCCTTATGATGAAACTCATGTGTTTCGGTATGAGTTAAAAGCCAAAGAGGAGTTGTAACCCACGGTTCTTTTTGCCACTTCACCTGATTCGCAATATTTTCGAACCAGCGAGAATTGAATTCATCTAAGAAACGTTGCACTACTTCATCTACTAACTTAAATCTTTCTCTAACATTCTTTACATCTGAATGTTCAATTTCATAATCAGTAGCAAACTTAAAATCAGACTGCTTAAGAGCAAATCTTCCCAGCCACCCTAAGTAGCAATCAGCAACGTGTAGATGGGTCCTAATGATAGTCGTATTCCCGAAGTTTGGAACTGTTTTGTGCAAATATTGCAAAGGAATCTCTTCTAAAAACAAAAATAACGCTTGTCTTGTGGAACTTATAAAACCATATTGCTGTTTTAACACATCTAGCACTCACCATCAGTCCTCTCTATATATAAAATTGAAACTAAGTTTTTTACTATCAGTTAGAAGTAAGTTTTTTCAACTATTTCCCCTTTACTATATTTATTACTTTAGTATTTGACTATGAATTTTTCTTTTTCTTATATAACCAAACTGCCAATTCGTACAATAAAAAATAGACTACTTAAGCAGTCTATCGTTATTGATAAAAATTGATGTTTAAAAGGACTAGGTTTCTCTTTATTTATCAAATAAAATTGTTCCAACTTAATTTATTATTAGTAAATAATAGAATTTAGCTGAATTTAACGATGAATTAAGATCAACATATGTAACAAAACTTTTATATAAAGCAAATCCACATAGTAAGACAATAAATATGAAAGATTCTTTAGGAAAATTCACTTTCTTTTTCTTCAAGATAATTAAAGTAATAAGAGTAATAAAAAAATATAGTATACATAATGTTAGTTTGATTTTTTGCATGCTAATGTTATCAACTTCATTTCGAAACCTTTCTAAATCACTAACATTCTCCTTACTTTCTCTTATAGATGAAATAGAGTCATTATGTCCAACTTTCCATTTAAAGGGTATTTGTTCCAAATTAACTGAGTATTGGTAGCCTCCTGCTTTCTGCTCAATAGTCATCTCTGAACTTTTATGCGCGATAAAATTAATTGCAACAAGAGACACAATGAAAAATACAAGTGATACAATAAGAAGATTTATTATAAACTTCCTTACATCTATATCTCCTTGGTTTTGCAGTCGACCTTCATTTTTTCCATTCATTTTGCTACTCCCTTTGTTTTTTAAAGTAATTTATATCTTTATCTTTTTTTATAATCTATATAATTCGTTGATTACTCGAATATACCTTTTCTTTATTAAGATGCTCATTAGTGGAGTAAAAAGGACTGCCGAAGCAGCCCAGGATTATTGAACAAAACCAAGCATAAGTTCAATAAAGAATTATTAATTAAGTTTTTTATAAACTGGAAGATATTTATCCAAACACCCTAATAGATTAATTTAAAATCCAATACTTATGTTGTTACTAACGTATGAGTTAGTTCAACAAGGAAAAATTAAAATTGAACTAAAATACTAAAAATCAGAATAAATAAGTAAAAAATCCCCAAAAACATTACTATACCAACAACATAGTTATATCGTTTTTTATTCGGATTAAAATAGTCTTGTAAGTCTGTGATTGGTTTTTCTTCCGCTTTAAAAGTAACAAAAAATTGATTACGAATGAATCCTATGAGCGCAAAGATTAAACCAATTAACCCAAAAGTACTAAGACTTATTTTATGCGTTAACCTTAAATAAATGGCTACCAACGCTAATATTGGTAGTATTACAATGAAAAATTTTTGTTTTATTTTCACCTGTATCTCCTAATTTTAAATATCGTTTAGTTATTATTATATCAACGGAGGAAGTATTTGTAATATGCTATTCAAACTATCTATATTCAACTAATTTGCCCTTTAGCAAAATAGAGGATAATCGAATAGTGATCATCATCTATTTGTTGTTCAACTAACGCATGCATTAGTTAAATTTATATTTTCATCTTATAGTTGGTAATTGATTAACACACTTCTATCTTCGTTATTTCAAGTCCCAAGAATAAAAAATTTCCGAGTTCATTTTCGCTTGAAAACCTTGCTATTTCAACGTTTTTTCGACTTGGACATTTTTTGTCCATAGGGTGTGTAAAGTCCCTGGAGAAATGGTGAATCGAACGTGGTATAGTGGGCTTAGGAGGTGTTTCTAATGCAAATTTTAATCTGTAAAGAATGCGAAGAAACCATTGAGTACGCGGAGTATAAAAAAATTGTGAAAATCTATTCAACTTGCGAAACATGCAAGAACGAAGCAGCTACTTCACCTGCCAAATAACTTACACGCTTAAAAACACGCCAATTTTATTATCAAGACCTTAATATAAAAAGGCTTAATTTCTATGGGTTTTAATAAAATATCCATAAATATTATGTTGGAAAATGAAAAAAGGATCTTCCATTGAAGATCTTTTTTGATTTTTATGTAACTAACGGATGCGTTAGTTACATAAAGGTTTATAGAAATCGAAATGATTAATCTCTTCCATTAATCATTTCGATGTGGAACATATCGTTTAAAACTCACTGATTTCACATCATATCCATTGCCATTCCAATCGTAATTTAGTTTCAAATGGCCGATTAAACCACTAATGCCGATTAAAATTGGAGCATCTGCAATGATTTTATGTTTCAACACAGTATAATTGACCTGATCGATACCTATAAACACCTCATTAGAATAAGGTTTAACTGTAGTATAATGAAACCCTTTGACGTTGATTTTAAACGTTTTATGTTTCGTAGTAATAGTCACTATGTCCCCTTTTTTCTCCATCTTTACAAGTCGCTTTATCGCGTCATTCACTGGTTCAACAGGTACCTCTTTATAAACTTGATATGGATCCACTTCGTGCTGCAGGACATGAATTGGATCCTCAAAATTATCTAATACAATGATGACATCCGAGAATTTATTGCCGTCTAAATCATCTCTGAAAAGATGAGTATCATATTTTCCACTTTCCCATTTCGGAAAATGATATAATAATTCACCTTTGTCACCAATCTGAACAGTGAAATTTCGGAAAGTCATCCAATCGATTTTATCCCCCATCAAATAGACATTTTCATACCATCTATCAGTCTTATTACTATTGAGGACCACGCGTTCAACTGCATGAACATTCCTATGTGACCATGAAAAAGCTGTGAAAAAACTGATTAGAACAATGATCAATCGTTTTCTCATTCAGACACCACCTTTCATTTTATTATCTTCTAATACCTCAACAAACACTCTATTAAAACCTAACTTTTCAAATTGATTAAAAAGTTGTACCATTAGTTGCTTGCCAATCTCTTTTCCTTGATATTCTTAAAGAAGATATATCGATGTTAAATCCCCTGAATTCCTCCCCATAAAAAAAAGCGGGTTGCCCCGTCTTACTAAATACCGTATTGTTAATTATAAATTTTTAATTTTTAAAAACTCAGTAATTGATAAATCTTTTAGTTTCACACTTGACAAAGGTATTTCTTTTGAACTAATGATTCTTGAACTTCCTGTACGTTCACCATCTAATTTATAATCAGGAACTTTTTCACTTAAAGCTTTTGATAACTGCTGCTCATCTTCGGCTAAAACTATTTCGCGTAAACCACTTTTACCTGGAGCAGCGTAAAAGACTGCAAATGCTTTCATTTTATCATTCCTTTCTAGAGTACTGATAATGCTTTAACTACATTATTTACAAACTCTGGATCAAAATCTGGTCTTACTTCGAAAGCAGCATTACCTATTGTAATTCGTAAGAAATCATCTTTTTCAACGTTGATTGGTTCTGGTGAAGGTACTGATTTCTCGATTGATTCTACTACTGGTTCTGATACTAGAAAAATTAATTGAATAGTTTCTACTTTTATTTTATTTACTGATTTATCTTTTGCTAATTTACTAGCCACTTCTTCTAGTTTTTCTTTGCGACCTACAATTGCTTTTTTTATCTTTTTAATGATCTTAATGTCATCTTGGCTAAATAAGCGATAACCATAATTATTCTTTTCAAATTCATAGCCATATTCTTCTAATGCTAGTGCATAGTGGTAAATTACTGTCAGTTAGATTTTATTCCAATAAAAAAATCCATTTAATAATTAATCAATCTTCTTAATTAATTATTAATTTAACTTTAATGTTTTTTTAATTAAAAAAGGCGAATAACTTAACCGATTAATTATAAATTTATATATTATATAGTACAATTTTCTTTTTCTAATATTACCCATTTTTAAGAGAAACTCTTTATTTTGAGTTTCTCTTTTTTTATTCTTGTTGATCTAACGCATGCGTTAGTTCAACAAACTTAATTGCCATATTTATCACTTCTTACTGGAATACCATGTTCTTTTGGATGATTAAATATATCTTCATATGGTAAAGAGCTAACTACATTAAATGACTTAGTATCTGGATTATATTCAAAGATTACAAGTTGCTCCCATCCACTTTCATTTCCTGTATCAATTACACCAATCCTATTTGGAGCAATTTGAACTACTCTGCCACGATTATCTATATCAACATTTGGCGTTTGATAAGGTACTTCATTTTTATTATTTATTTTAAAAGTAATTACAAGTAAACAAAGTAATATACCACTTAGAATTACCTTAATAAATTTATCATTCATACCTACACCCCAACTTATAAAACTTATTAATTCAATTCTATTTAATATTCAATAAGTTTTTCTCTTATTCAACTATGCTGCCAGTTAGCACAATTACGCCTCTCAACGCTTAGTTCAGATTATAATCCATGGCTGTTGTTTAAATACTTTAAAAATAAACTGTTTCTTAATCATCATCTATCACAGCAGACTCTTAATCGGAAAATAACGAAAAAGGTGCTTGGAGAAATCTCTGTTTCATCTGCTATTTCCTCTATAATTCTGTCAGCATAACTTTATTCATGAATAGCCGTCTTTTGTACCCTAATTTGAAAATATTAAATTTATTGAAAAATTAAGAAAATACATTATGAATTTTGTTTTATAATAGGAGTTGGGTATTTTATAACATTTTTTACAAAGAGAAGTATTAGGGGGAAATTGAATGATTGTAAAAACTTTAAAAGGAGTTATGTATATAATTCTTAGTTTTACATTACTATTCGCCGGTTTTTTGGCGTATGTAACTTTCACAGATTATAAGCCATCTGAAGTTATACCACTTAATATCAAAAAAAATAAAGAACAAGTTTTGAAAAAAGGGATCCCATTTTCAATTACTACATTTAATATCGGGTATGCAGGATTGGATAAAAATCAGGACTTTTTTATGGATGGCGGAACGATGTCTAGGTCTAGTAGTAAAAAGCAAACATCTACAAATATAAAGGCAATTACTTCATTTATTAAAAATGAAGAATCTGATATTAATCTAATCCAAGAGATTGATAGTAACTCTTCTCGTAGCTATCATATTAACGAAGTAAACTACCTTACAAAAAAATTACCTAACTACAGCAATACATTTGCTGTAAATTATAAAGTTCCTTGGGTTCCTGTTCCAATATTGCATCCAATGGGTTCAGCAAATAGTGGTTTATTAACTTTATCTAAGTTCAAAATTATAAATAGCCATCGATATAAATTAGCAGGTCAAGAAAGTTGGCCACGTCAGCAATTTGAATTAGATCGTGCTTTTATTGAAAGTAGAATATCAGTAGAAAATGGAAAAGATCTGATCCTAATCCACCTTCACTTATCAGCGTATGATAAAGGTGGAAAAGTTCGTAAGCAACAATTGAAGTATTTATCGACTTACTTAGATAAAGAAATTAAAAAAGGAAATTATTTTATTTTAGGTGGAGATTGGAATCACGAAATTCCAACAACAGACCCTACCATATTTGAAACAACAGAAAAATGGCCTGATTGGCTACAAATATTCCCTTCTACATTTAAACCAGAAGGCTTCCAATGGGTTACAGATAAAACTATTCCTACATCTCGTTCAAATGACTTCCCTTTTAAAAAGGGACGAAATTTCCAAGCCATTATTGATGGGTTCTTAGTTTCTCCTAATATTTCTGTTAAAAATGTAAAAGGACATGACTTAGGATTTGAGAATAGCGACCATAACCCAGTAACAGCAGAGTTAGTATTAAAATAACATTAATAAAGCATACAAAGAGCATAAAGTGACCTAAATTAGGTATTTTATGTTTTTTTGTATGCAACTAGGGTATACTTCATGATTTTTTCTGAAATAACCTTTTTCTTAATTAATTTTATTGCGAAAAAGTGAAAAAGGAGCTGATCATTCAGCTCCTAAGTTTTGTACAACTAAAGCATACGTTAGTTAAAGGATAGGGAAAATACTCTATCCTTGGCTTTTAATTCCTCTTTCGTTCAGATACTTTTAATTATCCTTATTATCCCAAAACTAATTGCCAACCAGTTGAATGTCGCGCCATTCGATTACATCGCATTGGCCATATTCATTATCCCCTACAGCAACTACGGTTCCGTCAGATTTAAGGCCGAGAGTATGAGCGCAACCTGCCGCAATCGCCACAATATTACGCCAGCCGCTTACATTACACTGGCCATGCTTATTCCATCCCACAGCAACCACGGTTCCGTCAGATTTTAGGCCGATGGTATGATTACTACCTGCCGCAATCGATACAATATCACACCAGACATTCACATCGCATTGGCCAACCTTGTTTTGCCCCACAGCTACCGCTGTACCGTTCGATTTAAGTCCAACAGTATGAAGATACCCCGCCTCAATCAATACTATGTCGTGCCAATCGCTTACGTTGCATTGGCGGTACCTATTATTTCCTACAGCCGTCACCGTTCCGTCCAATTTAAGACCGATGGTATGCCAGTCACCCGCCGCAACCGACACAATATCGCTCCAGCTGTTTAGATTGCATTCACCTTCATTATTTTGGCCGACAGCAACTACCGTACCATCCGATTTAAGTCCAATGGTACGACGCCATCCTGCAGCAACTGCCACAATATCGCCCCAGCCATTTACATTACACTGGCCATGCTTATTCCAACCCACAGCAACCACAGTACCGTCGGATTTAAGACCGGTAGTATGAGCATTACCTGTGTTCGTCGCCATATGAACATTCCCGGCCGCAACCGATACAATACCGCTCCAGCCGCTTACTTCACATTGTCCATATTTATTATCTCCCACAGCCGTCACCGTTCCGTTAGATATAAGACCAATAGTATGGCGACGACCCAAAGCTACTGTATTTTTGGGCCACCGTTTCACTTTCAACGCCACTTCTTTAGGCGAATTAAAATCCATGATTTCCTCCTGTAAAAAAAGACTTATTTTATTTTTGTATCACTTTAGCTCGATAGTCTAACCTGTCATTTAGCGCAATAAAAAAAGTCGACTATCACTACCGATCACACTGTTCATTTAAAGCATGCGTTAGTTCAATAACAGCATCAGAAATAAAGTGTAAAATATTACCAAATGGGCCAATTGCACTTTTTTAATATTTCTCTATAAGATATATTATCCTGTTATTCCTGGTGGTTCTGGCAAACAAATACCTGAGAAATCTCTCTTATCTTTTGATAATTGAGATTTTTTGTAGTTTCCACAGTTCCAGTCCTATATTTTTCTTGAAATTAAAGTTCTGTTAAAGTACAACGTTGCTATTTTGAATTTAAAAATAGGACCGTCAGTTTAGACAATCCTATCACGCTCTTATTGAACTAACTCATGCTTTAGTTCAATAAAGGTTAACTCAATAGCTTGTTAAAAATACTTTCCCCTTAATTATTTTAGAAGACTCAACAACTTCAACAGCCTTTTTTATATCCGATAAGTCAAACATGGCATCTACTTTCATCAAACGTAATTTTTTTTCATCGATGAGTCGGATCAAATTCTCAAAGGTTTTTTGCCATTTAATTGGTGAAACAGTATTATTCCAATTTCGCAAATGAAACATGTTAGCATTAACCATTGCTTTTTTTACAATATCTGGCCAGTTAACTTGGATCCCTGATAATAGACCAATAGTTAAAAAATTTCCGTTAGGGCGCACGCAAAAAGCCAAGTCATTTCCAGAAGTACCGCCAATCGAATCAATTGCAGCATCCGCTCCAGCTCCATTTGTTAATTCCATAACTGTTTCATAAAATGGAACAGTTATGGAATTAACAAATGGAGCACCAAGTTGAAGTAAATCTTCTGTATGGATATTATTTCTAGTGACTGCGATTAATCGAAAACCTAATACCTTGGACAATTGAGCAAAAACACGTCCAATTGCAGAACCACAAGCGTTAACCAGTAAAACATCATTCGGTCTTAACTTTAAAATTTCTGTACAAGTCACCCATGATGTTATTGGGTTGATATACATTTGAGCTGCCGTAAAATCATCAATAGAGTCAGGTATAAGAACTGCAAAATCTGCTGATGTCTTAACAAATTCTTGCCAGGTCCCTTCTCCTCGTAAAGGTAATACACGTTTACCAATAAGATTTTTAGAAACTGAAGAGCCTACATCTTCTACAACACCAACACCTTCATATCCAGGAATATTTGGTAGAGAAATACGGTGAGCATATGACCCTCTAATTGGTATTAAGTCAGAAGGATTAATAGGGCGTGCTTGCATTCGAACAATAACTTCATGGTCCTTAGGTGGTTCTATACTTTTATATTCAACATTAATTACATTTTTAGGACTACCGAACTCGTAGAATTTAAGACATATCGCTTCCAATTTAAAATTCTCCTCGATATAAATCAGTTTGAAATAATTATATCATTTTCAACGATACTGCCTGTTAATTCAATAAATAAAAATCGCATAAAGCGACTTGTGATTTTGTTCAACTAACGCATGAGTTAGTTAAAAATTATTCATACATACTTAAAGTAATTAGGATAGCGGCAATGGTCTTCCAGGATGGTACCTTAGGTAATGGTTGATTTAAAAATCCTTCCATATCATTTATCCAAGCCTCCATTGCCTCCAAATAGTCTTCAAGTGTTATATCCCCCACTTTTCTTTATTATTTCTTGACTGTTTTCGTATTAATTGTTGCTCTAATTGATAAATAAACAGACTATTTTATGATTCTTTATATTGAGTGTCTTTTAAAAAGAAAATAGATAATTCCCTAATAGTAAACAGTACAATATTAGCTGTCTTCAATTAGGGGATTATCTTTATTTTTAATCGTATGAATAGCCCTCAATATAAATAATTTAAATAATCCGTTTAGAACATTTAATAGAATATTGAATATTATGCTATTGTAATGTGCTAGATTTTAATCTATTAACTCGTAGGAGGTGAAATTAACATGCCATTCACTACTGGTCCAATTGAAAATGTGGGAAACCAACCTAGCAATGCAACTAACGCTCGTGTCAAAATACTCAATCGTACTATAGGTCGACTTACTGGAGTAGTCAGATCTTTTAGACTTAATGGCACAAGAACATTAATTCAGCAACAAAGCTTTAATGTGGCACCTAATGCATCTACTTTTTTAACTCTAAGTTTAGTTCATCCTATTTTAGGACGAGCAGCTCAGTACGAAGTTGAAATCGCTCCCGATCAAAACGGTGGATTATTTTCAGTTTATGGAAGAACTGCTAACAATATCATTATTACTGCCCAACGAGTTTTGAATTCAGAATTAACACAGTTTCCTTAGTTGAAATCTAATAAATGTAAATTCAAAAGACACCCATTAGGTGTCTTTTAAAATATTTTAATAGCAACAATACTTACGAAAACCTACTATTTCTTAAATCCATTCCCAAGTGGAAAATAAAACTTATCAATTATTATCTACTTTTAACAGTATCTACTTTTCCATATAACTCCAACTTAAAAGCACCTCTTAGTTTAAAAGTTTCACTAAATAGTCAGGCTTTTCCTTCTTCAACTATCCTGCCATTTTATTCAATAAGAAAAGGTCGTTCAGGCATTATAAAAACCACCAACGCTATAATAAAAGCACTAGTGGTCAACTAAATTGTTATTAGAATATTACATCAAGTAAAGAATTTTTCCACACAAAATATTTCACAAAATTTCAATTTACAATAACTACAACTTCATACTTTTAGAAAACGTCCTTGATGCAATTATGAACTTATTTCATAAGTAGATTGATAGTATTTACTTCTATTCTTTACTGAAAGTATGATAGTCAAGCATGGTAGTAACCATAAAAAGATTGCATACGGTAAATAAGAGTGTAAATGCATATTGATGACAGTACTACTCATTATTGCAAGTACATTCCATGGAATCATTGCTGGGAATAATAATGTTGTATCCCCCATCAATCTAGCTAATTCCTCATTACTATATTTATTTGACCAATGATTGACAAAAGAACGCCCGGTAAGAATAATCGGCATGGTTTGGTTACCTGCAATTACACATATAATTAAAGTTGCAGCGATTGTTTTCAACGAATCTGATAACATCGAAGTGGACGATTTTAGCCACCTATCCAATAATGGTTGTATAATATTTAACTCTTCCAGCAATGCATTGTATACGCCTGCTATTGCAATAAACAATAATAAACTATACATATGCATTAGTCCGCCGCCTAGTCCTTCAATTCCTTTCCAAAATGAATTTATTATTTCAGAAAGTGAGATACCATTATAAATAGCTATTAAACTCCCAGATAGAATACTAACTAAGTAGGAAAAGATGATATTTAATCTGAATAAAACAAGTGTAACTAATAAGATCGGTGGAATGAATTGAATAAATGATATGGCAATTTGGTTATCATTTTGTTTATGAATAGTTGAAATCATACTTCCAAAATGTACGTCCATAATACTGAAAAAAAGGATTGTCACTATGACCGCAGTGATTGACGTTATAAGCATTGCTTTTCCTTGCTTTTTAACTGTTGTTTCAACGATACTGGCTAATAACTGGTGAGCACTTGAAAATGGAGAAGTACGATCGCCTACAAAAGCACCAGAAATAACTGCTCCTGCTGTGACTTCAACTGGCAAATGTAATAATAACGCTGTGCTTATTAAAGGTACTCCTAACGCACTTAAAGTTCCAATCGAAGATCCTAATATCATCGAAAAAACCATTGTTGTAAAAAAACTAAAAACAAAGAAATGATGTGGATTTATAGCATTTAATGTTATTTGTACCATCGAAGTGATCGTTCCTGACAAATACCAAGAAGGCAATAAAAAGCTAATTAAAAAGAGGATAAATAGTACGATTCGAACTTTACCAATCCCTTTATAGCCTAATTTCAACATGTTTGATAAAGTATATCCTTTTCTTAAACTTAGAATGATTAGATAAATTAGCCCTGGTAAAATCCCAAATACTAGCGATATGTGGAATACAACGGAACTAATAATTCCAGACAAAGTAACTATAATTAAGAAACATGCCTGTTTTACCGAATATTGATCCATCATTTTTCCTTCTTTCAACTATTTTTACACTTAAAAAATGTATGTTTGTTATTCATTAATTATAATGACATATGAACAATAATGTAAGTTTTAAAAACATATTTTAATTAGGTTCTAGGTATTACTTGTTGATATTAAAGACAGAGATTTCTAGATTCCCACACTATGTTGCTCGCTTTCCAAGGGATGGACGTTTAGCATCCACGGTGCATTCGCTTGCGGTCTCGAATTCCCTTCAAGAACCACACAAAGCCTTTTAAATGAGCATCCATAATACACCTATAAAATAAATTTTTTTTAAGAAATAGAATGACTCTTTAACAGATTTAATTCTTCCTCTATTCTCTTCACATCTATTCGTTCAAATAGTGGTTTCACATGACTGATTTGCTTGGTAGATAGAATGAATTCCTTCCATTCGAGTACATCTATTTTTAACAATTCCTTTATTTGATTAGATGTGAACGGAAGAAATGGATTTAATAGTTGCGCTAAATTTGCAATGATGTGGACACAACTCACCATACTATTATTACATGCTGCTTTATCTTCTGAAAGTTGTTTCCATGGCTGTTCTTCATCAAAGTATTTATTAGCATAACGAATAAACTCGAATATTTCCTCTAAAGCATTTTTAAAATTCGTGTTTTCTATTTGCTTCCCAACTAAGTCATATAGATCATGCACTTTATTCTTTATTGACGATTGGATTGTACCCACTGGTAAAGTTCCTTCATAGTATTTTTCGATGAATTTTAATGTCCGATTAACAAAATTTCCAAATGCACCTAATAGTTCGCTGTTATGACTGTAAATGAATTCTCTCCATGAAAAATCAGTATCTCTATTTTCTGGCGCATTTATTGTTAGAAAATATCTTATCGAATCAGGATGATACTTTTCTAAAATATCTGGTATCCAGACAGCCCAGTTTTTACTAGTAGATAACTTCCTTTTCTCTAGTGTTAGATATTCATTCGAGACTATATGTGTAGGAAGTCCCTTTTTCCTAAGACCTATTAAAATAGATGGCCATATGATTGAATGGAAGGGAATATTGTCCTTACCATGGATATAATATGATTTTGTTTCTTCATTCCAGAATATCGTATCGTCTTGAAATGTCTCGATCCCCCATTGTTTACTTGCAGAATAATAACCTGACACTGCTTCAATCCAAACATAAATCTTTTTTTCTTCATAGCCTTTTACAGGTACAGATACACCATTTGGTAAATCTCTTGATACTGCTCGATCATGAAGACCTTCTTTCAAATAACGCTCTGTTAATTGTATTGCATTCGTTCGCCAAGTTGCATTGTTTTTAGCGAATTCTACATAGTTTTCAAGTTCATTTTGTAATTTACTTAACGAAAAATAAAAGTGCTCAGTCCTCTTTACGATAGGAGAATGTCCACATAGTTTACACTTTTTCTTAATTAAATCTAGTGGATCTAAAATTGTTGAACAGTTGTCACATTGGTCCCCTCGTGCATGTTGTCCGCAATTAGGACAAATCCCTTCAACATATCGATCTGGAAGAAATTGTACACATTCTTCACAATAGGTTTGTTCAACTTCTTTTTTATAAATCAAGCCTGATTCAAGAAGTTGTATGAATATTTCTTGAACTATTTTATGGTGATGGTGTGAATCTGTACGTGTATAAAAGTCATAAGTAAATCCTAGACTTTTAAAATTCCCGTTAAATTCTTGGTGATAACGATCGGCAATTTCCTTAATTGATACATTTTCTTGTTTTGCTCTAATAGCAATGGGGGTACCATTGCAATCACTTCCCGAAACATACAGAACATTTTCACCTTTTAAACGGTAATAGCGAGCTAGAATATCACCTGGTAAAAGTGCTGCGATATGTCCTAAATGTAACGATCCATTCGCGTAAGGCCAAGCCCCTCCAATAAAAATATTCATCATCTTTTCCTCCTAAATTATTGATAAATACAAAAAAACCTCGCCCTTATCTATATAGATAAGGACGAGGTTACTATTTTCTCGTGGTACCACCTTAATTCACAAAGTACTTACGTACATTTGTCTTTGCAAGTACGGAGCTAAAAATCGCTCTTATACTGTGACTTTGATAACAAGTGTCAACTCTTGTCGTAGCCTACTTGTATAGAATCATACGTTCAGTACGAAGCTCAGAGGCCATTGTTCAATTGAGTATTTATGCTTCTTTTCAGCTACCGAAGCTCTCTGAACTAAATATCTTCAATTTACTTTTCCTCTTCAATGCCTGTATTAAAATATTAAAATGATTATAAGGTAAATTAACTTAAAAATCAAACTACTTTTCAAAGTATAATATGATTAATTATATATATATTCCACAACCTAAACTATTCGATTAATAAAAATAAAATTTTTTCTATTAAAAGCTGGACAATTCAAACCATACTATACAATTTATTTCCTAGGCATCTCCATAATATTTAGCCGTATAGAAAAAACCTTTTTTTCGTACGATGTAATTTGATAAAAATGAATCAGTCGTTTTTTCTTTTGGGGCTTTTGTGATCGTGTAACATGTAGCATTTTCTTTATTTAAGTAATCTTTATCCACTCTATTATGCCACTCATCTTTAGTAATTTTTGACGAAACAGCAATAATTGGATGTCCGTTAAAAAGTACATGTGTCCTTAAAGCCATAGAAGGAGAAAGATGTAAACAAAAGAATAATACGATTGGAATTATGATTACAGGGCCAATAATTATAAATATTTCATTCCACTTGGTTTGACGCAATTTAACACCTCATTCGAGTATTTACGTTTCTTCCAAATATATTCTATTTTCCATTGCAAAATCCTTTTCTCATCTTCATAACTTAGTTCACTTTCCATATTGTTTGAGGTATGCCTCTTAAGCGCAAACACTGTTCTCACTTTCCGCTCCAATCAACTTCTTTTTCAGTGATTTTCTGAGATAAACCTTTTTTAAACTAAAATCCTTCAGAAAAATGCATAAAAAAAAAGACTGTCAAAGCAGCCTTACATACGAATTTATTATCTAAATGAATCTTTAATTATTTCTTTTTCTTTAATTTTTTCTCTTCTGCTTCTCGTATATCTTCTCTAACTCTAAATTTTACAATTTCTTTTATTAATTCATATGGTAATGGTTTTCCGATTGGAAATTGTACAGAACCTTTTGCACCTTTATATTCAGATAATTCATTTTTAAAGTTTGCAATACCACTAGCACCTGGATAAAATCCGATGTGATTTTTATAGGCAGCGAAATGAACCAAGTTTTTGTGTAAAGCAAATGTAGGCATTTGGTAACTGATTTTTTCAACAGCTTCTGGTACAGTCTCTTTTATAACATTTCTTAACGTGTTTAGTATTTCTTGAACTTCTTGAGGAAATTGAACTATGTATTCATCAATTGAATTAAAAGTTGTTTTATTTGCTTCCATAATTACTCCTTTTCGAATAATTGTAACCTTACAATCATTGCCATATACGTATTCTATGATACTATTCATACTATATCGCTACCAAATTTAAGACTTTAAACTCCCTTTACTTCTTCTCACTAAATAGATAATAGATGTAATAAGTATAACGAGTGACAATGGAATAGTATATAGATCATTAATTGGCGTAAGAATACCTGTCCAAAAAATAATCATTGCTAATAATAACAGTCCAAATACAAGCACTTTCATTCCTCCTACTAGATCAAACTTTGATTATTTTTTAAAGCAAAATTAACTGCACTTTCAGCATGAATACTAGTCGTATCGTAAAGTGGAATTGTACAGTTGTCTTGTGAAATTAGAAGTGTAATTTCCGTACAACCAAGGATAACGGCCTCTGCACCTTGTTGCATTAGTCGATTAATAATCTTTAAATAGGACTGCCTAGATTCTTCATTTATGACACCAAGACAAAGTTCTTCATAAATGATATCATGGACAACTTTTCGGTCTTCTTTATTCGGAACGATCACATCAAGTCCAAAATTCCCAACTAGTCTACCCTTATAAAAATCTTGCTCCATTGTAAATGCAGTTCCTAATAAAGCAACCTTTTTTATTCCATTTTGCACTATTAAATTTGCCGTTGCATCTGCTATGTGCAGTAAAGGAATCGAAATAGATTCCTCAACTTCTTCTGCCATTTTATGCATCGTATTTGTACAAATAATGATAAAATCCGCTCCAGCTACTTCAAGTTTTTGTGCAATTTCTATCATAATATTTGTGGCTTCTTCCCATTTCCCTTCAAATTGAAGCCTCTTAATTTCTTCAAAATCTACGGAATACATCAAGCTCTTTGCAGAATGATGCCCACCAAGCTTATCTTTTACGCATTGATTGATAATCTGATAATATTGCAAAGATGATTCCCAGCTCATCCCGCCGATAAGACCGATAGTTTTCATGACATAGTCTCCTTTATGTATTCTATTTATTATTGAAAAGTCATTATATAAAACTCTTAAATAAAAGTTTCATTTAATTTATTCCTAAAGAATAAAATTTCCTATTTCATAATTCCATTGTCATAAATACACTATTAGGATCCTCTTTATACTCTGAAAATGGCTGACAATATTGAAATCCAAAACTGGCGTATAGTTTTCTAGCTGGTGCAAATGCATCCATTGATCCCGTTTCCAAACTCAATCTCTTGTAGCCACGTTGCTGTGCTACCTCAACTAAATGCTGTAAAATTCGCTTCGCAACACCTTTTCTTAAATGAGCTGAAGAAGTTCGCATTGATTTTACTTCCCCATGTTGATGATCAAGCCGCTTGAGTGCTCCACAACCAAGTAATTCACCATGTTCCCAGGCACTCCAAAATGTAATTTCTGGCTTTTTCAATCCATCAATATTGAGAGCATGTATACTTTCAGGCGGTGAATTCTGTGCCATGCCTTGGAGATGTTCACCTATTAATCTACCAACTTCAGTTCCAGTTAAATCATCTATTTTAATTTCCATGGAAAAACATGCCCCCATTCTCCTTATTTCTTATTTTTAAAGATACAATAAACGGTAACTAGTTACTACACCATTTAAAAAGAGTCTTGATTAGTAGGTTTATCAAGTTCTTCATAGTGTATTTCATGTTTAGTTTCTATAATTGGAGCGATATCTTCTGTTTTGATATTGTTCTCCGCATTCATTTGATCAAATGGTACATCGTGATTTGAATGAGTGACATTCTTTTTAAAAAGTTGATAAACAAGTAGAATACCGATTATTATTGCAAATACACTAGCAAAATAGTTCATTTAGTCATCACTCCTATTTCAAATTGTTATTTTGTAACCTTCAAGTTATTTTTCTGGAAGGGTTAGTTGGAATACTCAGCTTCCGAGTTTTATAAGTTCGACGTAATTACTTTTCTTCCTCTTTGTTTAAATCTATCTTTCATTCAAATTCTATACTTTTACTATTTTATGAACGATGGGTCTTACGAATAAAATAAGAAAAAGGATGATCCAGTCATCATCCTTTTTTTGAACTAATGTAATTTTAAATCACTTAAATTTATGCTTCTACAACATTTTGCTGTTGATATACTTCGTTTTCGAATTCTCCTGTGGCTTTACTTGTTAGGATGCCAGATGTCATTGCTCCACTAACATTTAGAGCTGTACGACCCATGTCAATTAGAGGTTCAACTGAGATTAGTAGCCCAACGATTGCAATTGGTAAATTCATGACTGATAGTACAATAAGAGCCGCAAATGTTGCTCCTCCGCCGACACCAGCTACACCGAATGAACTAATTGCTACTATTAAAATTAGAGAGATAATAAATGATGGACTTGTAGGATCAACACCAGCTGTTGGTGCGACCATTACAGCTAACATTGCTGGATAAATACCAGCACATCCATTTTGACCTATTGAAAGTCCAAAGGAACCTGCAAAGTTTGCAATCCCTTCTGAAACACCAAAATCCTTTGTTTGTGTCTTAATTGTCATTGGCAGTGTTCCAGCACTTGTACGTGACGTAAAGGCAAAAGTTAATGTAGGAAATGCTTTTTTCACATATCTTACTGGGCTTAATTTTGCAAAAGATAACAATAATAAATGAACAATAAACATTAAAATTAATGCCACATAAGAAGCTATTACAAACTTACCTAATTTCACGATTGCATCATAATCACTAGTAGCTGCAACTTTTGTAATGATAGCTAAGATTCCATAAGGTGTTAAGCGAAGAATTAACGTTACTACTCTCATCGTAATAGTGTATAAAGTATCAATTATTTTCGCAAAAAATTCCGCATACTCTGGTTCTTTTCGTTTTACTCCAAGATAGGCAATTCCCACAAATGCAGCAAAAATTACAACTGCAATTGTAGATGTTGCACGCGCACCAGTTAAATCTAAAAATGGATTACTTGGAATTAACTCAAGGATTTGTTTTGGGATCGTCATACTTTCTACAGTACCAACACGCCCCTGTAATTCTGTGATTCTAGCAGTTTCTGCAACGCCAGCTGTTAGCTTTACACCGTCAAGCCCAAAACCTAATGCTGAGCCAATTCCAATTGCTGCTGAAATAGCAGTCGTTCCTAGCAGAATTCCGATGACAAGGAAACTAATTTTCCCGATGTTTTTAGTTAACTTTAATTTAGTAAACGCACCGACAATTGAAATGAACACCAGTGGCATGACAACCATTTGTAATAGTTTTACATATCCACTGCCAACAATGCTAAACCAATCAATTGATCCGACAGTAACTTCATGCTCAGTTCCATAAATTAAATGAATAATATAACCGAAAATAATACCTATACCTAGACCTGCGAATACGCGTTTTGAAAAAGATACTTGCTTCTTTTGCATTAAGTACAAACCAAACATAAGCAATAATAAAACCGCGACATTTACGCAAATAAGAAATGTATTCATTCTTTTCCTCCCTTTCGTCTATTAATCTATTTTACGAAATTCTAATACAAGTATTCCTATAAATCAAGTAGGAATTAAAATATTTTTTAATATTCTTACTTTTATAATTATTGTAAGATGTTTAATTTTATTAGAGAAAAATTGAATAATTCCTAACAACTAAGATGGTTTTGTTAAATGTACAAAAAGTGGATTCGAAAAATGGATTATATGACATTTTTACGATATAATTTAATTATTCAGAATTAATTATCTAACAATAGAGTCTATCTCGAAATTTTGGAAAGGCTTTTATTACTATCTAATTTAATTTTTTTATACGAGGAGTGATTTTTTTGGAACTAAACGATGTTGTACACGGGCACAAATCTATACGAGAATACGAGAATAAGGAAGTAAGTCAAGAACTGTTAGATCAAATATTAGAAGCGGGTATTCGTGCCTCTTCAAGTGGCAATATGCAATCTTATTCCATTATTGTCACAAGAGACAAAGAACTTAAGAAAAAATTATATTCTGCACATATGGATCAATCTATGGTTATTGATGCACCAATACTTTTAACTTTTTGTGCGGATTTTAATAGAATGAGAAAATGGCTTGAACTCAATGATGCACCTGTCCATTTTGATAATTTCATGAGTTTTATGATTGGTACCATTGATGCAACTTTGGTATCACAAAACTGTGCATTGGCAGCAGAAAATGCTGGATTAGGCATTTGTTATATGGGCTCTACGCTTGCAAACTGTGATCAAATTGGTGAACTCCTTAACTTACCACCCAATGTCGTACCAGTTGTAGGTTATTCATTAGGCTATCCAAAAGAAAGTCCTTCCCTACGCGATCGTCTTCCACTGAATGGTCTAGTTCATTATGACCAGTATGAAGATTATTCAGATGAAGAAATTCTTGAAATCTACAAAGATAGAAATGAAAAGGGATGGAATCGCTATATGGACGTTCCTAAGCTTAAAGAAATGACTGAGAAATTAGGATTAGAGAATCTTGCTCAAATCTATTCCATTGCCAAGTATACGAAAGAATCTCATCATCAATTTTCACAAACTGTTCTAAATTACTTAGAGAGACAGAATTACATGAATAATGAATGATTACCTATAAAAGGATCTTAAGTGGGTAATAGAAAGTACAAAAGCACAAATTAATTAACCAAACTATTTATGGTAAATATATAATCTACGAGTTACCCAAATATAAAGCCTGTATCTCTGATTAATCGCTAATCATAGATACAGGCTTTTTTATGTCCTTTATTGAACTAATGCATGCGATAGTTTAATCAAATAAAAATAAAACATATGAAATGCGGTATTAATGATGATAACTGAAATGGATATAGGGTGTCATTTATTCGATTCAAGTTGAATTTCTTTTTGGATAAAGTTATTAATTGCATAGATTAAAAGCATAATAGCTGTTGCAATGGCAAGAACTAGTAGATTATAGATTGGGTTAATGGTTAGCCCTAAAACATGGTAATTTGTCCCCCAGTTATAAAATGTTTCTAATGGGGTACCACGTTCTGGTATAACACTGTAGAAATAAAATGAAGGCACACCATGACTGATGAAGATGTTATTGATGACGATTGTAATTAAGAAATAAACTGCTAAAATCCCAAAACTTTTTAAAAAATCTTTGAAATTAAATTTTGGTCTGTAGATAAATATCAAGTACAAGGAACTGATTACGATAAACACATGTAATACCACGTAACAAATCGCACTCACTTCAAATAAACTAGTGTAATGGACTAAAGGATCAGCGAAAACTAATGAAATATAGCCAGCTGGCAATGATAATGTAATAGCAATCAATGATAGATATTTGTTTCTGGTAAAAATCGCTCCGGGTACGATCAACCATGCGGACAAATGGCAAAGCTGCAATGGAATTAAATCGGACACGGCATTGCCCTTATGGAAATTATATATATTCCTAATGACTATAAACAATATTAAAATAACAGCCATGATCTTACCAACCAAATGTTGTTTTTTAGAATTTTTTGTACTCATCACTTTGATAATGAGATAACTCAAAATAACCGGAGAAATCATCAAGATGTAATGTGGCCAAGTATACATTTCAAAATGCATAACCTATCCCCTTTCTCCCATATGGTAGGGCTACTTTCTCAAGAACAAAGTCAGAGCTTCGTGGGTTTCTGTAGAAAAATTCAATTATGAATCCTTTCGGAAAACATGCACACCACAATTATGAAGATACTCGTTTTTGTTAAATACTTTTTCGATCAATAACTAATTAGTTTATTTATTCTATTAGTCTATTTATGTCAATATTCTGACTTAAAACGCGCTGGAACGAAAATCTCAGAAGCAATTACTAAGAGGATTTATTGAATGGAAGTAGTATAAGTTTTCGAAATCATCTACAATAAAGTCAGGCTCATATTGTGGACAAATCGCTTAATAATATTTCGTATTAAGAGAGGCGGTAAATGGAATGGAAATAACTAAAAAAATAACAGTAGAAACAACAGTACAAGCACCGGTAGAAAAGGTTTGGAAATATTGGACAGAACCAACTCAAATAACAAAATGGAGCAAAGCTTCAGACGACTGGCACACACCATTTGCTGAGAATGATTTAAGAGTAGGTGGGAAATTCCTTTCAAGAATGGAAGCAAAAGATGGTAGTTTTGGCTTCGATTTTGGTGGAATATATGATGAAGTGAAATTACACGAGGTTATTGCTTATACACTGGGTGATGGAAGAAAAGTTGAAATCACTTTTAACGGACAAGAAAACAAAACCAAAGTAATTGAAACTTTTGATGCTGAAACTGAGAATCCAATTGAGTTACAACAACAAGGGTGGCAGGCGATTCTAGATAATTTCAAAAAATATGCAGAGCAAACAACGATTTAAAAACAAGTTAAAGTTGCAATAGTATTCATTATTAAAGTGCTTCTACATAAAATCGGTTGTTCAAATTGAACAACCGATTTATTTAATAGTATTATTTAATCATTTGATTAGATAGAGCAACTAATTGTTCATTTGTCAGTTCTGAGTTATCTTCTGCTGTGTAACCAATTGAATAAGTAATAGCATCTTTTTTAAAGTTAATTGTTCGTCCTTGTATATACCCTTTTACTTTATGCTTCAAATTCACTTCCTTTTTTGTTCCTGCGAACGTAATCTTTTGATTTGTTGCAAATATTGAAATCAATTTGATGCTATTTTTTTCCTTACTAAATGCAGTAAATTCAACTCTAATTGTTTTACCATCATGGTGAATATCTTGTAATTGTTGTACTTTAAATGGTGTAGATTCAAATGGCAATTTTGATGGTAGTTTCACTTCAAAAGGTAATGCTTCTAATGCCTCTTTTGTTGAAGGTGCTTTATAATCAATAGGTAATGTTTTCAGTTGTTCTTCACTAAGATTTTCAGTTCCACTTGGTGGGTTTTTTTCTAATTTTGAGGTGTCTAATGTATGATTTTGATTCTGACAACCCATCAGGGTCACGGATAAAACAATGATTGCAAATAATTTTTCCATCTGTTATCTGTAGTAAGGGAATACACAAAAATCATAAAACCCGCACTACAGCTCACCTCCCCTTTTGATCTATGCTTTTCTCTGGATAATTAATTGGATGAAACTGCCTCCAATATTACAAAACTACAAAATTTGTACTACATAATTCATTAAAATTAGTATTTGAATACTATACTTTTACTAATGAAATATAATGTCCTATTCCTCCAAAAAGTCCAATCAACTTTCCCCTATTTAAACTAATGCAACCGTAAGTTACAAAAAAGTTTCGAAAGATTAATTTATTAATTATAATGTATCCTAAAAAGATTTTCTCTTTTTGATCGCACTACTAATTTTTAGAATAATACCTGAAATTAGATAAATAGCACCATTTAATAATATAATCCTTCCAAGCATTTCTTAATTGAATTAATTTCCTTTTTTTTACAAATCACATATGGTTTAATTTATTCTATGTAATAATTGTTTATCCTCTTTTCCTTGTTCAACCTATCTGCTTAGCACATAGGACTACCAAAGTAATCTTTCAAAAATAGACCTTCGAAGACCAGTTCAACCGTTTGGACCTGAGGTCTCCGCTTTGGCAAATGAAACGTTTACTTTCTGTATAGAACTGGCAGATTTTGCCCCAAACTAAGAATAATCGCTCATAAAATCAAATTAGGTAATGGGGTATCATGTTGCAAACATTTTTTCAATTTCACTCAAAATTGGGTCCGTTTCGCCTCTTTTCACTGGAACACCTATTGACGATCGGAATTATTTTGATTCTTTGTGTTCTTCTATTTGTCTTTAGAACGCAGTTTCAGGACCAGGGGAAAGAGCAACGTTTTCGTTTCTCTTTAGCTTTTCTCTTATTGGCCTCTGAGTCTTTTTATCATCTATGGCTTGTATATGAAAATGCTTGGTCGCTTAAAAATGCTTTGCCACTTCAACTAAGTGATATTGCTGTCATTTTGGCAATTCTGATGCTAATGACGAATAGCTACAGAGTGTTTCAATTCATGTATTTTGCTGGTTTAGCCAGTTCCATTCAAGCCATCGTTACACCTGATCTTGGCCAGTTTTCGTTTCCGCATTTTCGTTATATTGAGTTTTTTGTTTCGCATGGAGGAGTGGTGCTTGCCTGTTTGTTTATGGTGGTGGCCTGTAAATATCGACCGACCATACCTTCCATGTGGGTGACCATTCTCATTGTTAACCTTTATGCAGCTTGTGTATTTTTCCTTAATAAGTCTTTGGGCTCAAACTATCTGTACATCATGAGAAAGCCGAAAAATGCTTCTTTACTAGATTATCTTGGACCATGGCCATGGTATCTTCTCTCGATGGAATTGGTGATGATTGTTAGCTTTTACCTTCTGTACAGCCCGTTTTGGCTACAACTGAAAATAGAAAGAAAGTAATCGAAGTTCATTCCGTTTGAACTAAGAAGCTTAAGGGGAGAGAGAGCTTTTTTAATTTTCACATATTCTAGAAAACATCATCATTCATGTTTTACGCCAATAAAAAAGAGCCACACAAATGTGACTCATTATCTACAACTAATGCATTCTTTAGTTGCATTAGAAATCAATTCGATATCCAATTATAACCTTACAACGACTTCTGCCCCGTCCTTTTCTTTCACTTCAACGATTGTTAATCCACGATATCGTTTGATTTCTTTCAATAAATGCCTAATTTCTTTACGTTCAATAGACATAGGAATAAACGACTTTGCATTTTCATCTACGTTCTTCTGAATAAACGTACTGTTTACAAATTTCCATAGTAAAGGTGAAGATGCAATCCAACTACCGGCATGTAATAGGGTATACGGTAAAGAAACCGTGAAATCCGTCTTACCTTTAAGTTTCACTTTTACTTTTAACATGGCGATCACTCAATGACGACAGAGACTTTTTCGCCATTGTTACTTTCGACATCGACAATTTTACCTGACAATTCGCTTTCAATTGCTTGTAAAATCAAGTCTACGTCAAGAACGTCAATATCTTTTACGTACTTAGCGGATTCAGGTATTGCTGTAGCTATGTTAAGACCTGTCTTTAACGCAACTTTGATTAGTCTTAATGGTAAGTTTACGTTTACTTTATCGCCTTCTTCTGACAAAACGCGAATCTTTAACATTTTATCCAAGTAGTTCGAGCTTTTAATCGTAGATGAATTCGAGTCGTTTTCCTTTAATGCTTGAATTAGTTCACTAGCCTCATCAGGAGCAAGCTTTCCTTCTTGAACCATTGTAAGTACCTTCGAAATTTCTTCTTTCATCATCCAGTTCCTCCTTTAATTTCTCTTTATTATTTTTAAAGCTTCATCAGGAGAGATTTCTCCTTTTTCAAGCATTTCAATTACTTTCTTATCATCTACATCGCTTTTCTTTTCGGTGAACCCAAGTGCAGATACAATTTCGTTTAACTTCCCACGTACAGTTGGGTAGGAAACCCCCAATTCTTTTTCAACCTCTTTTATATTTCCGCGGTTTTTAAGGAAGATTTCGATAAAAAATAGCTGTTCTTGACCAAGGCTTGCAAATTTGGATAGTTCAAATTCATTTTCAATTGTTGTATGACAATGAGTACACTGTAACTTTGTGATCTTTAACACTTCGGTGCAAACAGGGCAATTTGTGATTACTTGGTAAGCCATATCCTTCTCCTTTCTTAAAGTTATCAATATTATAATACACATATTTAATAAAATAAATAATTTTAATTAATTTTATTAATAATTAAATAAAAATATTTAATAACCCTTGAAGTGTTACTTAGAAAATGAGACTCTATACTATCCTGCCAAATACCTGTAGAGTAGAGAACTGATTTCAAAGGGATAGCTCACGCTATCTCTTTTAATTTCAGCCCCCCCTCATCAAACCGTACGTGAAGTTTTCCCTCATACGGCTTTCCGATGTTCTTCTTTCTCATGCTT
>Ga0102589_1001123_pt1 | contig 39745 bp, 39 predicted proteins | sample AraplaMF_Col_mLB_FD_76858 | JGI IMG/M metagenome (GOLD analysis project Ga0102589, IMG submission 76858) | Arabidopsis root microbial communities from the University of North Carolina, USA - plate scrape MF_Col_mLB | ecosystem: Host-associated > Plants > Roots > Endosphere | place: USA...
CGAGGCTGGCGTTCTTGCCGCCGACCGACTCGACGTCGGTCATCCTCAGGTTTTCAAACGGTACGACCAGGGCGGTCGCGTCGAAAAGTGCAGACATGGGAAAGCTCCAGAAGTTGAAACCGGTGCTGCATGCAGACGGCGCGGCACGATCGTTGTCGTTGCTTTGGGTGCGGTCGCGGTGTGCATGGAAAGAATTGGGGTTGGGAAAGCGGATTCCCGATAATGGCCCGGATTGTAGGCGTGGCAAGGTCGCGCGCGCCGCAGGACAAGGCCGCAAGAGCTACACCATGCATACACGCACTGTTTTCTTCATTTCCGACGGCACCGGCATCACCGCCGAAACGTTCGGTAACGCCGTGCTCGCCCAGTTCGAGATGAAGCCGCGCCACGTCCGGCTGCCTTTCACCGACACGGTCGACAAGGCGCACCAGGCGGTGCGGCAGATCAACCACACGGCCGAACTCGAGGGCGTGCGGCCCATCGTCTTCACCACGCTGGCCAACATGGACGTGCTGGAGGTGATCGAAACCGGCTGCAAGGGCATGCTGCTCGACATGTTCGGCACCTTCGTGCGGCCGCTGGAAATCGAGCTGGCCGTGAAGTCGAATCACCGGATCGGCCGTTTCAGCGACGTCAGCAAAAGCAAGGAATACAACGACCGCATCGCGGCCATCGACTTCAGCCTGCAGCACGACGACGGCCAGAGCAACCGCGACCTGCAGGGCGCCGACGTGATCCTGGTGGGCGTGAGCCGCAGCGGCAAGACGCCCACCTCGCTCTACCTGGCGATGCAGCACGGCCTCAAGGCGGCCAACTACCCGCTGATCCCCGAGGATTTCGACCGCCGCCAGCTGCCGCCGGCCCTGATGCCGCACCGCAAGAAGATCTTCGGCCTCACGATCCAGCCCGAGCGGCTCAGCGAGATCCGCAACGAGCGGCGGCCCGATTCGCGCTATGCCAGTCTCGAAAACTGCCGCCACGAGGTGAGCGAGGCCGAGGCCATGATGCGGCGCGCCGGCATCCGCTGGCTCTCGACCACCACCAAGTCGATCGAGGAAATCGCGACCACGATCCTGCAGGAGCTGCGGCCCGAGCGGCTGAACTATTGAGCCCCATGAAAAAGGAGCTATCAATTCGATAGCTCCTTGCATGGCCCGGACGGACGCCTGCGCCCGTTTCTGCCTCGACGATCAGGCAGAAACCGCCACCTTCGCGGTGGCCGCATCTTCGGTCGGCGCGGAAGTCCGGATCAGGTGGTCGAATGCACCCAGCGCCGCCTTCGCGCCATCGCCGGCCGCGATGATGATCTGCTTGAACGGGACGGTCGTCACGTCGCCCGCGGCGAACACGCCCGGCACCGAGGTCTGGCCCCTGGCGTCGACGACGATCTCGCCGTGCTTCGTCAGCTCGACCACGCCCTTGAGCCAGTCGGTGTTGGGCACGAGGCCGATCTGGATGAACACGCCTTCCAGTTCGACGCGGTGCGACTCGCCGGTCGCGCGGTCCTTGTAGACCAGGCCGTTGACCTTCTGGTCGCCGGTGATCTCGGTGGTCTGCGCGTTGGTGAACACATCGACGTTGCTCAGGCTCTTGAGCTTGCGCTGCAACACGGCATCGGCACGCAGGGCCGTGTCGAACTCGATCAGCGTGACATGGCCCACGATGCCGGCCAGGTCGATCGCCGCTTCGACGCCCGAATTGCCGCCGCCGATCACCGCAACGCGCTTGCCCTTGAACAGCGGGCCGTCGCAGTGCGGGCAGTAGGCCACGCCCTTGTTCTTGAACTCGTGCTCGCCGGGCACGTTGATGTTGCGCCAGCGCGCGCCGGTCGAGATGATGATCGACTTGCTCTTGAGCGAAGCGCCGCTTTCGAGCTGCACTTCGATGAGGTCCTTGCCGGGCACCAACGCCTTGGCGCGCTGCAGGTTCATGATGTCGACGTCGTAATCGCGCACATGCTCTTCGAGCGCGTGCGCGAATTTCGGGCCTTCGGTTTCCTTGATCGAGATGAAGTTCTCGATGCCCAGCGTGTCGAGCACCTGGCCGCCGAAGCGCTCCGACGCCACGCCGGTGCGAATGCCCTTGCGCGCTGCATACACGGCAGCTGCGGCGCCGGCGGGGCCGCCGCCGACGATCAGCACGTCGAACGGGTCCTTGGCGGCGATCTTCTTCGCTTCGCGCTCGACACCGCTGGTGTCGATCTTGGCGAGGATTTCTTCCAGGCTCATGCGGCCCTGGCCGAACTCGGTGCCGTTGAGGAAGACGGTGGGCACGGCCATCACCTGGCGTTCCTTGACCTCGTCCTGGAAGGTGCCGCCTTCGATCATCGTGGTGCGGATGCGAGGGTTCTGCACCGCCATCAGATTCAACGCCTGGACCACGTCGGGGCAGTTGTGGCAGGTGAGCGAGACGTAGATCTCGAACTCGAAGTCGCCGTCGAGCGCGCGGATCTGTTCGAGCACCGCGTCTTCGACCTTCGGCGGATAGCCGCCGATCTGCAGCAGCGCAAGGATCAGCGACGTGAATTCATGGCCCATCGGCAGGCCGGCGAAACGCGGGCCGTGGTTCTCGCTCGGGCGATTGACCGAGAAAGAAGGCTTGCGATGGTTGTCGCCGCGGCTTTCGGTCAGCTTGACCAGCGGCGACGCCTCGGCGACGTCCTTCAGCAGCGACAGCATCTCGCCCGAGGCCTTGCTGTCGTCGAGCGAGGCGACGATCTCGATCGGCTGCGTGGCACGTTCGAGGTAACTCTTCAATTGGGCTTTGGTGCTTGCGTCGAGCATGACGAACTCACTTTCGATATCTGAAAACTATCAACGGGGAACAAAAAAAGCCCGGGGCCTCGTGAGCGCCCGGGCTTTCGCGCGGGGGGCGCTTAGATCTTGCCGACGAGGTCGAACGAGGGCTTCAGCGTTTCGGCGCCTTCGGTCCACTTGGCGGGGCAGACTTCACCGGGGTGGGCCGCCACGTACTGGGCAGCCTTCACGCGGCGCAGCAGTTCGGCAGCGTCGCGGCCGATGCCGTTGTCGTGCACTTCGATGGTCTTGATCTTGCCGTGCGGGTCGATCACGAAAGTGCCGCGGTAGGCGAGGCCGGCGTCTTCACCTTCTTCGATCAGCACCTGGAAGGCGCGCGACAGTTGCTGGCTGGGGTCGCCGATCAGCGGGTACTTGACCTTGCCGATGGTGTCCGAGGTGTCGTGCCATGCCTTGTGGGTGAAATGGGTGTCGGTCGACACACCGTAGATCTCGACGCCCAGCTTCTGGAATTCGGCGTAGTGGTCGGCCAGATCGCCGAGTTCGGTCGGACACACGAACGTAAAGTCCGCCGGGTAGAACACCACGACCGACCACTTGCCCTTGAAGTTTTCGTCGCTGACGGGCACGAACTTGCCGTTGTGATAAGCGGTGGCCTTGAAGGGAATGATTTCGGTGTTGATCAGGGACATTGAAGGTTCCTTGGTGGTGGCTGATAAAAAAACGAAGCATCAGTATAACTACCAATCAACCAATATTAATAGCTATATGCTATTAAAAGTATTGCGGCTCGCTATGTTCGCCATCGGCTTTCGCCGCCTCAATACGAACGTGTATCAGCATCACACGCATGCAGACCGCCGCGGCATGGGATTGCTTGCAAGTGCTCGTCCGCCCCTCTCACAATCAGCGCTTTCAGAACAAGGAAAAAACCATGAAGGGCGACCCCAAGGTCATCGAACATCTGCAGGCGCAGCTCAAGAACGAGCTCACCGCGATCAACCAGTACTTCCTCCACTACCGCATGCTCAAGCACTGGGGTCTGGACAAGCTGGCCAAGAAGGAATACGAAGAGTCGATCGGCGAAATGAAGCACGCCGACAAGCTGATGGACCGCATCTTCATGCTCGACGGCCTGCCCAACCTGCAGGACCTCGGCAAGCTCAACATCGGCGAAGACGTGCCCGAACTGCTGCGTTGCGATCTGGGCGCCGAAACCGGCGCGCAAGCGACCATCAAGGATGGCATCGCGCATTGCGAATCGGTGCGCGACTATGTCTCGCGCGACCTGCTGCAGGAAATCCTGGACGACACGGAGGAGCACATCGACTTCCTCGAAACCCAGATCGACCTGATCGACAAGGTCGGCGTGCAGAACTACCTGCAATCGCAGATGGGCGAACTCGAATAAAGCCACCGGCTTTCGCAACAGACGGGACTTCGGTCCCGTTTTTTATTGCTTTACGTAACTTAACGACCTCCAAATAGCAGTCATTCTCATTCGCACGGATAGAATCCGCGCCTTCGATGACTGCCGCCCACCCCGACAACCGCCGCCGTGCCTACTGGCTCAAGACCCTGCACGAATGGCACTGGGTCAGTTCGGCGATATGCCTTGTCGGCATGATCCTGTTCAGCATCACGGGCTTCACCCTCAATCACGCGGGGCAGATCGAGGCCAAGCCGGCCATCAGCAGGCTGAACGGCTCGCTCGACGAGGCGCTGCGCGCCCGGCTCGAACAACAGCTGCCCGCCGCCAAGGCGCAAAAGGGCAAGGCGCCCCTGCCGGTCGAATTGCAGACCTGGGTTCAGAAGCACTGGGATGTCAGCACCGCCGGCCACGAGGCCGAATGGTCGGACGACGAAATCTATCTCTCGCTCCCCCGCCCCGGCGGCGACGCCTGGCTGCGCCTGAACCTCGCCGACGGCGCGATCGAATACGAGCGCACCGACCGCGGCTGGCTCTCCTACTTCAACGACCTGCACAAGGGCCGCAGCACCGGCGCAGCCTGGAGCTGGTTCATCGACATCTTCGCGGCCGCCGCGCTGGTCTTCTCGGTCACCGGGCTGTTCATTCTCAAGATGCACGCGGGCAACCGGCCGTTCACCTGGCCGATGGTGGGGATGGGGCTCGTCGTGCCGGTGCTGCTCGCGCTGCTGTTCATTCATTGATTGATACCGAAAAAGAGGTTCCCAGTGCACGTTCGCTATTCACTCGCGCCGATCGCCATGTCGGCGTTGTTCGCAGCCCCGGCCTTCGCGGCCGGCCTGGCCGTCAACATCGAGATTCCGCGGCTGAACGTGTCCGAATACCACCGCCCCTACGTGGCGACCTGGATCGAACGCGCCGACAACACGGTCGCGGGCACGCTGGCCGTCTGGTACGACGTGCGCACCAAGACGAACAACCCCGAAGGCGAAGGCACGAAGTGGCTCAAGGACATGCGCCAGTGGTGGCGCCGCGGGGGCCGCGAACTCGCGGTGCCGATCGACGGGGTGACCGGCGCCACCAAGCCCGCCGGCAAGCACCAGTTGAGCTTCACCGAGGGCACGAACCCGATGCCCAAGCTCGCGCCGGGCGCCTACAAGCTGGTGGTCGAGGCAGCGCGCGAGGTCGGCGGCCGCGAGGTCGTGAGCATCCCCTTCCAGTGGCCGCCCACCGCGGCAGCGCAACCGGCCGCGACCGGCAAGGAAGAGCTCGGCGACATCAAGCTCGAACTCAAGCCCTGATCGACGCCGGACAGATCCGCCCTCCCTCGCCCGCCCATCACCCCAAGGACCTTCCATGACCCGCTTCACCCTGCACGCCGCCGGCCTCGCCATCGCCCTGTCGGCCATCGCTTCGGCCTCCCAGGCGCACAACGCCTGGCTGCTGCCCTCGAGCACCGTGCTGTCCAAGGCCGATACCGTCTCTGTCGACGCGGCGGTGTCGAACGACCTGTTCGTCGCCAACCATGCACCGCTGCGGCTCGAAGGCCTGCAGATCACCGCGCCCGACGGCAGCGCCGTCAAGCCCGAGAACGAAGCCAAGCTCAAGCTGCGCAATGTGTTCGACGTGAACGTCGCGCAGCCGGGCACATACCGCATCGCGGTGGTCAATGCGGGCGCCTTCGCCAGCTGGAAGGACAAGGCCACCGGCCAGAACAAGCGCGCACGCGGCACGGCCGAGACCATCGCGAAGGAAATCCCCGCCGATGCACAGGACGTCACCATCACCCAATCGTCGGGCCGCATCGAGACCTTCGTGACGGTGGGCAAGCCCTCGGCGCTCAAGCCGATCGGCCAGGGACTGGAGTTGATCGTGGCAGGCAGCCCGACCGACCTGGTCAAGGGCGAGAAAGCCAGCTTCACGCTGAACCTCGACGGCCAGCCCGCGAAGAACCTCGAAGTGACCGTGACCGCCGGCAACACCCAGTACCGCGACAAGCTCGACGAGATGAAGCTCAAGACCGACGACAAGGGCCAGTTCAGCGTGACCTGGCCGACCGCCGGCATGTACTGGCTCGACGCCAGCACCAAGGACAACAAGACCTCGGTGCCGCAAGCCAAGGAACGCCGCCTGAGCTATGCGGCCACCCTTGAAGTGATGCCCTGACAGCGGCGCACACACGCCTTTGGGAGTTTCCTTCAGCACCTGGCGCGCCGGCGGCTATGCCAACGCGGCCGTACCGCGCCGCGCCGACCCCGCCAGCCTGCAGCAGCTGGACGGGCAGACCATGGGCACGACCTGGTCGCTTCGCTTCGACAACCCGCGGATGCTTGCGCTGGAGCGCGTGCGCGAGGCGATCGAGGCGGCCCTTGCCCGGGTGATCGCACAGATGAGCCACTGGGAGCCGGCATCGGACATCAGCCGCTTCAACCGCGCGGCCGCAGGTTCGCATCATGTGCTGCCCAGGGAGTTCGCCGAGGTGATGCGCTGCGCCGCCCACTGGGCGCGCGCCAGCGCAGGCGCCCTGGATCCCACAGTCGGTCCGCTGGTGGCTTGCTGGGGGTTCGGTCCCGATGCGGAAACGAGCGGCCTGCCCGCTCCCGAGGTCCTTGCCGAGGCGCGGGCGCGCGCCGGCTGGCAGCGGCTGGCCTTCGACGAAGCGAGCGGCTCGCTGCAGCAGCCGGGCGGCATCGCGCTCGACCTCTCGGGCATTGCCAAGGGCTTCGCGGTCGACCACGGCCTGGAGGCCTTGCGCGGGCTCGGCCTCACCGATCTGCTGTTCGAGATCGGCGGTGAGCTCCGAGGCATCGGCCGCCGCCCTGGCGGCCAGCCATGGCAGGTGATGATCGACGCCGAATCGGCCTCCCCGCAGCGCATTGCGCTCGCCGACATGGCCGTCGCCACCTCGGGCGACCGCTGGCACCGGCACGAGCACGGAGGACGGCGCTGGTCGCACACCATCGATCCCCGAAGCGGCGAGCCGGCCGCGCATCCATTGGCCAGCGTCACGGTGCTGCACGCGCAATGCATGCACGCCGACGCGCTGGCCACCGTGCTGACGGTGCTGGGGCCCGACGAGGGCCTTGCCTTTGCGGAGCGCCACGATGTCGCCGCCCTGTTCGTCGGCCATGGCGAGGCGTCGCCCGGTCCGCAAGCCACGCGCGCATGGCGCGCGCAGACCGGAACATGACCGAGGCGATGTTGCGCGCGCTGGGTGCGGGCGCCACGGCGGCGGCCTATGCGGCGCTTTGCCTGGCCGTCTGGGTGCGCCAGCGGCGGCGGCGCACCGCTGCGGTCCGCGAAGCTGCGGCGCTGTCGACCGACGACAACGCGCCCCCGACCCTCGTGCTGTTCGCCAGCCAGACCGGCCAGGCCGAGGCCATCGCCTGGCAGACGGCGCGGCAGCTGCGCGCGGCGGGCACCTCGGTGCGCGTGATGGAACTCAACGCCCTCGACGCCGCCACGCTGGGTTCTGCAGGCCATGCGCTCTTCGTGGCCAGCACGTACGGCGAAGGTGATGCGCCCGATGGCGCCAGCGTGTTCGCCGAACGCGTGATGCGCTTGCCTTCGGCCTTGTCTTCGCTTCGCTATGCCGTGCTGGCGCTTGGCGACCGCCAGTACAAGAACTTCTGCGGCTTCGGTCGCGCGCTCGATGCATGGCTCCACGCGGCCGGCGCCCGGCGCGATTTCGAACGCATCGAAGTCGACAACGGCGACCCTGCCGCGCTGGCCGCCTGGCAGGCCCGATGGGGCGACGCTGCGGCCGATCATGACGATCCGGCCGGCGCATTCACGCCCTGGCGGCTCACCACACGTGAACTGCTCAATGCCGGCAGCGCCGGCGCACCGGTCTTCCATCTGGGCCTGACGCCTCCGGCGGGCGCGGTGCCTCACTGGGCTTCCGGCGACCTGGTGCAGATCGCCGTCGCCAGCGATCCGACCCGCCCGCGCGACTATTCGATCGCATCGCTGCACACCGACGGCGAGCTGCAATTGCTGGTGCGCCAGGAGCAGCATCCCGATGGCACCCTCGGCACTGCATCGGGCCTGCTCACCTCGACACTCACGGTCGGCGACACCGTCGCGCTGCGCCTGCGACCGCATCGTGCCTTCCGCCTCGATGGCAACGAGGCGCGCCCCCTGATCCTCATCGGAAACGGCACCGGACTGGCCGGCCTGCGCGCCCATCTGCGTGCCCGCGCGGCGGCGGGACGCCGCGACAACTGGCTGGTGTTCGGCGAACGGCAGGCCGCGCACGACTACCTGTGCCGCGAGGAGATCGAGGCCTGGCAAGCCCGCGGGGTGCTGCAGCGGCTCGACATGGTGTTCTCGCGCGATCAGCCCGAGCGCTTCTACGTACAGCACCGGCTGCTGCAATCGGCCGACACGCTGCGTGCGTGGCTGGACAACGGCGCGGCCATCTATGTGTGCGGCAGCCTTCAGGGCATGGCATCGGGTGTGGACGCCGCCCTGCGGCAGATTGCCGGCAACGCGCTCTGGAGCGATCTGTCGGCGACCGGGCGCTATCGCCGCGACGTCTACTGAACCGGGCGGTGGCGTCCCCAGGGCCGGGGCGCTGGCAGTTGCGTATCGACAACAACGACAGCACAACTTTTGGCTTAAGTTGATTTCGACGAAGCTGAATGTATTGAGAAACACTATCATTCGCATCAATTTGCGTTCCCCGCAAATTGACTCACCCAGCCAGTCCCCGGTTTTCCCCCGAAAGCGCGCGTGCGGACATCGCCAGTCGAGTCCCTGCTCGCCGCCCTTCTCGGAGAAAACTTCATGGCCTACATCAAGAGCCGCAAACACGCCGTCGCGCGCGCCGTTCCACACCTCTCGGGCGCTGCCGCTGCAACGCTCATGGCCATTGCCGCTCCCGCCGCCTTTGCCCAGGCCGGCGCGGCGCTGCCTGAAATCCGTGTGCAGGACTCGTCCGCCGCCGACTACAAGACCGACACGTCGGCCAATCCCAAATTCACCGCGCCGCTGGTGAACACGCCGCAAACCATCCAGGTGATCAAGGAACAGATCATCCGCGAACAAGGTGCGACGACGCTGACCGAAGCGCTGCGCAACACGCCCGGCGTGGGCACCTTCTTCCTCGGGGAGAACGGCAACACCAACACGGGCGACGCGGTGTTCATGCGGGGCTTCGACAGCTCCAGCAGCATCTTCGTCGACGGCATCCGCGACCTCGGCTCGGTCTCGCGCGACGTGTTCAACATCGAGCAGGTCGAAGTGGTGAAGGGGCCGTCGGGCACCGACGTCGGCCGCACCTCGCCCACCGGCTACATCAACCTCGTCACCAAGAAGCCGAAGCTCGACGACAGCTTCACGGGTTCGATCGGCTTCGGCAGTGCCGACTACAAGCGCGGCAGCATCGACTGGAACAAGTCGCTCAGCAGCGCCAACGGCATCGGCGCCGCGTTCCGCCTCAATGCGGTGGTGGAAGACTCCGGCGTTCCCGGCCGCGACTTCATCAAGAACAAGCACACCGCCATCGCACCATCGCTGGCACTCGGTCTGAATTCGCCCACGCGCTTCTACTTCGACTACCTGCACGTCGACCAGGACAACATCCCTGACGGCGGCGTCCCGACCATCGGACTGCCGAGCTACTCGAACCCCGATCCGACCTCGCTCGGCGCACGCCGCCGCAGCTTCCTGAACTACGCGGCGCCGGTCGATCCGAAGAACTTCTACGGCACCGCCTACGACTTCAACAATGTGAAGGCGGACATGTTCACCGCCCGCGTTGAACACGACTTCACGCCGGACATCACGCTGCGCAACACCACCCGCTACGGCAAGACGAAGCAGGACTACATGCTGACGTCGTTCATGCTCGGCGGCCTCACGGCCGCCGGCGCACGGCCGGCCGCGAACACGGCGTTCCTCGACACGCCGATTCCCGGCCTGCCCTCCACCTGGACGACCACGCGCAACCTGCCGACCAACAAGAACCAGGAAAACACGATTTTCGTCAACCAGACGAACGTGACCGCCAAGTTCGACACCGGCAGCGTGAGCCACTCGCTCAGTGCAGGTCTCGAACTGATCCGCGAAGAACAGTCGAACCTGGGCTTCTTCGCCCCCGGTGCAAGCTTGAACGGCAAGGTGGTGCAGAACGGCGCGTGGCCGGCAGCCAACCTCTACGCGCCGAATCCATACGTCAACGGCTACAGCCGCATCCGCAGCGGTGCCGACAGCAAGGGCGTGACCAACACCGTCGGCCTCTATGCCTTCGACACCATCAAGCTCAACGAGCAATGGCAGATCACGGGCGGCCTGCGCTTCGACCACTACAACACCTCGTTCCAGGGGGCCACGCTGTCGACGGCCACCACCAACCCCGGCCTCCCGCTCGGTACGCTGGTGCCCTCGTCGCTGAAGCTCTCCGACAACCTGTTCACCGGCAAGATCGGCGTGGTCTACAAGCCGGCCAAGAACGGCAGCATCTATGCGGCGTACGGCACGTCTGCGCAGCCTCCGGGCGGCGCGAACTTCTCGCTGTCGGCCGCCGGCTCCGGCAACAGCGCGGCGCGCACCGACTTCCTGCCGCAGAAGGCCAAGACCTTCGAAATCGGCACCAAGTGGGATGTGCTGAACGACAAGCTGTCGCTGACCGGCGCCATCTACCGCACCGACGTGAGCAACGAAGTGGTGCAGGACCCGACCAACACCTCGCTCTACTACCAGAGCGGCAAGAAGCGCGTGCAGGGCATCGAGCTGGGCGTGGCAGGCGCCATCACCGAGCACTGGGGCGTGAGCGCCGGGTTCACGACGATGGACACCAAGGTGCAGAGCGGCACCAACGTCACCGCAGACGGCTCCAATGTGCTGACCTACACCCCGAAGAACGCCTTCACGGCCTGGACCACCTACCAGTTTCCGTTCGGCCTGACGATCGGTGGCGGCGCGCGCTACAACGGCAAGCTGCATCGCGGAACCGACAGCGCCGTGGGCACGCCGCTGTACATCGATTCGTACTGGGTGTTCGACGCCATGGCGTCCTACCGCATCAGCAAGAACGTCGACATCCAGCTGAACATCTCGAACCTGTTCGACAAGCAGTACGCGGCCGCCATCAACAAGAGCGGCTACCGCTATACGCCGGGCACGCCACGCTCGGCGAAGATCACCGCGAATTTCGCGTTCTGATGCGTCCCCGCCGGGTCCGCCTGGCACGGTGCGAAACTCGAGCCCCGGCCTGCGCCGGGGCTTTTCTCTTTGCGGAGTTCCGAAAATGATGCTGCATGTGCCCGACGTGCTGAGTCCCACCCAGGTGCGCGAAATGCGCGCTGCGCTCGACGCCACGAACTGGGTCGACGGCCGCGAAACCGTCGGCGAACAAGGCGCGCAGGTCAAGCGCAACCGCCAGCTGCCGGAGTCTTCGCCCGTCGGCCGCGAACTCGGCAACACCGTGCTTGCCGCGCTTGCGCGTCATTCGCTCTTCTTCTCGGCAGCCCTGCCCTCCCGCTTCGTTCCGCCGCTCTTCAACCGCTACGAAGGCGGCGAGCACTATGGCGTCCACATCGACGGCGCGGTTCGCGCACTGCCCGGCAGCGGCCAGCAGCTGCGCACCGACCTGTCCTGCACGCTGTTCCTGTGCGATCCGGACGACTATGACGGTGGCGAACTCGAGGTGATCGATACCTATGGATCGCACGAGGTCAAGCTGCCGGCCGGCGACCTCATCCTTTACCCGGCGAGCAGCCTGCACCGCGTCCACCCCGTGACGCGCGGAGTTCGCGTGTGCTCGTTTTTCTGGCTCCAGAGCATGGTGCGCAACGACCAGCAGCGCAGCATGCTGTTCGAACTCGACCAGAACATCCAGAAACTGCGGGTCCGCCTGGGCGAATGCGAGGAGACCGTGGCGCTCACGGGCCACTACCACAACCTCCTGCGGCTCTGGTCGGAGGTCTGAGGGACGGCCTGGGCCCTCGCAAAAGCCGGTAACACCATAGTTATTGCAAATGCGATGGATTCTTATTTATAATCGGGCACACCCAACAGCCAGCCAACTGCCGCTTTCACAGCCATGATCGTTTGCGTCTGCCGCCGAGTCTCCGACCGTGAAATCGCACGCCATGTGCGAGCCGGCATGACGTTCGACGAAGTCCAGTTCGAACTTGGCGTGGCCACCCAGTGTGGTCAATGTGAAGGTTGTGCGCGCGATATCGTCGCGCAATGCAGCGCTTCTCACCCGGTTGCCGCGTTGAATCGCGAATCGGGCCCGAGGGCGATCCAGCTTGCCACCTCCATCACGGAAAGCAAGGCATGGAACTCGTCTCGGCACTCGGCGGCAGCCTGATCCTGGTCGCAGGCTCGGTCTGGTGGATTTTTCGCAAATAACGTCGCCGTAGCGGTTTTGCTGCAATCGGGGCACCTTTTGGGGTGCCCGCATTCGAATGGTTGATCGTGTCTGACCGCTTTGCCCCCCCACCCTCGGTTCTTGGCCTGTCGCGCAATGTCGTCATTGCGGGCGGCGTCATCCTGTTTCATGCGGCCGCGCTCTGGGCACTGCAAAGCGGACTGCTGCGCCGGGCCGCCGAGGTGGTCATTCCGGTCGAGATACTGAGCCAGTTCGTCGAACCGCCGAAGCCCAAGGTGGAGCCACCGCCCCCTCCCCCGCCGCCTCCGCCGAAAGCGACCCAGTCGCCGCCGCCTCCGCGGCCGCAGGCCATTCGCGAGCCCAAGCCGACGCCCGCGCCCCTGGCCCCGGCAGGAACCACGGAACCGCCGCCACCGCCGGCTCCGCCTGCACCCGAGCCCACTCCTCCCGCGCCACCGTCGCCCCCGCCCGCACCGCCGGCCAGCCCCAAGGTCGTGGAGGTCACAGCCGCGCAAGCGCAGTGGCTGCGTAAACCGACCCCCAAGCGCCCGGCCTTGAGCGACCGGCTTGGCGAATACGGCACGGTGACCATCGCGGTCTACTTCAATCGCAATGGCACCGTGAGACGCGCTGAGATACAGAAATCCAGCGGTTACGACCGGCTGGACAAGGCGGCCCGCGACGCAGTCCTGATGTCTTCACTGACCGTCCTGCAGCACCCCGACGCGGGCGAAGACACACTTTTCATGCTGCCGGCCCCCATTATTTTTGACCAACCCAAGTAACAAGGCACTTTATGGACTCCCAATTCGGCTTGATGAACGTCTGGAATCAGGGCGACTTCGTCACCAAGGCCGTCGCGGTGCTGTTGATCGGCATGTCGCTTGCGTCGTGGATCGTGATCATCGTCAAGGCGCTCGACGTCGTCAGGTACAAGCGCCTTGCCAGGAACTCGCAGGACTTCTGGCACAGCGAAGACTTCGCCACCGCGCTGAACAAGCTCGGCAAGGACGACAGCAACCCCTTCCGCGCATTGGCGCTCGAAGGCCGTGAAGCCGCGGCGCACCACCGCAACACCAAGGCCCACCTGCACGACGCGCTCGACGTGAGCGACTGGATCACGCGCGCGCTGCGCAACGGCATCGACGCGTTCACCGCACGCCTGCAAACCGGTCTCGCCATCCTGGCCTCTGTGGGTTCGACGGCCCCCTTCATCGGCCTGTTCGGCACGGTCTGGGGCATCTACCACGCGCTCATGAGCATCAGTTCGGCCGGTCAGGCCACCATCGACAAGGTGGCAGGCCCGATCGGCGAGGCGCTGATCATGACGGCGCTGGGCCTGGCCGTGGCCATTCCCGCGGTGCTCGGCTACAACGCGCTGGTTCGCGGCAACAAGTTCGTGCTGACCAAGCTCAACAGCTTCGCCCACGACCTGCATGCCTACTTCGTCACCGGCGCCCGCGTGCAAAGCGGCAGCGGCGATGCCGTCGTGGTTCCGCTCAAGAAGGGCTGAGCACCATGGCCTTCGGAACGCAAGACGAACCCGATGAGGTGATGAACGAGATCAACATGACGCCGCTGGTCGACGTCATGCTGGTGCTCCTGATCATCTTCATCATCACCGTGCCGGTGATGAAACACGCAGTCAACATCGACCTTCCCCGCGCGAGCAGCGAGCCCGAACAGCCCAAGCCGCAGAACATCCTGTTCAGCGTCACGGCCGACGGCAGCTACTTCTGGAACGAACAGAAGATCGACGACAGCGAACTGCCCGGCCGCCTTGCCGCCGAAGCCGCCAAGGAACCGCAGCCGGAGTTGCACATCCGCGGCGACAAGGCCGTGCGCTACGAGCGCGTGGCCAAGGCCATGTCCGAGGCGCGGGAAGCCGGCGTGCGCAAGATCGGCTTCATCACCGAACCCGAGCCGAAGTGATCTGGATTCGAAGCCTGTGAAAAAAAATCAATCTTCGCGATTGACTTTTTATTGAGAATCATTATCATTCACTCATCGCTTCGACAAGGGAACTCCAGATGCCAGCCACACCGAACGCCTTTTCTGTTCTGAACCATCCTTCGCTCGACCAATCGGGTGGCGGTCATGCGTCCGTCCAGGCATCGCGACCGGTGCCGATGGTCGAAAGCACGGAGCTTCTCAAGGGAAGCAAGACCGTGGGCATCATGCACAACGGTTCGCTCTATCGGCTTCAAGCCACCAAACTCGGCAAGCTGATCCTGACCAAGTAAGTCATCCAGCCCGCCCTTCGCGCAAGTTTCATCGTGGGGCGACTCAAGGAGATTCATCTCCGAAGGTCGTTTTTTGCTAGCCAACGGTTCACCGACCAGCCAAGCTTTTTTTCACGCTGAACGCCAAAGAAAACGCCGACCTCGAAGTCGGCGTTTTGCTTTGCGCGAGGGGAAGTTCAGAGGCCGATTGCGGCAATGCCCGCCTTGGCAATCTGGGCGTCTTCGTTCGACTTCACGCCGCTCACGCCGACTGCACCGATCACCTGGCCGTCCTTCACGATCGGCACGCCGCCTTCGAGCAGGCCCTGAACCGCCGGCGCCGTCAGAAACGCCGTGCGGCCGCCGTTGATGATGTCTTCGTAGACCTTGCTCTCGCGCCGTCCCATGGCTGCCGTATGCGCCTTGGCCGGGGCAATGTGGGAGGACAGCGCCGCGGCGCCGTCGAGGCGTTGCAGCCAGAGCAGGTTGCCGGCATCGTCGGAGATCGCAATGGTGACAGCCCAGTTGTTCTTGAGCGCCTCGGCTTCGGCCGCTGCGGCGATGGCCTTGACGTCGGCGAGTTCGAGGAAGGATTTGGTCTTCATGTCGGGTTCTGGTTACGGTAAAAGCCCGACAGCATAACGGCCATCCAGCCCCTCCCCCCCGGGGGGCTTAAGAACAACCTGCATACGGTCTTTCAGGGCCTCCGCTCTTGCAGACACCTAGAATGCGCCCAACTGCATCATTGCAGCAATCACAGGAGCTTCGGCCATGAACGACCGCGTCACCACCCTCGACACTTCCGCTGGCTACGGCCAGGCGTTGCCGCAGGCTGAGCGCCAACGCGTGCTGCGCAACACCTACTGGCTGCTCGCACTGAGCCTGCTGCCCACCGTGCTGGGCGCCTGGTTCGGCGTCAGCACCGGCATCACGCGCTCGCTCACCGGCGGGCTCGGCCTGATCGTCTTCCTCGGCGGTGCATTCGGTTTCATGTTCGCCATCGAGAAGACCAAGAACTCCGCCGCCGGCGTGCCGGTGCTGCTGGCCTTCACCTTCTTCATGGGGCTGATGCTGTCGCGCCTGATCGCGATGGTGCTCGGCTTCAAGAACGGCTCCGAACTCGTCATGACGGCCTTCGGCGGCACCGCCGGCGTGTTCTTCGTGATGGCTTCACTGGCGACCGTCATCAAGCGCGACCTGTCGGGCATGGGCAAGTTCCTGTTCGTCGGCGCGATGGTGCTGATGTTCGGCGCAATCATCAACGTGTTCGTCGGCTCGACCACGGGCATGCTGGTCATCTCGGTGGCGGCCATCGGCATCTTCTCGGCCTACATGCTCTATGACCTGAAGCAGATCATGGACGGCGGCGAGACCAACTACATCACCGCCACGCTGGCCTTGTACCTCGATCTGTTCAACGTGTTCCAGAGCCTGCTGGCGCTCCTGGGCATCTTCGGCGGCGAACGCGACTGAGCAACAGAGAGAGCGCGAGCAAGTCTCGCACAAGAACAAAGGGCCCTCACGGGCCCTTTTTCATTCCAGGTCGAAGACGGCGATCGATTCGACGTGTGCCGTGTGAGGGAACATGTTGACCACCCCCGCGAAGGTGCACCGATATCCTGCCTGATGCACCAGCAAGCCCGCGTCGCGCGCGAGCGTCGACGGATTGCAGCTCACGTACACGATGCGCTTCGGCGGCGTCCAGCCGTCGGTGCGAAGCTCGGGCTGCTGATGCAGATCGGCCATCGCCTTGGCGAGTGCGAATGCACCCTCGCGCGGCGGATCGACCAGCCACTTCTCGGCGCTGCCATCGGCCACCAGCATGGCCGGCGTCATCTCGAACAGATTGCGGGCCACGAACCGGGTCGCCGAAAGCGCCCGCCGTGCACTCGTTGCAGGCTGGTTCTTCTCGAAGTTGTCCGTCGCGCGCGCCACCAGCGTGTCGCTGCCTTCGATGCCCAGCACCTCGCGCGCCCGGCTTGCCAGCGGCAAGGTGAAATTGCCGAGACCGCAGAACCAGTCGATGACGCGCTCGTCGGATTGCACATCGAGAAGGCGCAGCGCCTTGCCCACCAGCGCGCGATTGATGTGCGGATTGACCTGCGTGAAATCGGTGGGCTTGAACGGCATCGTGACGCCGAATTCGGGCAAGCGGTACGCGAGCGGCATGCCGCCCTCTTCCAGCAGCTTCACCGTCTCCGGCCCCTTGGCTTGCAGCCACCACTGGACACCTTCGTTCTGCGCAGCAAACGCCTTCAGCCGGTCGATGTCACCGCGGGACAAGGGCTCCAGATGCCGCAACACCAGGGCAATCGTGCCAAGCGCCGTGGAGCCCGGCGCGTCGCCGCAGGCGAGCTCGATCTGCGGGCAGGTCTCGCGCGCATCGAGCGAGCCGATCAAGGCGCGCAGCGGCATCAGCATCTCGCTGACCTGCTTCGGCAGCACCGGGCACACCTGCATGTCGGCCAGGTAGCGGCTCTTGCGTTCGTGAAAGCCGATCAGCACCGTGCCCTTCTTGACCACGTGGCGCACCGACAACCGCGCGCGGTAGCGGTAGTGCCATGCGGGCCCTTCGAGGGGCCGCAGCAGGTTCTCGGGGCGAACCTTGCCCAGGTGCCAGAGGTTGTCTTCCAGCGCGCGCTGCTTCACGGCGACCTGGGCCGCCGCATCCAGGTGCTGCATCTTGCAACCGCCACAGGCGCCGGTGTGGAGGCCGAAATGCGGGCAGCCCGGGCGCACCCGCTGCGACGATTCGCGCCGGATGGTGGTGACCGTGCCCTGCTCCCAGTTGTTCTTGCGGCGATGGACGTTGAACTGCACTTCCTCGAAAGGCAATGCGCCTTCGATGAACACGACCATGCCGTCGGCCTTGTGGGCAACGCCTTGCGCATCGAGGTCGAGCGACTCGACCTGCAGCCATTCGTCGCCAGGATTCGTGGGGACTTTCTTTTCTTCGATGGATTCCGTCATTCCCCGATTGTCTCAGTGCGGCCGCCCTCCTTCCCGCACCGCTAGAACAGCGCGTCCCGCCCGATGCCGGAACGCGCCAGCTGGCGCCGCATCTTGGCCAGCGCTTCGTTCTGGATCTGCCTGACACGCTCCCGCGTGAGGCCCAGCCGTACGCTCAGCACCTCGAGCGTTTCGGGCTCGCGGTCATGCAGGCCGTAGCGCCCCTCCAGCACCTCGCGCTCGCGCGCGTCGAGGGCGTGGACCCATTGGTCGAGCAGGCGTTCCACTTCGTGCGTCTGGGTCACGCCGCTCGGATTGCCCTGCTCGTCGTCGGACGCCACGGTGTCGGCCAGCGTGAAGCCCTCGTCCCCACGCCCATCGCCCGCATCGAGCGAACGCGGCGCTTCGGAAAGGGCCAGCAAATCCGCCACCGCCTGCACGTCGCGGCCGAGCAGCGCGGCGATGTCTTCCACGCGCACACCGTCGGGCCGGCGCGCAACAAACTCCGCATCGCCTTCGAGTGCGCGGCGGGCCCGCAGCACCTGCTGCAGTTCCCGCACCACGTGCACTGGCAGGCGGATCGCTCGGGCCTGGGTCAGGACTGCGCGCTCGACCGACTGGCGAATCCACCAGGTCGCGTAGGTGGAGAAACGAAAGCCGCGCTCGGGCTCGAACTTGGTGATGGCATGCATCAGTCCGAGATTGCCCTCTTCGATGAGGTCCGACAGCGGCACGCCGCGGCCCAGGTATCCCTTGGCGATGTTGACCACGAGCCTCAGGTTGTGCTCGATCATCGATTGCCGTGCCGCGAAATCGCCGGATCGCGCGGCGCATGCGGTCTGGAATTCCTCGTCGGGTGTGAAAAGCTCGGTGCGCCGGACCTGGCGCAGATAGATGGTCAGCGCATCTGCGCCTTCGCCGCCGATCAGTTCGGCCATCGCGCCCTGAGGCAGCGTGGTGCTGATCGCTAGCGGATCGAGGGGAAGCGCCTCCTCGGCCGAAGCGTCCTTGTTGTCGCCGTGAGACCGGCCGCTCCGACCCGCCAGCCCACGCACGGGCAGCGTGCGATGGGGGCGGGAGGCAGCCATGGCATCACCGGCCGGGCAGGTAGCGTGACGGGTCGACGGGCTTGCCCTGGCGGCGGATTTCGAAATGCAGCTTCACGCGATCCGCATCGCTGTTGCCCATCTCGGCAATCTTCTGGCCCTTCTGAACCGACTGGTCTTCCTTCACGAGCAGCGTCTGGTTGTGAGCGTACGCCGTGAGGTAGGTGTTGTTGTGCTTCAGGATGATCAGGTTGCCGTAGCCGCGCAGACCCGCGCCGGCATAGACCACGCGCCCGTCGGCAGCCGCCAGCACGGGATCGCCCGCCTTGCCGCTGATGTCGTAGCCCTTGTTCTTGGCTTCGTCGAAGCCGGCGATCAGCGAACCGCTCGCGGGCCAGATCCAGCCGAGGTCTTCGTCGCCCGAGCTTCCGCTGCCCGGGCCTGCCGGGGACGCCGTGACAGGCGCCGGCTTGGCTGCAGCGCTTGCGCCGCTCGCGGGTACGGGTGCCACCACCGAAGGCGGCGCCACTGGCTTGGTGACCGCACCTTCCGAGCTGGAAGGCGCGGGAGCGGCCGCGACGGCCGTGCCCGAACCCGTCGGCGGAATCACACGCAGCACCTGGCCCACCTCGATCAGGTCGGGGTTGTCGATGTTGTTCCAACGAACGATGTCCTGCCAGCGTTGCCCCGTCTCGCTGCCGATGCGGCGGATCGTGTCGCCGGGGCGCACGGCGTAGTAGCCGGGCTTGCCGTAGTTTTCGATACCGGCAAGCGGCTTGCCGCTGGCGTCGGTGGTGATGGGAGGACCACCCGGCGTCGCACCGGGCGCGCGCGTCATGGTGCCACGGTCTTCGACCGGGGCCGGCCCGCGCGGTGCGGAGCAGCCCGCGATCACGAGCACAACGGCCAACGTGATGCCCGCGAACAAACTCCGATTGCCAAAACCCTGCATTTGTTATTCCTTCAAGCGATGCCCGATTTTAGGGGGACAAAGTGAACGGCCTCAAGAATGAGGCGCTCCAGCCCGCGGGCGGTCTTGTCGATGACAACGAGGGCCTGGCCACCGCCCGCCGAGTGGGTCGGCGCGACGATGCGTCCGCCGACCGCGAGTTGCGCAACCCAGGCCTCCGGCACGGCTTCGCCGCCGGCCGCGGCGATGATGCCCGCGTAGGGCGCGCCCTTGGCATAGCCGATCATCCCGTCGCCCAGCATCAGGTGCACCGTGGCCAGCCGGAAGTGCCGCAGGTTGGCACGCGCACGCTCATGCAGGCCGCGCAGGCGCTCGATGCTGTAGACCTCGGTCGCCACGTGGTTCAGCACCGCGGCCTGGTAGCCGCAGCCGGTGCCGATTTCGAGCACGCGGCCGAGGCGGTCCTGCGGCTTTCCGGCCAGCGCGGGCGCCGCCAGCAGCAGTTCGATCATGCGGGCCACCACGCTCGGCTTGGAGATCGTCTGCCCCAGGCCGATCGGCAGGCTCGTGTCTTCGTACGCCTGGTTGACCAAGGCACTGTCGACGAAACGATGCCGCTCGACGGTCCCCATCGCCCGCAGCACGCGCGGGTCGGAGATGCCCTGGGCCGCGAGCTTCTGCACCATGCGCGCGCGCACGGCATCGGAGGCCATGGAAGGCGTGGACGGCACCATGGGCTTGACCGGCACGGCGGGCATGCGCCCCCGTGTGGCAGCCGAAGCGGTGGGTGTCAGGCGAACCGGGAAACTGGGCCGTTGCGTGGCCATGTCAATTGCCGAGACGGGCCACCGTCTCGCGCCATTGCCCCAGGTGGGCGTGGTCGGTCAGGTCGATCTGCAGCGGCGTCAAGGCGATGTGGCCGGCCGCGGTGGCGTGAAAGTCGGTGCCCTCGCCGCTGTCCTTGGCACCGCCCGCGCCCGCAATCCAGTACATCGTTTCGCCGCGCGGGCTTTCCTGCGTGATGACTTTCTCCGCCGCGTGACGGCGGCCGAGCCTGCAGACCTTGACGGGTTTCAATTCGCCGAACGGCCGGTTCGGCACATTCACATTGAGCAGGAAGGCGGCGCCACCGAGCATGCGTTCGCGCTCGATCTGCTGCACCAGCCGCCGCGCCACCTGCGCTGCCGCGTCCACGTGCGCCCAGCCCTTCTCGATCTGGGAGAAGGCGATGGCCGGAATGCCGAACAGGTAGGCCTCCATGGCCGCACCGACGGTGCCCGAATAGATGGTGTCGTCGCCCATGTTGGCGCCGTTGTTGATGCCGGAAACCACCAGGTCGGGCCGGTAGTCCAGCAGGCCCTTGAGCGCGATGTGCACGCAATCGGCCGGCGTGCCCGTCACATAGCGAAAACCGTTGTGCGCCTTGTGCACGTAGAGCGGTGCAGCCAGGGTCAGTGCGTTCGACTTGGCGCTGTTGTTGTGTTCGGGTGCAACCACCTCGACTTCGGCAATGTCCTTGAGCGCGTCGTGCAATGCGACGATGCCCGGCGCCTGGAAGCCATCGTCATTGGAAATAAGTATCTTCATGGTGCTTTTCGGTGCACCGGATTGTAGGCGTCGGGTGCGTCGCAGCAGGGACAAGGACGCCCCGCCGCGACCCCTATCATGCCCGCAGTCATTGCCTCAACATTACCCATTCGAAGGAGACCCGAGCATGCATGCATGGCTTTGCGAAAACCCCATCGGCGTCGATGCGCTGACCTGGAAGGAACTGCCGACACCCGCGCCGGGCCCGGGGCAGGTGCTGATCGAAATCAGGGCGGCCAGCCTGAACTTCCCCGATCTGCTGATCGTGCAGAACAAGTACCAGATGAAGCCGCCCCTGCCCTTCGTGCCCGGATCGGAATACGCAGGTGTCATCCAGGCGGTCGGCGAAGGCGTGACACACCTGAAAGTGGGGCAAAACGTGGCCTGCCTGTCGGGCACCGGCGGCTTCGGCACCCATACGCTGGCGCCTGCGGCGCTGTGCATGCCGCTGCCCGAGGGCTTCGGTCACGTCGACGCGGCGGCATTCATCATGATCTATGCCACTTCATGGCATGCCCTGATGGACCGCGCGCAACTCAAGGCCGGTGAAACGGTACTGGTGCTCGGCGCAGCGGGCGGTGTGGGCACCGCTGCCATCCAGATCGCAAAGGCCGCCGGCGCCAAGGTGATTGCGGCAGCCTCCACCGACGAGAAATGCGAGCTCTGCCGATCCATTGGTGCGGACGCCACGATCAACTACACGACGCATGCACTGCCCAATGGCTTTCGCGATGCGATCAAGGCCGCAACCGACGGCAAGGGTCCGGATGTCATTTACGACCCGGTGGGCGGGGATTTTGCGGAACCGGCTTTTCGCTCCATCGCCTGGCGCGGCCGCTATTTGGTGGTGGGTTTTGCGTCTGGCCCCATTCCGTCGCTGCCATTGAATCTGACCTTGCTGAAAGGTGCTTCGCTCGTGGGTGTGTTCTGGGGCGATTTCGCAAGGCGCGAGCCCAAGGCCAATGCTCAGATGATGGCCGAATTGGCGCACTGGTACGGCCAGGGAAAGATCAAGCCAGTGATCGACAGCACGATGCCGATGGCGGAATTGAAGGCCGCGTATGCGCACATGGGCTCGCGCGGCGTCAAAGGAAAACTCGTGATGGTGAACTGAGCGAGCCTCGTTTCCGCCCCAATAAAAAAAAGCCCGCTCAAGCGGGCCTTTTTATTGGTAAATGCTCGGCCGTTCCGGGCGCTTACTTGATCTCGTAATCGGAAAGCGACTTGCCCGCCGCCAATGCTTCGGTGACCCAGCGCGGCTTGCGGCCACGGCCGCCAGACCAGGTTTCGCCTGTCGGGCCGCGGTATTTGGCGGCAGCCTTGGGCGAAGCGGCACCTGCGCTGCGTTTGGCGGCCACACCGCGGCCGCTGAGTTTCAGGTCGGAGGCCGTCAAACCGTATTCCGCAATCTTCTTGCGCAACTCCTCGATCACGCCCGCGCGCTCTTGGTTGCGCAGGTCTTCGGCCTGCTTGCGCAATTGCGCAATCTGCTCGTCGTGCTTCTTGATCTGGGAATTGATATCGGCAAGGGTCGAAGCCATTGTTGGACTCCTGAAAATTGAAAACGGCTGGATTTTAATTCAATTTACATTTGCCACAAGTCCACCGGCACGGGAAAAGATCGCCATTCGTCGGGGTCAATGCGGCAGTCCGCAGCGCAAAGCACACCGGTTCGGCGCTTTATATCGAGGGAGAGAGAGGGGGGAGAAGCTGTCGCGCGCGGCTGCTGGAAGCAGTGCGCCGGAAATGACAACGCCGGGTAAACCCGGCGTTGTATTCCCTTGAATGCGCTATTGAGCAATAGCGCCTGGGAGGTATTTTTTGGGGTGGCTGATGGGACTCGAACCCACGACGACCAGAATCACAATCTGGGACTCTACCAGCTGAGCTACAGCCACCGCAGAGCCCGCAATTGTAGCGTCAAAAATCGCCGTTTCGACTCCGCCGGGTCAAAGCGTGGTTTGAAATTCACATTCAACCCGCCGCCAGCGGTCCCGCCGGTGCAACGCCCTCCCTGATCTTGATCGAGCTGTCAGGCCGTTCGCAGGTGCCGATCAGGAGCCCGCTGGCGACGGCGTGGCTGCGCAACACGCCGAATACCTCGTCGCGGCCAGGCGCTTCTGAAAACACAGGCGTGCCGGCCAGGGCGAACAGCTGGAAGGCGTAGCGATGCACGCCGTGGCCGGGCGGCGGGTCCGGTGGCAGCCAGGCCGATTGCAGGCTCGAATTGCGCCCCACATGCAGGCCGGCACCTTCCCGGCCACGGCTGGGAATGGCGGCTTCCGGCAGGGAACCGTCTTCAGGGCGCAGATCGACCACGATGGCATGCACCAGCGGATGCGGTGTGGGCGAATCGGCGTCTTCGACGATCAACAGCAATGACGCGGTGCCGGAGGGCCATCCAGTCCATTGCAATGGCGGCGAGACGCCCTCGCCGTCGGCCGTGTAGCACGGCGGCAGCGGCGCATGGTCGGCAAAAGCCACGCTGGTCAGCGCAATCGACGCCATGCCATCCCGCAGACCGAGCGTGTTGAAAACGATGCTGTCCAGACCGGCGCGCACGCCGTGCAATGCACGACCGACCGCTTCGGGTAATTTTTCAAGCATGCACCCGGTATAGCCCCGCATCCGGCCGCGCGCTGTAGGACGCCACAGCGCCCTCACCGCAGCCCTCGCGGAAAAAATTCTCGCTCGCATGCCCGATGTGAATCGCCGGCGCGAACGCTCACATGGCTCCGCTATCATCGACGCGGCCCGCGCGGACGGGCACGGCTTGTCGCCACGTCCACTTCACCAAAGGAATTTCTTCATGAGCATCGTCTGGACTATTCTGATCGGGTTCGTCGTGGGTCTCGTGGCACGCGCCGTCAAGCCGGGCGACGATTCGGCCGGCTTCATCGTGACCACGCTGATCGGCATTGCGGGCTCATTGATCATGACCTACCTCGGCCAGGCCATGGGCTGGTACACCGCGGGCCAGGGCGCCGGCTTCATCGCTTCCGTGCTGGGCGCGATCGTGCTGCTGATCCTCTACGGCCTGATCAAGCGCAAGAGCTGATGCCCGGCGCGGTCTTGCCGCCGCGACCGCGCGGCAAGACCGCGAAGCCGATGCCCCGCAAGCCGCGCGCCAGGCACCACGTCTACGTGGTCGAACTCGACGACCGCGTATGGAACAGCAGCCGCTTCAGGCGCGCCAACCCCGACTACCAACTCGGCAAGCCTTTCGTCTATGTGGGCATGACGGGCCTCGACCCCGATGTCCGCTTCGACAAGCACAAGGCCGGCATCCAGGCCAACAGCTTCGTGCAGGAGTTCGGCTTGCGGCTGCTGCCCGCGCTCTACGAGCGCTACAACCCGATGCCCTATGACGACGCACGCCTGATGGAGGTCGACCTCGGCATCGCATTGCGCAAGGCCGGCTACGGCGTCTGGCAGGCCTGATGCACCGCACGGCGCTCAGGAATAGGTGATCCAGTCCTCGTACGCCGGGCCGTCGAGATGCGGCAGCGTGTTGTAGGTCACCAGCATGTGGCGCTTGGGCGTGAAGGCGAACTCCGTCACCGAGGTATTGCGGATGCGCAGGTTCAGTTCGATGGTCGTCTCGGCGCTCGTGCCCAGCACATGGCCGACCGCGGTGCTGATCGGCCCGCCGCTCGACACGACGAGCACCTTCGCACCATGGTGCCGGTCGCGCACATGATCGAGCGCAGTTGTCACGCCAGCCAGGAAGTCGACATAGCTCGGCATGCCCACCGGTGCGGTCCTGCCCTGCATCCATGCGCCCAGGCCCTCACGCAACAGGCGAAAGTGATGGCGGTACATCTCGGGCGAGTCGGGCTTCTCGAGCTTGCCCTCATGGATCGTGGCGATGACGGCTTCGCTGTCGTACTCGTTGAGCCCGGGCCACGGCAGCACGTCGTCGCGCGCCAGTCCCAGGCCCTTGGCGATGCCCTCCCAGGTCTGGCGATGCCGCTTCAGCGTGCCAGTGATGACTGCGTCGAACGTCATGCCGCGCTCGCGCCAATACTCGCCCAGGCGCACGGACTGCCGGTGTCCGAGCTCGCTCAGGTTGTCATAGTCGGCAGCGCCGAAACTGGCCTGCCCGTGGCGCACGAGGTAGAGGGTTCCCATGGCCGAGATTCTGGCAAGAAGCGGGAGTGGCGCTTGTCCCACGTGCGACCAAAAAAAAGCCCGGGCCATCGACCCGGGCGTTCATGGAGGCCGCGCCTTGTCAGCGTGCCGCGGCGGGCAGCGCATCCGCCGGCTTCGGCACCAGGATCTCCGCCTTGAAGCGGTCCTTCAGCAGGTTGTAGTACGCCGCAGCTTCGGCGGCGGTCACGGACTGGCCGACCTGCGCGCTTTCCTGCTGCGCCTGTTCAGGCGACGGCGGCGTGCGCGGAACGACCTTGGTCACGCGAACCACCGCATAGCCTTGCGTGCCCAGGTCCACGCCCACCAGCGAAGGCAGCTTGGCGGCATCGGCGCGCAACGCGGCGTCGATCACCGGAACGGGCTGCGATTGCGCATCGATGCGCGACACCGTGACAGGCGCGCCGAAGGTGGCGCCGTCGGCCTTGGCGGTCCATGCAGCGAGCTTGGCTTCGCCTTCGGTCTTGGCCAGCACCGCAGCGCGCTCGGTGACGATCTGCGCACGGATCTTGTCCTTGACCTCGGCCAGCGGGACCGGATGCGCAGCCGTGTACTGCGTCACGCGCCCCGAAGCCAGCTGGCTGGAGCCGACCTCGATCGCCTCGGTGTTCTGCTTGCGCTCGAGCGAGTCGCTCGCAAACAGCGCACTCAGGAAGTTGCGGCTGGCCAATGGCCCCTTGGCGCCCGGCGCGGGCGTGCGTGCGACGTTGCTCGCCGTCTGGATCGTGAGCTTCAGCTTGTCAGCTGCGGGCTTGAGGCTGTCGGGCGTCTGGTAGACCGCGTCGGTAAAGGCTTCCGCAGCCTTTGCGAACTCCTGCGTGGCCTGCTGGGCCCGGACTTCGTTCTCGATCGTGGCACGCACCTGCTCGAAAGGCGACACCACGACGGGCTTGATGTCGGTCAGATGGATGATGTGATAGCCGAACTCGGTTTCGACGACGCCGCTGATCTCGCCCTTCTTGAGCGCGAACATCGCATCTTCGAACGGCTTGACCATTGCACCCTGGGTGACGAAGTCGAGATCCCCGCCCTTCTCTGCCGAGCCCGGGTCCTGCGAGTTCTTGCGCGCCGCGTCGGCGAAGGTGTTGGGCGCCTTCTTCACATCGGCGAGCAGTTGCTCGGCCTTGGCCTTGGCCTTGGCGCGATCGGCGGCGGACATGCTGGCCGGCGCGGTGATCAGGATGTGGCTTGCACGGCGCTCTTCCTTCGTGCTGAAGCGGGCCTTGTTCTGTTCGTAGTAGGTCTTGAGATCGGCGTCATTGACGACGATGTTCTTCTTGGCCGCGTCGAGGTCGAGCACCAGGTATTCGATGCTGGCCTGCTCCGGCGCCTTGTACTGGGACGCGTGGTCCTTGTAGTAGGCCTCGATGTCGGCGTCGCTCACGGTCACCTTCGACGCAAAGCTCTCGGGGCTGAAGCGCGCCACCTGGATTTCGCGGCGATCGTAGAAGGCGTTGACCGTGGTGGACACCAGAGCGGGCGGCGCGAGGGCCGTGCCCGAAACACCGAGCAGCACCTGCTGCGTGGACATGTCCGCGCGCACCGAGGCTTCGTACTGCTCGGGCGTGCGGCCCGTCACGCGCTGGAAGGTCTCGCGGTCGAACTTGCCGTCGGGCGTGCGGAAGGAGGCGAGGCCCGGGTCCTGCGCAAAGATCCGCGCGAGCCGGTCTTCGGACACCGTCATGTTCGACTTGGCTGCGGCTGCGGCCAGCACGCGGTCGCGCACCATGCGCTCCAGCGTGGCGTAGCGCAGGGCATCCGAGTCGAGCAACGTCGGGTCGACGTTGGGCGACTGCTGGCGGATGCGATCCGCCTCGATGCGATGCTGCGCGTCCCACTCGGGCTTCGTGATGTCGTGGCCCTCGACACGGGCGACCTTCTCGTCGCGGCCGGCGCCCTGGTAGCGCTCGACACCGAAGAGCACGAACGAGGGAATGATCAGCAAGAACAAGAAAATCATGACGATCTTGTTGTACTTGCGGAAGAAATCAAACATGCTTGAACACTCTTTTTCGACGGATGTCGGACGGCAATAAAAAAGGCGAACCGGTGTTCGCCTTTGCATCGGGTGGTGGTGGGTGCTGAGGGGCTCGAACCCCCGACCTACGCCTTGTAAGGGCGCCGCTCTACCAACTGAGCTAAGCACCCCACCGGGAATACTCTCCGAGTCTACGTCCTTAGTTGAGCGCGTCTTTCAGCGCCTTGCCCGGACGGAACTTCGGAATCTTGGCTGCCTTGATTTTAATCGCGTCGCCGGTGCGGGGATTGCGGCCGGTGCGTGCGGCGCGTTTACCGACTGCGAAAGTGCCGAAACCGACGAGCGACACGGCGCCGCCCTTCTTGAGCGTGGTACGAATGGCGCCGATGGTGGATTCGAGCGCGCGGGTGGCAGCTGCTTTGGAAATATCGGCGTTCTTTGCGATGTGCTCAATCAGTTCGGTCTTGTTCACAAGGGCCCCTTGTAGAGAAAAGTTGGTCGGCTTTCGTCAGCTGTGACCTGGCCGCAAGTGGTGCGACTCAAGGGCCTGGCAGGCCTGACGCCTCGGCAGCGCACTGCCAGCGAGGATTACAACCACTGCCCTGCAGGGTGTCAATAAGACACGAGGCCATGCAGCGCAGCGGAGCGCGCGATTTTAGGGGCGTTTCGCGGCGCACTTTTAGGGACGTTTCGTGAAGTCCTTTTCAAAGCGCCTCGGCAATTGCCTTTCCGAGGTCGCTGGTGCTCGCCTTCCCACCGATATCCGGGGTGCGCGGTGCTCCGCTTTGGGGCGCGAGCACCTTCTCGATGGTCGAAAGGATGGCGTCATGCGCCTCCCTGTGGCCCAGGAACTCCAGCATCATCGCGCCGCACCAGATCTGGCCGATCGGATTCGCGATGCCCTTTCCGGCGATGTCGGGGGCCGAGCCGTGCACCGGTTCGAACAGCGACGGCATGGTGCGTTCGGGGTTGAGGTTGGCGCTCGGCGCGATGCCGATGGTGCCGGTGCAGGCCGGGCCGAGGTCGGAGAGGATGTCGCCGAACAGGTTGCTCGCCACCACCACGTCGAAGAAATCGGGCCGCTGCACGAAGTGCGCGGTGAGGATGTCGATATGGAACTTGTCGAGCTTGACGCCGGCGTAGTTCTTGGCCATCTCGGCCACGCGCTCGTCCCAGTACGGCATGGTGATCGAGATGCCGTTCGACTTGGTGGCGCTCGTCAGGTGCTTCTTCGGCCGCGACTGCGCGAGCTCGAACGCGAACTTGAGCACCCGGTCGACCCCCACGCGCGACATCACGGTTTCCTGCACCACGATCTCGCGCGGCGTGCCTTCGTACATGCGCCCGCCGATGCTCGAGTACTCGCCCTCGGTGTTCTCGCGCACGATGTACATGTCGATCTCGCCGGGCTGACGCGGCGTGCCGTCGCGCCGCACCACGGGCGCGACGATGCCGGGCATCAGGCGTGCGGGACGCAGGTTGACGTACTGGTCGAACTCGCGGCGGAACAGCAGCAGCGAGCCCCAGAGCGACACGTGGTCGGGAATCTTCTCGGGCCAGCCGACCGCGCCGAAGTAGATCGCGTCATGGCCGCCGATCTGGTCCTTCCAGTTGTCGGGCAGCATCTTGCCGTGCTTCTCGCAGTAGTCCCAGCTCGAGAAATCGAAATGGTCGAACTTCAGGTCGATGCCGAATTTGCGCGCCGCAGCATCGAGCACGCGCAGCCCCTCGGGCATGGTTTCCTTGCCGATGCCGTCGCCGGCGATGACTGCGATTCTGTGGGTGCTCATGGTTGGGCTCCTGCTTTGGGGGTCATGGAAGAAAGAATTCCAGCGCCTCGGCGAGCAGCTCGCCAGGGGCTTCTTCGGGAACGTAGTGGCCGCACGGCAAGGCGCGGCCCGACACGTCGGCGGCACGTTCGCGCCACAGCGCCAGCACGTCGAACGCGCGCCCTACCGCCCCGTGTTCGCCCCACAGCACACGCAGCGGCTGCATGAGCCGCCGGCCGGCGGCGATGTCGGCCCGGTCGTGCGCGAGGTCGATGGTGGCGGAGGCGCGGTAGTCCTCGCAAATGGATTCGGCCGTGCCGGCGATGCCGGCGCAGCGCTCGTACTCGGCCAGCACGTCGGGTGCAAAGGGAGCCAGGCCGGCGTGCCGCCCCCCCATCACGCTGCGCACGTAGCGTACCGGATCGGAAGCGATCAGCGCCTCGGGCAGCGGCGGTGGCTGGATCAGGAAGAACCAGTGCCAGTAGGCTTTCGCGAACGCCTCGGAGGTGTTCTCGTACATCGAGAGCGTCGGTGCGATGTCGAGCAGCAGCATCCGCTCGACAGCCGCCGGATGGTCCGCCGCGAGCCGGTGCGCCACGCGCGCGCCGCGATCGTGGGCCAGCACGCCGAAGCGCTCGAAGCCGTGGTGCCGCATGGCGGCGAGCGCATCGAGCGCCATTTCCCGCTTGCTGTGTGCCAGGTGATCGGCATCGGCCGCGGGCCGGCCCGAATCGCCATAGCCGCGAAGGTCCACTGCAACCACCGTGAACCGCTCGGCCAGCGCGGGCGCCACGCGATGCCAGATGGCATGCGTCTGCGGATGGCCGTGCAGCAACAGCAGCGGCGCGCCGCGGCCGCCGATGCGGCCATGGATGCGCACGCCGTTGCGCTCGATGTCGAAGGTGGGAAATGCGAGGAAGGAGGCAGTCACGGGAACGATTGTGCGTTGCGCCCCGGCGATCATCAAGCAACAATCAGCCAATTCATACTTTCCAAATCGGCATGAATTCATCCTCGCTGGAACGCAGCGATCTCGCACTGGTGCTGGCCATCCGCGACCAGGGCAGCCTCGCAGGCGCGGCGGCCACGCTCGACGTCGTGCCCTCCGTCATCACCAAGCGGCTCGGTGCGCTCGAAACGCGTCTGGGTCAGCGCCTGTTCGACCGCACCACGCGGCGGCTCAGCGTCACGGCGGAAGGCGAGGCCGTCTGCCTTCATGCCCGGAGCCTGCTCGACGGTTTTGCCGCGCTCGAAAGCGAACTCGGCGAGCGGCAGAACGAACTGGTCGGCACGATCCGCCTTGCCGCCACCTTCGGTTTCGGCCGGCGCTGGCTCGGGCCGGCGCTGGCTGCGTTCCAGGCACGACACCCCGCTCTGCAGATCGAGTTGCTGCTGACGGAGCAACTGCCGGACCTGGGCGCCGAAGGCTACGACGGCGCGCTCTGGCTGTGGGCCGTGCAACAGCACCGCGCAGCCGACTGGGTCACACGCCGCATCGCGCGCAACCAGCGCGTGCTGGCCGCTGCGCCCTCGTACATCGCACGGCACGGCATGCCGGCCACGGTCGATGCGCTGACCTCGCACGCGTGCCTGGTCGCGCGCGAGAACGGCGAGGTCAACCAGCGCCAGTTCGCGCTCTGGACGCTGCGCCACGCGCGCGACGGCAGCACGGCGCGGGTCCGCGTGCAAGGGCCGCTCGCCAGCAATTCGGGCGAGATGGTGCGCGACTGGTGCCTGGCGGGCCACGGCATCATGCTGCGCAGCCTGTGGGACATCGCACCGCAGCTCGCCACCGGCGCGCTGGTGCGCGTGCTGCCGCAGTACGCGATGCCCGATGCCGACATCCATTGGGTCGCGCCCTGGCGCCCGAAGACGCCGCGGCGCGTGCGCCTGCTGCTCGACCATCTGGCGGAACAGTTTCGCGGCGAGCCGTGGAAGCCGGGCAAGTCCGGCTCGCGCTGAGGGAAAAAGCGCCGGCTCAGCGCTCGCTGCGCACCACCAGGCTCACGCCGATGGCGGTCAATCCGATGCCGAGCAGCGTCGTCAAGGTGATCGGCTCCGCGAACAGCAGCCAGGCCATGACCGCGGTGCAAGGCGGCACCAGGTAGAGCAGGCTCGTGACCGCGGTGGCCGTGCCGCGCTGGATCAGCATGTAGAGCAGCGAGCTGCCGCCGAGCGACAGCGCCAGCACCGACCAGGCCATCGCGCCGGTCGAGTACGCATTCCATTCGATGCCCTGCGATTCCAGCGCCGCGAAGGGCAAGGTCACGAGCAGCGCCGCCGCCATCTGCACGGCGCTTGCGCTGCGCACATCGCAAGGCGCGACGAAGCGCTTCTGATAGAGCGTGCCCGCGGTGATCGAGACAAGCGCCATGACCGCCAGCCCCATCGTCAACGCGCTGACCTCGGCGCCCTGCCCGAACTTTCGCGACACCACGAGCACCAGCCCCGCGAAGCCGAGAACCAGCCCGGTCCATTGCCGTTGCGAGATGCGTCCGCCATTGAACGAAAGCCAGACGGCGGTGAGTACCGGCTGGATACCGACCAGCAGCGCCACCAGCCCCGCCCCCATGCCCGCATGCACCGCGGCCCAGACCCCGCCCAGATAACCCGCCTGCATCAGGACGCCGGTGGCCGCCAGGTGCCCCCACTGCGCACGCTCCCTGGGCCACGCGACCCGCGCCAGCGCGACCCAGATGCCGAAGCACACCAGCGAGAGCGCATAGCGCACAGCCAGGAACTTGAGGGGCGGCGCATAGGGCATGCCATAGCGCGCCACGATGAAACCCGTGCTCCAGATCAGCACGAAGACCGCCGGCATCGCGCGCAGCCAGCCCGCGCCGCGTGCCATGGCCGTCGCCGTCATTTCGTCCGGGCCCGGATCTCGGGGATGGCCTTTTGCAGGTAATAGACCATCGACCAGACGGTGAGCACGGCCGAGATCCAGATCAGCCACTGGCCCCACAGGCCGGTGTCGATGACCTTGAACAGCCGCCCGTCATAGAGCAGGAAGGGAATCGCGATCATCTGCACGGTCGTCTTGACCTTGCCGATCATGTGCACCGCCACGCTCTTGCCGGCGCCGATCTGCGCCATCCATTCGCGCAGGGCCGAGATGGCGATCTCGCGGCCGATGATGATCAGCGCCACGAACACGTCGGCGCGCTGCAGGTGCACCAGCACCAGCAGCGAGGCGCACACCAGGAACTTGTCGGCCACCGGATCGAGGAAGGCGCCGAAGGCCGAGGTCTGGTCGAGCTTGCGCGCCAGGTAGCCGTCGAGCCAGTCGGTGGCGGCGAAGACGATGAACATGACCGTGGCGATCAGGTTGCGCATCGGTTCGGCCATCGGCAGGTAGAACACGCCGACGATCAAAGGGATCGCGACGATGCGCGTCCAGGTCATGATGGTCGGTAGTGTCCAGAACATCGCTTGATTGTGTCATGGCGGGATGACCCCGCAGGCCGGCTCACCTCTCGGTGTTTTCCTTCAATGCAAGGCCTTGTAGATTTCCTCGGCCAGGTCGGTGGCAATGCCCTCGACCGACGCGATGTCTTCCACACTGGCCGCGGCCACGCCCCGGATGCCGCCGAAGCGCTGCAACAGGCGCGCCCGGCGCTTCGGCCCGATGCCCGGAATGTCTTCGAGCTGGCTGCCGCCCACACGCACCTTCGCACGCTTGGCCCGCATGCCGGTAATGGCGAAGCGGTGCGCCTCGTCGCGGATCTGCGCCACCAGCATCAGCGCGGCAGAGTCCTTGCCCAGGTAGACCTTCTCGCGGCCGTCGGCGAACACCAGCTCTTCGAGCCCGACCTTGCGGCCCTCGCCCTTCTCGACGCCGACGATCAGCGACAGCGGCAAGCCCAGTTCGCTGAACACCTCGCGCGCCATCGAGACCTGGCCCTTGCCGCCGTCGACCAGCACGAGCTCGGGCATGCGCGCGGTGCGGGTCTTTGGCGATGCGTCGCTGCCGCCGGGGCTTTCGCTTTCGGCGTCACCGGGGGGCAGCGCATCGGTCTCGGCCGCCATCACCTCGGCCAGCTTGCCGTAGCGGCGATGCAGCACCTGTCGCATCGCGGCGTAGTCGTCGCCGGGCGTGATGCCCTCGATGTTGTAGCGGCGGTATTCGCGGTTCTGCATCGTGTGATGCTCGAACACCACGCACGAGGCCTGGGTGGCCTCGCCCGCCGTGTGCGAGATGTCGAAGCATTCGATGCGGAAGTTGTCGAGATCGTCGGGCGCAAGCTCGAGCGCATCGGCCAGCGCGCGGGTGCGCGCCTGCTGCGAGCCCTCTTCGGCCAGCAGGCGGGCCAGCTGCAGGCCGGCATTGGTCTCGGCCATTTCGAGCCAGTGCCGGCGCTGCTCGCGCGGCTGGAACACGGCCGTCACGCGCGCGCCGGCCTGCTGGGAAATCGCCTCGATCAGCTCGCGGCTCACGAGGTGGCTCAACACCAGCGTGGCCGGCACCGGCACGTCGATGTAGTGCTGCGCGATGAAGGCCTCGAGCACCTGCACCTCGATCGGGTCGGCCGCAACCGGTGCCACGCCCTCTTTCACATCCATTTCGCCATGGTGGATCTGCGCCGCGTCTTCCACATGCACGGGGAAGTAGGGCCGGTCGCCCAGGTGGCGGCCGCCACGCACCATCGCGAGGTTGACGCAGGCCTTGCCGCCCTGCACCTTGACGGCGAGGATGTCCACGTCCTTGTCCGACGCGATCTCGATCGACTGCTGGTGCAGCACGCGCGAGATCGCCGACATCTGGTTGCGCAACTCGGCCGCCTGCTCGAACTCGAGCTTCTCGGCATGCATCGTCATGCGCTGCTCGAGCTTGGAGAGAACGAGCTGGGTGTCGCCCATCAGGAAAGCCTCGGCGCTGGCCACGTCCTGCGCATAGGCTTCGGGTGCGATATAGCCCACGCAGGGTCCGGTGCAGCGCTTGATCTGGTACAGCAGGCAGGGCCGCGTGCGGTTGGCATACACCGTGTCCTCGCAGGTGCGCAGCTTGAACACCTTCTGCAGCAGCTGGATCGACTCCTTCACCGCCCAGGCGCTCGGGTACGGCCCGAAGTAGCGGTGCTTCTTGTCGACCGCGCCGCGGTAGTAGGCCAGCCGCGGAAACTGGTGCGATGCGATCTTCAGGTAGGGGTAGCTCTTGTCGTCGCGGAACAGGATGTTGTAGCGCGGCTTGAGCGTCTTGATCAGGTTGTTCTCGAGCAGCAGCGCCTCGGCCTCGGAGCGCACCACGGTGGTCTCCATGCGCACGATCTTCGAGATCATGTGGCCGATGCGGGTGCCGCCGTGGTTCTTCTGGAAGTAGTTGGCAACCCGCTTCTTGAGGTTGCGCGCCTTGCCCACATAGAGCACCGCGCCGGCCGCGTCGAAATAGCGGTAGACGCCCGGCAGCTGCGGCAGGGCCGCGACTTCGCTGAGCAGTTGATCGGAATGCACGTCTGACATGCCGGCTATTGTGGCGCGCCCCGAAAGCCCTGGTCGCCGCCCATCGCAAACCCGGGAGCGGCTGGAACGGAACGTGCTGAAGAATGCGGACGGGCGTGAGGAGCGCCCGTGCCTTCATACCTATACCTATCCGGGAAACCTGCATGACGACAACCCAACGCGCCTGGTGCGCCTTGACGCCCATCGCCCTCTCACTGAGCCTCTGGGGATGCGGCGGTTCCAGCAACAATGCGCAGGACGCGGCGAACAACCTGGCCGCCATTGCCGCGATCAACGCGATCACGGCGGCCAACCAGCCGCCGGCCCCGGCCGCTCCCGACAACGGCTGCCTCACACCGACCGGCAATGCGCCAGTGGTCGTCGGTTCCGGCGACCCGGGCGACCCGGCGGCGCCCGAAGCGGCCTCGGGCTACGCGCCCGGCCACAAGCTGGTCTACGCCAAGACCTACATGGTGGTCGCTAACCACCCGCTGGCCACGCGCGCGGGCTGCGACGTCCTCAAGGCCGGCGGCAGCGCGGTCGATGCGGCGGTGGCGGTGCAGGCCGTGCTCGGCCTGGTCGAACCGCAATCGAGCGGCCTGGGCGGCGGCGCCTTCATGCTCTATTACGACGCGGCGAAGAAGAAGGTGCAGGCCTACGACGGCCGCGAGACCGCGCCCGCCGCGGCCACGGCCAACTACCTGCGCTGGATCGACGACACCAACGACCAGACGGCGCCCAAGCCCGGTGGCGCCCGATGGAGCGGCCGCTCCATCGGCACGCCCGGCGCCGTGCGCATGCTCGACATCGCCTACCAGGACCACGGCAAGCTGCCCTGGAAAGACCTGTTCGGCTACGGCATCACGCTGGCATCCGACGGCTTCCTGATCGGCGGACGCATGGCAGCGGCCATTTCATCTTCCGCGACAAGCCTGAAGCGCGACGCCGAAGCCACCGCCTATTTCTTCAACGCCGACGGCACGCCCAAGGCCCTGGGCACCCGGCTGCAGAACCCCGCCTACGCCCGGACGCTCACCACCATCGCCACGCAGGGCGCCAACGCGTTCTACACCGGCGACATCGCCAAGGGGATCGTCGACAAGATCGGCGTCACCACGGCCGCCAACGACGGCTCGGCCATCACCCCCGGCAAGACCACGCTGGCCGACCTGGCCAACTACACGGCCAAGCGCCGCGACCCGGTCTGCGGCACCTACCGCGACTACTACGTCTGCAGCATGTCGCCGCCGTCCTCGGGCGGCATCGCGGTGGTGGCGAGCCTCGGCATCCTGGAGACCTTCAACCTTGGTCTCTACAAGCCGACCGCGATCGATATCGAGGGCGGCAAGCCCACGGTGATGGGCGTGCACCTGGTGAGCGAGGCCGAACGCCTGGCCTACGCCGACCGCGACAAGTACGTGGCCGACACCGACTTCGTTCCGCTGCCCGGCGGCAACACCGATTCGCTGACCAACAAGCCCTACCTGCAAAGCCGCGCCAGCCTCATCAGCCTGAGCCACAGCATGGGCACGGCCCAGGCCGGCAACCTGGGCGCGGTGCCTCTGGGCATCGACAAGACCGAAGAGCACGGCACCACGCACTTCACCATCGTCGACAAACAGGGCAACGTGGTCGTGATGACCACCACGGTGGAAAGCACGCTGGGCTCGTTCCACATGACGCAGGGCTTCATGCTGAACAACCAGCTCACCGATTTCTCGGCCAGCCCGGTCGACGCCAACAACGTGCCGGTGGCCAACCGCGTCGCGCCCGGCAAGCGCCCGCGCAGCACGATGGCACCGACGCTGGTGTTCAAGAAGGCCGCCGACGGCAGCATGGGCGAGTTCCTGATGGGCACGGGCTCGCCCGGCGGCGGCACCATCATCCAGTACGTCGTGAAGACAGTGGTCGGTGCGCTGGACTGGGGCCTGGATGCCCAGCAGGCCACGTCGATGGTCGACTTCGGCGCCGCCAACAGCCCGACGACCAACGTGGGCGGCGAGCACCCGAACGTGGACACCACCAACTCGGGCAACAACGACGCGCTGGTGGCCGGCCTGCGCGCGCTGGGCCACACGGTGTCGATCAATGCCCAGTCGAGCGGCGTGAGCACCATCATCCGCGCGAACGTCGGCGGCAAGACGGTGCTGACCGGCGGCGCGGACCCGCGGCGCGAAGGCATCGTGCTGGGCGACACCTACACGCCCTGAGCAGGCAGGCAGGGCAGGCGCAACATGGGCGGCGCCCGCTCCCCCTTGCGTGGCTACTTCGCCACTTCCGAGACCAGCCGGTACAGGAACTCGCGCCCGTCGTAGAGGCGCTGGATCTCGATGCGTTCGTCCAGGCCGTGCGCGCGCGCGTCAGACGGTTCGAGGAACATGCCGGTCACGCCGTACATCGGGATGCCGGCGTTGCGCAGGAAGCGGCTGTCGGTGGCGCCGGTGCTCATCGCGGGCACCACCGGCACGCCGGGCCACATCTGCTGCGTCAGCGACTCCACCGTCTTCACGAGGTCGCCGTTGAGCGGCGACGCCGGGCTGCGCAGCGGCTTGCCCATGTTGCGCACCACGATCTTGTCGTTGCCGACCGCCTGGGTCAGCAGGCGCTCGATTTCCTCCGGATCGTCGTGCGGCAGGATGCGGCAATTGACCGTGGCCTTGGCCGATTGCGGCAGCGCGTTCTCGGCATGGCCGGCCTGCACCATCGTCGCCACGCAGGTGGTGCGCAACTGCGCGTTGTAGGCCGGATTGGCCGTCATGCGCGCGATCACCGCGGCATCGGGGTTGCCGCCGCCGATGGCGCGCATGTCGTCGGCCAGCTGGCCGGTGGCGAACGGCGCGCTGCGTGCGAAGTAGGTCTTGGTGACGTCCGCGAGCTTGATCGGGAAGGCGTAGTTGCCCAGCCGCTCCAGCCCCGCGGAGAGCGCGTAGATCGGGTTGCTCTTCGTCGGCACCGAGCTGTGGCCGCCCACGTCGCGCGCCTCGAGCATGTAGGTGGTGTACATCTTCTCAGCCACCTGCATGCGGTGCAGGTTCGGCTTGCCGCCGCGCAGTTCGCCGCCGCCGCCTTCGTTGATGCCGAACTCGGCCTGCAGCAGCTCGGGCTTGTTGCTGATGAGCCAGAAGGCGCCGTTGCTGAGCGCATCGCCGCGCTCTTCGTCCGCGGTCAGCGCCAGGATGATGTCGCGGCTGGGCTTGAAGCCTTCCTGCTTGAGTTGCCCCAGCACCGACACCAGCGCCGAGGCCATGGCCTTGTCGTCGATGGCGCCGCGCGCGGTGAAGTAGCCGCCGGTTTCCTGCAGCTGGAACGGGTCGGTCTTCCAGTCTTCGCGCCGGGCCTCGACCACGTCGATGTGGGCCAGCAGCAGCAGCGGCTTCTTGCTGCCGTTGCCCTTGAAGCGCAGCACAAGGTTGCCCTTCTTCGGGAAGGGCTCGAAGATCTGGATGTCGCCGGGGGCGAAGCCCGATTCGACCAGGCGCTTTTCCATGGCGCGCGCCGCCAGCGTGTTGTCGCCCACCGAATGGGTGGTGTTGATCTCGATCAACTCCTTGTAGATGTCGTGAAAGCGCTGCTGCTGCGGCGTCAGCGGCGGGGCTGCCGTCTGCGCCGAAACGCCGGCCATGCCGCACAGGGCCAGCGACAGGGCGAGCACGGTTCTCGCGGAACGAAGGGAAAACTGCGAGCGGCGGCGGGTCTGCATCCTCATGGTCTTTCTCTCTCCGGTGGTGGTTGTGGGGTCCAGCATAGCAAGCGGCGCCGGGCGGAAGACGGGCACACTCGCGGCCATGGAATGGGACATCTTCTGCAAGGTCATCGACAACCACGGCGATCTCGGCGTCTGCTGGCGGCTGGCCTCCCAGCTGGCCGCACTCGGCGAGCGCGTGCGCCTGTGGGTCGACGATGCGGCGGCCCTGCGCTGGATGGCACCCGCCGGTTGCGACGGCGTGCACGTGATCGACTGGCTCGACCCCGTCGCCGTGCAGAAGGCCGCGGCCGCGCCGGCGCCCGATGTGCTGATCGAGGCGTTCGGCTGCGAGCCGGCGCCCGAGCTGATCGCGCGGTTCGCCGAGCCAGTGGCCGCGGGCAAGCCGGCCCGGGCATGGATCAACCTGGAATACCTTTCGGCCGAACCGTACGTCGAGCGCCTGCATGGGCTGCCCTCACCGGTGTTCCGGGGACCTGGCACCGGGTTGAGCAAGCGCTTCTTCTATCCAGGCTTCACGCCCGCGACCGGCGGCCTGCTGCGGGAGCCCGGCCTGCCGCAGCGGCAGGCGCGCTTCGACCGCGCGCAATGGCTGGCGGCGCAGCAGATCCCGTGGCGCGAGGATGAACGCCTCGTCTCCCTCTTCTGCTACGAGCCCCCGGCGCTGGCCGACCTGCTGAAACGGCTGGCGGAAGGCCCGGAGCCCACCCGGCTGCTGGTGACGGCAGGCCGCGCCACACAGGCGGTCAACGCCTATTTTTCGAGCCAGGCGCCGCAAGACCGCTTGCCCCACGGGCACGGCGCGCTATCAATTTCATACCTTCCCTACCTCGCGCAGCCGGATTTCGACCACCTGCTGTGGGCCTGCGACCTGAATTTCGTGCGCGGCGAGGATTCGCTCGTGCGCGCCCTCTGGGCCGGCGCGCCGCTGGTCTGGCAGATCTACCCGCAGGACGACGACGCCCACCACGTCAAGCTGAACGCCTGGCTGGACTGGCTCGGCGCCCCGCCCTCGCTGAGGCGCTTTCACCACGTCTGGAACGGATTCGACCAGAGTCCCCTGCCGCCCCCGGAAACACAGGGCCCCTGGCGAGAAACGGTCCTGGCCGGCCGCGAAAGGCTGCGCGATCAGGACGATCTGGTCACCCAGCTGCGGCAGTCGATCGCCGGAAAAAGCTAAAATAGCGGGCTTTGCGGATTTCGGCCCGGGTCGTCAGGACCCGAGATGCTCTCCGCCAAACCTGCCGCGGGACCTGTACCGCGGGGCCAGACAACAACGGCAAAGCGTTTTTCGAACGCCGTCGATGGCCCCGCGCACCGAGCGGCCAACATCCAGAGAACCTGTTATGAAAATCGCTCAAGAAATCCGCGCCGGCAACGTCATCATGCACGGCAAGGACCCGATGGTCGTCCTCAAGACCGAATACAGCCGCGGCGGCCGCAACTCCGCCACCGTGCGCATGAAGA
>Ga0102589_1001124_pt1 | contig 39734 bp, 35 predicted proteins | sample AraplaMF_Col_mLB_FD_76858 | JGI IMG/M metagenome (GOLD analysis project Ga0102589, IMG submission 76858) | Arabidopsis root microbial communities from the University of North Carolina, USA - plate scrape MF_Col_mLB | ecosystem: Host-associated > Plants > Roots > Endosphere | place: USA...
AATTCCATTGATTTCGCCATAAATTCACCTCATGTTAATCAAGTATACTTGTATACAAGTATTATAACTCGGATTTTTAATTATGCAAGCGCTTTTATTGTTTGCTTTGGTTCTTTTAGAGGAAAGCGCCATAATTATTAAGCTAACAAATCGAGTCGCCCCAAAAACTATTATTGTTGATGAAGAAGATTTAGGGAATGGAAAACTGAAGAATACGATATCCAAGGACTTACATCAACATATTTACCACCCGGGTTTACAACTTGTTGAATCAAAAATATAGATGTTAAAAATGTAACAGTAACTGAATTTGAGCATTAAAAACTTTCAAAAATTGAAATTGTATTGTAAAGTAATGATTTTACAAATAGAAGCAGTTTTATATAATTAAAGACAAGTAAAGAGAATTTAAATGATTCACAGTAAAACGTGTAAAAAAACAACGGTTATGTAGATTATTCAGATAACATTTCAACTTAAAGGTTATATAGCCATCATATAGCTATGACGTTTCACATTTTTAAGATTCAAATTATATTTGTAATTAACATTGTTAGGAGGTATTTAAATATGGAGAAAGTGTTAGCATTATTTAGTGATGCCCTCCTACTTGCTGCTCCAATTTATGAAGAAAATAAGCAGTTATGGGCCAAATGGAATAAATATTATAAAGAAGTACAAGAGAATCACGATAAATTAGTAACATCAGCTAATATATCCCCTTCCTTTTCGACACTTGTTTCTTGGTTAGGTCAGAAACAAGAGCAAGGAATATCGTTATTAAACATTTATGCCAATCTGAATAAATATAAAATTGAAATTCAAAATGTACTAGATAAGATCATTGAACAAGAATTCGGAGAAAAGGTTGAAGCAGTTGAACCAACTCAAATTTCAATTTTTGAAGATAGTCAGGTAACAGAACATATAGAAGATATATCGGATGATTACTATCCTGTAACCAATGACGCAATGTACTATCAATTACGTGATGGAATAGCAAAAAATCATTTTGAGGAAGATGAAGCAGTAGCAAAACCGGTACTGCCATTAGAAACAAAAAATTCAAGCGGAGTTGCACAACTATCTTCACATAAGGATGAGGATTTGAGATTAGTGAATACAAACGAAGCAGAAAGATGGTCTATATTGGTTGATGGAGTCATTAGTAATATGGATGATCTTACAGCAGACTGTTTGGATACCATTACAATACAATGGTTAAATCAAGCTAAATCTCCAGACGAATTCATAGATTTTAGTTATGAAAACGTATTGGAATTGTGTAATATGCCAAAGGCATCTGCAAATGGTGTAGAGTATTATCGCGCAGAAGATAAGATAAAAATAGCACAACGTATAGCAGCTTTAGCTAGTATCTTTATTTATTTGAATGATGATAATGAAGTTGTAGTACTGAACGATCAAGCAGAAACTGGGCAACAATTCGAAGTAAAACGTGAAGTAATCAAAAGGCTATTCGTACTCGATTCTGTAGTGTTATGGAGAGATAAGAATACTAATGAATATATGGGAATAGAATCCTGTAAGATTAAACCAGGTAGTTTCTTATCAGGCTATTTGTATGGCTCTAATAGTACAACTGCTTTATTATCGAAAAAAGCACTAGAGTATAATAGCTATAGACATAAGTTTCACAAACGTTTAATACGTTATTTATCATGGCAGTGGAGAATCCGTCAGCAATACAGTACTTTAAAAAGACCATACTCCATTGGTGGAGAAAAAGGTCTACTATCTGTAATGGGTATTACAACTACAAAGGGTCGCCCAACTCGAATTCGTGAACAACTAGAAAATGTTTTAATTGATTTAGAAAAAGAAAATGTAATTTCACATTGGGCGTATGCAGAGGAATTGGATGAAACAAAGATAGGAGAACGCAATTGGTTTAAGAATTACTATGAAAAGTTAGGAATCATTATCTTACCACCAAAAGAATTGATGAATAATATAGATAGTATGGTGAAGAAAAAAACAATAGATATGCAAGAGAAGCAGGAAGAACCTTATACTGCAGATACAGTAAAACAAACTACTATAGGATTAGAGGAAATGATTCGGGAAAAAATTATGCATCAGCATATGCATCAAAATAAAACAATGCGTGAGATAGCAGATGAAATAGGTTTATCCCCTGCTACGCTATCAAGATTCTGTAATAACAAAATGAAGCGTATTTCAAAAAGTGTTAATGAAAAGCTAAACAAGTGGTATGAAAGACAAATGATTATAGAGTCTATGTAAAAAGAAGCAGATACCTTTAAATGGAGAGGTACCTGCTTCTTTTTAGTTTGTTCATATTCTGCTTTTGCTTTGAAATAAACTTTGTTCACAATATGTTTCACTAATTATTCTCAAGAACGTCGTGTAACCTCTCAGCAAACTCTTTATAATGCACTGTGTTGTATCCCGTATGGTGTCCGGGAAACTTAGCAAACTCTGTTCCGAGTTGTTTTGCTAAGTTGACTGCGCAATGGTAAGGAAAAAATTCTTGTGAAACACTTCCGCCGGCTGGAAGTACTTGTATCAATACAGACTTTAATGGTGTCTTTAATGCATCGATATTTAAAGTATAGCTGAGAATTCCCGGGATTTCATACTCAGTGAAATACGTCGAATTATCGAGTAACCGCTTTGTTAGTACATCTTTCGATGATCTGAAATTGGTATCATCAATATTTGACAATAACTTCATAACCTCACTTCGATGATTTTTCTTAAGGTCTTCCATGAATTTTATAGCCTGATTCAACTCATTTTCAGTTAAAAGTTGTAATAAAACTGGTTCGTGTGAGATTAGTAACTGTATCTGCTCAGGATGGCGTATGCACAGATCAAGTCCGATGACAGCGCCAGAACTACTTCCGAATACATAAGCTGGTTCATCGGTCAGATTGGCTAGCAGTCGGTGAGCGTCTTCACTATGTGTGTTCACATGAAAATCCTCAGTCTTATTCGCGAGATTGCTACGGGAATGACCACGACGATCGTAAGTAACAACTGTATACCAATTAGCAAGATGGTCGGCGATACTATGGAACTTGTCGGCATCACCACCCCCACCATGGATCAAAAGAAGGATTGGACCTGAGCCACGCACCTCATAGTAGATGCTCGCTCCATGTACTTGCAATTTTCCGGTTTTTACTATACCCATTTGTACATTCTTCCTTTCTTCTGTCATCTCCCTTAACATTACATGATTGGCGAATGACATAAAATGCAGGAAATGACTAAGAAACAAATTCGCCATATGAAAAAGTAATTAGCATCATTTCACCGGTGCTTCCTTTTTATTTAAAGTAGACAATTTTTGGTCGTTTCAATGGAGAGGTGATATTCATCAGCTATTTGATTAATAGTTCTACAGTTTTTAGATTCTACTTTAATAGAAACATTTCTTTCATCAATCAGCTTTCTTGTTCTAGAGCGTGTACCCGTCTCTGATGAAAGGTTTAGGAATACATATTGTTTATCCTTTTCGCTATAAAAACACCTATTTAGATAGAACCATATCCTATGGAATAATACGGTATAACTGTATTCAAAACGGTACGACTTTATTTTAATTCCATATCTGCCTGTATTAATTCATAAACGTGCTAGTTTGCTCGGTGGATATCATGTGTACTTTTGCACATAATAAGATTGGCAAATGTTAAAGTCAGGAGGGTTTGTATGCAACATAATAAAAAAGATATAGAAAAGTCTGGTTCTATTATGAAACCAAATTTTGCAGAAACTGATCCGCAAAAAGTGAAACAAGAAATTCAAAATGATGTAAGAAAAGGCCAAGGAGCAATGACTTCCCGAGAAGCAGGTGCAATGCGGGATTGAGAAACCACTCCTTATCTGCTTTTGTTTCTTAAAAAATCGTTTTTACTTTCATATAAAGTGTAAAATGACAATAACGTTATTTAATTTTAATATCTAAAACACGTATAACCCCTTTCTGACTTTAAGAAGGGGTTAAAATAAAGTCTTTTAATTTTTGATGTGAAATACTTTACTACACTTAAAAATACAACAATAAAGTTGTTTAAATCTAAGTGTTATTGTACAAACGTGCTTTATTCTAAAATAGTCCTTTACTATTACCTCGTGAAACCCTTTTCACTTTTCTTGTTCTTTTCGTCTCCAGAGTAGTAGCAGAATTTCGAACAGTTGGGGTAAGCATAACATAATTCGAGATAGCTGCCACTGCATAAATAATCGCTATCCTCCACAGTGCAACTTACCAAGCCTCGGTGAACTGTGAAGTTACGTCTTTCTAGTCGAACCCAGAACATCTAAATAATGCTGATTATACATAATCCCTAAAATGTTCCCAAAGGGATCGACCACGGAAGCAGTAATAAACCCCTCGCCGCGCTCTGTGGGTGCCTCGTATTCTTTCGCTCCCATAGACAGCAGATTTTTGAAAGTTGCTGTTACATTATCGACGTGCCAGTACACTACAGCACCGGCCGGTCCGGTCGCTGAACCATCTGGCGCATAGCGGCTATCAATCAGCCCCAGCTCGTGCTGGTAATCGCCAAGGCGAAACTCGGTATATCCTGGACGTTCGAAGTAAGGTTCGATGCCCAACAGCTCGGCGTACCACTTCTTTGCCGCTGCTAGATCATCCGTCCAAAAACTGACTGTGGTTAATCCTCGTAATGTCTGTGTGTCACTCATAATCGATTTCCTCCTTAATGTTGAGTAGTACGTCCCGATGCTATACTACATAACAGCTTCTGAATTAACTTCGATTTACTTATGAATATTCCTTTCTATTATTCAAGAAAATGACCCTTTAACCGAATAAAATGACTGACATTTTTAAACACCTTTATTGTAAATGTAACAATTTTATTTGTAATTAAACAATTGTATTATTACTTAACATAAAGTTTATTTCACGTAAGTATCCCCATTAGAAATAATCTATATTTTGTTTGACTTTTTTAAAAAGAAGTTTAACTTGCCATGATATAAACAATTCCAAAATTGTCTATTGTAGTCATCATCATTTATTAATATGTTAGTATCAAACTCCACTAATTTGTTCTTTAATTCATAAAAAGTGTTCATTAGATCATGACTTATATAGTGTTCTTGCTCTATTAGTTGAACCCAATGCTTTTTAAAGTAATTGAAGCAGCAATACATTTTTTCTATAGAAGAATTAACAAAATATCTTTCTACTCTTTCCGTAATTTCATGTTCTAGCTCATATATTTCTCCTGTGGGTTGGTAGATAGTAATTAGATTACCTGAATCCATATTACTCCCAATAACAAGGTATGGTTTAAACTTCTCTAAACTCGCTAAAAACGCTTCTGTATATTCTTTATCCAATATCGATAAAGAAAAATCATTTTGTTTTGTCCATTCCACTACATCTAAAAGAAAACCATTTGAATATGTGTAAAATTCTACATTGAGACATTCGAATTCATTTCCTTTAATTTGATGATTAAGTAAAAAGTGCATACTATCCATGGGCAAACGTAATTTGGCTATTTTCAATGTCATTCCTCCAACCCTTATTATGTAATCCATTTTCTGTTTCTTCACAAACTTAATTAAATTTTAGTATAAAGAAATGGTCTCCTTGGGGAAAGTTACATATGAAATAATAAAAAGGTATGAGTTTACGACCCACACCTTTTTACCAGTAGAAATATTCGTTATATGCTTAATGTATCAATCATGATCAATGTCACCTTCGATATATTGACTGAGTTTATCCTTAATTGCCGCACTTTCTGGAGTTACTTCTGCCACTTTCCGATTGTGAAGTCGAGAGCCCCCTTCCATTTCATCTATAGGTAATGTGTTTTCATCATCTTGAAAAACAGTAGCAGCCATTTGTTGCTGTAACCATTGCATTGTTAAGTTAGATGTTGTATTTTTACCATTGATTTCTGCAGTTCTTTGAATTTCCTGTTCCTGCTGATTCTGCGTTACAGTCGATGTGTAAGCAGGCTCTCTATATTCTGGTGTATGCTTCGTCCTTGGCACTACTATTGGAGTTTCAGTAATAACTGGTGCTTTCTTGATAAGTTCAATGGGCTCTCTATGTTTACTTGTATCGGGTACATTTTCTTTTTGAACATTGATTACTTCATTAATTTTAGCGTGTTCTGTTGTATTAGAAGTAGGAATTGATGCTGTAGTGCTTTCCTTTTCTAGCTTAGGAGCAGAATTTCTTGAGTAATCTTGCACAGACTGATTATTTGTTAACTCACCTTCCCTGTCAGTATCATCGTCATTATTATAAAAATCGTAAGTATCAGGATTTAACGTTTGTAACCAACCTTCTATTGCAGTAGGCGCTGTTTTAGGCGTACTCAAATCCTCAATTACAGTTTCTTCACTATCAACATCTGTATCTGTGACATAATCATCATATTTAATTTCCGCATTCAATGACTCTTCACGAATTTTTAGCCAATAAGCAGCTGCTTCTGCATCAACTTGAATCTTAGCTGTTTTAAACTCAGCGGCAGGAACAAAGTTTGCGTTTACTTGTATTCCTCCTTGAGGAGCATTATTTTTTACAATTTTAGCAGCACACTGGAATGCTTTTTGAATCAAGATATCATTTTCAGAAAGAATGGGTACCTCTGTTTTCGAATAAGAGTAGGATGTTCTACGTGTACTTTGTGTTTTTGTTTCTGCTGTTACCATATCAATTTCTTGATCACCTTCACGTGCCTCATAAATTGTTTTCGTACCCATTAGCTTACTAAACAATTTAGCGTCTTCATTTGTAACATCACCATAAACAAGTTTATTACGAAATGTGCCTAACAGGATATCCATAAATCTTGGGCCATGTTCAATTGCTAATTGACTAATTGTTTGTGCAATAACAATTAAAGGTGCTTTATATTTACGTGATTGAGCAGGAAAACTTTTAAATGCTTTATAAATGTAATCCGCAAACTCATCGACTAAAACAGGATGGTAAGGAGATACGTTAGGCTTACGACGGAAAACAGCATTCTGCACGGCATATAAACATAATTTACCGAATACATCAGATAGATCAGAAAGTTCCCCTTTTGCTGTATTGATTAAAAGAATTCCTCCAAATTCCAGGTGTTTCTCAAAATCAAAATCCGATGGGCCACATAAAACACGTCGGAGCAGAGGTTGAGCAGAAATATCATTTAATGTGTTTCGTAAACCGCGAACAAAGGTTTCTTGTTTATCAATTATCTTTGGTTGACCATAGTATTTCCCTTCAGTATGATAAACAACTTCCCCTCCCCCACGACCACCAGAAATTTCAGGAACATAATTTAAATCAAACCATTCATCTACCTGTTTCATTATGCGCCAATGGTTTCGTTCATCTCTATCTGGAATAGATTCAATATCATTTGGAAGTCGTTCTTTTAATTTGAGATGCATCTCAAAAACGAGATTAGCATTATTATACATATCAATTAAATGCTCAAATCTGGCTTCAAATTTAGAATCATGGAGTTTTAACAAATAAATATGTTGTTTAAGATGGGAACGCTCAGACTGAACGAAGAACGGATTTCCTGCTCCATTATCAGAGAGACCCGTTAATACTGAACATAACATCTCAGCAACTTTATCAACTGGACCACGTACAAAATTTATTGAAGGGGTATCAGGATTTGTTGGGTCTAAATAGAAAATAACACTTGCGGGAATTTTGTGTGCTAATACCAATTTATATACTTTTTCGCAGAAGTCATTAGATGGCTCGATAACTGTAAGACCATTAACCTGCGTTCCTTTTACATCCTCTGAATGATAATCTTTTCTTGCATAAAAGGTTTTAAAGTTATTAATCATGGAAGCCATATAGTCAAGAATTTGATTGGCAATTGGCAAACCTAGTGCAGCTGATTTCCCTGTACCAATGTTACCGATGATCATTATATTAAGCGTTAAAGACTTGCCCTGTATAACTGCCATTTCCCGTGTAGCACTGTTAGGACCAAGAAAGATATCGGGTTCTGGCAATTTTGATGGATTTTTTTCAGTGAAAAATCTGTGTAATGAAGTAGCAAGTTTTCGTTGACGATCATCATTCAAAAAGGAAAGCATCCAACCAGGTATTTTAAATACGTATTCCCATTTTCCGAATTCATCTAAAAGCTCTTTTTTATGTTCATAAAAAATCTTAAAGAGCCATAAGAGTACGAGAATAATAATAATTACAGGTATTGCAAATACAAGGTGCATGATATTACTAAAATTTGAAAGTATAGTATCCTCTAATCCTTTGTCATTTAGTGAAACTTCTCCAGCTTTCGAATTTAAGAATGGAATAAATATTTTAGCTAATGGAACACTAAACGCCCATAAGTACTGGGCAACTATACCAATTAACATCATCGAGAATATAAACCATCTACGCTTTATCTCCTGATAGGTCTTAACCTTTGTTGATAGTTGCCAAGTATAAATTAAAATCCAAAAGCTAAAAAAGGTTTCAAGGTAATAATTAGTTTCAAACGGATTACCGAAGATACTTAAAGTAGGCAATGGAACGCCCATTTGTATTGACCAGAAAGAAGCGTATTTATATATTCCTCTAAAAGCAAAATACCAAGCTAACAGAAGTAGTAATGTTATAACATAGTAAGATGAGCGGGCTGCTAAACGATATTTCCAGCTTTTTGTAATATCGATTGTAACTGTATAGGAATTTTTTTTGCTCTTTCCGGCTTTTGGATCCTCCCCATTACCTGGTGCATTATTGAGTTCAGCATTCTTTTGAACTGCATTCTCCAAATTCTTGTTTCACCCTCTCTTTTAACGAATAAAAAGCAGCGGTGAAATTAAGCAATTCAGCAGAAGTAGCCAATAATATATTCTCTGGTGCTATGGAATTGTGATACAAATCAGTAAAAATGGCTTGCTGCCCATGCTCTAATTCATCCGCTTCATATATCCCCAAAATCTTTATTGGGTTTAGTGTTCGGTGTTGATTTTGCATGGCCAACAATCCTGATAATTGCTGTAATTTAAAGTGTGTGTTAACCTCCCCTACCTTAAGTATTGTTAATATACATAAAATTTCTAAGTAATCTAAAGATTTTTTTTCTTCATCAGGTGCTTTTTTTCGTAATACCAAAATGTCATCTGTTAGCTCAAGTAGTTTAGAATGTTGAATCCCTTTCGCTTGAATTTCATTTTTATTAGATATCCACCCTACCGAATAAGGGAAAGAAGAATTTATGTTTAAACGATCAGTGATTTTTTTGATTAGGTGACTTTTGCTTAAACTATTAGTTTCACGAATTTCTTGAAGAATATTATTTACTACAAGTGCAGAACTACCCATATTGCATACGTAAACATTTAGGTTGTTTACCACACTTAAACGTGGAATATTACCAAAAGCTTTTTTTAAATTGGTAACACGTGTGGTCCGTTTTTTGTAAGTAGAAATGGTATGGTAGGAGTCATCAATAATAGAAAATAACACGTAATATTGCTTAGATGGGTTAGCAGCAGCAATATCGAGATATTTTTTTAATTTATTTTCTAAAAACGGAATGTTTTCCGATCCTGTATCAACTTCAATATTGATAATAGAATTGTTACAAGTAATAACCCAATCAGGAATTAGTAATGGGTTTCCCTTTGAGTCAGGATAAAATTCTTTAGATGGACGAAATGAATATACAAGTTGAGGCAGATCTGGTAGGAAAGAAACGGGTTGAAGTTCGGGCTGAAACACTTCACGGTATTCTTCATCTTCATATAAATAGTAGACATCTTTTGAATCGGAATACATTAGGTTGGGCAAATGCAAGTTTTGCTTTACGATTTGACTTAGCGGAAAGAGATAATCTCCATTACCACCTACAATTGCACCAGTATGTTCATTGTTTGATTCTGCTTTAAGTAAATTTAAAACAAATTGCGTAATTGCTATATTGTGTTCATATTGCCTCTTAGTAACAAATGAGGTACTACAATCAGAAATCAATTTTAATCTATATAATATTTCAGCTCCTTTTAAAGAGATAGAAACGAAATCCAGTGTAAAGCCTCGCTTTTTTCTCACGCTTATATTTTCCTTTTTTAGTAATTTCATTTTTGCCCATTTAGTTAACTTTGATGAAAAAGTAGTGCGACTTATAGGCCCCCCACTTATCAATTCATAAAATTTACGTAATTGAATTTGAGAAACTGTTCGCTGTTCATATAAAAATAAAACTGTAAAAATATCAGAACGATTAAAATAAACTCCACGATCATTTTCTCCGACGATATATTTAACTGCATGATTAAATGATTTTTTCAATTTTAAACACTCCCCTGATATGGAAATAAAATACGGAAACTTGCATAAAATCGATTGCAACTATCAAAAATTCAACCTAGACTGATTGGGTAAATAAAACATTAGAGAACATAAAAATGTTTTAAAAATATTTTAACTGAAATTTACAAAAAAACAACTCGTTACCCATCAAGACTCTGGATTTAAAAACACGTAATACATCTTCATGTATGTGTTATAAAAATCAAATGTAATAAGGATTTACTTACTATTAGAGTTCGTCATATATCCTTCGACATAAATAAAAAGACATGTGACGAAGCTAAAAGATAAAAATAGAGTTCGTCATATGTATTACGTCATATCTGAGTAGAGTCCTCAAAATACATAAAATACAGAGTGAATATATTTTTGAATGGATGAAATTCAATATTGAAATGAATGTTAAAAATTTTTTAGATGTAACTGTTTATCAGGAGGAAAAATCACATCATAAAAGAAATAAGTAAATAATTATAATAAAGTAAATGAAAATTTTGTATATTTCGTATTTTGCATGTTACAATCTGATTTAAGGGGTGAAAAAATGCGGAATTGGAACACAGAATATGGGTTAATAAAAAAGATTATACAAAGTGAATTTGAAACAGACTTTTTTTATAACAAGGTGATCAATACATTAAAAAATGAATATGAGATAATTCCATTACAGTTTGCTGCTCTAGATCCTTATAAAATCTACAATACTTCACAAGTTAGTAGAATATTGCGACTAAAACCTAATAAATTAAGGTATTTAATTAACAGATACGGTCAATACATCCAATTAATAAAAAAAGGAACTAAATATATTATTTCATTTAAAGCTGTATACAAGATTTATTTAGTACATCTATTTTTAACAAAGAAATTAATTAGTTTATCTGAGTTTAATCGCTTTATGGCTTTACATGTGAGTTATAGTGATTATATTGATATGAAATTGACAAGTTATACTGACAAGTTTGTAGAACTTAATTTCAGAGAAAAACAAATGAATGAAAATGAATCACAATTTTATGTGTTATTTCTGCAAATCTCAGAAATAACTACGGAATTAATAAAAGAAATAACGAAATATAACATGACATTGACATCCCCTTTCCTTTCTGTAGACAACCAACAGAAAAATGAGTTATTGAAAAAGAAGCAGGATCATAAAAATCTGTTTAATAAACTAAGTATTTTATATAAAACTATATAGTTAAAAGAGTAATACTTAAGAAGTATTACTCTTTTTTTATAGGATTATATACACGTTTTATTGATAAGTCTTTCATATAAGACCTTTAAATAGGGCGTATAATAATTCGTGGTAATATTCTATTGACATAAAATTAATATAAAATCATATAAACCCTTTAATAATAAGTGTTTGTCTACACGTCTTATATGTAGTTCGTATATATAAGGTGTATAAATTCAATGACCATGATAATAGTACGTTATTTTAGAAGTATTATATATTGGAATTATAATTCTAGATAAAAATATACATAAATACTGCACTCATATTTATTGTTTAATAGTTATTGTTAGTTATATGAAACCTGATATTAACATGTTTTATTTACTGCTTATATGAACGACTTTCATGTACGTCTTATATATTTGATGTTGATATATAGGGCGTTATTTCGATTTTACATTTTATAAATATTATATAAGTCTTGTATATAACAACTTAATATAAGACTTATATATAATGACTTGATATACGTCTTACAATGATGTAATATGTTTTTAGGAATAATTAACCAACGTTTTAAGGGGGGGACAACTTGAACGAGGTATTAAGTGAAAAATATAAACAAAACAAATTCACTGAAGAAGTTGTGGAAATGTTTGCAGACATTATTGAAGAAGACGAAATACTCTACAATGTATTTCATTACATAGGATCTCAAGTAAACAAACAATACCAAGAGACAAAGTATATGAGAGGAATCTCAATAAATGAAATAGTAGAAAGTGTTGTTATTGATAGGAGAGTAAAAAAACCTAAGGGTAAATCCTATTCATTAGAACTTGAAAGGACTAACATTTCAAGAAGATCGGCAGAAGGTAGTGTTGCTACTTTAGCTTCAATGTCATTAATAACAGAAAAAATTATGCATCCGTATAAGTTTTTAATTTCAACTATTAGGGGACAACAAGTATTAGTTGAATTAGGGAAACGTAAAAAAAGTAATGAGAATAAGGGAGAGATAAAATAATGGCAAAAAACTTTCTAAAAAACGAAGTAGCAGTGAAAATGACTATGGTTGGTTTTGGTCAAGCTGGAACTAGAATGGTAGATAAGTTTGCTGAGTATAAGCATACAGACGGTACAGCAGTTTATAATTGCCTAGCATTGAATAGTAATGATGGGGATTTAGCTGAACTGAAAAATGTGCCGAAAAGTAACCAAGTTTCACTAAAATTAGGTGGTTTAGGTAAGAATCCTGAGCGTGCTGTAAAGGTTTTAGAATCTAATGAAGAAGCTAAAGATAAACTAAAAGAATTTATAACGGAACGCGTTAGACCAACTGATGAATTAGTACTATTTTTTGCAGGTTTAGGCGGTGGTACAGGTACATCTACAATTATTCAAGCAATTGAAGAATTCTCCGCTTTTCATAATAAACCTGTAATTGCTGAAGAACTTAAAAGTATGGCAATGAAAATTCCTAGAGAAGAATTAATAAAAAATCAACAAAAGTATGCAAGAATTGCTTTCAATAATGCTATTGAGCGTAAAGATTTCATTAAAATGGGTATTGTAGTTACACTTCCAGTTAGGGCAGATGGGCCTGATGTACTAAGACAGGTGAATAAATTTTCACAAGAAATTTGGAAGTTAGCTAATGATCCAGCGAAAGGTGTTGCATTTGTTGTATTTGCAGATAACCAACACTTCTATGATGAGTTTAAGGGATTAAACGAAAATGAGAAAAAAGGCATTGGAAACTCACGAGACTATGCAAACCAACGCATTGGAGATATTATTCATGAGTTAAATACAGCTGCAAATGGTTCAGGAACATCAGTAATTCTAGATTCTCAGGACTTTAAACGAATTTTACTAGAAAGAACAGGCTGTTTAGTAATTAATAAGGTTTCACGTAATATGAATCAAATTGAAAACAGTAAAGAAATTGTAGATATGTTCTCAGAATCATTGAAAGGAAGTTCATTCCATCACCCTATTGACCTGATGAAGACAAATGAAAATGGAGATTTAGAGGCATCAAAGGTACATCATTTTGGGATGTTAGCAATTTTAGATGAACAGAAGAATATTGATGATTCATTTATGGATGATGCAAAAGTAGAAGTGACAAATAAACTACCAATCAATGGAACTGTTTTTAATGGTTATTTAGTCAGTAAAAATGACTTTATGGGCAGCGTGTATACTTTCTATAAGACAGATGCACTACCATCACGATTATCTAAAGGATTAGTTGAAGAATATAATGAATTTAAAGAAAAACAAAGCCAAATCCAATATACAAAGTCTCAAATTAATACAATTGAAGCGCAAGACTTTGATGATGATTTCAATATTAACTTTGGTGATTACTTTGAATTAGAACCAGTTAAAAATGAAGAGCCACAAGCGCAAAATGATGAAGAATTAGCAGCATTTATGGATCCAGATAAGATGTTTGGATCAAAATAAAAAATAAGCCTGGGATTTTCCAGGCTTATTTTTCTGTTTTCATTACACTTTTCATATATTCAATCATGTTCTCATCAATATAGTTTTCTATAAAAAGTTGTTTTCTTGCAAGATCTTCCTCTTTTTTAAACCAGCCAACCTTTTTAATACGAGTTTCTTCTGGTTGTGCACTCCACTCTCTTTCAGCTTGTTTTCTTAACTCTGTACGTGCTCTATGTTGAATTATCATATTATCTAGTCTTTCTTGTCTTTGGCGCTCTTTTAACATTTCAGGGTCTTCTGGTTCAGGTAGCACCGCACGTATAGCATCTTCAAACTTTCCTTGATACTCTAATTCAATGTTTTGTAAATGCATTTGAATCTTTTGCTCTACTATTTTCTCAATAGTCGCTGCAGCTTCCTGCATGTTTAATGGAGTTGAGACTTCACTAGTTTGATTTTCTGGAGAAACTGGTCTTAGTTCGAACTGATGTGGTAAAAGCTCAATAATTGCATCTAGCGACCACTTTTCATCCCTCTTTAGCTTAATAAATAAAGCTATATCTAAATCCAGTGTGTTATATAGCTTTTCATTTGTATTATTGGTTCTTAATGTTCCGTGTAACCCCTTTTCCTCTAGGGTATTGAACCAATTGTACACAGTGTTATGATGTCGGCCTACTAGTTTTGAAAACTCTGTTATTCGCCAAGCTTTTTCAAAAGCATCTTCATGACTAGAGTTTGTATTATTTGACTCCATATGTTCATTTGTATTTTTGTTATCTTGTTCAATCATCGTTATACCTCCTTGAAATATAATGGCCACAATAAAATGGAATTAACATATAAAGTGAGATTAACATGTTAAGTGTTTTTTTCGATAATATAAACCCGAATACCTTTATTGATTGACATTCACATGAAATGTATCGTTAATATGTAAAGTGTCACTTGTTAACATGAAGTTGATAAATAAAGGATTTGGAATTAACTATTGTTAATATCTTGGTAATAATTCGTTAGTTGTTAATGATTATTGTTGCTATGAAATTAACAAATTAGTCTACAATATATTAATGATAAGAAAATATTAGTGATTTGTAAATAAATTATGAGGATATAATATTAAACTTAAAGACTTAAAAGCTAAAAAGTATGTATAAATGTAAAGCGAAAAGCCAATAATAATAAATAAGGGCCTATATTTATTATTATTTATGAAACTCGGTAGTAGAAAACTAAGAACTGTATAGTTAATTGGTTTCAGCAGGTCTTTAGAATGCACATGAAGGTTATTATAGGTTATTGAATTACTTTTAATACGGTTTAATATAAATTCACTTTTTCTAGGGGGTACCGCCCTTTACAAGTGATCTCTATATAATCAAAATTGATTCATACAATTGCTGCTTTTAAATCGGAAGTAATTATCAAAATGCTTTCAAGAATGACATCTTCTCCTGTTTAGCCAGTGAATTTTGCTATAGAAAAAAGCCTTTTAATAGATGTAGAACCTAAAACTCTATTTGTATGTATATTCTCAACTTTAGAATCAATAATTGTTAATGTCATGTCAATACATATTGGTGATAGTTGATATGACGCTAGCATTAATTGATAACTAGCCTTATTAACATGTTAATCTCAGGTTATATATCAATGATAAATAAAGAGAAAACTATTAATTTTTGTGTGTTACTAATAAGAAACTATCAATTGTATGGAATTCTTGTTGGTTTCTAGCTACAAATAGAGTTCTTTTAGGGTGTTTTCTTTTTTTATTTTTCAATAGAAATCTGTGTGGTAGATAAATTTTTAACTAATGCGGATCTTGAAAACCCGAAAGCTGCTTCTATGACCATTTCAACTATCTAATGGTTAATGTCATATTGATGTTAAATACAAATTGTTGATAGGACATTAACAATATAAATGGCATTTTTCTCTACGTTTGGCATTTAGACTGTATGTCAATGATAAAAAAGGTATGAAAACCATTGAATTGCTGTCGTCATTTATTATTGAGGTTAAATTTCAACTATTTTTTGATAGTGTGAAAACATCTTCTTGGATAGATCATCACTAGATTAGCTTCGAATAAACCGCCACAGAAGAAAATTTTCATCAATATAGATTTTGAAATCTCGAAAGTTATAAATACTACTCCTTTTTCAACACCTTATTGTTAATGTTATATCAATATCAATATCAATATCAATATCAATTAGAATAATATTAACAACAAAAGAAAACAAACACTTAACATGTCAATCTTAGATTATATATCGATGATAAATAAAGGGAAAACCGTGGTGGTAGATAAATTTATAATAAATACAGATCTCGAAGACCTGCATTTATGCGTATTTCAACTGCTTAATTGTCAATGTTATATTAATGTTAAATGGAAATTGTTGATATGAAATCAACAATGCAGACTGTATTCCTTTATATGTGCTGTTTTTTAACTATATGTAAATGATAAATAATCGGTAAAAATCATTGAATTGCTGTCATTATTTATTACTCGATTAAATCTTTAACTATGTTTTGATAGTGTCGAAACATTCTTTAGGATAGATCGTTACTAGATTCACTTCAAGAAAACTACCGCAGAAGAAAAAATTCAGCCGATATAGATATTGAAATCTCGAAAGTTATAAACATTCCTTCTTTTTTGATACCGAATTGTTAATGTTATGTCAATCTTAATCAGAATGATATTGATAACAAGAGAAAACAATCACTTAACATGTTAATCTCAGTTAACATGTTAATAACAAATGAGAGATTAAAAATCAGTTATCTTTCCATTGGTATCAACATGAGATTGATAGTTTCGTGTTGTTTCTTTTGTATATTTTACTAGCATTGAAACATTTTCAATGTTAGCTTATTAATTAACATACTTCCGTACAATCCGTTGCAATAGGCTAATGTTCAACTAATATAGATCTTGAAGTTTTGATAGCCACAAATATTTTTGATAAACGTCCGCTTGTTAATGTTATGTTGATGTTAATTGATAGATACTAGCATTTAAGATGGCGCGATTCAGTTGACATGTTAATCTCGTTTGATATGTCAATGTCAAATATGGATAAGATGTATTGATTTTCTGTTGATATCAACATGAGATTGATAATTATATGATTGTTTTATAGTCCTTGGTCTAAATTTTTTTAAAGTAGGAATAATTAATTTTGGACAAAATATAAAGTTATGATAATTGTTTACAATGAATTGATTATGGTTAACAAGAATGCACTTAATAGTGCAATTAATTGGTTAGTAGGGTATATATACTGTATCAAAAAAATTCAGCAGAGAAACATTAGTGAACCGTTAATAACGAGTATCCTTATAGCTTGGTAAATATAGATTGCTAAAATAGTATCTGATTCTGAAGAAGTTCTTGCTTTAAAAGGTCCAAAAGGAGTTAAATAGTGAGATGCCCATGTATAATTATAGTGTGGGGTTTAATAATATTTAGAAGATTATTTGATTAAATAAAGAATATTCTAATTAACCCCTAGATTAAATTTGTAATTTTTAGTATATTCTTATTATAAAACGTAAATTTTTTTATTTTCTAGTGATTACATGAAGCCCTTCGGGTTACGGATTAAATTACACGTTTGTGTGGTAATTAACCTCCGTATTCCAAAGGGCTTTTTTATTTGATTAAGGGAAAAGGTGAGATGTGATGTCAATTGAAAAGTTAGCAACAAGTAGAATATTAAGACCAGTGAGAAGCATGAATAAGGGGAGTAATGAGAGATGGTTTGAATATTATAGAACAACATGCCCTATATGTGGTAAGCAAGGATGGTGCATGGTTAATGATTCTGAAACCAAAATAATATGTGGACGAATTTCATCAGAAACAGTATTCGGGGAAGCAGGCTATTTACATATAGTAGCTGAAGATCAAAAAAGGGGATATGGTTTTTCTCAAGATCAGATGATTAAGGAACATAGGAAGAAAAATGATTACACCCTTGATATTATGTACACTTTATTTCTAGAATCTTTAGACGTGCGAGATGAACATATTAAAATGTTAAGGGGATCAAAACGTAGGATTACAAGGGAAGTAATAAATGTTAGAAATTACAAAAGTTTTCCTATTAAACCTTGGGATACTACGAAAGAGTTAATAAAAAAAGTAGGAGGGAAAACAAGCTATATTGTTGGAATTCCAGGATTTTATGCAAAAGAAACGAAGGATGGAAGATATTTCACGTTTGCAGGTAGGAGAGATTCTTTATTAATACCGCAGAGAAATATATATAATCAGATATGCGGTTTTCAATGTAGAATTGATGATCCTGAATATATGACAGTTGTAAAAAATCATAAACCAAGCTTTAAGGCAGAAGTTATTGAGCAACCCAATACTATAGAGGTGACCTACAAAATCAATGGGAAGATAGAGTCTATATTTAAAGGTAAAGTCGATGTTAAAGAATGGTATGAAATTAATTATGAGGGTGAAAAATTAGGTGAAATACAATTAAAGTTAGAAAGTAAATATATTTGGATCAGCTCAGGTGGGAGATTTCATGGAACAGGAGTTGGGAACCCGTTGCCAATACATGTAGCAGTACCTAGTCGAGAGCTGAAAAATTGGGAACGTGGAGAATTAATAAAAAAGGATAATGTATGGATTTCAGAAGGGAGTTTAAAGTCTGATATTGCTGCAGAAAACTTAGACGAGCTATTAACAAATGAGGAAAAATTAATGTATGGTACCACAGTCGTATCAATACCTGGGGTTAAAGTATGGAGAATATTAATTGAACCATTAAAAAAAATGGGAGTTAAACAGGCAACGTTCGCTTTAGATATGGATATGATTACAAATTCAGATGTTCAGCGGTCGTTATTAGAATGTGCACAAACGCTTTATCAAGAAGGAATAAGTATTAATTATGCAAGTTGGGATATTAATCTTGGAAAGGGGCTAGATGATTTACTATTAAACGATTATATTCCAGCAATAGAGAAAGTGAGATAAACGCTATTTTGATTAAAATAAGTTAAAAAACATATTAATAGGGGATACAAATGATTAATTACTTTTGTATACCATAACTAGAATGAGTGGTTTTTATAAAATTGAAATTTCTATGTTGATTATACAAAAATTACATATGAGATTCGAGGAAATATAAATTTGGAAGCTTTAAAGGTAAATTTATTTTTTACTCTTTCTAAACGGATGTTTTGTATAGAAGAATACAAAACATCCATTATTTTATACGTGTTCTTGATAGTCATCAGGGTTTAAATTGTATATAAACCTTGATGATTATCAAGATTTATATAAATATAATTAGTTTAATCATAAGGAGATGATGGATATTTTAATATCTCAGTAATCTTTTAAATTTTCGGAATAATTTGTTTTACATTTTGTTATAATCCTATATCATATACATACAGGATAAATTTGGAAGAGTTTTAAGGTGAAGTTTCGTATCTATGTAATATCGATAGTAGTTTTAAATGACTAAATAATACTATTCATGTATACGAGGTGAAACAAATGGGGAGACGAGTAAGCGAGAAGAAAACAAAAGAGCAGTTTTTATATGAAAGAAGAAGACAATTAGAAATAATGGAAGGTATTAGTAGCATCTGCAAAGGATGCGATATTTATATAGAATTGAGAAAAACAAAAGCACATAAAGAAGTTGCCAATACATGCGCAAGGAATTGTAAGTTGATTAGTAACGTACAAAAGGAGACAAAGATGTTTTTAGAAACAATTCGATAAAATGAGAAGGGAGGGAAGTAACAGTTGAAATAAATCTATAAAACTTTATAAAAGACCCTCTAATTATTATAAAGTTTAAGTAATAATAATTAGAGAGGTGATATAGATGAAGTACTATTCCATAGGTGAATTTGCTAATTTAATAGGAAAGACAACTCAAACGTTAAGAAACTGGGATAAACAAAATGTTTTTAAACCACATCACGTAACGGATAGGGGTTATCGATATTACTCACAAGAACAACTTAATCACTTTTTGGGTATTAAAGGTGAAATGCAGTTAAACAAAATAGTGATAGGATACTGTAGAGTTAGCTCTCATAAACAGAAAGATGATTTGGAAAGACAAATTGATAACGTAAAAACGTATATGTTTGCTAAAGGCTATCAATTTGAAATCATCACTGATATAGGAAGTGGGATTAGCTATAATAAAAAGGGATTAAATGAACTAATTGATAAGGTCACTAATTCGGAAGTAGAAAAGATTGTTATTCTATATAAAGATCGGTTAATTCGATTCGGGTATGAATTAATCGAAAACCTATGTAATAAATATGGAACGACTATTGAGGTCATTGACCATACAAAAAAGACCGAGAAACAAGAATTAGTAGAAGATTTAATTCAGATTGGCACTGTTTTCAGCTGTAGATTGCAAGGCAAAAGATCCAATAAAGCCAAGAAGATGATTAAGGAGTTGATGAAAAATGATACTTGCGAGGAAAGTAAGAATAAGACCAAATAAAGAACAAGAACATCAACTTTGGAAATCCGTTGGAACAGCCCGATGGGCTTATAATTGGACATTAGGTAAACAAGAAGAAAATCACAAGCACGGTGGTAAATTTCTATCTGACGGCCTCCTTCGTAAAGAATTAACCGTTCTGAAACAAACAGAAGAATATGTATGGCTATACGAAGTATCCAATAACATTACAAAGCAAGCGATCAAAGATGCTTGTGAAGCATATAAGCGATTCTTCAAGGGGCTGGCTAATAAACCATGTTTCAAAAGCAGAAGAAAATCCAAGCCGTCTTTTTACAACGATAATGTGAAATTGAAAGTTCGAAATAACGAAGTGTTGATTGAAAAAGTTGGATGGATGAAAATTTCAGAATCATTACCAGTCGATGTAAAGTATAAGAATCCACGTATTCATTTCGACGGAAAGTATTGGTATTTGTCCGTTGGCGTAGAAAACGAATGTCCCAAAATAGAATTAACAGATGTCTCACTAGGTATTGATGTTGGTGTGAAGGAACTGGCTGTTTGCTCGGATGGAGAGAAAAAGAAAAATATCAACAAAACACAAACAGTAAAAAAGGTAGAGAAACGACTTCGTAGGTTGCAACGTCAAGTTTCTCGCAAATATGAAATAAATAAGGAGGGAAACCGTTTCATCAAAACCGGCAACATTATAAAAGTCAAAAAGAAAATACAACACTTGCATAGAAGGTTGACCAATATCAGAACAAATTATCTTCATCAAGTCACGAAAGATATCGTGAAAACCAAGCCATATCGAATCGTGATGGAAACCTTGAACATCAAAGGAATGATGAAGAATAAGCACTTGTCTAAAGCTATTGCAAAACAATGTTTATATGAGCTTAAGCGACAAATTCAATATAAAAGCGAAAAATACGGTATTGAATTTATTGAAGCTGATAAATGGTATCCATCTTCTAAGATGTGTTCAAGTTGTGGGAGCATCAAGAAAGATCTAAAGCTATCTGATCGCATATACAAATGTGCTTGTAGTCATGTCATAGATCGGGATTTGAATGCAGCCATCAACTTGTCACGTTATGAATTAGCCAATTAACACCTAAACGTTATGGCTAATATGTAGGATGCGTTGTATCCGAATTTACGCCCTCGGAGAGTTATATCAAACGGTAGTAGCTTTGGCAAAACCGGACTCGTAGAACAGGGAAATAAACAAACTTTATAGACTTTTATAAGGTTTTGGCAACGGAATAGGTATGAATCAATCATATAGCAGCTTGAATCGCGATGAGTCATTAAATAAAACTATAACACAAGATTCTAATGCAAGAAGTATTAAGCCAATGGCTTATCCAGAAGGAAACACTTTTGAAATTAAGGAAATAGGAAATTATAAGGTACTATCAAAACAGGAAAGTTTAAAATTATTTCAGCGGTACAAACATGGTGAAAAGGATCTACGTGATTATTTATTTCATGTGAATGTAGGACTAGTATTATCTATTGCAAGAAAGTACAAAAACAAGCACCCTGATATAGAGTTTGATGATCTGGTTCAAGAAGGAAATGAGGGAATGTTACGAGCAATGGAAGATTTTAATCCGGCTTTAGGCTATTGCTTTTCCACATACGCTTTTTGGTGGATACAAAAAAGTATGTTAGGAATTATATGTAAAAAAAAGTCTGGGCCTTTTAAAATACCTAATTATGTGAATCAATTTAATTTAAAATATGTCGAGTTAGAAGATAAATATTTACAAATGTATAACAGAACCCCTACGGTGGAGGAAGTTGTAAAAGAGTTAGATGTAACAAGCGAAACAGTCATTAGGCACAACGTATATTATAAGCGAGCTACTACTATGACTTTGGATATAGATACAATAAATGAAGATATAGGTATGTCGAAGCCATTCTATGATGATAATTCAGCAATTCCTTTAATAAATGAGATAGTAATTGAAGACTTAAATTACGAGATATGGTTAATATTTGATGAAGTATTAAACCCAAAACAAAAGATGGTACTAAATCTATGTTTTGGTCTTTTAGATGGTAAAGTGTATTTGCATAAAGAAATTGCAAAAGCACTTATGATAACAACTGAAAGAGTGTCACAAATAAAGGAAGAAGCAATTAAAAAATTGAAGAAATGTGACTATAAAGATGAGATTTTTAATCTACTACATGAAAAGTTGAAAGTTATGGATGAACTTAATATGGCGTGAAAATATATACTCGTATATATCTGAATATTTAGTGCGACGAGTGTATTGCATCTTTTTCTATCTAAAAGTTGGAAACAAATTGATGTATTAAGGGGATAACATGTACTATAACCTCAATAGATGTAAAATAAAAAGAAGGATAAATGGGTGCAACCTGTTTATCCTTTTTTTATTTATTATGCTTTAAAAAATAATATTACCTTTATTTTTCCTTAGTTTTTCTATAGAAATATCTCATGATTAATTATGAAGGATAAATAATTTAATTACTCTCATTAATGAGGTACCAATAGAAAGGAGGCCATTGTTGTTATATGCAAAATAATAGAAAAAGAAACGTAATTAAGGAAAGGATTAGACAAGAAAAAGAACGACGAGAACGATTATTAGCTGAGGAAGAAGAACAATATGAGGATATTCATGAGAATCAAGTAAGTGAGAAATTCCAACAAGAGCATTTGGAACAACAGTTGAAACAAAGTGAAAATAGAGAAGAAAGTGTAGTTTTAAATACACCTAAAAATGAAGCTTCAAATAGTAATCCGGCTCTTGATTGGATTACGACAATTCAAAAACAGTCAAGCACTTCGGAAAGCAATTTTAATAAAGAACAACCAGAAGTAGAAGAAGGTAGAAAAGCAGAGGAAGAAGCAAGGAAACGTAAAGAAGCGGAAGCACGTAGAAAAGCAGAGGAAGAAGCGAGGGAACGTGAAGAAGCGGAAGCACGTAGAAAAGCAGAGGAAGAAGCGAGGAAACGTAAAGAAGCGGAAGCACGTAGAATGGCAGAAGAAGAAGCAAGGGAACGTGAAGAAGCGGAAGCACGTAGAAAAGCAGAGGAAGAAGCGAGGAAACGTGAAGAAGCGGAGGCACGTAGAAAGGCAGAGGAAGAAGCAAGGAAAAGTGAAGAAGCGGAAGCGCGTAGAAAGGCGGAAGAAGAAGCAAGGAAACAGGCTGAAGCACGACGGAAAGAAGAAGAGAAAAAACTTGAAGAAGTAAGAAAAAGAAGATTAGAGGAAGAAAAGAGAATAGAAGAACAAAAGAGACAAAAAATAGTTGTGGTTAAAAGAGAACCAGAAAGTGATGAAATTAATTTAAATAAGAAAAGAAATCTACCAAATGAAACTAGATTTAAACAAGAAGAGAAAGAAGTAATCGATAAAAAAGGAATCTTAAATAATATGAAAAAATATAAGTACGCTATTATAGGAATCGCATCGATTGTTTTATTAATATTAGCAGGTTTTGCCTTTAGCAATTTGAAGAATTCACAGGCTGCATCTGCAAATAATGTAAATAGTTTAGAAGTTAACGCGAATCTAATAAATGGATTAAGGTTATCTGCAGTTCAAAAATATCAAGATGCTGCCTTGGAATTTGATAAAGTGGATTATAAAAAGTTAGGAAAAGAAGATAAAAAGGCAGTTTTATTTACTTATCTTTTAAGCGGTAAAGCACAAAAGGCTATTGACTTAGAGCAAGATTTTGCAGAATCAGTAGTTTCATATTATATAGCTGTAGATAATTTGAAAAAAGTAAAAGAACTCAAAACAAAAAATCCACTAATTCATTTTGAAATTGCAGCATTAGATGACAGACATGAAGAAGTTATTAAATTAAAAGACCATGTTCCACTAGATGGCAGAAGAGAAGGAATTATTGTTAATAGTTATTTGAAATTAAATAAATCTGAGGAAGCTAAAAAGTTTGCTCAAAAGGTTGGAAATAAAGATTTACTTGAAAAAATTAATAATTCTGCACCTAATAGCTCTGCTACCTCTGTAGCAACTATTAGTGCAGGTTAAGTAATGGGGAGGAATTGATTGTGCCATTAGATTATTCGAAAATTTTTAAGAAAGTTTTACTTGCTACTACTGCTACTACCCTAAGTGTTGGGGTAGTTTCAGGCTGCTCGCTGTTTTCTTCGGAAAAAAAGAGCACCAAAACAGCATCAGTATCTAAAAAGAAAAAGGATACTGAAAAAGAAAAGAAGAAAGATGAAAGTAAGGATGAAACAACTGAGAATTTAAATACTAATGATTTTGATGAAATCATTGATAATGCAAAACGTAGCTCAGATCAAAATTTATCTGGAATCATTGAAAATAACAAAAACAAAAAGAAATTTGATGATTTAGCGGATTCAATTGCGACCGCGGCTATAAATTCAGATAGAAATCTAGCATCAGTTATTGACAGTGATAAATCAAATAATCGTTTTTCAGATTTAAATACTTCAATAGCATCAGCAACAAACAATCCTTCTGTCTCGGATAATAAGGACAGTAAGAACTTTGTATTTGGTGGCGATCTAAATATCAATGATGGAGTTGCTAGTGCAGATAATTCAATACCCCCAATTAATAATGATAAAAAGCCACCAGCTTCTGGAGACTCTAGTGGCGGAGGAGGTACAAAACCGCCAACAAGCGGTGATGGTTATAATGGCGGAGGAGATACAAAACCACCAACAGGCGGCGATGGTAACGATGGTGGAGGAGGTACAAAACCACCAACAGGCGGCGATGGTAACGATGGCGGAGGAGGTACAGAACCACCAACAGGCGGTGATGGTAACGATGGTGGTACAACAAAACCAGAGAAACCTGAAAAAGATACAGTGGCACCAGTAATTACAGCAAAAAAAGGTGTGACAGTAAATGTCGGTGATGGTCTAAGTGCAGACGATTTAGTAGAAGTAAAAGATAATAAAGATCCAAATCCAGTAGTGACAGTAGGTGCGTATGATACAAGTAAGGCGGGAGAAATTCAAGTAACAGTAACGGCAACAGATGCATCAGGAAATAGCTCAAGTACAACAGTAACCGTTAACGTAGTAGAAAAAGAAGAGGAAAAAGATGCAGAAGCACCAATAATCACAGCGAAGCAAGGTGTGACAGTGCATGTAGGAGATAGCTTAAATGCAGGAGATTTAGTAGAAGTAAAAGATAATAAAGATCCAAACCCAGTAGTAACAGTAGGAGCGTATGATACAAGTAAGCCAGGTACAATATCAGTTCAAGTAACGGCAACTGATAATGGGGGTAACAGCTCAACTGCAACGGTAACCGTTAACGTAGTAGAAAAAGAAGAAGAGAAGGATACGGAAGCACCAGTAATAACAGCGAAACAAGGTGTAACCGTTCATGTGGGAGATAAATTAAGTCCGGGAAGTTTAGTGAGTGTAAAAGATAATAAAGATCCAAATCCAGTAGTAACAGTAGGAGCGTATGATACAAGTAAGCCAGGCGCAATATCAGTTCAAGTAACGGCAACCGATAAGGCAGGAAATAGCTCAACTGAAACAGTAAATGTGGTAGTTCTTGAGAAAGAAAAGCCAGAACAAAAGCCAGAACAAAAGCCAGAACAGAAAACTGCAGGAACAACTTCTAAAGAGCAGGGTAATGGATTACTTGTATCAAATTCTAATGATGTAGTTAAATAAGATTTTAGCGGAAATTTATATTAGCGAAGATTTTAGAAGGTTCATCTATAAGTTTTTGTATCAGTCGAACTTAACTAATCAAAACCTCGTTATTATTAAATAAGGTGTTTTCCATAGAAACTCCAGAAACTTTATATGAAAAAAAACGAACTGTCTTAGTAACAGTAAGGTAACACCAATTAGAAATATTAATATTGGAAAAACAGAAAGTAGACGTTTTTTCAATTGTAGATTAAACTCCATTCTGAGGGTTTATAGTATTCATCATAACATAAAATTAACAGATTAAACATTCTGAATATTGTTGTTTTTACAGGTGTTATTTGTTAAAATTAAGTATAACTTTTTTAAATTTCAATTTTTTATATCAATAACTACTGTAGCCCTTTCGGGGTTTCGATTTTCAAAGATAGTTTAAGTTTTTTACTTTTACTTTCTTTTTAAATACAACTCCGAAAAGGGCTTTTTTGCGTTTTTTTGGAGAATATCACATTGTGAAAGGATGAAGGTTTTATGAAGATTAAGAGATTATTTTTAGTGTTAGGCGTTTTAGCTATGATGTTTGTTTTTATAACACCTTTATAAAGGATGAACCTTAAACAGATGCTTTAACTTCTGTCAAAGTAGGGGATTTGAAACAAAAAGTTCAATACGATTATTTGTTTGAAGATGAATTATCAAAAAATGTGATTAACGATTTAGGAGGGCAATTCAAATTAATATTTGATGATATTGATAAGAACGGCTACTTAACCATTTATCAAAATAAAAAAGAACTAGAAATGTTTTTAGGAAATCATGTAACTACTACAGAATTAGCTAATGAATTTACATCGGACTATTTTAGTACAAATAAGAATTACAAATTTACTTATAAAAGTAAACCAAGTCTATTTAATTATGAAAGACCAAGAACTGTTACAAAAGTAAAAAAAGGATTGTTTTTGGTAAAACAAAACGACTTAATTCTGGAATTTAAATATGTACCAGAAATAGATGGATTTCGTATTTCTGAGATTACATATTTAAAATAACAAATTACGTGGAGGAATTCACTATGTTACAAATTAGAACTTTGATTGCTGATGCTTTAAGAATTGATGAAGAAGTGAATAGTTTTTTGAAATATTGTAATAATCAAGGGAAAATAGTTAAAGAAATAAAACCAAGTGGGATCATTAATCGTGAATATGATCAAGGCCAACCACTTGTAACCGTTATGGTTGTTTATGAAGGAATAAATTAACTGCAGTTATGAAAAAGACGAGGATCAATTCCTTGTCTTTTTTATTTTCTAAGAAGGGTGGATATATCGACTATGAAAATAATAAAAAAAGTGGTCTCCTTTAATTACAAATATAAAGACGTAGAGGAAAAACAGGTAGCACTTGAGATACTGGAATTCTATATTCATCAAAATTGTATTGTGATCTACAGTATAATTGATGGCAGATTCAAAAACATTAATAATAATCAGGCGTTCAAATTATTAGAAAGTGTACAGGTATCAAATAATTTAATTTGTTAACTTGAGAAAGTTAAATAACAAAATGAATTTTCTGAATTGGAAGATAAAATAAACTTCATTGTGATATAATTTAGTTGCATTTTTTCTTTTTCTTTTTTATATCACTAATTACTTATAACCTTTCGGGTTAATGAAATTACACAAAAAGGAACTTTATGTTACTTTATTTTATTGTGTAAACAATTCATTTTCCTGGAAGGTTATTTGTTTTTGCCTGAAAGGGGTGATGCTATGTCATAGGAACTAATTATTAAATAGAAACTGCTGCTGCAATGTCAAAAGTTTTTCGAAAAGGGGTGCATATTATGTTGGTTACAGTAATTGTGTCAGTTGTGGCTGGTATGGTCTCAGGATTGGCTAGTCATTACATCACAAACAGAAAGTTCTTGTTGCCTCGTAAGAGCAAGCTTGCATTTCACCCGGGTTTCTTGGGAGAGATGTTTGTAGGCAGTATTGCTTCACTCGTTGGTGTTGCAATGTTCAACCCTGAAACAATGATGAATATTCTTAAGGTGAGTATTCTTGCTGGGATTTCAGGCCAAGCTTTCCTGCTGCACAATCGCTTGGCAACGGAACAAGTGAAAACCGACGAGATTCAGTCAATTTCAAAGAAATTGACCGAACTCGAAAAAAAGAATAAGGAATAAAAGAGGAGTAATCTGTTATAAATAGAAATAGAGAGATGAGGAGATTTGGTTATGTAATGGCCAAATAAACAGAGTTGAGGTGAGCCCCATGTCTCGAAAGGAAGTTTTTGATTATTTGAATAATCAAGAAAAGAAAGATTTAGCAGAATGGACAGAAGAGCTTAAGAATGCTCAATCTACGAAAGCAGTTAAACTTTATTCGAGTAAGATAAAGGAACTGCTAGAAAAGATTGAACAGCGAATGATTAGTTCAGGAGAGGAAGCAGCGACGGTTAGCTTCTAATTGAATAGCAATATAGAAAGAAACTGGTGGAGAATTTATCCACCAGCTTCTTTTTTTATCGGGCAACATTGTTTTAGTATTATCTATTGAAAAAAGTTTTTATTTAAAGGATATATCAAAAGATTAGCTGAATAGCAGTTGATGCTAGCCTAAGATAATTTTTTAACCTCGCTATATTAATAATATATTTATAAATTTTTAATGAAAAATACAACAATATTATGTAAAACATGTATACACCATACAGTCCAAAATGGTGGGAATTTTGTATGTCCATTTTCATATTTTCTTGTATAAGTCCAATAAGAGTATGCAAATACAAAACCCATAATGTAAGCATATAATATATAAATATAGCTAAAATCGTGGCTCAATCCAAATATAATAGCTGAAATAAAGATAATCGATTTGTTGTATTTTTCCATACCAGGGATCAATTTTAAAATCCAAAATATAAACATTTGGTATAGAGCTGTTTCTAATAAAGGTGCAATGACTATGCCATCCACTATTTGAATCCATATATATTCATCTTTAATGGGGTTTTTTTGTAATCCTCCTGGTAGAAAACTGGTGGGGAGTGGTAACAAGAAAGATGCAAAAGTCATGAACAGAATAAACCATTGTGTTTTTAAATGATAAAAATAATGTTGTGTCTTCTAAATCATGGATATATTCTCCTATACTGCCGTGTCTTATTTACGGTTTATAAATAGGTGTACTTCTAATCTAGTAATAATTTAGGTATATAAAAAGACACTATATATAGTGTCTTTTTATACGTTGACCTATTCTGAAAGAAAATGTAGTGATTAATAATAGTTTGTTGGATACTTCTTGGTTGATATTAGTATACCATTATCATCAGTTATTTTAAATGTAGTTATTCATATATGTGATTTTTATTATATTATGGTTAGAGTCATGTTTTTTCTTCTTATATGTAGTGCATAATTTGAGATTGTATAATGTCTTTCCATAAATCCTTCCTCATTGAAGTAAAAGGAACATCTATACTAGAAAGCAAAAAATAAAAAGGAATATTTTAATAATTGTACCAGATTTTATAGTAAAATAGGTCTCATGGTATGAATGTACAATTTAGATATTTGCCCAATGAACCATATGCTTTTAGAACTGAGAAAGACCTTAAAACAAATAAGTTATATATTTTAAGACAGTAATGTTCCAAGCAGTATAGATGGGAACGTCAAGAACTTAAATGATTTAAGATTCACACTATATAAAAGTTGAAGTATACGACTAAGGAAAGAGGACTTTGCAGTGTACTGCACATTCAAGAATTAATTCTTTCGTAGGGAGTGCTTATATGAAAAGTATGAAAAATGTAATATTGCTAGTAGTATGTTTCATATTTTTAAGTGGTTGTAATTCAAAAAATGAAGCTGAGGTACAAAGTTATATAAAAGAAAAACACGGAATCGATGTTGATATAACAGAATGGGGCTCAATAAACGAGAATAATTTTGGTAACACTTACCATACTGTGCAAGAAAAAGATAACAAATATCTAAAATTCCGAGTAAAAGTGCAAGGTTTCCTCTATTCATCTATAGTGGGTGACGAATACAAATATGGGAAAAAAACATATGAGGAATATAAGAAATTCCAACCAACTCTAGAAGAAATAAAAAAATTAGGGTACGTGGAAACTGAAGAGGAAAATGCTCTTCAATATTTGTTGGATAATGAAAATCCAGAAGAAGGAAACCCGACGGATGAATTGCTATTAACTTTGAAAATGAGCAACGAGATTGACTTTAGCCAATTGGATTCCGTAGAATTAGATCGTTTATATGCTCTATTTCAACTCATTCAGAAGAATAATAAAAAGATAACAGAACTAGAGATTAAGGATCAAAATGGTAAATCCTTAGGTGGACCTTTTAAAAATGTACAAAATATAATAACAAAAGAAGAACTGTTATTAACAATGAAAACTACGATGTCAGATACCATAAACAAATATTGGGAAGGTTGGATTAGAACGCACACGAAAGTAGTAGAAAGATTATATGAATTGCAAAACGATCGATTTGCAATTAAAGGTATTACTTATATAAGTTCGGATCATGAGGGACTTCGAAAATATATAGTGATTTTAAAATTTAATAGCGACGGTATATTTGAAAACAATCCACCTTTAATTGAGGATTTAATCAAAGTAACCAAAATACTTAAAGAAGAACTGTATAATAAAAATTATGCCATAGATTTAACCAATAAGACTGGAACATTATATACAGCTTGGTTATCATCAAAAGAAATTAAAGAAGCGAATAACATTGAAGATCTTGTAAAAGAGGGATTTCCTACGAATTAAATGTAAAGTCCTATTCATGTTTGTTATTTGATCTGAAAGCATGATATATCGAATTCTTAATCTATACCCATCAACTTTAGAATTTTATAACACCTCAGGCTAAAAATCCCGTGTGTTTTTGTTAGAAAACGGCTTATTTTTCGCTTTGGGGTGTTTGCTTTTCTTAGGTTGATGATGATGTAGTGTTATTCTACGCCAATTTTCATGATGATCCTTTTAGAGTAATTATCAATTTTTAAACTGATGTATATAGGAGATCACTCCATATACATCAGTTTAAAAACATAAAACACTTTATTTATCAAGTTAATTTAATTTGCATCCGCATAGGAGGGAATGGGGATTCTAAACACTTGTTTGAATATTAATCACTTCAATCGTATTCCTTCGAATGCATTTATTACCAAGTCATGCACATAGGATTCATCCAACTTTTCACCGGTTACTAGCAACCGATAAAAAATTGGTCCGTAAATGAGATCGATGCTTAAGTCAATATCGAGATTTTCTTTTAATTCGCCTCTTTTAATTCCCTTCTCCAGAAGTTGCTTTGCTTGCAGTCGACGTGGTTGGAAATAGCGAGCACGATATTCCTCTGCTAGTTTCGAATCAAATTGCCCTTCGCCAATTAACTCAGTAATAATAGTGCCTTCTCGACTTATTAAAAAACTGGCTAAACTTGTGGCGTGTGTTAAGATATCATTCAATGCTGAACCTGTATCAGGTACAGGCAATCTGGCAGCAGCAGCAAAAAGAAAACCATCCATTACCACAGCAGCCTTATTTGGCCACCATTTATAAATCGTAGCTTTGCTAACTTTAGCACGGTCTGCAATTTTATCAACTGTGACTGCTTTAAAGCCACTTTCCAGTAATAACTCATAGGATGCAGAAAGGATAGCCTTTTGGGTTTCGATATTACGTGGTCGACCTCTTTTACCTTGCACATTAATCATTCCTTTCAAGAACATAAACTATACGTTTAGTATACTTAATATGAACGAATAATAAAATAGCCTATTTACAAAACTGAACGCTTAGTATATATTTTAGGTAATTAATAAACTGAACGTTTAGTTTATTAATTACTTAGCAACTTATAATGGTAAGGTCTTTAAACATGTTTCCAAATCCACAAAGTGAATTACTAAAAAAATTTAGAAAAGGGGAATAAAAAAGTGGAGAAATTGGATCTTTTGAAAGAAGAACGGAAAGTAGTTCAGGCTCAACTTAGAATAATGGTAGTGCTATAGTTCTTGCCAAGGCGATTCAGTAATTTTGAAATAAAAGTATGGGAGGAAATAGATATGTCTAATTTTAAAAATAAAGCAATCAATAAGGAGATTTCATCGGGTTTAATCATTCTTCTAGCAACTGCATGTGGTATTATTGTGGCTAATCTTTATTATGCCCAGCCTTTAATTGGGGTAATTAGTCATGTAATTGGGCTTTCTAATAGTAGCGCTGGATTAATTGTAACACTAACTCAGATTGGATATGTTGTTGGCTTACTATTTCTTGTACCTTTAGGGGATATTGTTGAGAATAGAAAATTGATAATTATATTGTTAATTCTAAGTGCAGTTGCTCTAACTGCCACAGTTTTTGTAAAGAGCGCAATCTTGTTGTTAGTAGCTTCATTCTTTATCGGATTGGGGTCGGTTGCAGCGCAAGTGCTCGTACCTTTTGTATCATACCTTTCATCGGAAGATGCACGCGGTCGTGTAGTTGGTAATGTCATGAGTGGCCTGTTATTAGGTATTATGCTTGCGCGTCCGATATCTAGTCTAGTAGCTGATATCTGGGGATGGAATGCAATATTTGCTTTATCTGCTACTGTAATCATTGTTTTGGCGTTTGTATTATCGAAAGTACTCCCTACTAGGAAACCAACGGAAAAAACAAATTATACTGCCTTACTTAGTTCAATGTGGCAACTACTACGAACTACTCCAATTTTACGCCGTCGCGCAATTTATCATGCTTGTGTATTTGGGGCTTTCAGCTTATTCTGGACCACTGTTCCATTATTATTGTCTAGTCCTGCTTTTCATTTTTCTCAGACTGCCATAGCATTATATGCACTTGTCGGAATTACAGGTGCAATAGCCGCTCCAATAGGTGGCCGTCTAGCTGATTTTGGCTGGACACGACTCGCCACTGGGATAGCTCTCACTGTTGTTATTATTTCTTTATTACTACCACTTATTATTCAAGGTAGTTCGCCCATCGGAATAGCTGTTTTAGTAATTGCTGCAATTCTGTTGGACATGGGAGTATCTGCAAACCTTGTGCTTAGTCAACGTTTAATTTTCTCATTGGATCCAGAAATTCGTAGTCGACTAAACGGGCTATTTATGGCTATTTTCTTTTTAGGAGGTGCTGTTGGTTCCTCTCTTGGAGGATGGGCATATGCCTTAGGTGGTTGGAGCCTAACATTATGGATAGGAATCGCTTTTCCGATCATAGCCCTTCTTTATTTTTCTACAGAGAAATAGTTTTATAATCGAATTTTAGCAGTCCGCATTCGTTTGAATGCTTATTCATTGGTATATCCCAGTTTTATAGATTAATGGCGGTTATTTTGAAATTTGTATCATTTCTATTTTTGTTTTCAGTTCTTTTAACTTTTGTCGCATTTTCCATTGTCTTGATGATCTATCATCCATTTTTAACATTCCTTATACAATTATTTAAGAATGAGTATAGCATATAAGGGCAGTCTGTATGAAAATGAACTATTTAAATATAAATTAAACAAAAACGTTAATTAAAAAAAAGACCTCTTACGGAAAGATAAGAGGTCATCAAAAAATGTTGTATTTGAAACACGCGATGTTTCATAAAGATATTTTAATATAAATTCATATATTACGTATAATAAAATATAAAGTTTATGAAAAGAATAAAAGTGTATAAATCCGTATTTAAATGAAGAATCCCTAGACTTAGGGGGCTAGGGATTCTCGGTCTGGTATATTTCACACGATATTATAAAAAGAATAGAACGTACTGAAGATAACATATGAATGTTTCGTAAATGTATCAACAAAGTGAACAAAAGCGTAATTTGAATAAAAAATGACAGCTGAAATGTTAAGGTCGTATCAGCTGTCACTAAAATAGATATTGAGCTTTATTATTAGGTTTTTTAATTGGTATTTTTTCTCTTATTTCTAGAGGAAATTGTACCAAAGATTGCTCCGGACATTGCACCGATTAAAGTCATAAAGATCGCACTCCAGGCTGCAAATGACATAATTACACCTCCTAGTAATAAATTGTTGTAACTAAATAAAGTTATTGTTTCTTAGCCCTTTTAACAGAAATGATGATTGCAACAATTATTAAGAAAATAAGAGGAGCCCAAGAAAAGAAAGACATTTAGTACTCTCCCTTCAATATTAACTTTGTACATTCTTATAAAACAATTATCTCATGTTTATAAATCGAATATACAGAATATGTAATGTTGCATATCGAATTGTAGATTGAGAAGAAGTGACAATGATAATTGAATAAAAAATAGCTCTTACTACTAAGTAAGAGCTCCTTAAACAGAGAAAAAGTCGTATGTGATTCTATATGAGAACCACAATAACGTTTTAACTCCCTAATATATAGTTGTTCATATGTGTTGACTGTAGTAGAACTAAAAAAATGCTATTTTACTTGAAGGCTAACAACTATCATCACGAGATTAAGAGTTACTATTTACACAATGATTACATCGAATTAGTTAAGTAATTCTATATACGAACGACAGATAATACTATCATTGTTTTGTGTTTAAGTGAGTTCCCTGAAGTGTTTGCGGTATATGAGGGATTCACTGAAGCGCAGATCAAGAAGATATACAGAGGAAAATTACAATAAAAGGGCAGTTAGCAAAAGCTAACTGCTCGGCTGGTTCTCCAAAAGGGGGAAAGGAGAAAGGTTAGGGACTTCATTAAATGAGTTATGGCCATCGCCTATCTATATTATTGACGAAATATTAAGTTTTATTCTGGGGAACCCAAAAAAAGCATCTTTAAAAAGTGCTCTTTAAGGGAAAAGTGAGATACTGAAAAATAAATTAGGGTTTTTTGCTTCGAGATAATATATGACCATTTCATCATAATGTGACGATGAATCACAAAAGAGCAGCTAGCAAAAGCTAACTGCTCATCTCCAAGGGGGAAAGGAGAAAAATCTAATGTCATCTACATTGTTGACGGAATATTGAGTTTTATTCAGGGGGTTTACTAATTATGTAGGTTACGTGAGAAGCCCTATTAACATCCAAGCTGCCCCGATTAGAATTAAAGTTTCGAATGTAATCCAAAATATTCTCTTCTCTGGTTTTTGAAATTCTTTAATTACAGAAAATACGGCACTTATTCCTACAAGGGTGAAAAGAACAATGCGGATAGTATCAGTCATTTGCATCACCACATAAGATTTGAATAGTTTAATTATATATTAATTACCATTTTGTAGAAAGTTAATAAAATAATCCTTTTAATAGAAAGCGAGGACTAATAATAGGACTAGGAAACCGTGGAATGGCACTTGAAATGCTTATCAATCTATCGAATGAAATGTATCAAAGGGGGGAGTGGCGCTTATAAATAAACGTCCGACTCCTGTGAAGGTGATTAAGAGTAAGGGAAGCTAAGAGTACAGTAGACTATGACGGCGTGTATAAGCGTTCCGCCTTTCGTTTGTAGACTCATAGGTAGTAAAATCACATTTGTCATGTTGATTCTTGATTTCTATGTTAAAACTAGATCGTTTTACCAGTGGGATGATGGTTCGTTCGATTGAATGAACCTCATGATATAAGAGAAGTATCAATTGGTTTATTTGGAGTTGATCACGACAATTACTAATGTAAGTCAAGGTTTTTCTTTTAAACAATAAAACGAGCAGAGAGCTTCCGCTCTTTGTTTGAGCCAATACTGCGGAACCATTACCCTTCCGTCCCTCTAGTGTATTGGTTCAAACAGGGCGTCGGAAGAAAGATATACGTCTTGGATATAATCACATTGTGTAAAGACTATAGGTCAGTGAAGGCTATGCGGAAGCCAAAGTATTGGCCAACTCTATGGAGTATCAACGAGAAAATTCTGAGTCTTCTTCTGGTCACCGAACGTAAGGCGCGTAGCTAATAAGAGCTAAAAAATTAAATGATGCGGTGGCTTGGAGAAGGTTGAGAGTGCTCAGCCTTGAACTAATAGTGAATTTTTTATTTATTTTCCCACATCCTATTTAGGATTTTTATCTCAAATGTATAATTAGTTTATTCTAATAAAAGGATATTTATGACTCTTATCGAATAAATTAATTTGGAGGGGATTAGGAGATGGATAAATATATTTTTGATGAATTATTAAATTGGGAAAAAAATTAATAGAAAAGTATAAAGCGATTGTAAAGGTGGAAAGAGAAAGAGAAATTGAATCCTTTACTCTGATGAAAAAAATTGAAATTCTAAAAAAAGTGAGTGAAAAGTTTGAAGGGGAAAGGAAAAAACTTTTCGTAAGAGCAGAAATCAATCCGCTTCAAGACAGAGAGAGAAAATTAGACCAAGAAATTAAAAGTACAAAAGGGATTTATTATGAGAATAAGGAGGAAATCGAAATTACCCTTGAATACTTAAGAAAAGAAATTGATAATGATGATGAGAGTCAGCAAATTATTACGGATGATAAAGAGGTATTTTTAAAATGAAACTAGAAAGGCATCCCAAACGGGTGCTTTTTTCTTTGTTATATAGAAATTACACATTAAACTAGGGAACATTCTAATAAGACAAGCATATGATGAATTCGTGGGACGAGTTATCATATGAGGTGAAACTTGGAGCGCCATACTTATTTATTTAAGGGTACCTAATGATGGGTACTCTTTTTATTTTGAACAAAATGGACATTTGGGTTAAATGAGTATATAAATAGGAAGAATCTAATTATTGGATGCATATTTTACTCTAAGAGGTACAAATTCGATGCAACGTGAAAATGATTTAAAGGAATTACCGTGAGGTGTAGGAATATGCCTGGAGAGCCAACCTGCTGCTTTTTTATTTTTAATAGAAAAAAGGAATCCCGAAAGATCCCTTTTTCTAATTATGATATATCGTAATCGCATATAAGTAAAGACATTTATCATTATATAACAATAAAATAATATGAACAATAAATATTTTAGGATTTACAATAAGGAGGAGTTATAACGATTGTCTTCTTAAAATATTGAAAATAGACGATTACACTTGTGGGGCATATCAGTACAACCTGTTATTTATTGCACCATGAGTATAGGCACGTTATAATAGTCCCTAATTACATATAAAGAGGTACAGAAAATGAATAAAACAGAATTAATGAAAGTAGTAGCAGATAAAGCAGAACTTACACAAAAGGATGCTGCTACAGCGACACAAGCTGTATTAGACGCAATAACAAATACTCTTGCAAATGAAGAGAAAGTACAGATTCTTGGATTTGGTACATTTGAGGTACGTGAAAGATCTGCACGAACAGGGCGTAACCCGCAAACAGGTGAAGAAATGCAAATTGCTGCTTCTAAGGCGCCTGCATTTAAAGCTGGAAAAGAATTAAAAGAGGCAGTGAAATAATTATATATGGTGAAAAAGGATCTGATATTCATATCGGATCCTTTTTATTTGTGAAAGGGCAAGTTTCCTCTTAAAGATAAAAATTTGTATATCTTATTTATGTAATTTATGATATGGTTTCATATGTTAATAAATTACAACACTTTTAAAAAGAAGTATACATTATGATAGATGCTACTTCTTTATAGGAAAAGTCTCAAGGTTAAAAAACGATTTTTGTAGATGAAATGATTGCGAAACAAAAAAGAAAGAGTTGGAAGAAAAGAAACAACAATCACGAAACAAAGGGGTAAATTACAATGAAGCGTAAGTTATTAGCAGTTGCACTGCCAGTAATGTTGATGAGTGGTGTAGGTTGTGCAAGTAAGGACGTAGCGGAAGAGAAAAAAGAGGATAGTGTAAAAGTAGCAGACTATAAGGAAACAGAGAAGGGGAAGGAAAAAGATAAAGATAAAGATAAAAGAACAAATAATGACTCTTCAGCAAGTGATAGCGAGTCTGGAACAACAAATAAGGACCCAATAGCTACTGTAATTAAAGACGTAGATAAAATACACGAAGAAAAAGACAAGCTAGAGAAACAAAAAGAAGCGGAAACAAAGAAGGAAGAAACAAGTAAAAAGGAAGTTCAGGTAGAGAAGAAAGAAGAAGTAAATAAAGAGAAAGACAAGGTGTCTGACGCTACGAAACCTAATAGTATGAAAGAGTATCAAGAAAAAGTAGAAATACAGGCTAATAAATTCATAGCTACGGTAAAAGCTACGAAACCAATAGTTGAAAAAGATGAAACTCTACGAACAAATAAAGACGAATTAAAAGCACAGTTTAATATAGTGAAAGGAGAGGCAGAGAAGTTAGTAGACCTTAAACCGCCTGAAAAGTACAGTTATTTTAAAATTGAATTTATAGATGCTAATAAGACATTCCTACGGGCATTAGGCGACTTGTTTACAGCTCTAGATGAAGGAGATGTAGAAAAGGGTGATACGGCTTTAAATGGTGTATTATATGGTTTCGAGCAATTTGGTATGACAATAAATGGCATAAGAGACATAGAAGAATAAAGTAAGTCTTAGATTGAATAATAAAATTATGAGAAGTGAAAACAAAAAACCTTGATACAGCTGGTATCAAGGTTTTTTTCTCTTAGTAAGGAGACATATATTGATCGCGTTTCCATTGGTATACTTGCGTGCGGAAGCTATCTCACTCAATTTCTTTTGCTTCGATGAATTGCTCAAATAAATGGTCTCCTAGTGCACCGCATATGACTTCATTCGATTGTAATGTAGCGAATGCTTGCGCTAATGTTGCTGGTAAGTCAATGATACCCGCTTCTTCACGCTCTTCTTATGTCATTACATAGATGCTGCGGTCTACTGTAGCTGGGTCAACACTACGTACTTCTATACGTGTACTAATGATGATACATTTGAGGCTATGCCTACAGAAGAAGAAAAGGATCCAAAGCAAGGCGTAGCACGTGCGGGAACAGTTACCTCATCTTGGAATATACCAGATGGCTAGGTGCACAAAGGAGAATATATATTAGTACTTGCGCTTGGTACAACAGCCAAACCAGCTATTAAAAGAATGACTTTATCATTTTAGCCAAGAAGATTCCTTCCTCAAGGAACGCTAAGTGAGTAGGTGGGAGATGAATTGGCTTCGGACAAGGGATGGCAGGGAGCCATCTTAATTGTTTGACATACATAAATTGTTACTTCACTACCTATCGAATGTATGTTTGTTATACAATAGATACATATCGAAATGGAGGTGAAATGAATGATGATCAATAAAGCATATAAATTTCGTATCTATCCAAATAAAGCACAAGCGACTCTAATCAATAAAACGATTGGCTGTTCTCGTTTTGTATTCAATCATTTCCTATCTCTATGGAATAATGCATACAAAGAAACAGGAAAAGGTTTGACATATGGTACATGCTCTGCCAAACTTCCTGCCATGAAGAAAGAGTTTGTTTGGCTAAAAGAAGTGGATAGTATTGCGATTCAGTCGTCTGTTCGCAACCTTGCGGATGCGTATACACGTTTTTTCCAAAAACAAAACAATGCCCCGCGTTTCAAATCTAAGAAGAACAACGTACAATCTTACACCACAAAACAAACAAATGAAAACATTGCTG
>Ga0102589_1001136_pt1 | contig 39342 bp, 40 predicted proteins | sample AraplaMF_Col_mLB_FD_76858 | JGI IMG/M metagenome (GOLD analysis project Ga0102589, IMG submission 76858) | Arabidopsis root microbial communities from the University of North Carolina, USA - plate scrape MF_Col_mLB | ecosystem: Host-associated > Plants > Roots > Endosphere | place: USA...
CAGGTTGCCCGTAGCGCAGCGAAGGGACCCAGACTGCGGGTCGCCTTTTCTTTGGTGACTTTCTTTTGGCGAAGCAAAAGAAAGTTACTGGCCGCCGGGCCACTCCCGGCCAGCTGAACTAAGAAGAGGAAGGAGGAGGTGGAAAGAGGAAAGCGCGCAAGGCCGGAGCAAGACCCGGCCCCCAGCCCGACCGGCAAGGTCAAATCAAGTTCCTCATTGCCTGCGCCGTCTCGCGCAAAACAGACAAAACCCTCCCAACCGCTTCCTCACTCGACTCATGCCCCATAGGCATGGTCACACTGAGCGCCCCCGCCACTTCGCCATGCCGGTCGCGCAGCGGCACAGCGATGCCGCGGTAATTGAGTTCGAGCTGCTGCTCGGAAATCGCCCACCCCTGCGACCGCACCCGGGCCAGCTCTATGCGCAGGCGGTCCTTGCTGGCGATGGTGTAGGAGGTGTAGGCCTTGAGTTCGTGGTTGGCCAGCCATTTTTCGAGCCAGGCGGGTTCGCGCATGGACAGCATCAGTAAACCCGCGGCGGTGACCTGGGCCTGCACGCGTGAGCCGAGCACGTAGCCGGTGTTCATCGCGCGGCTGGAACCGTTGCGTGCGATGTAGACGATGTCGTCGCCGTCCATCACGCTGACGTACGCACTTTCCTGGGTACCGGCGGTGACGCGCTGCAAAAAAGGCTGGACGATGCGCGGCAACCTGGCTGATTCAAGATACGACTGGCCCAGCCTGAGCACGCGTGGCGTGAGCCAGAACAGCTTGCCGTCGCTGGCCACATAGCCCAGGTGTTCCAGCGTCAGCAAATAGCGGCGCGCCGCGGTGCGTGTCATGCCGCAGCGCACGCCGGCCTGGCTGGCTGTCAGGCGTGGGTTGGCGTCGTCAAAGCATTCAATAATGCCCAGGCCTTTTTCCAGGCCGGCAATCCAGTCACGCTTGTCGAGGGCGGGGGGAGTGGGCGCCTGCAGGGCGTCCGGTTGCGCGCCCGGGCTGGGGGTAGTCATAGGTCAAACCCTTGTTTCGGTCGATTAGCGATCATTATTGATCGATGATCGATCAAATATCAAGTGTTTTGCTTTGAAGTAGCCCTATTGCTCTATAAAGTTCAGGCCAACAAGTGCTGATTAATCGATCATCGAACAATCCAGCGAATTCACAAGGCGAACTTCGACATGCTTCCAACCGTCCAGGGTAATACCGATGTCTACCTGATCCCCGGCGATCCGGTGGAGCAGGTGCGGGCACCGGATGTGTTCAACCTGATCTTCCGGACCCTCGGCATCAATGCCGTACTGGTGCCCGTGCATGTGGCGGCCAGCGATATTGAAACCTTTGTGAGCACGGCCTTTTTGGCGAAGAACATCAAGGGCATGTTCCTGGCCATTCCCCACAAGTCACTGGTGATGGGCTTGCTGTCGCATTGCAACGATTACGGCCGCGTGGCTGGTGCCGTCAACGGCATACGCCGCAACGCTGACGGCTCACTTGAAGGCGGGCTGTTCGACGGCAAGGGTTTTGTCTCTTCACTCGACTACTTTGGCGTGGTCTATGCCGGCAAGCGCGTGCTGGTGCTGGGTGCGGGCGGCGGCGCTTCGGCGATTGCCGCCTCGCTGGCGATTGCCGGCAGCCGCGCCCCTGCTGAAGTCGCCCTCTACGACCCGGTGCCCGGCAAAGCCCAGGCCATCGCCGCTCACATCGCCTCGGCGCCGCAAGCCGTGGGCACGCGTGTGCTGGCCGCCGGTAGCGGCGATCCCTCGGGCTACGACCTGGTCGTCAATGCCTCGCCCCTGGGCCTGCAGGCCACCGACCCGCTGCCCTGCGATGTCTCGCGCCTGGCGCCGCACGCGGCCGTGGTCGACATCCTTATGAAGAACCAGCCGACGCCACTGGTGCGCGCGGTGCGCGGCCGCGGGCTGGTGGCCCAGCCGGGCTTTGAAATGCTGATCCAGCAGGCGCCGGACTACCTGGAGTTTTTCGGTTATGCCGAGGCCGCTGAAGCAGTGCGGCGTGACGCGACTTTTATCCGCGAACATTTGTACCCGGCCGCGATGGCGGGTGAAATCCGGCGCATCCCGGCGGGCGGCCGGGCGACGCCTTCCGGGGCGCACGCGAGTGCGCAGTTGGCCGCCCTTTGAGCGCTGTTTTTGGACCGCATCGATTTTTAACCAGAGGAGACAAAGCATGAACAAACGATTCGCCCTTCAATTGATCGCCGCCTGCGCGCTGGCAGCCAGCGGCACGGCCGCCTTCGCGCAAGACGTGATCAAGATCGCCAACATCGTGGAGCTATCCGGCGGCGGCGCCACGGCGGGCACCAATTTCAAGAACGGCGTGGAACTGGCCGTGCGGGAAATCAATGCCAACGGCGGCATCCTGGGCAAGAAAATCCAGACCACCACTGCCGACACGCAAAGCAACCCCGGCGTGGCCAAGGGCCTGACGCAAAAAGCCATTGACGACAATGTCTTTGCCATCTTCGGCCCGGTGTTCTCCGGCTCCATCATGGTCAGCATGGCCGAGTCGCGGCGCGCCGAAGTGCCCAACTTCACCGGTGGCGAGGCAGCCAGCATCACCGAGCAGGGCAACCCCTATGTGTTCCGCACCAGCTTCACGCAGGCCACTGCCATGCCCAAGGTAGCGCGCTACATGAGCGAGCAAGCCAAACTCAAGAGCATTGCCGTCATCTATGTGAACAACGACTTCGGCAAGGGCGGCATGGACGCGATCCGCAAGGCCCTGGCCAACTCGCCGACCAAGATCCTCAGCGAAATCTCCACCGAACCCGGTCAGGTCGACTTCTCGGCCGCGGTGCTGCGCGCCAAGCAAAGCAACGCCGACGCCGTGTTCGCCTACTCGAACGAGGAAGAATCGGCACGCCTGCTGCGCGAGTTGCGCAAGCAGGGCTGGACCAAGCCCATCGTCGGCGAAACCACTCTGACCGGCCAGAAGGTCATTGAACTCGCCGGCGAGGCAGCCAACGGCGCGATTGCCCACGTGGGCCTGACGGTGGATGCCCCCGTGCCCGCCATCCGCGCCTTCAAGGCCAAGTTCGAGAAAGAATACAAATACATCTCCGACCACAACGGCATGAAGGGTTACTCCGGCGTCTACGTGCTCAAGGCTGCGATTGAAAAGGCCGGCAAGCTGGACCGCAAGGCTGTGGCCGAAGCCATGAAGGGCCTGAAGGTCAACACCGACAAGTACCCCGGCGCGCTGATGTACACCGAGTTCGACAACAAGGGCGACCTGGACCGCATGAGCTTCATGGTGGAAGTCAAAAACGGCAAGCAGGAAGTCATCGACATGGTGCCGCCCCTGGGCCTGGCCACCCGCGACGTGAGCAAGTCCATGCCTTTGGCTTCCGCTGCACCTGCACCGGCCAAGGCGGCTTCCAAGCCGGCTGCCAAGAAGTGATGTAAATCCGCGGCCGGCCATGCGGGGCCGGCTGCCGGTGGTGCAGGGCGCAAGCCCCGCACCACCGAAACTTCCGCTGAATACAACCGGCCTTCTCCACCACGGACTTCTCCATGACGGACTTTCTCCAACTCTTTTTTTCGGGCCTGGCCACCGGCAGCATTTATGCGCTGGCGGCTTTGGGCTTCACCCTGCTGTGGCAGGCTTCGGGAACGATCAACTTCGCCCAGGGCGAATTTGTCATGCTGCCGGCCTTCATGATGCTGGCCTTTATTTCGCTGGGTGCGCCCATGCTGGTGAGCTTCGTGATGGCGACGCTGCTGGCCGTTCTGCTGCTGGGCTGGGTTTTCAAGCGCGGTGTGGTGGACCCTCTCTTCAAATACGGCATGATGCCCATCGTCGTCGCGACCATCGGGCTTTCGATTGCCCTGCGCAACGGCGTGCGCGCCGGTTACAGCGCCGAAGCCCATCCCTTCCCCAGCCTGTTTGCCGACAAGCTCTTCAACATCGCCGGGGTGACCATCACGCTGCAGGACGTTGGCACTTTCGCGCTGGCCATGATCATCGTCTTGGCGACCCAGGCCTTCCTGGCCAAAACCGTGACGGGCCGTGCCATGCAGGCGGTGGCGCAGAACACCGAAAGCGCTTCGGTGCTGGGCATCAATGTGCCGCGCATGATTTTCTATACCTTCGCCATCAACGCCGTGCTGGCGGTGGCTGCGGCCATGCTGGTCACGCCCACCTACCTTGCCAAGTTCGACATGGGCGAGGGTCTGGGCACCAAGGCATTTTTCGCCGCCATCATCGGCGGGTTCAACAACTCGCGCGGCGCATTGCTGGGCGGCCTGATCGTGGGAGTCTGCGAAAACCTCGCTTCGGCCTACATCTCGCCTGCCTACAAAGACGCCGTGGCACTGGTGATTTTCATGGTTGTGATTCTCTTCAAGCCGCAAGGCCTGCTGGGTAAAAAGGAGGAGCGCAAGGTATGAAGCTCGCCGAGAACAAATTCGCCCTGGCACTGGGTGTGCTGGCGACCCTGCTGGTGCTGGTCGTGCCCCAGTTCCTCAAGAACTACGGCATCTACCTGCTGACCTACTGGCTGGTGTTCATCATCGCCACCATGGGCCTGAACCTCACGGTCGGCTACGCGGGCCAGAAATCGCTGGGCCATGCGGCCTTCTTCGGCATAGGCGCGTACACCGTCGCCATTCTGATGAAAGCCGGCGTCAGCTTCTGGCTGGGCCTGCCGGCCGCCGCACTGATCTGCTTTGCCGTCGGCCTGGTCCTGGGCTTTCCGGCACTGCGGGTGCAGGCCATCTACCTGGCCTTCGCCACGCTGGGCTTCAACACCGCGGTCTGGCTGGTGATGCGCAACGAGGAGTGGCTCACGGGCGGCACCTTCGGGATCAATAACATCGCGCGGCCTTCGCTGTTCGGCTATTCGCTCGAAGGCAACCTGGCCTATTACTACTTCGTGCTCGCGGTCACCGTGCTGATGGCCAGCCTGTTGTGGGGCCTGCTGCGCTCGCCCTGGGGCAAGGCCTTCACGGCGCTGCGCGACAACCCGATACGCGCCGAAAGCCTGGGCATCAACATCCGCAACTACACGCTGCTGAGCTTTGCCATCGGTGCGGCCTATGCGGGCATCGCGGGTGCGCTGTTCGCCTCGCTGGTGCAGTTCATCGAGCCGGGCCCCTTCGCCGTGGCGGCATCCATCATGCTGTACCTGATGGTGGTCGTGGGCGGCGCGGGTTATTTCCTCGGCCCCGTCGTGGGCGCCGCTGTGGGTGTGGTGCTGCCGGAATGGCTGCGCGACGTGCCCCTGGTGTCCAACTGGTATTTGCCGATGTTCGGCGCCGCCGTGGTGCTGCTGATGGTCTGGTTGCCTGACGGTTTGCTCAGCATTCCCGACCGCATCAGGAGCAAGCGCGCAGCGCGGGAAGCATCACAGGCGCGCGCGGCAGCCGCCGGCCGCATCGGAGCCGCATCATGAGCAATGCATTGTTAAAAGTCACCGGCCTCAAAAAGGCATATGGGGCCATCCAGGCCGTGGGCGGCGTGTCCTTTGAAGTCATGCCCGGCGAAATCTTCGGCGTGATCGGCCCCAACGGCTCGGGCAAGACCACCATGTTCAACAGCGTGCTGGGACAGATCACACCCAACGAGGGTGCTATCGAACTCAACGGCCAGAACATCACCGGCCTGTCGCCGCTGGAGCTGAGCCGCCGCGGCGTGGGCCGCACCTTCCAGACCCTGCAGGTCTTCGGCAAGATGACGGTGCGCGACAACCTCATCGTGGCCGCGCAGGAGCACAAGGGCAGCATGTTCAGCCGCATGTTCGCGCCCGGCGATTCGGGCCTGGGCGACAAGGCCGACGCGCTGATCGACCAGTTCCGCATACGCCACGTGGCCGACAAGCAGGCCGGCACCCTGAGCTACGGCCAGCAAAAACTGGTGGACATCGCCATGGCCTTTATGGCCGAGCCCGATCTGGTGCTGCTCGACGAGCCCTGCGCCGGCGTGAACCCCAGCCTGGTGGGCGGCATCTCCTCGCTGCTCAAGGAACTCAACCAGAACCCCAGGTTCGGCCGCAAGAGCTCTTTTGTCGTGATCGAGCACAACATGGATTTTGTGATGGACCTGTGCCATCGCATCATGGTGATGGTGGAGGGCAAAGTCATGGCCATCGGTACGCCGGCCGAGATCCGCTCCAATAAAGAAGTGCTCGACGCTTACCTCGGAAACTGACATGGCAAACGACATCTGCATCGAATTCGACGACGTGGTGGCGGGTTACAAGGATTTCATGATCCTGAACAACCTGTCCTTCAAGGTCAGGCGCGGCTCCATCACCTTGCTGCTGGGGCCCAACGGCGCGGGCAAGTCCACCGTGCTCAAAACCCTGTTCGGCCTGCTCAAGCCGCGCCAGGGCCACATCCTGCTGGACGGCGAGGAGATCTCGGGCGCCAGCCAGAAAGAGCTGCTGGCCAAGGGCATTGCCTTTGTGCCGCAGGGCCGCAACCTGTTTGGGCAGCTGACCGTGTTCCAGAACCTGGAGCTGGGCGGCATCACCCTGGGCACCAAGACCACGCACGAGCGCATTCCCGAGGTGCTGGAGTTTTTCCCGCGTGTGAAGGAGCGCCTGCATTCACAGGCTTCGGCACTGTCGGGCGGTGAGCAAAAGCAGCTCGAGATCGGCCGCGCGCTGCTGCTGCGCCCCAAGGTGCTGCTGATCGACGAGCCTTCCATCGGCCTGTCTCCCATGGTGGTGCAGGACGTGTTCAAGCTGTTGCAAAAGCTGGCGGCCCAGGGCACGACCGTGCTGATGGTCGAGCAGAACGTCAAGAGCGCGCTCAAGATCTCCGACGACGCCATCGCGCTGGAGTCGGGCCAGCTGGTGCTGCACAAAAAAGCCTCCGAACTGCTGGCCGACCCGAACATCGAGCGCCTGTTCCTGGGCGGCGGCCATGTGCCGGGCGCGACCGTGAAGGCCGCCTGATCTGTCTGGAACACCTGACCGGGAGAACACCATGAGCACCGTCACACAAGCCCCCACCGACCGCGAAGCCATCCCAGAAGTCGCCAACCCGCTGGGCATGGACGGCATTGAGTTCATCGAATACACCACCTCCAAGCCGCAGGCCCTGGGCCAGGTGCTGGAGATGATGGGTTTCAGGCCGGTGGCGCGGCACCGTTCTCGCGAAGTCATGCTGTACCGCCAGGGCGGCATGAACGTCATCGTCAACGCCCACATCCCCGCCATGCCCGACGGCGCCGCGCCCACCGACAAGCCGGTGATCGCCGCCGTCGCGCTGCGTGTGCGCGACGCGGCCGAGGCCTATCGCCGCGCGCTCGACCGTGGCGCCTGGGCCGTGCCTTCGCGCGTCGAGGTGATGGAACTCAACATCCCGGCCATCCACGGCGTGGGCAAGAGCCGCATTTATTTTGTCGACCGCTACGACACCTTTTCGATCTACGACGTGGACTTCGTGCCCATCCCGACGGTGGACCCGCATCCGCCGGCCGTGGCCGGCCTGCATTTTTTCGGCGTCGTGCAATACATCGGCAACGACCGCACCGAGGACTGGGCCGAGTTCTACCGCGAGCTCTTTGGCTTTACCGACCTGCCCGACGACCAGCGCTTCGGCATATTGCCCAAGGGCCGCATCCTGCGCAGCCCCTGCCCGGCGGCCTCGCGCTTTTACCTGCAGCTGATAGAGCCCGAAGCCAGCGTACTGGATGTGGAGGGTGACGAAGCCCTGCAGCGCGTGGGCCTGGGCAGCCCCAACGTGCTGGCCTCGGTGGCCGAACTCACCAAGCGCGGCGTGGAGTTCGTCGAATCGCGCGGCGTGCACACCGAAGACCGAGGTGCGCTCACCCGCACCTGGATGGGCAGCGTGAGCTTCGAGCTGGTCCACAACGAGCGCTGAACGGGCGGCAACATCATGAGCCACTACAGCGGAAACATTGACGACTTCGGGATGGACACCATCTCGCTTGCGGGGCCGCTGGAGGCCAAGCTCAAGGCCGTGCGCGAAGCCGGCTTCACGCAAATCATGCTGGCGGCCAAGGATATCGTCGGCCATCCCGAGGGCATGGAAGCGGCCGTTGAGGCGGTGCGCGCCAGCGGCCTGCGCGTCACGGGCTTTCAGGTGCTGCGCGACTTCGAGGGCCTCTCGGGCCATCTGCACGACTACAAGATGGACATCGCCAAGTCCATGCTGGACATGTGTCATGCGCTGGACTGCCGGTTGCTGCTGGTGTGCTCCTCGACCTCGGCGCATGCCACGGGCGAAACCTCCGCGCTGGTGAAGGACCTGCGCAAGCTGGCCATGCTGGCCATTCCGATGAACATCAAGATCGCCTACGAGGCCCTGTCCTGGGGCCGCGTGGTCAACGAATTTCCGCAGGCCTGGGAGATCATTTGCCAGGCCGACATGCCCAACCTGGGCCTGGGTTTTGATTCCTATCACATGTTCGCCACGAACACCTCGCTGGAGGAGCTCGACATCCTGGACCCGGACAAGATTTTCCTGGTGCAGCTGGCCGACTTCATGTGGACCGAGATCAAGTCGGTCGAGGAGCGCATCGCCACGGCCCGGCATTTCCGCGTGTTCCCGGGCGAGGGCGTGCACAGCGAGGCGCTGGCCACGTTGGTGAGCCGGCTGCACGGCCTGGGCTACCGCGGCGACTACAGCTTTGAGGTGTTCAACGACGATTACCTGCAGATGCCCTTGCCTTCGGTGGCGGAGCGCGCCTGGCGCTCGGCTCTGTGGCTGGGGGAGGACGTGCTGCGTCGTTCAGTCCCCTTGCCCAACCAGATGCGTTTAAAGCGGTAAACGATAAGCGGCGAGGCCTTATGCCGGGTTTGATTATTTTGAGAGTCGCATGGAATGAGCAGTATCTTTGAAGGTTTTCTCTCCACGCCCGAAGTCCTGGATGCGTTCAGCGAGCGCAACTTTATTGATGCGATGCTGCGCTTCGAGGCTTCGCTGGCGCGCGCCCAGGCCGGCGCCGGGCTGATTCCCGAAGCGGCCGCGAAATCCATCGTCGGCACCTGCAAGGTCGAGCTCTTCGACGTCGCCAAGATCGTGCGCGAAAGCGGGCGTGCCGGCAGCATCGCGATTCCGCTGGTCAAGAGCCTCAAGGAAACCGTGGCGCTCTTCAACAAGGAGGCTGCCGCTTATGTGCATTTCGGCTCCACCTCGCAGGACGTCATAGACACCGCGCTGGCGCTGGTGACGCGCAACGCGCTGAACCTGGTCGAGGCCGACATCCGCAAGGCGGTGGCGGCCCTGCTGGTGCTGGCGCGCCGCCACGCGGCCGACCCGGTGATGGCCCGCACCCTGATGCAGCCGGCCTCGGTCACGAGCTTTGGTTTTAAATGTGCGGGCTGGGCTGCACCGCTGGCGCGCAGCTTGCTGCGCCTGCGGGTTGCCGGCGACAACGCGCTGGCCGTGCAACTGGGCGGCGCGGTGGGCACACTGGCGCAAATGCAGGGCAAGGGCCCGCAAATCACTGCCCACATGGCCGCCGACTTGAAACTCAAGGCCAGCGCCTTCCCCTGGCACACCCAGCGCGACGAATGGGTGGCGCTGGGCTGCGAGCTGGGCCTGCTGGTGGGCAGTCTGGGCAAGATCGCCAAGGATATTTCGCTGATGGGCCAGTACGAGATCGGCGAACTGGCCGAACCCACCGAGCCTGGGCGCGGCGGTTCCTCGGCCATGCCGCACAAGCGCAACCCGGTAGCCTGCATGGTGGCGCTGGCCGCCGCCGCACGCGCCCCGCAGCGCGTGGCCGCCTTGCTGGCCGCCATGCCGCAGGAGCATGAACGTGCGCTGGGCAACTGGCAGGCCGAGCTGGCCGAATGGCCCGGCCTGCTGATGTCGGCGCATGGTTCGGTGCGCGCCATGGCCCAAGCGCTGCCCGGCCTGCAGGTGGACACCCAGCGCATGCGTGCCAACCTGGACACGCTGCGCGCCGAACTGCCGCCTGATGCGGCCGATGAATGGTTTAACCCCGAACTGGCGGCACAGGCCGCAGCCCAGGCGCATGCCCAGGCCGATGCGCTGCAGGCCCTGGTTTCGCAGCCCGACGACACTCACAAACGCAGCAAGGCAAACCCATGAGCAATTCCATGAACGACAACCAGAAGGGCATGGTCAACCGCCGGCGCGTCCTCGGCGACGCCTGGGTGGACAAGTCCATCGCCAAAAGCAATGCCTTCAACAGCGAGTTCCAGGACCTGATCACACGCTACGCCTGGAATGAAATCTGGGGCCGGCCGGCGCTGGGTGACAAGACGCGCCGCCTCATGGTGCTGTCGACCATGATCGCGCTCAAGGCCTACGAGGAGTTCGTGATGCATGTGCGCGCCGCGCTGGACGGCCCGCCCGAATCGCGGCTCACGCCCGACGAGATCAAGGAGGTCATCCTGCAGGCCGCGATTTACTGCGGCGTTCCCGCCGCCAACCATGCCTTTGCGCTGGCCGGCGAGATTCTGCGCGAAAAAGGCCTGCTACCGGAAGGCCAGGCATGAAAAAACCTTATCTGCACTGGACCCAGGAAGGCAGCGGCCCCGTAGTGGTGCTCAGCCATGCGCTGGGCTGCGAACTCGGCATGTGGGACGGTGTGGCTGCCGCGCTCAAGTCGCGCTACACCGTGCTGCGCTACGACCACCGCGGCCACGGCCGCTCGGAAGCCGTGCCCGGGCCGTACACCATGGACCTGCTGGCTGACGATGCAGCGGGTTTTATCGCAGCGCAGGGCGGCGGCCCTGTGCATTTTGTGGGCCTGAGCATGGGCGGCATGACCGCGCAGGCGCTGGCTGCGAAGTATCCCGAGTTGGTCAAAAGCATCACGGTCGCCAATGCGGCGATGTATTACGACGAGGCGGCGCGCGCCATGTGGGCGGCGCGTGTGCAGACGGTGCTGGCCCAGGGCATGGAAGCGATTGCCGACGGCGCGCTGCAGCGCTGGTTCACGCCGGAGTTTCGCGCCGATGAAGCGGGCGGCGGCAAGCTGCGGGTGGCTGCTTTGCGCGAGCGGCTGGTGAACACCGATGCGGCCGCCTATGCCGCGAGCTGCAAGGCGGTGGCCGGCATAGACTTTCGCGCCGGCAACGGCGGCATACAGTGCCCCGCGCTGGTGATCGCCGGCACGCGCGACGAGGCCACGCCTGTGGCCATGTCCGAAGCGATCTGCAAGAGCATTCCGGGCGCCCAGCTTCAAACCCTGCCGGCCGCGCACTTGAGCGCGGTCGAGCAGCCGGCCGCCTTTGCCGCATTGCTGGAGCGCTTTTTCGAAAGCCAGGGCTGAGATGGCGCAGCCAGCCGCGGCTGTGCTGGGCATTGCCGTCGCGGGCGCAGGCGTCATAGGCCGGCGGCATATCGAGCTCATACAGGCCAGCCCGCGCACCCGCTTGTGCGCCGTGGTGGACCCGCAGCCCGCCTCGCGCGACTTGGCCGCCGGCCTGGGCGTGCCGCATTTTGAGAGCCTTGAGCAGCTGTTCGCCGGGCTTGGCGAGGCCAAGCCCGAGGGTGTGATCCTGGCCACGCCGAATCATTTGCATGTACCCGGTGCGCTGGCCTGCGCGCGCCAGGGCGTGCCGGCGCTGATTGAAAAACCCGTGGCCGATTCGCTGGAGGCCGGCCTGCAACTGGCCGAGGCGCTGGCCAAGCAATCCACACCCATGCTGGTGGGCCACCACAGGCGGCACAGCGGCACACTGCAGGCGGCGCGGCGTGCCATTCAATCGGGCCTGCTGGGCCGTGTGGTCACGGTGGCGGGCAGCGCGCAGTTCTACAAGCCGGCCAGCTATTTCGCGCAGGGCGCCTGGCGCGCGCAGGCCGGTGGCGGCCCCATCCTGATCAACCTGATCCACGAGATGGACAACCTGCGCTACCTGTGCGGCGAGCTGGAGTCGGTCCACGCCCTCGCGTCGAACGCGGTGCGGCAGTTCGCGGTGGAAGACACGGCCGTGATGACGCTGAAATTCGCCAGCGGCGTGCTGGGCACGTTTACGCTCTCGGACACCGTGGCCTCGCCGCGCAGCTGGGAGCAGACCTCGGGCGAGAACGCAGCCTATGCGCGCTACGCCTCGCAAGACTGCTACTTTATTGCCGGCACACAGGGCTCGCTGGCCGTGCCCACCCTGCAGGCCTGGACCCATGGCCCCAACAGCCGCGGCGAGCCCGGCTGGATGACGCCTTTCACCGAACAAGCCCTGGCCCTGGAGGCGGTGGATCCGCTCGAGGCGCAGCTGGACCATTTCTGCGATTTGATAGACGGCAAGGCAGAGCCGATAATCACGGTCGCGGATGCCTTGCAAAGCCTGCTGGCCGTGGAGGCCGTGCGGCGCTCGATTGCCACGGGCGAAACCGTCGCGCTGCGGGACCTCGCAGCCAACCCTCGTCAACCCTGAACCCCTGGAAAGACTTGCTTCATGAAAACAGCCCTGGTCCTCAACGGCCCCAACCTCAACCTGCTGGGCACACGCGAACCGGCCGTGTACGGCTCGCAGACTTTGGCTGACGTCGAGGCGCTGTGCGTCCAGGCCTGCAAGGCCCACGGTTTCAAGCTGGACTTCCGGCAAAGCAATCATGAAGGCGCGCTGATAGACGCGATCCATGAGGCCGGCCGCGCGCAGGCCGCCGGCACCCTGGCCGGCGTGGTGCTCAATGCGGGCGCTTACACCCATACCAGCGTGGCCCTGCATGACGCCATCAAGGGCGCGGGCGTGACGCTGATCGAGCTGCACATCAGCAATGTGCATGCGCGCGAGGCCTTTCGCCACCACTCCTACATTTCGCCGGCCGCCAAGGCCGTCATGGCCGGCTTCGGTGTCAAGGGCTATGCCCTGGCCATCGCCGGCCTGGCTGAACTGGCCGGCTGACGCGGCCCGGCGCGCTGACGGACATGGCCGCGCCACCGAAATTCCCGGTTGACGAGCGCGAGGTCGAGTTCAGCGCCATACGCGCGCAGGGCGCGGGCGGGCAGAACGTCAACAAGGTGTCCAGCGCCATTCATTTGCGCTTTGACATCGCAGCGTCCTCCTTGCCCGATGCCGTCAAGGAACGCTTGCTGGCCAGCAGCGACAGCCGCATCACGCAGGAGGGTGTGCTGGTGCTCAAGGCTCAGCAGCACCGCACCCAGGAGATGAACCGCGCCGACGCGCTGGCGCGGCTGCAGGAGGTGGTCGATGGGGTTTCCACACCGCCCAAAGCGAGGCGGGCGACCAAACCGACTTATGGGTCCAAGCAGCGGCGGCTCGCAGGCAAAAGCCGTCGCTCGGACATCAAGTCTTCACGGGGCAAGGTGGGCGGAGGCGATTGAGCCGCTCAGGTCACCGTATAGCGGCCGGGCTTGTGATTGACCCACAGGAACAGGCTCATCAGCACGGCGGCCATCACGGAATACATGACGCGTTCAGGCGGTACCACCCACAAGGCCAGCAGCACCACGAGAGAGTCAATGGCCATCTGCACCTTGCCTGCGCGCCAGCCATGCTTTTCCTGCAGGTAGAGTGTCACGATGGTGGCGCCGCCCAGGCTGGCCCGGTGCCGGGCCAGGAAGAGGCAGCCGCTTCCCAGCAGCAGGCCGCCCACCAGTGCGGCATACAGCGGATGAATGTCCGCGATATCAAGCACCCTGGGCGACCAGTCCGCCAGCAGCGACAGCAATGCAATGGACATGAATGTCTTGATGGTGAACTCGCGCCCCATGCGGGTCCATGAGAACCAGTAAAAGGGCAGATTGACCAGAAAGAACAGCTTGCCGAAACTGACGCCGGTGGCGTAGTGCAGCACAAAGGCCATGCCGGCCGTACCTCCCGTCAACAGCCCCGCCTGGTTGAAGATCACCATCGCCAGCGACACAAACAGGGTGCCCGTGAAGATGCCCTGGGCATCGTCAAAGAGGGTGTGGCGTTCGGGGACTGAGGATTGAGCCATATCGAAAACTGGGATAGCGCCGGCGGACGGCACTTCAGGCTCAGCATGATCCATGCCACGTGGCGCCCACCCCCCAGGCCCGTCCGGCCGCCGGATCGTGGCCAAGGGCGTTACAGGGGCTCAGCCCAATGAAATTGGACGCAAGTAGCTATAAAAACAATAGCGATTTGTTTTGCTTGGCACTGCGGCAGGCGTGACAGCCTATAGGCTGTCACGCACCTGTGCGGTGATCTCCAGCGACCTCCGCGCCACAGCCGGATCAAAAATATGCGTGGTCACCATCAACTCATCCGCCTGGGTCTCGGCGATAAAAGAACGCAAACCCTTGCGGACGGAGTCTGGAGACCCGGCCACCGCATATTTCAACATCCGCTGAGCCCCAACTCTCTCGGCCGGTGACCAGTAGGCGTCGATGTCGTCAATCGGCGGCGGCATGGGGCCGGGGGTTCCGCGCAACAGGTTGGTCATGGCCTGCTGGACGGACGTAAGTTGGTAGCGGGCTGCTTCGTCGGTGTCGGCGGCCACCACGTTGGCGGCGACCATGGCGTAGGGCTTGTCGAGTTGCGCGGAGGGTTCGAAGCGGCTGCGGTAGACCTCCAGGGCCTGCATCAGCATGTCGGGCGCGAAATGCGAGGCAAATGCAAAGGGCAGACCCAGCGCGGCGGCCAGCTGGGCGCCGAAGAGGCTGGAGCCCAGTATCCACAGCGGCACCTTGAGGCCGGCGCCCGGCACGGCACGGATTCTCTGGCCGGGCTCTACGTCTTCAAAGTAGTAGCGCAGCTCCTGCACGTCCTGCGGAAAGGTGTCGGCATTGTTCTGGTGGTCGCGCCGCAGTGCGCGGGCGGTCAACTGGTCGGTGCCGGGGGCGCGGCCCAGGCCCAGATCAATGCGGCCGGGATAGAGAGAGGCCAGCGTGCCGAACTGCTCGGCAATCACCAGCGGCGAATGGTTGGGCAGCATCACGCCGCCCGACCCCACACGAATGGTGCTTGTGCCGCCGGCCACATGGCCTATCACCACCGCGGTGGCCGCGCTCGCGATGCCGGGGTTGTTGTGGTGCTCGGCCAGCCAGAAGCGCTTGAAGCCCAGCTGTTCGGCATGCCGTGCCAGGGCCAGTGTGTTGCGAAAAGCGTCGGCGGCGGTGGCGCCTTTGACGATGGGGGAGAGGTCAAGGACTGAAAAGGGGATCATGGTCTTCCTGCTCCTTCTCCCTCTGGGAGAAGGCGGGGATGAGGGCTTGCGGCGTTTGATGTAGCGCCGTGTGTGTTCGAGTGCCTCGGGCCCTCACCCCAGCCCTCTCCCAGGGGGAGAGGGAGTGAAGAGAAATTGCCTGGGCCTGGATGCATGGATGTGCTGCGGAACGACGGGCCAGTTTAGGAGCTTCCCTATGGCCGCACGGGTGGCAGGGTATAAACCCTGCATGAGCGATCTCCCGGACATCCAACTGCCTCCCGAGGCGCACGCGCTGCTGCGCACGGCCAGCCGTTTTGAAACCCCTTGCGGCGATGGCGCCATGGTCTGGCATACCTGGGGCCAGGCCACGCGCCGGCCCGGGCTTGCGCCGTTGGTGCTGCTGCACGGCGGCAGCGGCAGCTGGATGCACTGGCTGCGCAACATCGCCGCGCTGGCCGCGTCGGGCCGCTGGCTGCTGGTGCCCGACTTGCCCGGTTTTGGCGATTCAGCGGCGCCGACGCGCGGCACCGATGCCGACGTGCTGCCCGAGCCGGTGGAGCAGGGGCTTGCCATGCTGGTGGGTGATGCGGCCTGCGACCTGGTGGGATTTTCGTTTGGCGGCATGGTGGCCGGCTTCCTGGCGGAGCGATTCCCGACGCGGGCTGCGCGTGTGGTGCTGGTGGGCGCGCCCGGCCTCGGTGTGGCGCCCGAAAAAGCCATACGACTGCGCGCCTGGCGGCACCTGGCCGATGCGGCCGAGCGCGACGCGATACACCGGCACAACCTCGCGGCGCTGATGCTGCATCACGAAGAAACCATTGATGAACTGGCCCTGCGCCTGCACATCGCCAATGTGCTGCGCGACCGCATGAAGGGCCGCAGCTTGGCGCGCACCGATGCGCTGGCGCAGTCGCTGGCGCGGCTGCGCTGCCCGGTGTGGGCGATTTACGGGCGTGAGGATGCGCTGTACCGCGGCAAGCTCGATGCGCTGCGGGAGGCGCTGTCAGGGGCTGCTGATTTCAGGGGCCTGGCGCTGGTGGAGGACGCCGGCCACTGGCTGCAGTTTGAGCGGGCCGCTGCTTTCGACAACGCACTGCTGGCCGCGCTCGAAGCCTGATTACTTCTCGATCGCAAGCAGCTCGATGTCGAAGGTCAGCGTGGCATTGGGCGGCACCACGCCGCCGGCGCCGCGCTCGCCATAGGCCGTGGCGGGTGGGCAGGTCAGCGTGGCCTTGCCGCCGACCTTGATTTTCTGCACGCCTTCGGTCCAGCAGGGCACGACGCGGTTCAGCGGAAAGCTGGCGGGCGCGCCGCGTTTGTAGGAGCTGTCGAATTCCTTGCCGTCGGCCAGGGTGCCGCGGTAGTGCACCTTGACGGTGTCGGTTGCCTTGGGTTGCGGGCCTGTGCCGTCGGCCGTGTGCACGACCTTGACGCCGCTGGGCAGTGTCTCGGCCGGGGCGGCGGCGAGGGCGGCGGTGGAAACCGCGAAGGAGGCGAGGCAGGCCAGTGCGGCGGTCAATGTTTTCATGGGAATCATGGCTTTCATGGTTTCATGGATAAGGGGACTGCGGGGAGAGCTGCGCGGATTATCGCCGCGGCGCCGGCTGGCCTATCATGGACGCATCGGCAGCCGCTCCCGCGGCAAACCTTCAATCCCACCAGGAGGATGCGCCCATGAACCATCGCGATGAGCACGATGCCCTCAGGAGAGTTTTTTTGCAGCGCGCCGGCCTGGGGGCCGCGGCCATGGGTACTTTGCCGCTCCAGGCCTTTGCGGCGGGGCATGAAACGCTGCCCTTCGGCAATGGCGAACGCGAGCTGGTGACCTACCCGGGCAAGCGCCCGCTGCTGCGCGTGACCACGCGGCCGCCCCACCTTGAAACGCCTTTCAGCGCCTTCGGTGAAGGGGTGATCACGCCCAACAATGCCTTCTTCGTGCGCTACCACCTGGCCAACATCCCCAAACGTATAGATGCCGCGGCTTACCGGCTGCGCGTGGGCGGCCATGTCAAACAGTCGCTGTCACTCTCGCTGGCCGAACTCAAGGCCCTGGCCGCGCCGGTCGAGGTGGTGGCCGTCAACCAGTGCTCGGGCAACAGCCGCGGATTTTTTGAACCGCGTGTCTTCGGCGCCCAGCTGGGCAACGGTTCCATGGGCAATGCGCGCTGGGTGGGCGTGCCGCTGCGAGCCGTGCTCGAAAAAGCCGGCGTGCTATCCGGCGCCAAACAGGTGGCGTTCAACGGCCTGGACACGCCGGTGCTGCCCAAGACGCCGGATTTCATCAAGGCCCTGAACATAGACCTGGCGCTGAGCGCCGAACCTATCGTGGCCTGGTCCATGAACGGCGCCGACATCCCTTTCCTCAACGGTTACCCGATCAAGCTCATCGTTCCCGGTTACTTCGGCACCTACTGGGTCAAGCACCTGAGCGAGATCGTCGTGATGGACCACGACTTTGACGGCTTCTTTATGTCAACGGCCTACCGCGTGCCCGACAACGCCTGCCAGTGCGTGCCGGCCGGCACGGCGCCCACGGCGACGCGGCCCATCACCACGCTGCCGGTGCGCTCCTTTATCACCAGCGTGGCAGGCGGCGCGCGCGTGCCGGCGGGCAAGGCCCTGCAGCTCAAGGGCATCGCCTTTGACGGCGGCAGCGGCATCCGCAAGGTCGAGGTGTCGGAAGACGGGCAGCAGTGGCGCGATGCGACGCTGGGCAAGGACCTGGGGCGGTTTTCCTTCCGTGAATGGAGTTTTGACATGACACCCCAGCGCAAAGGCGAGTTCAAGCTCCTGGTGCGGGCCACCAATATGCAGGGCGACGTGCAGCCCGCCACGGCCAGCTGGAACCCGGGCGGCTATGCGCGCAACGTTGTTGAAACCACGCGCCTGCTGGCGGTCTAGGAGCTCGCCATGAACATCCTTGCTTTGACTGCTGTGCGCGCTTGTTCCGTCATCGCCCTGGCTTTCGGCTGCGGCACTGCCGTGTTGGCGCAGGCCGTGCAAACCGTGACGCTGCCGCTGGAAACTGCCCGCCTCAAACCGTCCAAACTGGCCGGCTACCAGATCGCCATGCAGAAATGCGGCATCTGCCATTCGGCCGACTACATCAGCCAGCAACCACCGGCCATGACGGCTGCGCAGTGGACCGCCGAGGTGCGCAAGATGGAGCATGCCTATGCCGCGCCGCTCAGTGACGGCGATGTGGCGCAGATTGGCGAATACCTGGCCGTGACCTATGGTGGCGCCAAGCCCACGCTGGGACCGGTGGCGGCGGCAACGCCGGCGCCTGCCGCTGCTGCTTCCCCGGGCGCGCCGGCTGCGGAAGTGGACGTGCAGGCCGTGCTCAAGTCCAATGCCTGCCTGGGCTGCCATGCGGTGGCGCAGAAAATCGTCGGGCCGGCCTATCACGACGTCGCGGCCCGGTACAAAAACGACCCGCAAGCGCAGGCCAGGCTGGAGGCCAGCATAAAGGCCGGCGGTTCAGGCAAATGGGGTCCGGTGGTGATGCCGCCTTTTGCCAACCTGAGCCCGCAGGAGCTCAAGGCCTTGGCGGCCTTTGTATTGAAGCAATAGGCCTACCCTAACTTTCTGCCGCTGGGAGAGCCGGCGAAAGGGTAGGGGAGCAGGGGGAGGGACTGGCTCTACAACCTTAAAATTGGTAAGGCCGACGCGCTGGCCATTAAATTGGCCTTACCTTTTTGAGCCATAACCCCATGGAAAAACCTGCCGTCGCATAAACTGCACCTCACGCGGTGCACTTCAGGCGGAGAACCCATGCTGGACCAACTCAAACAGGTCGACAACCGTCGGCTTTACCAACAAATTGCCGACCAGATTCGCGCCTTCATTGACAAGGGCAATTACACCGCGGGTGCGCGGCTGCCGCCGGAGCGCGACCTGGCCCAGCAACTGGGCGTCTCACGCCCCTCGGTGCGCGAGGCGCTGATTGCGCTGGAAATTGAAGGTAGCGTGGAAGTCCGCATGGGTGCGGGCGTGTACGTCTGCAGCGCGGCCCAGCGCAAGCCACAGGCCCTGGCCACCATGGGTGAAAGCCCGATCGAGCTGATGCAGGCGCGCGCCACCATCGAGGGAACCGTGGTGGTGCAGGCCTGTGCCAAAGCTACCCCCGAAGCACTGCTGGCGCTGCGCCAGATCCTGGACAACATGCTGTCTGCCATGGCGCAAAACCGCTCGCCCCTGGCCTTTGACCGGCAGTTTCACCAGACGATTGCGGCCATGACGGGCAACTCCGTGCTGGAGCGGCTGGTGGGTGAGCTGTTTGATGAGCGTCACAGCCCGATCGCCGCGCGCCTGAGCGCGCATTCCGAATCCGGCCAGACCTGGGCCATCGCACTGCAAGAGCACGAAGCCATTTTGCGCGCCCTTGAGAACCGGGACGCGTTGGCCGCAGAGACCGCCGTACGCATGCATCTGCAGGCCTCCGAGCAGCGCTGGGTCGAGAACCGCCGCGAATGGTCATGAGCCTGAGCTCGTAACCCCCGGATGTGGTCAGGCCTGTGCAATTGCGCAGGCTTTTTCGTCTTTTCACACCCGGATTAGCCCCTGAGCCACGGGTAAGCACCAATACACACCCGTCTCCTGGTAAGGCCAAATACGCCGAATTGTGTCAAGTGGCCTTACCAATTTGTTGGGTGGCAAATTCATCCATTCCAATCCCCTTGACCACCAACAGGAGTCCGCATTGCTGTCATCTGTGTCCGACCCCGTGCGTCCCGACGCACCCAGCCTCACCGAGGCGGGCGTATTGTTGCGCCTGGAGGGGATCACCAAACGCTTCCCGGGGGTGCTGGCACTCGATGGTGTGAGCCTTGAGGTGCGCAGTGGCGAGGTGCACGCGGTGTGCGGCGAAAACGGCGCAGGCAAATCGACGCTGATGAAGGTGATCAGCGGCCAGTACCAGCCTGATGCAGGGGCCTTGCACTACCGCGGCGAGGTCTGCCGCTTCCAGTCCACCGCCGAATCCGAGGCTGCCGGCATTGCCATCATTCACCAGGAACTGAATCTGGTTCCGCACCTCTCGGTAGCGGAAAACATTTACCTCGCCCGCGAGCCGCGCAAAGGCTGGCTGATCGACCGGGCGGCACTGCGCCGCCAGGCACAGCAATGCCTGGACCGGCTGGGGCTGGACATTGCACCGGACGCGCTGGTCAAAACCCTCTCCGTAGCCCAGCAGCAGATGGTGGAAATTGCCAAGGCGCTGTCGCTCAATGCCCAGGTGCTCATCATGGACGAGCCCACCTCCTCGCTCACGGAGTCCGAGACCGAGAGGCTGTTTGCCATCATCCTCGAGCTCAAGCGCACGGGGGTGGGTATTGTCTACATCTCCCACCGTCTCGACGAACTGGCGTTGATTGTGGACAGGGTCACCGTCCTGCGCGACGGACGCTACGTATCCACCGAAAACCTGGCCGACACCAGCGTGGAAAAAATTGTGGCCAAGATGGTGGGGCGCTCGCTGGACGATGTATTCCCCAAGAGAACCTCCGTACCCACGACCGACGTGTTGTTGCGCGTGGAGGGCCTGACGCGGCAGGGTGTGTTTCACGACGTGAGCTTTGAACTGCGCCGCGGCGAAATCCTGGGCTTTGCAGGACTCATGGGGGCGGGCCGCACCGAAGTGGCTCGGGCCATTTTTGGTGCCGACCCCATCGACGCCGGCGAAGTGTTTCTGGCCGGGCAGCGCCTGACCATTCACTCGCCACGCGATGCCGTGCGCCAGGGGCTGGCCTACCTGTCGGAGGACCGCAAGCACGACGGCCTGGCGCTGAAGATGAATGTGGCGCAGAACATCACACTGGCCCATATGGAGGCCGTGTCCAACCGCGCGGGCATGATCCAGTTCGCCAAAGAGCAGGATGCCGCACGCCACTACATCGGCGCACTCGACATCCGCACCCCCGGCAGCAGCCAGATCGTGCGCCTGCTCTCGGGCGGCAATCAGCAGAAGCTCGTGATCAGCAAATGGCTGTTCCGTGAATCACGCGTTCTGTTCTTTGACGAGCCCACGCGCGGCATTGACGTGGGCGCCAAGTACGCCATCTACCAGTTGCTGGACCAGCTCGCAGGCCAGGGCATCGGCGTTGTGATGATCAGCTCCGAGCTGCCCGAAATCATGGGGATGACCGACCGTGTCGCGGTCTTCCATGAGGGCCGGCTGGTCACCATACGCCCCACCCGCGAAACCCACCAGGAGGAGGTCATGCACTACGCCTCCGGCCGCAGCGTGCCCGCTGCCGGTTGAGCCTCTCAAGCCTTTCCCCCTAACCACACCATGACCGAACGACAAAAAGACCTGTTCCAAAAATTTGCCGCGCTGGCCAGCCTTCTGGGCCTCATCGCCATCTTCTCGTTTACCAGCAACGCCTTCTTCAGCGTCGGCAACGGCATGACCGTGGCGCTCCAGGTAACGTCCATTGCCTATCTCGGCATCGCGGCGACCTGCGTGATCATCACCGGCGGTATTGACCTCTCGGTAGGCGCCATCCTGGCACTGGCCGGCGTGGTGGCCGCCATGCTGGTCAAGGCGGGCGCGCCCGTGCCGCTGGGCATGTTTGCCGGCCTGCTGGTCGGTGGGCTGTGCGGGCTGATCAACGGCCTGTGCGTGACGGTGCTCAAACTGCCGCCCTTTATTGCCACCTTGGGAATGATGCTGGTGGCACGCGGCGTGGCCTTGCAACTGACCGATGCCCGCGCCATCAGCGGCCTGGGCGAGAGCTTTGCGGAACTGGGCAACGGATCCTTGTTCCGCATCGTCAAGATCGGCGCGGACGGCTTCCCCGATGTGGTGTTTGTCGGCATCCCTTATCCCGTGGTGCTCATGGTCGTGTTGGCCCTGGCCGTCTCTATCCTGCTGAACCGTGCCACGCTGGGACGCCATCTGTACGCCATCGGCTCCAACCTGGAAGCCGCCCGGCTCTCAGGCGTGAACGTGAACGGCGTGACGTTGTTTGCCTATGTGCTTTCCGGCCTGCTGGCCGGGCTGACCGGCTGCGTGCTGATGTCACGCCTGGTCACGGCCCAGCCCAGCGAGGGCCTGATGTACGAACTGGACGCCATTGCCGCCGCGGTGATTGGCGGGACCTCGCTCACGGGCGGTGTGGGCACGGTGTCCGGCACCGTCATCGGCGCGTTCGTGATTGGCATCCTGCGCAACGGTTTGAACATGAGCGGCGTGTCCGCTTTCACCCAGCAAATTCTGATCGGCGTCGTGATCCTCCTGGCCGTATGGATCGACCAGATGCGCCATCGCAAGTGATCCCTACCGGCAGGGCTTACCGGGACTTCGAGAGACAACCTCTACAACCACTCATGAGGAAAGAAATGAAAAAATTTATCCACACCCTTATCGCAGCCGCCCTGGTGGCTGCGTCGTCGATGGCCCTGGCCGCCGACAAGGAAATTGCCGTTATCGTGAAGACCGCCAATTCGGACTTCTGGCAAAACGTGAAGAAGGGCGCCAACGCCGCCGTCGGCAATCTCAAGGGCTACACCGCCACCTTCCAGGGCGCGGCATCCGACACCGACCTGGCCGGGCAGGTATCCCTGGTGGAAAACGCCGTGAACCGCAAGGTCGCCGGCATTGTGCTGGCCCCTTCGGATCCCGACGCCCTGATCCCCGCCATCAAAAAGGCCTGGGAAGCCAAGATTCCTGTTGTGCTGATTGACTCGGCCGCAGCGGACTCCGGCAAGGCTTACTACCAGTCCTTCCTGGCCACCGACAACAAGACTGCCGGGGAAATGTGCGCCAAGACGTTGATCGAGAAGATCGGCACCACCGGCAAGATCGCCATCATGTCCTACACCGCGGGCTCGGGTTCCGAAATCGGCCGCGTGGGCGGTTTCACCGACTACATCAAGAAGCACTCCAAACTGCAGATCGTCGGCCCCTTCTATTCCAACTCGCAGATGGGCACCGCACTGAACCAGACTACCGACGTGCTGGCTGCCAATCCCGACCTCAAGGGCATCTTCGGTGCCAACGAACCTACCGCCATCGGCATGGGCCGCGCACTGGTTCAGGCGGGCAAAGCCGGAAAAGTGGTCGCCATCGGCTTTGACGGCAACTCCGACCTGCAAGGCTTTGTGAAAGACGGCACCATCGAGGCGATTGCCGTGCAGAGCGCCTTCGAGATGGGCAACCTGGGCGTAAAGACCGTGGCGGAAATTGTGGAAGGCAAGAAAGTGCCCGCCTTCCGCGATACCGGTGTGTTGATGGTGAACAAGAAAAACATCGACACGCCCGCTGCCAAGAACGTTCTCTACTAAACCACACTCACCACTCGAAACCAAAGACCCCTCCGGCACCGGCTGCCGGAGGAGGGCCTATGCACACCACGGATTTGAAACTTCTTTCCCGCCCAGCCTGAGAAAACCCCCATGCTGATCGATGCGCACCAGCATTTCTGGAATCTGGCGGACCGCACCGGCCATTGGCCGCCGGTCGATCTGGCCGCCATCCACCGCGACTTTGGCCCGGCCGACCTGCTGCCCGAACTGGCGCGATGCGAGGTGACCGGTACCGTGCTGGTCCAATCGCTGCCCACCATCGCCGACACGATCTACTTGCTGGAGACAGCGCAGCGCAACCCCTTCGTGCGGGGTGTCGTGGGATGGGTGGACCTGCTCGCCGCGGATGCCCCCGCACAAATCGCAGCGCTGGCACGGCAGCCCAAACTCAAGGGACTGCGCCCCATGCTGCAGGACATACCCGATACCGATTGGATCACCAACCCCGCGCTGGAGCCTGCTCTGCGCGCCATGCAGGCCCAGGGGCTGGTGTTCGATGCCCTGGTGCTGCCCCGGCATCTGCCGGCGCTGCAGGCCATGGCCCAGCGGCATCCCTCGCTGTCCATCGTCATCGACCACGCAGCCAAGCCTGAAATCGCCCTGGGGCGGCTGGAGCCCTGGCGCGGCCATATGGAGGCGCTGGCAAACCTGCCCAAGGTGTACTGCAAGCTGTCAGGGCTGCTGACCGAGGCTGGCGCCCACCCCACCGCGCAGGCGCTGGGCCCGTATGTGGACCATGTCCTGAAGGTCTTCGGCGTGCGGCGATTGATTTGGGGCAGTGACTGGCCGGTACTGGAACTCGCAGCCGACTACCCCGGCTGGCTGGCCATGGCCCGCGCCCTGTGCCGCGCTCACCCGGACATGGACGACGCCGGCATGGCGGCCATCTTTGGCGGCAACGCGCGCCGCCTGTACTACCTTGACTGAGTTATATACGGAGATTGCATGCAACGAATGGGATGGGTCATTGGTATCGACCCCCACACATCGCCGAATACAAGCAGCTGCACGCGGCCGTCTGGCCCGCCGTGCTGCAGCGCATTCGCCAGTCGCAGCTGCGCAACTACAGCATTTTTCTGCGGGAGCCGGAAAACCTGCTGTTCGGCTACTGGGAATACCACGGCCAGGACTTCGACGCGGACATGGCCGCTATCGCCGCCGATGCGCAAACGCAGCGTTGGTGGGCCCTGTGCGGCCCCTGCCAGCGCCCCCTTGAAACCCGCGGCCCGGGCGAGCACTGGGCCGCCATGGAATCCGTCTTCCACATCGACTAACACTCACCACTTCCACCCAAGGACATCTATGCTCACAGTCATTTGCGAAACCCCCGGCGTGCTGCGCACGGTCGAAGCGGCCATGCCTACCCGCAATGAAGGCGATGTGCTGCTGCGCATCCGCCGCGTGGGGGTGTGCGGCACCGATCTGCACATCTTCACCGGCAACCAACCCTTCCTGTCCTATCCACGCGTCATGGGCCACGAAATCGCGGGCACCGTGGAGCAGGCTCCGGCGGGCAGCCCTCTTCAGCCCGGTGACACTGTCTTCGTCATGCCCTACCTGTCTTGCGGCCGGTGTGTCGCCTGCCGCCAGGGCAAGACCAACTGCTGTGTCAACATCCAGGTGCTGGGCGTGCACCGCGACGGCGCCTTCACCGAGTACCTCAACGTGCCCGCGCAGTTTGTACGCAAGGCAGAAGGTGTCTCACTGGACCAGGCCGCCATGCTGGAATTCCTGGCGATCGGTGCCCACGCGGTACGCCGTGCCGACGTGCAGCCCGGCCAGCGTGTGCTGGTGGTGGGCACGGGTCCGATCGGCATGGCCGTCCTGCTGTTTGCCGGCCTGCGTGGTGGCCAGGTCACAGCGCTGGACACGCGAAAGGAGCGGGTGGATTTCTGCAAACAGCACCTGGGTGCGCATGCGGGTGTTTTGATCGCCGACAACGACATGGACGAGCTGCGCGCACTGACCGATGGAGAGTTTTACGACGTCGTGTTTGACGCCACAGGCAACGCAAAGGCCATGGAGCGCGGCTTCCAGTTCATCGCCCATGGCGGCAAGTATGTGCTGGTGTCGATAGTGCGGGACAACATTACCTTTGCCGATCCGGAGTTCCACAAACGCGAGGCCACGCTGCTGGGCAGCCGCAACGCCACCATGGAAGACTTCGAAACCGTGCTTGAGGCGATGCGGGACGGCAAAATCCCCACCGCAGCACTCAACACCCATCGCATGGCCCTGGCCGATGTACCCGCCCGGTTCGCCACCCTGCTGGACCCGTCGCAGGGCGTGGTCAAGGCGCTGATTGAATGCTGAACGGGGCCTGTACGTGAGCACTCCCATCCTCCAGTTTGGCACCGGACGTTTTCTGCAGGCGCATGCGGACTTGTTTGTGTCCCAGGCCCTGACCCAAGGCCAGGCACTGGGCGGCATTACCGTCGTGCAGAGCACAGACAGCCCGCAGAGCAGTGCGCGCGCCGCGGCACTGGCGCACGGCTACCGCGTGGAGCTGCGTGGCATGCAGCATGGGCAGCGTATCGAGGAGACTGTGCAGGTGAACGCGGTGCAGGCCGTCTGGCATGCCCGCCGCGACTGGACGCAACTGCGCAAGGCCATGGCCACCACCGTGCAGGTCATCATCTCCAACACCGCGGATACGGGCTATGCGCTGGACGACGCCGACACCGCGGCGCTGCTGCACAGCACCACGACGGCGCCGCGCAGCTACCCCGCCAAGTTGGTAGCGCTCCTGCACCACCGCTGGCAGCAGCAGCCGCAGGCTCCCCTGACGCTCTACCCCTGCGAACTGGTCAGCCGCAACGGCGACACGTTGCGCAAGCTGGTAGCCACGCTGGCAGAGGGCTGGGGTGTTGCGCCCGCCTTCCTCCGTTATGTGCAGGAGCACTGCGTGTGGGTCAATTCACTGGTGGACCGCATCGTGTCCTCTCCGCTGGAGCCCGCCGGTGCGGTAGCTGAGCCCTATGCGCTGTGGGCCATCGAACAGCAGCCGCGCATGGTGCTTCCCTGCAGCCACCCGGCCATGGTAGTGACGGATGCACTGGCCCCCTTCGAGCAACGCAAGCTCTGGCTGCTCAACCTGGGCCACACGATGTTGGCTGAACGCTGGCAACGGCTGGGCGGCGCGGCCGACATGACCGTGGTGCAGGCCATGCACACCCCAACGCTGCGCGTCCCCCTCGAGGCCGTATGGGCCGACGAGGTGCTGCCGGTATTTGACGCCGAGGGCGCAGGCCCCGAGGCCCGCGCCTACCTGGTGGAATTGCGCGACCGCCTGCTCAATCCGTTTCTGGAACACCGCCTTGCCGACATTGCCAAGGACCACGCGCAGAAGAAGCTGCGCCGCCTGGCGCCCGTGGTGGAGCGCGCCGCGGCGTTGCAACTGCCCGTCGCGCAGACCCAGCTGCGCGATGCCTTGGCCGAAACCGGAGGCACCCCATGCACGGCTTCCTGAACCGCCGGGAGTCGACATATTCTTGCTCCCTCTCCCTCTGGGAGGGGCTAGGGTTGAGGGCCAGCGGCTTTTTAACACCTACGGCGCAATATCCAGGGCCGCGAGCCCTCATCCCCGCCTTCTTCCAGAGGGAGAAGGCGCCAATCTCTCCAAAATCCGCCGCAATTGCCCTTGCAGGGTTACTATGTGTCAACTATTCACTTCGTGGGTGGCCCCATGGTGGCACTTGCAGCAGAATTCGATCCGCCCGATCCGCCTCGCCGGCTGCATAAAAAAGTCAGCGACCGGCCGCAGGATTGGCTGGGCACGACGCCGCTGCTGGACCTGGACGACCCCAAGCTGCGCCTGAAGGCCCGCTCGCTTGTCCAGCTATGCCGCACTGACAGGGACAAGGCGCTGGCCATCTATCGCTTCGTCAAGCGCCTGCCCTATACCAAGCGAATCAAACTGCAATACCCGACGGCCCGCGACGTGCTCGAGGCGCGCGGGGGCGACGGCGATGACAAGGTGACCTTGCTGATCGCACTGATGCGCTCCGCCGGCATCCCGGCGCGAATACGCTACATGGAGATGCGCGGCGAGATGCTGCGCGGCCTGATTCCGGGAGCCACGCCGGCGGCGCGACCGCTGGCGGAGTTCTGGCTGGGCGGTTGGGTGCGCACCGACACGTTTATCTTCGATGCGGAATACGTGGCCGCCGCCCGCGAACAGCTGAAAGCGAACGGCTGGGAATGCGGCTGGGGCATCCACATCCATGCCCAGCTTCTGTGGGACGGCAAGAACGACGCCTTCCTCGGCGGCAAGCCCAGCGACCAGGACCCGATGATCAAGCGGCTTCTGTGCGTGGTGAGTGATCCGCTGGAGCTGGTGTCGCCATCCGTGGGGGGCAGCGGGCTGCGTTACCGCCGGTCGCTGCGTGCCCTGCAGTGGAATGTGCTGGCGCCCGCCATGATACGGGCCATCGAGGAACTGCGGGCCGGCGCCCGCTCTTCTGGAAACTAGCCCATGCGTCGCAACAACTCCGGTACCGATGAAACCAGCATGGCCACCCCGGAGCAAGTCAGCAGGCTCAGCACCAGCCTGCGAAAGGCCAGGTCGCTGATGCCGGTGTAAAGCCGTCCGCCCAGCCAGGCGGGAACAAGCGCCGCGGGCGCCACGATGGCCAGCATGGGCAGCGTTTCGCGGGTGACCAGGCCGGCGGCGAAGTAGCTGGCCATGGTGACGGTCAGTACCGCCAGATTGAAGTTCTGGATGACGGCGCGCTGGGCAGCTTTCTCGTAGCCCCGCAGGGTGCACCACAGCGTCGGAATGACGCCGCTGAAACCGCCCAAGGCACCCATGAAGCCGCCGGCCATGCCTGCCGTGGCGTCGGCGATGCGGCCTCCATGGTGGATGCGCGGAAGCTTGCCCGAAAAAAGCATGGCCGGGCACCATAGCGCCAGCAGGACGCCCAGAAACAGCTTGAACAGCTGGACGTCAAGTCGCGGCAACAGCAGCAAACCCAGCGGCAGCCCCAGCAGGCCGCCGGCCAGAAATGGCAGCAGACGCTTCCAGTCGGTAGTGCGGCTGACCGTGAAGGCCGCCATGACCTGCCCCGTCAGCCCGCCGAACACCGCCATCACCGCCGCCAGCTTGGGGTCTATGGCCCAGGCCCAGAAGGACATGGCCACCAGGCTGAAGCCAAAGCCCGACAGGCCCTGGACAAAGCCCGCCGCCGCCGCGCCCGCGACGATCAGGATGATGTGAGCGTCAAGACCTGTCACAGGGTTGACAGATCCTCAGGCGTAGTCGCTTACGGGCACGCAGCTGCAGAACAGGTTGCGATCGCCGTAGACGTTGTCGACCCGGCCCACGGGCGGCCAGTACTTACCCTGCTTGAGCGAGGCCAGCGGGAAGCCGCCGGTTTCGCGCGAGTAGGGCCTGTCCCAGTCGGCGCCCAGCAGGCTGGCCGCGGTGTGCGGTGCGTGCTTGAGCGGGTTGTTGTCCTGCGGCCACTGGCCGGCTTCGATCTTTCGGATCTCGTCGCGGATGGCGATCATCGCGTCGATGAAACGGTCCAGCTCGGCCAGGGTTTCGCTTTCGGTGGGCTCCACCATCAGCGTTCCGGGCACGGGAAAGCTCAGTGTGGGCGCGTGAAAGCCGTAGTCCATCAGGCGCTTGGCGACGTCCTCGGCGCTGACGCCGCTGGTTTCTTTCAGCGGGCGCAAGTCCAGGATGCACTCGTGGGCCACATGGCCGTTTTCGCTGGCGTAGAGCGTCGGGTAGTGATCCTTCAGGCGCGAGCTGATGTAGTTGGCGCTCAGGATGGCGACCTCGGTGGCCTGCGTCAGGCCCTCGGGGCCCATCATGCGGCAGTACATCCAGCTGATGGGCAGCACCGCGGCATTGCCCAGGGGCGCTGCCGAGACGGCGCCTACACCGTTGCCGGGAATGCCCGCCGTCGCGTGGCCGGGCAGGTAGGGCACCAGGTCGGCCACCACGCAGACCGGGCCCACGCCCGGGCCGCCGCCGCCGTGCGGGATGCAGAAGGTCTTGTGCAGGTTCAGGTGGCTCACGTCGCCGCCGAACTCGCCCGGCGCGGCCACGCCGACCAGCGCGTTCATGTTGGCGCCGTCCACGTAGACGCGGCCGCCGTGGCTGTGCACCATGGCGCAGAGTTCCTTCACCTGGGTCTCAAACACGCCATGCGTGCTGGGGTAGGTGATCATCACGCAGGCCAGCTTGTCGCTGTGCTGTTCGCACTTCGCCTTCAGGTCGGCCATGTCAACGTTGCCGCGCGCGTCGCAGGCGGTCACGACCACACTCATGCCCACCATCTGCGCGCTGGCCGGATTGGTGCCGTGCGCCGATGACGGGATCAGGCAGATGTTGCGGTGGGCCTGGCCCTTGGCTTCGTGGAAGGCCTTGATGGCCAGCAGGCCCGCGTACTCGCCCTGCGAGCCGGCATTGGGCTGCAGGCTGATGCCGGCATAGCCGGTGGCCTGGCACAGCCAGTCGCGCAGCTGCTTGTCGAGCTCGGCATAGCCCTGCAGCTGTTCGGCGGGTGCAAAGGGATGGATGTTGGCGAACTCGGGCCAGGTGATGGGAATCATCTCGCTGGTCGCGTTGAGCTTCATGGTGCAGCTGCCCAGCGGGATCATGCTGCGGTCCAGCGCCAGGTCCTTGTCGCTGAGCATGCGGATATAGCGCAGCATGCCGGTTTCGGAGTGGTGGGTGTTGAACACCGGGTGCGCGAGGAAAGGCGTGGTGCGGCGCAGCTCGGCGGGGATCAGCGATTCCACGCCTTTTTCGAAGGCGCTGACCACGGGCAGGGTCTGGCCGGGTTTGGCAAAGAAGGACCAGAGCAGCTCGATGTCCTTGCGGCTGGTGGTTTCGTCCAGCGACACGCCCAGGTGATTGTTCAGGCGATAGCGCAGGTTGGCGCCGGCCTGGCGCGCGCGCTCGGCAATCGCATGGGTCGCGTCGCCGGTTTTGATGGTCACCGAATCGAACGCGCCGGTGTTCGTGATTTCGTAGCCCAGCTCCTGCAGGCCGCGCACAAAGACGGCGGTGTAGGCCGCCACGCGCTCGGCGATGCGCTTGAGGCCCTGCGGGCCGTGGTAGACGGCGTACATGCTGGCGATGACGGCCGGCAGCACCTGCGCGGTGCAGATGTTGGAGGTGGCTTTTTCGCGGCGTATGTGCTGCTCGCGCGTCTGCAGCGCGAGGCGGTAAGTGGGGTTGCCGTGGCTGTCGACGCTGACGCCGACCAGGCGGCCCGGCAGCGAGCGCTTGAACTCGTCGCGGCAGGCGAGGTAGGCCGCGTGCGGGCCGCCGTTGCCCATGGGCATGCCGAAGCGCTGGGTATTGCCCAGCACGATGTCCGCGTCCCATTCGCCGGGCGGGGCGAGCAGCGTGAGCGCCAGCAGGTCGGCCGCGACGCACAGGGCCGCGCCATCGACGTGGGCCTGGCCCGCGAGGGGGCGCAGGTCATGGATGCTGCCGGTGGTGGCGGGGTATTGCACCAGCACGCCGAAGTAGTCGCCCTCGGCCATCAGCTGCGGCACCGTGACCGCCGCCGTGCTGACCTTGATCTCGATGCCCAGCGGCTTGGCGCGGGTCTGTATCACCTCGATCGTCTGTGGATGGCAGTCGCCGGCCACGATGAAGACATTGCTTTTGCTCTTGACGCTGCGCTTGGCCAGGGTCATGGCCTCGGCGGCGGCGGTGGCTTCATCCAGCATGGAGGCGTTGGCAATCGGCATGCCGGTGAGGTCGCAGACCATGGTCTGGAAGTTGATCAGCGCCTCCATGCGGCCCTGCGAGATCTCGGCCTGGTAAGGCGTGTAGGCGGTGTACCAGGCGGGGTTCTCCAGGATGTTGCGCAGGATCACGCCCGGCGTGTAGGTGCCGTAGTAGCCCTGGCCTATGAAGTTCTTGAACACCTTGTTCTTGGCCGCGATGGCCTTGAGCTGCTTGAGCGCGGCGGCTTCCGTGACCGGGGCCGGGATGGCCATGGGCGTGCTGCGCGCAATGGAACGCGGAACAATGCCTTCGACCAGTTCGCGGCGCGAGACCGAGCCCACAACGTTGAGCATGTGGACCTCGTCGGTCTCGTCGATGCCGATATGGCGGGCGATGAATTCGGAAGGGTTTTCAAGGTCGCCCAGGGGCTTGGCGGTTTGCATCAACATGTCGGGTTTCCGGAAAAAACGTTCGCCCTGAGCTTGTCGAAGGGCAGGCGGAACGGGGAGAGCAGGGCTTCGACAGGCTCAGCCCGAACGGGAGTCAAGCGGCGAAGGCGGTATAGCGGGTCTCGTCCATCAGCGCGTCAAGCTGCGAAGGGTCGGACAGCTTGATCTTGAAGAACCAGCCCGCGCCCATGGGGTCGCTGTTGGCCAGGGAGGGGTCGTCCTTCAGCGCTTCGTTGATGGCGGTCACTTCGCCGCTCACGGGCATGTAGACGTCGGCCGCGGCTTTCACCGATTCGACGACGCCGGCGGTTTCCTTTTGCGCGAAGGTGGTGCCCACGGCGGGCAGGTCCACAAACACCACGTCGCCCAGCGCGTCCTGCGCATGCACGGTGATGCCGACGGTGGCGACGTCGCCTTCAATCTTGAGCCATTCGTGGTCTTCGGTGTATTTGACGGTCATGAGAATCTCCAGGGGGTTGAGGGGTGGGACAGCAGGGTTCAGCCGCGGTAGTAACGGGTAGCGACAAAAGGCATGGCGGCGACTTCCATGGGCACGGCCTTGCCGCGCACGATGGCGTTCACGCGAGTGCCCAGGGCGGCAAATTCGGGTTTCACATAGCCCATGGCGACCGGCTGGTTGATGGTCGGGCCCAGCAGGCCGCTGGTGACCTCGCCGATCTTTGCACCGTCGGTGCTTTGCAGTTCGGTATGGTCGCGCACGGGAACGCGCTCCAGCGCCACCAGGCCAACGCGCTTGCGCGCCAGCGTGGCGGGGTCTGCCAGCTGGGCCAGGATTTTGTCTGCGCCGGGGAAACCGCCCGCGCGCGCACCGCCGGTGCGCCGCACTTTTTGCATGGCCCAGTTGAGGCTGGCTTCCACCGGCGTCGTGGTGGTGTCTATGTCGTTGCCGTAGAGGCACAGGCCCGCTTCCAGGCGCAGCGAGTTGCGCGCGCCCAGGCCTATGGGTTTGACCTCGGGTTGGGCGAGCAGCGCGCGCGCCAGCACATCGGCCTGCGATGCGTGCACCGAAATTTCAAACCCGTCTTCGCCCGTGTAGCCGCTGCGCGTCAGGAAGCAGTCGCAGCCCGCCACCGTGAAGCGCCCACCGGTCATGAACACCAGTTTTTCGACGCCGGGCGCCAGGCGCTGCAGCGCCGTGACGGCCTGCGGACCTTGCAGCGCCAGCAGCGCCATCTCGGGCATGGGAATGACCTCGCAGCGCGCGCCTATCTTTGCCTGGATGTGCGCAATGTCGCCCACTTTGCAGGCGCCGTTGACGATGACGAACAGGTCGCCGCCATGGGCGTAGTCGCGGTTGAAGAACATCAGGTCGTCGATGATGCCGCCTTCGTCATTGAGCAGCAGGCCGTAGCGCTGCTTGCCGGCGGGCAGGTCGATCACGTCGACGGGGATCAGCGATTCAAGCGCCGCCGCGGCGTCGGCGCCCACCAGGCGCAACTGGCCCATATGGGACACGTCGAAGAGGCCGGCGGCCTGGCGTGTGTGATGGTGCTCGGCCATCAGGCCCGCGGGGTATTGCACCGGCATGGAATAGCCCGCGAAAGGCACCATGCGCGCGCCCAGTTCAACATGCAACGCATGCAGCGGCGTTTTCAGCAGGGTGTCGGGGGCGGCGGAAGAGGTGGACGAATCGGACAAGGCATTCTCCGGGGGGCAAACAGGTTCTAAATCCATCGGTTGCCCCTGCTGTCCACTTTACCTGAGAGATTCGCCCGGCGATGCGGGTTTGCTCCTTCGGTGGGCCGTCTTTGCGACGGCCTCTCTCCAGTAGGGAACGCCTTGCCGCGTGGTGCGCCGCAGGGCGGTTGCCAGTCCTTTTGCCTGAGCGTTCAGTGCACCAAAAGGGGTGTACGTGCGCCTTCGGCGGTTTTCGCAGGGAAAACTCTCTCCTGACCCGGCAAGTGTAACGGAAGCGGCTGCCGGGCCGGCCTGGTGGATCAGGCCGCCTGGTGCTGCGGCAGCAGCATGGCGATGCGCTCGCTGATGGAGTCGGCGCGCTCGTGGCCGGCGATTTTTTCGATTTCCTCGATCATCTCGCGCGAGGCCGCGAGCATGGTCTCTCGGTCCTTGGCATTGCGCAGCGCTTCACGAAAGCGTTCGGCCATGACCGGGTCGCGCCGGGCGAACATGCGCTCGCAGATGTCAAACAGGAACATGCGCGTTGTGGCGAGCGAGCGCTTGCCTTCAAACTGGTCGGCCGCGACCTGGATGGCCTGGGTGGTCTCGGGGCTGGGGAAATTCTGCAACTGGGCCAGCGTTGGCGTCGGGGCGGGCGCCGCTGCGGGCGCCTTGCCCGGATGCGCTTCCAGGAAGCCCTCGCGCAGAAGGCGCAGCGCAATGGCTTCGCCGTCGCCGTCAAACAGTGGTCGGAAATCCTGCGCGGACTTGCTGCCGTCGGCCATCAGCAGCAGGGTGCGCTCGCGCTGGCCAAGCGTTCTCACGCCGGGCTTGAGCTCGGCGCGGGCGCGGTCGGTTTTGTGGAGCTGCATTGGATTTCATCCTGAAATGAAAGCCTGAGCATCGGGCCTCCAGATGACAAGCGCGTGAAACCCCTGCCCGAAAACAGCTATTTGGCGTAGACCAGGTCGCGCAGGCCCAGCGACAGCTGCGGTACGTAAGTGATCACCATCAGGCAGGCCAGGATGACCAGTACAAAGGGAACCAGGTGGGTAACGATGCGGTCCAGCGATATCCTGGCGACGGTGCAGGCCGCGAACAGGTTCACGCCGAAAGGCGGTGTGATCATGCCCAGCGCGAGGTTGACCACCATCACCAGCCCGAAGTGCACCGGGTCTATGCCGAAATGCACGGCCACCGGCGCCAGGATGGGTGCCAGCACGATGATGGCGGCGCTGGTCTCTATGAACATGCCGATGACGAACAGCGCCGCGTTGACGCCCAGCAGGAAGAGGGCGGGCGACTGCAGCACGGCTTCCAGCCAGTGGCCGATGGCATCCGGCACACCGGCCCGGGTGATCAAAAAGGCGAACAGCCCGGCGTTGGCGATGATGAACATGATCACGGCGCTGGAGAGCACCGACTTGCGCAGGATGGCGTAGAGGTCGGCCAACTTGATTTCACGGTAGATCACGACGCCGACGACCAGCGCATAAAACACCGCAACCGCGGACGCCTCGGTCGGCGTGAAAATCCCGCCGTAAATGCCGCCCAGGATGATCACCGGCATCAGCAGCGCCCAGCCCGCCTGCCAGGTCGCCTTGCCGAAGCCCAGGCGGCCGTCGCCATCTTGCTTGCCCCAGCCCTTCCAGCGGCAGTACAGGTGCACGAACAGCATGAGCGCGAAGCCGATCAGCAAGCCCGGGCCGAAGCCGGCGATAAAGAGCTCGCCGATGGAGACCTCGGCGCTGACGCCATAAAGAATCATGGGGATGGACGGCGGGATGATCACGCCCAGTTCCGCGCTGGTGGCTTGCAGGGCCGCGGCGTAGGCGGTGGGGTAGCCGTGCTTGATGAGCGCCGGTATCAGGATGGCGCCTATGGCAAAGGTCGTGGCCACCGACGAGCCGGACACGGCCGCAAAAATCATGCAGGTCAGCACGCAGGTCATGGGCAGGCCGCCCTGGATGCCGCCCACGATGCTCTTGGCAAATTCGACCAGGCGGCGCGAGATGCCGCCGGTTTCCATCAGGTTGCCGGCCAGGATGAAGAAGGGAATGGCTGCCAGCGGAAACTTGTTGATCGAAGAGAACATCTCCTTGACGGAGATCAGCATGTTGGCGTTGGAGGCCTGGATGCCGAAGATCGACGCCAGGCCTATGGACACCGCCACGGAAACGGTGAGCGCAAAGCACAACACCATGGTTGAAATCATCACAGCAGTCATGTGCGGCTTTCGGGGCGGATCAGGGGTGAGGATTGAAAAAAGGTCACTGCGCCGTCTCCAGTTCGTTACGCTGAGGATCGAGCAGGTTGCCGATGAGGCCGATCACGCAGAACATGCCGCCCACGGGCATGGCCACATAACCCCAGAACATCGAGACAGATTCCAGGCCCGCCATGGACTGCACGCGGCCGCGCAGCGAGTAGTCCCAGCCCCACCAGACGATCACCGCGATCAGCGCCAGGGCGGCCAGGCAGACCAGCCAGTCCAGCACGCGCCGCACGCGCGGCGGGCTCCAGCGGTAGAGCACGTCCACGCTGACCATGGCACCTTGCCGGAAGGCCATGGGGATGCCCATGAACACCATCCAGATCAGGCTCAGGCGGATCAGGATTTCGCTCCACTCGGCGGGCTGCTCAAGCACAAAGCGCGTCACGATCTGGAACATCCCGAGCGTCGAGGCGATGACCAGCATCAGGCAGGCCACCAGCATGGAAAAGCCGGTGGTCCATCGTTCAAGTTTGAGGAAAGCTTGTTTCATGAGGGGGTCGATGGGTAGGGGAAGGTAGATGGAAAACGCCCGCCAGTGCGATGCCTGCGGGCGTATTCAGCGACACCGGATACTGCAAACCGTGGCGAAAACCGCAGCCTGCGCACCCTTACTTGTAGTTGCGGATCGCGTCGATATTGGCCTTGCCGAACTGCTTTTCGAATTCGGCATTGACGGGCGCCAGCGTGGCCACGAACTTGGCCTTGTCGACGTTCTCGATCACGGTCATGCCCTTGGCACGCAGATCGGCCACCCCGTTGGCGTCGTCCTGGTCGACGCGGGCGCGGTTGGCTTTGGTCGCTTCCTTGGCCGCGTCGATGAAGGCCGTTTTGTCGGCGGCGCTGAGCTTGTCGAAGGAGGCTTTGTTCATCAGGAAAATGCAGGGCGAATACACATGGCCGGTCAGTGACAGGTGCTTTTGCACCTGGTCGAACTTGGCGGACATGATCACCGACAGCGGGTTCTCCTGGCCGTCGACGGTGCCCTGCTGCAGCGCGGTGAATACTTCAGGAAAGGCCATGGGCGTGGTGATGATGCCCAGGCCTTTGTAGGCCGCGATGTGCACCGGGTTTTCCATGGTGCGCATCTTCAGGCCCTTCAGGTCTTCCGGCAGCTTCACGTCGCGCTTGCTGTTGGTCATGTGGCGAAAGCCGTTTTCGGCCCAGGCCAGCGCCTTGAAGCCTTTGGCGTCGAACTTGGTCAGCAGGTCCTGGCCGATGGGGCCGTCCAGCACCGCGCGCGCATGCGCCTTGTCGCGAAACAGGAAGGGCACGTCGAGGATTTTGGTCTCGGGCACGAAGTTGGGCACCGGGCCGGTGGACGAGAAGGCCAGCTCCTGGGTGCCCAGTTGCACGGCTTCAATGGATTCACGTTCGCCGCCCAGTGCGCCGTTGTAGAAGGTCTGGATCTTGTAGCGGCCGGCCGTGCGTTTCTCGACCTCCCTGGCGAAGGTATCGATGGCAACACCCTGGTGCGAGTTCTGGGCTGTGGAGATGCTGATGCGCATGGTGCTTTGCGCGCTCACCGATGCGATGAATCCCAGGCCCAAAGCCATGCCGACCAGCAGTTTTGAAATTTTCATGGTGTCTCCAAATAATCGTTGTTCAGAAAAATTCGCGACGACGGCGTACAGCAAGCCGTATGCACACCTATTATTACGTCGGCTTCCGGGACGTCGTGCGCGGGTTTTCGCTTAAGTGCGCAGCGATGATGCTGTCAAAGTCCTTGTCGGGCAAGAGTCCCAGGCCCCGGGCTCGGGCCGCGTCTATGGTGGCCGGCCAGTTGGCCACGATGTTGGCGACGGCCGGGTCCGGCGTCCTGTCGATCAGGCCGGTAGCCTCTTTGCCGGCCACGCGTTCCAATGCGGCCGCCATCTCGCCCACGGTGGTTTTGAGCGCCGGCAGGTTGACAGCCGTGCGCGCGCCCCATTCAGCGTCGCCGGCCTCGGCCGCTCGTATCAGTCCCTCAATGGTGCGAGCAGGCGACGACAAGGCCACGGCCGTATCCGGCGGCACCGGGCAGGCAGCGGGGAGGCCCGCCAGCGGCTCGCGGATCATGCCGCTCAAAAAGCTGGAAGCCGCGCCGTTGGGCTTGCCGGGCCGCACGCTGACCGTCATCAGCCGCACATTGCGCCCGCGGATAAAGCCCTTGCGCGCATAGTCGGCCACCAGCTGCTCGCCGATGAATTTCTGGATGCCGTAGCTGTTCTGTGGCGTGGGCAGGGTGCGGTCGTCAATCACCGGCGGCAGGGGCTGCGCGGGTGAATTGCCGAACACCGCGAGCGAGCTTGCGAACACCACGGTGGGCGAGGTTCCCAGCTTGCGGCAGGCCTGCAGCAGTGCGCGCGTCGCATCGACATTGCTGCGCATGCCGAGGTCGAAGTCAGCCTCGCATTCACCGCTCACGGCCGCGGCGAGGTGAAAGACCAGCGCGTCTTCGGCGCGTACGACTTGTGATGCCGTATCGCTGGTCTCGAGGAGTTGGTTAAGGTCACCGACCACCGCGCGAATCCGCGAATCCGCCGCCAGCGCCGGGGGCGGTGCCACTCGATCGACCAGTGTGATGGTCTGGATGGTTTGTGGCGTACCGCCCGCAAGGGACAGTTTTCCCTTTTCGAGCAGCTGCCGTGCCAGCCTGGCGCCCAGGAATCCGGCGCCGCCGGTGATGACGATATTCATGTGTCTTTTGTCTCCGCAAGGGTTGTTCTTGGTCTTCACCGCTTGATATCCGACATGTCGCACAGTTTAGGCCAGGGTCTGTTTCCGCCAAGATAGAGAGTGCCGCCTTCGAGCGGCTTTTTATTTCTGTGTGGTTTTGAGCCACTTCTGGGTTCGAAACTGTTGGCTTCGCATGCCAAACGGCAGGAACGGCGGAAACGATCTCGGTAGTAACAGCGGTTATGGAAATTTCCAAAGGAAGTTGATGAACGCGGGTGTTAAAAAAATCCTCTCGCTCGGACTTCCTCATTCCCCCGAGTTGGGAGGGGAGGGCGGCTGGTAGTTCAACAAGAAAAAACCGGGATGACCCGGTTGCCGCTGTATTAAAAATCCCCCCACAAGTGCCCCTCACACCGGGACGGGGTCTTGTGGGGGATTCAGCGGCTACCGGGGCAGCCCGGTTTTTTCACGGCGCGAGGCCTGGCGCCCGCAGCCGACGTGACATAAAGCGCAGCGACTGGCACCAAAGGGTGCAGCCAAGCCGGATTACCGTTCACAATAGCGAAACATAATGAATCTCCAGCCGTGCTTACTATTCCATTCGAAGGATGTTTTCTCGTTAGGCACTTCTAAAATTCACGAAGAATCTTCATTCGGATAGACATTTATGGACGGCTACGACTTCAACGGGCCTTTTGTTGATCAGGAGGTTTTGCCTGACTACTGGGCGATAGATCAAACTACGGCAGATCTGTATGGCAAGGTTGTGAAAGCTGTGCAGTTATCCAACGTGGAATACAAAATCCGCTTCAATCGGTTTGCTCGAAAAAACAATATGAAGCCGCCGCCTAGTGCTGGGCGAATCTTCAGCGGCTATCTTGTGGTGCGGAATTTGACTTCCTCGAATCGTTACGAGACCTGGATGCCGGATCACGTTTTCGAGGATCTCTATGAACTTGCTCCATAGCAATTGCCCGCGATAGAGACGCCCAACGAATTTGAATTGCAACTCGCTCAGGAGCGGCTTAGTTCTGACGAATCCGTGGTCCAACCTGAGGGGTTCACGCCATAGGTGGATCAGATTTGGATGGAAATTACTACGCTTCTTGCCTGGCCTGGCACACCCCCAGACTTAAGCTGCTCAGATAAACACCAAGAGCAAAGGACAAAAATGGTAATTATTGCCATGTCCGCAAAGTGTTGTTTCCCTGTCCGTCATGTTGACGTTGCCTGGAGCGTGCGCCAATACTCACCGCTCGCAAAAGGGAGTGGTGGTGAA
>Ga0102589_1001137_pt1 | contig 39324 bp, 35 predicted proteins | sample AraplaMF_Col_mLB_FD_76858 | JGI IMG/M metagenome (GOLD analysis project Ga0102589, IMG submission 76858) | Arabidopsis root microbial communities from the University of North Carolina, USA - plate scrape MF_Col_mLB | ecosystem: Host-associated > Plants > Roots > Endosphere | place: USA...
CCATAACTTGCTCACCAGACTTCGTATCAAGCGCACCTGTCGGCTCATCGGCCATAATGAACGTTGGATTATTCGCAATCGACCTCGCAATAGCGACACGCTGCTTCTGTCCACCTGATAACTCATTCGGCAAATGATGAACTCTGTCGGACAAACCAACTTTACTAAGTGCTTCCAGAGCTCTTTGACGTCGCTCTGCTTTCTTCACGCCACCGTATACGAGCGGAAGTTCAACATTTTCTACTGCTGAAAGACGCGGCAGCAAATTAAAATGCTGGAACACAAAACCGATATATTCATTACGAATTAAAGCAAGCTTTGACTCGTCTGCTGTTAAGATATTCACATCATTCAGCATATATTCACCTTCTGTTGGACGATCTAAACAACCGATAATATTCATAAGCGTTGATTTACCAGAACCAGACGGCCCCATAATCGAAACAAATTCACCGCTCTGAATCGTTAAACTAATACCGTGCAAAATCGGCACTGCCAATTTCCCTTGATAATACGTTTTAGCAATATTATTTAACGTAATCATTTCTCTTTCACTTCCATTCCGTCATACACGTCGTCGGAAGGATTTTTAACCACCTTTTGCCCCACTTTTGCGCCTTCAGTAATCTCTGTCCAATCTCCATCAGTAGAACCTTTTTTCACATTTTGTTTACGAAGCTTTCCTTTATCCTCAACATAAACAAATGCATCATCGCCTTTTTCTACAATGCTCTTACTTGGGACAGCAATCATCGTCTTATTCTCTAAATTTACTTGCAATGAAACATGGTACCCTGGAGATAAACCATCTTGGCTATCCAGGCTTGCCTTATATGTATATTGAGACATATTTTGAGTCGCTTCGCCTACACCACCAGCTTGAGCCATCTCTGCACTCGTTGGGAATTCACTTACCTCTGTAATCTTACCTGTCCACTTCTTCTTATTATTTGCTTTCGCAGTTACAGTGAATGTTTGATCTTTTTGAATTTGTGACTTCTGAAGCTCTGTTAAAGTCCCTTGAACTTGGAACGGATCTTTAGAAGCTACTTGTAAGAATGCTTTTCCTTGACCACCTAATGCTTGTGATGAACTTTGTGCTGCATCTTTATCTAACTTTTGAACAACACCCGTAAAGTTACTATAAATCGTAAGTTCTTTCTGCTTTTTACTTAACTCTTCTTTTTGCAACTTCCCTTTTTCTTTCTCAAGATCAGTTGTTTTCTGCGTCATCTCTAACTCACTTACTTGCTCTTCCATCGGATCTGTTACTTCTTTCCCAGCTCCGCTATCTTTCACCTTCTTAATTTCTTTCTTCAACGAATCAATCTTCTTCTTCCCTTGATCGTAACGCATATCTGCCATCTTTTGATCAAGCTCAGCTTGCTTCATTTGCAAATTAATCTCTTCATTATCATAAGAGAATAACTTCGTACCTTTCTCTACCTCTTGCCCTTCTTTTACCGCAATATCTTTCACTTTTCCTTTGGTCGGATCCGCATAGAAACTTTCAATATTACCCGGCTTCACCTGACCAGAAATTAACTTCGTATTATTCAGCTTACGCTCTGTTACTTTCTCAAAACTTACAGCATCAGCCGTTGTTGATGCACCCTTCTTCTTGCCTTGCATAATAAAAATATTAACTGCTGCCACAATAACAATTAGTGCGATAACACCCATAATGATCCATTTCTTCTTCTTGTTTGGAGTACGAACCGTATTTGGTACCATATTCTCTCTCCCTTTATAAATTAATAGTTTAATAAACACTCAAATTGTATAAAACTTTCTGAAAACAAATTACATATTATTACATTCTTTTTACAAAGTTTTACACATTCATTTATATTGTAACAAAAATTCCAATGATTAGAAATATGACATCCTATCTTTTAAGATAGTTTTAAGGAAAGATTATATTATATAGAAAAAGCCATCCAAAATGATAATTGGATAGCTTTTCTATATAAAATATTACACCGCTTTAGGATCTTTTCTCTCATGCCCACGTTGAACGATGAACAAGAAGACTGTTGATAAAATTGCACCTGTTAATAGTAAGATAAAGCAACCATCCCAGCCAGAACGATCAACAATAACACCAATTGCTGCGTTTGCTACAAGACTTCCGCCTACATAACCGAACAGACCACACATACCGACTGTCGTACCTACTGCAAATTTCGGTACTAATTCCATCGCACTTAAACCGATTAAAAACTGTGGTACGTAAATTAAACAACCGATAATAGAAACTGCAATACTTACAACAAGTACGCTAGTTGCTTGCCAATATACAAACGTACCAATAACAACTCCAACCATACTAATAATACACAATGGCATACGTTTCCCTTTAAATAATTTATCACTTAAAAGACCAACGATTAATGAACTTGGAATTGCCATACCTTCAAAGATTGCGTATGCTGCATGTGCTTCATTTTTTGAAAAACCTTTAACTGTCGTTAAATAAAGTGGAACCCAGTTAATAACACCGAAACGAATTAAATAAACAAATGCATTCGCAATACATAAGAACCATACAAATTTATTTTTTACTACATATTTCATTAAAATCTCTTTTGGTGACATCTTGTTAGCATTATCTGCTTTTTCAAGATTTTCATAGTCATTACGATACTCATCAATTGGAGGAAGACCTTCAGACTCTGGTGTATCCTTCGCATTGATCCAAACAAGAACTGAAATTACCATTGCGATAATCGCTGGGAAAATAAATACGCCGCCTTGCCAATGACTTTCACCGAAAATACCTACACCAATTCCGACAAGTGGTGGCACAAGCATTCCGCCAACGTTATGTGAAATATTCCAAATACCTGTTTTCGTACCGCGTTCTTTCTTTGAGAACCATTTCGTCATAACGATACTACAAGGTGGTGCTCCCATACCTTGTACAATACCGTTCAGGACAAGTAATGTAACAATCATTCCAAATGAAGATGCAAACCCGAAACAAATATTTACAAGCCCTGATAAGAATAATCCGACTGCGATAAAGCGCTGGGCAAAAGCTTTATCTGATAAATTCCCCATAAAGAACTTACTAAATCCATAAACAATCGCCATTACTGAACCTAGTAGTCCAATTTCAGCTGTACTAAAACCATATTCTTGTACTAAATACGTACTTGATAACGTAAAATTACTGCGCACTAAATAATAAGCAGCATATCCAACAGAGATTCCGATTAGCACACGAATACGTAGTAACGTATATACTTTCGCGATCATATCCGCTGGTAATCTCTCAATTGCAGGTGCTGGCTTAAGCCATTTAAACATATACACTCGTCTCCTTTTCTCACTTTCGAGAGAGACGCTGTCTATTCCATATCTCGATTATTCCACTATTTGATATATTTTGGTTCGTCCTTCTAACCGGCTGTCCTTCTATTTCTTTCTCATTCTTCGCAAACATCGTTGGTACGCCAAACGAAACTTTTTCTAAAATGTGACCCGCTTCTTCTGATAAACAATAATCAATAAATAAATCCGCAATAATACCACTCGGTGCACGTTTTAGTTTCGAAATCGCATTGACAGACAAACCTGTTTGCTCAGGTTCGTTACTTAAAATAGGAAAGCCTCGTTTTTGAAGCATTCTCTGATCTCCCATAAAATTGATGCCTATCATATATTCACCACTTGCCACAAGTTCTGCTGGTATGTAACCATTCACCGTTAATTCTCCAACCTGTCCTGCAAGATGCTTCACATACGCCTTCGCTTCCTCTTCACCTAAAGTATCAATAAGTGATTGAAAAAACGTATATGCAGTACCCGAAACATTTGGATCTGGCATAACAATCTTTCCTGTGTACGCAGAGTTTAATAAATCTTGCCACCTGGATGGATACGGTAGGCCAAGCGGTGCTATTTCTTCGTTCCACCGCTCTTTATTAATTGCGATTGCCAATTTCTCTACTTCGTAACCGTACCAATAACCATCTTTATCTTTAACAGTTTTTGAAATAAGATTCGCATGCTGGCTCGTCACAGGAATAGACAGATCTTTTTGCTTCATCATTTGATGTGCATCTACTGTACCGCCAATAATAATATCCGCTTTCGGGTTTCCAGATTCTTCTTCCACTCTTCGAAGAAGTTCTTCTGTCGAAAGACGAATAAATTCATACGTACATCCGCGCGGTTTACAAAATGATGAAAGCAATGCTTCACCAACTTCCTCACGGGCCGCTACATATGCAACAAGATGACGATCATCCAAAATAGGGAGACCACTTTTATTATATTTAATAGAGGTTGTATCTCGAGAGCAACTAGACATCGCTCCTCCAATTACTAGCAAAAAGAAGAAAAAGGCTATCTTTCTCATGACGCATTCTCCTTTACGAATAACTCTGCTAGAGAGCCTTTCATATACATGACATTCCCGTTATTATCACCGAGGTATTGCACAACAAAGTACGATGGATACACAGAAATCGTAAGAATATCTTCACGCTCATTCTTTACATGCTTACCTGATTTATAAGCTGTAATATAAGCAATCGGTTCATTCTGTGATTGTAATAATTTCTGAATTTCTCCGTAATCTGTAATTTGTTTTGCGTACCGAATAGAATCAAGCATGTGCGTAAGATTGATAGTACGTACTACATTCCCTTGACGTACTATGACATCCTTTGCTGAAGCGAAGAAATCACTAATACGCTCGGGCGTGTAATACAGGCTTAACAAATACGTTTGAAATGCCGAGATCATCGGATCAGTGCCCTTCTTTCCGTATACGTTCGCCTCATACTGGAACAAGTCACCTACTGCAAAAGTACGCTTATGTCCATTCAAGTACGTTACTTCTCCAGTAAATACTTGTTCTTGGCTCTCTGCCTCTCTCGGTTCTATTCGAATTCGGTCAAAGAATGAAACAATTGTATGTAAACGAACTTCATCCGTTACAACAATTTCTCCCCACTTTTCATGTCTTACTTTCACTTCAATTGGAAGAGATTCGTTCACTCTTTGTAAAACGGCTTGTTTGTCATTCACAATTGTGATTCGATTATATGTTTGTTTCTCCACAACATAAAACAAAACAAGAGAAACAATGATACAAAAGACAAACATAAGAATTTGAAATGATAGCCTTTTCATTTCTGCCTACCTCCAAGATAAAAAAACGTTGTTTCGAAAATACCGCATAATTGTTTCATAAATGTATCATTTAACCGCTTTCAAGTTTTTTATGTCTTCCATTCGTCTCGGAAGCAAAAATGTAATAAATATCGTAGTACCAATCTCTTCACTGCTCTCAATTCGCATACTTCCGCCTTGCTTATTCATAATCTCCTGACAAATATACAAACCATAGCCGTTCCCATAACTAGAAGGAAGCATTTTCCCTCCTGGAGACCCATTCCACTCGGCAAGTACATCCTCATCTATACCAATACCATCATCATGAACAAAAACCTTCGCCTCATGCTCACTTACAATTACATTCATGCGAATTTGCGTAGCATCACTATATTTAATTGCATTATCAAGTACATTTAAAAAGATTTGCTTCGTCTTATCAAAATCCGCAACGACATGTACATCCGTTAACTCATTTATCACTTCAATCTCAAATTGCTGCAGACGAGGTTTCACAATTGAAACTGCTTCTTCTGCTAATTCTTTTATATTCACAACTGTAGGTGACACTTCAAACGTACTCGTCCCGTACTTTGAAGACTTAAGTAATTCCTCTACAAGTGATAATAGACGCTCACTTTCTACAGCTACATACCGGAGACTCTCTTTCACATCTTCCTTCGAGTGTAACTTCGGAATTAAATCAACATAACCGATAATTGCCGTAAGTGGTGTCTTCAACTCATGCGTAATACGGTCCAAGAAATCTTTCTGTTTCTCTTTTTCTTCCTTCAATTGCTTAATATGCAGTTCAATTCCATCAGCCATCGCATTAAAGGATGCTGAAAGCTGTGCAATTTCCACATACTCATTTAGCTCAATCTTACTTTCATAATCGCCATTCGCAAGCCGCTTTGCCATTTGTCTCAACTGATCAATTGGCCTATGAAGAGACCTAGCTAAACGAACCGCAAAGAAAATACCTGCAGCCACTAAACAAAGAGATGTCATTAAAAAAGTCCAGCTCACATTTGTTAAAACTTCCTTCTCACCCGTTAACTCATCTATAAAACGAATACTCCCAATGACATCGTTTCCATAATAAACCGGGCTTGAAAACAAAAGAATGGGTGCTGGCTCTCCTTCCGCAAAAACATAAGCTTTCTTACCCTTCAAAGAACTCTCAATATCAATATTCCGATGAAGTAACGCTCCTTTTTGTGTATCTGCAACAACATCTCCATTCTTTCCTATCATCTGTACACGGACATCCATCCGCTTTGCTAAGTACGAAGCAATTAAAAGCGAATTCGGACCTAACGTCTCGATTTCTGCTTCTTTCTCTAAATAATTCATCGTATAAATTTGTGCCTCTACACTTAACTTCTCAAGAGAATCTGCTGCATTATGATACATATTCTTCTCTAGTGAAATATAAACAACCGTATACAAAAGAAAAAGAATTGGAATCAACAATCCAACTATCCCAAATACCATATTCCGTTTTAACGACATATTATCACCACTTAACAATCCAGCTTATAGCCCACGCCATAAATTGTTTTAATATATTCTCCGCTCGTACCAAGCTTCTTACGTAATCTTTGCACCATAATATCAACCGCTCTCGTATTTCCGATATACTCAAAGCCCCACACTTTCTCGAGTAACTCATCTCTCATAAATACACGCTGTGGATTTGAAACAAACAGCTGACATAAATTAAATTCTCGGTACGTTAACTGAATCTCTTGTCCACTAACATGTAATTTTCTTTCCTTAGGACAAATTATTAACTCTCCAGCTCGAATTACTTCGTGGCTTGCAGTAACCTCTTCCTTCTTCACACGCCGACTCATATTCTTCACACGAAGAATGAGCTCCGCATAATTGAAAGGCTTCGTTACATAATCATCCGCACCGAGTTGCAAGCCGAGCAGTTTATCATTCATCTGACTCTTTGCAGTTAACATGAGTACTGGAATATCTCTATCCTTTTCACGGAACAAGCGAAGTAACTCATACCCATCTGTATCTGGAAGCATAACATCCAAAATCAATACATCCGGCCCTTCATTCCACTTCTCTAGCGCTTCTCTACCATCAGCCGCTACTAATACTTCATATCCTTCCATCTCTAACTGCATTCGAATCAAATTACGAATACTCGATTCATCATCAACTACAAGTATTTTCATCCTTATCCTCCTTCCATCCTGTATTATAGTACAGTTTAGTATAGCAAAAATCATACAAAAAAAGAGAGGATATTGTCGAACATATGTTGAACGACAATACCCTCTCTTTCACTTATTATATTTACTTAGCATATCCATTCGGTTGTTTTTGATGCCAATTCCAAGCATGCTCAATGATTGTTTTCACATTTACATACTTAGGATCCCATCCTAACTTCTCTTTTGCCTTCTGAGAAGAAGCAACTAAACGTGCTGGATCTCCCGCACGACGCGGTGCTACCTCAGCAGGAATTTCATGATTTGTAACTTCACGAACTGCATCAACGATTTCTTTTACACTGAAACCATTACCGTTTCCTAAGTTATAGAAATCACTTTCTCCGCCGTTTTGTAGGTCTTTAAGTCCTAAGAAATGAGCTGCTACTAAATCTTCAACATGAATATAATCACGAATACAAGTACCATCTGGTGTATTATAATCTTCACCAAACATCATAATCTTCTCACGTTGACCTAACGCCACTTGCAATACAAGAGGAATTAAATGTGTCTCTGGACGATGATCTTCCCCAATAATACCATTTGGAGTTGCACCAGCTACGTTAAAGTATCTGAAGACCTTATATTTTAAGTTTGACGCTTGGCTATACCAATGAAGCATTTTTTCAATTGCTAATTTTGTCTCGCCATACGTATTCGTTGGATTTGTTACAGTTTCCTCAGTAATAAGATCCACATCTACTTCGCCGTAAGTTGCCGCAGTAGAAGAGAAAATGAACTTATCTACTTTAAACTCGTCCATTACTTCTAATAAGCAAAGTGCGCCATACACGTTGTTGTTATAATATTGAAGAGGTTTTTCCATACTAACACCAACTAAAGAATCAGCCGCGAAATGCATAACCGCGTCAATATTTTCTTGTGTAAAAACGTCTCTTAAGAAACTTTTATCACGAAGGTCTCCTTTATAAAACTTTGCGCCTTCTGTAATGGCATCTTCATGACCTGTTTGTAAATTATCAACTACTACTACAGATAAACCTTCATCTACTAATTTTTTCACAGCGTGTGAACCGATGTAGCCAGCTCCGCCACAAACCAAAATTGAACTCATGTTATTCCTCCTACTATACTCAATACAACAAATATATAGTTTCTCTCATACATTTTATGCTTACCTATATTTTACCATAAACATTCATTTAAAATAATATAATGTGAACCGTAACGACAACTAACTTCTTAAAGTGGCAAGCTTCTCTTCAACCTTCTCTAAATCCTCGACAGAATCTATTTCAAAGCTGTCATTGCTATCAATTTCATATAAATGAACATTCAGATGACCAATATTATCTTTCACAATATTATCCCAATACAACTCACTAAAATCTTCTTGCTCCACTGCTTTTTCTAACTCTTTTACGATATAATCCGCATCGTCCTTACACCAATAGGAAAGGCCACATAAAATGTAATCATTATGACCGTCACCAATTTCAATATCGTACACTTTCTTGCTCTCATCGTGCTTAATAATCCATTCATTGCGGAAGTCTTCTTTCCTTGCACTAAAGTATAAAGATGACTCTGGTTTTTCAATAAATATATTACGATGTAAATACACATCAGCATCTACCACATACGCATCTGCCAAATATTCACGCACTACATACATCGTATAAATATTGTTGTACACATTATATTTATCGTTATATACAAGACGTATATTTTCATATTTATCAACAAGATAATTGAATTTTTCCGATAAATATCCAGTAACAACAATAATTTCATCTATACCAATCTCTTGTAAATATTCAATTTGTCGTTCTAGCATCGGTTTCCCGTTTACCTCTACTAATGACTTTGGTTTCGTTAATGTTAATGGGCGCAAGCGTGTCCCCATACCAGCTGCTAATAAAATCGCTCTCATGCTACCTCTCCTCTATATTTCTTTCTCTTAATAAATTCATTTGCATCCGCGACTGTTAAAACAGCCCCTACAATAATGAATAAACAACAAATAATTAATTTCCAAGAAAATGGTGTTCCCATTACTAATATAGAAATCCAAATCGCCCAAGCTGAATATGTAATATTCAGCCCCATAGCTTTCGTTGGTCCCAGTTCATGGATTGCTTTATAGTAAAAAATGTACGAAGCCGTCCCAATTAACGCAACAAAGATAATTAAGATAAATTCACTACTTACCATAACTTCTTTCGTTAAAAAATGCCCGCCTAATGTTGGTAAAATGATCAGTCCATATGTTACAGACGAAACAAGTTGGCGAATTTGCAACGCCTCTTCTGGCGAAACTTCCCCATCCTTCATCCCGTAGGCACAAATAACACATTCTAATCCCCAACCTATAATACAAATCAAAACAAAAATAAAACCTAACATATAGTTTTGTGTCGCAAATCCATCACCGGTAAAGCCAAGAATAATAATACTACTAATGCTTATTACAAGCCCTAACCAATTCCAAGAGCGTAAACGTTCTTTTAAAAACATAAATGCAAAAAATGCTCCAACGGCTGGATATATGGCTGAAATTGCTGCCGTATACGAAGCCCCTATATACTTTACAGCTAATACATAAAACGTCATCCCTAAAGGCCCGCCCATTAAAGCACCTAACATTACGAAACGACCACTTCTTGTTTTTAATTTAGAAAGCGCTGTTCGTAATTGACCTTTAAGTCCCATATAGACCATCATCCACAATGTCGACATAAAATCATGTAAAAAGGTGCTAACAAGCGGCGCAAGGAATATAACTTGCTCCGTTTCCAACATAACTGTCGAGGATAATATAATTCCAATTAAAACCGTATCTATAGCCCAAGCAAATCCGGAGAACACACCATAAAAAATCCCTCTACTTTGCTTTCGATTCATACTGGTATCCTCCATAGTACTCTAAAAATAACTGTAAATTTTCTTTTGCACGCGTATAACGATCCATTCCATATGTTCCGAAATCACTACCCGCTGCTTCTTTAATCTTTGTCCAAATACTCCATAAAAAGTCTTGGAAAATTTTATTTAATAAGATTCTTTGTCGATGCATTTCTTCTACTTTTCCATTAAAATAGTAATCTAAAAATAACTCTTCATCTTCAGCTGAGAATTCACACTCTAAACTATGCGCTGCAATATCCCACATCGGATCATTCAAGCCGCCATACTCCCAGTCGATTAAATACATCTTGTTTTCTCCGTTTTTCACAAAGTTTTCAGCAACAGTATCATTATGGCAAGGTGTTAACTGAACATCCATTTTCTCATACATTGCTTTTAATCGCATAACTTGCTTCTTTACCTTTTTATAATCAGCAAAGTTTGAACCATTTGATTTACTTAATAAACCTTCATAATGCTCAATTTTCTCAAATACATTAAACGTATTACTCATCGCTGCACTTGATTCATGTAATTCCTTCAAAATAGCTGCCGTTAACTGCATATTATCGCTACGTCGCGCCGTTTTCGGATTCAATGTTTCTGCATTTGAAATAAGCTCTGCTAACTTAACACCTGTTTCTTCATTAAAGTATAGAAGCTCAGCGTCAATTCCTAGCTCACTTGCCAAATTAGAATTCACCATTTCATCATGACGACTAATCATTTCTTCCGTACCGCTTCCTGGAATACGAAGTACATATTCTGAATCCCCGACACTTACCTTGAAATTCGTATTTGTCATACCACCAAATGGTTGAATATTTGTAATAGCATCTTCTGAAATATTTAAAGCCTCCATAACGTGGCCTTTAATTTGTTTTTCTTTAAACTCTGCTTCTTTTCTCAATAAACGAGGGTAAATTTTATTCCTCACAACTTCATATTGCTGTTTTGTATCAATTTCTGCCCACACAATATTTTGTAATTTGATATGCCCAATATCATATGTTCTTGCAACATCAAGAAGTAAATATTCATAATTCACATACGGATTTTGATTATGATTAAACAACTCCAACATATTAAGAAAAACATCATAAGAAAGTTTTGAAATTCCAATCATCTCGCCATCAATACGATTTAATTGATGAACATCTTTCGAGATTTTATACAAATTCCCGTTTTGAATCTCTACAAATGCCTCATCACCAGAACCACTTTCATTCGTAATCAATACACAGTCCCGTTCCGGATATTGTAGCAATTGAGAAATCGCATCTTCTTCTATTAAAATATCATCTTCAATTAATAGAAAATCATCTGTAATTAAACTTTGAACACTTGAAAGTGAAGCCATAGAGCCGGTCCATTTATATTTCGGATTTTCTACAAAGTATACTCCTTGCTCTTTATTCCAAGAAGCAAATTTTTCTTTTTTATATCCAGAAACAATAACAACTTTTTCAATTCCGTTATTGTGTAATATCTCTAAATTTCGATTTAAAAGTATTTTATCACCAATGGATAATAACCCAGATGGTTTACCTAATTCCTTACGATTTCCTGCCGCAAGAATAACTGCTTGCTTAACTTTTTTATACTCTCGCTGATGAACACGAATCTTTTTTTTCTGCAGTATAGCTAACTCGCTCTGCAAAAATTTAAGACCCTGTTCTTTCACATAATAGCTTATATGTTTTCCATTTTTTTCACTAACAACATAATTTTTTTTCGTCAAATCATTTATAATATAATTCACTTTTCCGGTAGATATCCCACTACGTTCTGCAATTTTCTTCTGACTTAAATGTGGTTCTTTATTAATAATTTCTAATATATCAAGCACATGTTGCATATGTGGTCCCCCATAACATCGATAATACATTCAAAATTTGAACGCAACATTAATATTATCACTAATAAGGTGTAATGTAAATTTGTTGTAAAATTTCAGTAAATACAGTTTTACATTTCTCCTATCATCTAAAATAAAAAGAAGTGCCCCTGCTTATTTTGCACAGGGGCACTTCTTTTTATTTATAAATAGCCTCAACGTTATTGGCTGACACAACTTTAATATTACTAGCAGAATTTGCAAAATCCCAATTCTCATCCTTAATCATATAATTAGGACCATAGTTTTCAATAAGATACTCTTCAATATTTGAAGGAACAGGGAATTCTTCGCCCTTGAATGGCATTAATTTCGTTCCTAACAATGTAGAACTTGCTGTTTTCGTTTTCCACCCTGTAAGGATCTTTTCATTTCCTCTTTCCTGCGTCGACATCTCATCAGTTCCTTCAAAGAAGTAACACCATACTTTATTAGGATCTTCCGAAAAATAATAGAAAAGATCGATATGAGTTCCTTTATAAGTGAAAGTTTGCTCTACAACATGACCATCAACTGTGAACTCCCTAAACGTCTTAACACCTTTATCATTTAACGTTTTCTCTAGTGCTCTTTTCTTCTCTTCACTTATATTAAAAGTACCAATATCCATATCTAAATCATGGCTTATGAAATCTTTTTCTCGCACAGCTCCAAGTAACGTGCCATAATCTAACCAAAATTCTTGATCATGCTCTTTAAAAGCTTCTTGCACTAATAGTAAACACTCTACTCCATATTGTTTAATATTGTTTCGTACTAATTGCAATTGCTTATTCGCACGATATTCTAAAGGCTTTTTTAACAATGTACGAACTAGCTTATTTCCTTCAATAAATTTTCTAATTTCTTGTTTAAATCCCATATAAAAATCCTCGCAATAACATCTATTTAAAGTAATATAACGGAATAAAATCACTCACAGATCTCCGTTATTTTCTCCGTTTCCTACACCATCATACTATTTGACACCAAATTTTTCAAAGGGAAAGTCAGATTTTTGGATTGATCGTGTTGTATAAATGAAAACAAATTACTTATGCTATAACAAATAACCCTTACGCTTAGACAGTAACCCCGTACTTACATAAATAAAAGGTATACGATTTCTCGCATACCTTTGGTGTATCTTTCATTACTTAGCCACGAAATAATCCGTTACATATTGTGCCCAAACTTCATGTCCTTTAGCACTTGGGAAACCAAACTCTTCTTGTAAGTATGGTAAAATAGCCTTTGTTGCTGCATCAGGCCATGCTCCCCAGTGATCAACATATGTATAACCATTTTGCGTCGCAAATTGCTTTAATGCCTCAATTGCTTTCGGATAATTCTTCGCACCATACACTGGGTTTGATGGTTGAATCATAATTGTAGCGCCTTTTGCACTAGTAGAAAGTGCTTGAACAAACTTCTGTGTACTCACAACAGAGTTCCCATTACCAGTTTTACCGTTATCAGTAATAAATGGTGGCTCAAATAAAATTACATCTGGCTTGTCTTTCGCAATCTCTTTATCACGCTTATTCGCGATTAACTCTTCTGTGCTTTCACCCTTATATTCCTTTACTGTCACATTCCATAAACCTTTACCGTAAGCAGTTTCTAAATTAGCTGTTAACTTAGCTGCCCAAGCATCTTTTTCAGATGAAGAAGCTTCATCACCAACAATAACAAGATTCACTGCCTTTTTCTCTTTAGCAGCTTTCTTCAACTTCTCTTTCACTTCATCTGGCAAATTCTTTGCATATGCTTCATTAAAAGATGACTTCGCATCTTGCTTTTTCTCTGCTTTTTTCTCTTCTTTCTTCGCTCCGCTATCTTTCACTTCAGCCTTTGTTTTCGTCACTTCACTCGTCTGTCCCGTTGCATTTGCAACTTTCTTATTCCAGTACAATTTACCGCTCACAATCGAAGCAACAAACAATACAAAAACAACAAGAACAAGTACTGCTTTCTTATTCATCGATTCACCTCATCTATTAATCTCACAACATATAATATTAATATAAATCCATGCAAAAATAAACCCAACTCCTTCCAAAGGAGTTGGGTTATTACATATTATTTAGTCAATTCAAGATGCGCTCTTAGCTTATTCGTTATATCTTGTTTCGCTGCATCTGGAACATAGTAATACCAAATACCATCAGCGGCTTTGTGACCGTCACCTGGGATTTGAATCTCTTCACTGTTCTCCATGCAATCTTTATAGTTCTTTTGAATCTCAAACATTTGATCTTGCGTTAAACTTGTTTTTACGTTTTTCTCAATCGCTTTTAATACGTCACCGTAACTTGCTAGAGAAGATACACTTGCGCCCTTTTTAATTACAGCTTGGATAACTTGACGCTGACGCATTTGACGACCGAAGTCACCGCGTGGATCCTCGTAACGCATACGTGTATACTTTAATGCCGTTTCACCATTTAAATGAATATTACCTTTAGCAAAATGTTGATCTCTTGATGTAAACTCTAAATCGTTATTTACATCAACACCGCCAACAGCATCTACAATATCTCTAAATCCAGCCATATTTACTTCAATATAATGATCAACTGGTACATTTAGGAAATTCTCTACTGTTTTTACAGACATATCAATGCCACCAAAAGCATAGGCGTGGTTGATTTTATCTTTTTTACCCTTCCCTACAATCTCCGTATAAGAGTCGCGTGGAATACTCGTAATTTTCATAGATTTTGTTTTTGGGTTTAAGGTAAATAACATAAGTGAATCCGATCTACCTGTCCCATTATCTTCCTGATCTACACCCATCAGTAAAATAGATATAGGTTTATTATCCGAAATCTCTACTTTCTTATCTCGTTTGTCAGACTTATCACGATCCAAAGGCTTATGAACTGTATTTAACGTATTAGATACATTAGAGTAAACAGTATATGCATATACACCACCAGCAATAACAAGAACACCAATGATACCTAGAATCCAAAATAGAATCTTTTTCTTCATCGCTTTTCCTTCTTTCAAATAACAAATTCAGTAATCTTATACTTACTATTATTTCACATAAAACTATACAGATTTACAAATCATTTGTAAACCACTGATTCTTCCACTATCTTATAGCTTCTTGAGAAAATCTTTTAAAGCTTCCTTCCAATCTTGGAACGATTCAAATCCATTTTCTTCAATCATCCCTTTGTCTAGCACTGAGTATTTAGGGCGTGCAGCAGGTCTTGGAAAATCTTCTGTCGTTAGTGGATTGACCACTATTTCAATATTAGATTGCTTGAATATCTCTTTTGCAAATTCATACCAAGAACAAACTCCTGAGTTAGAACCATGATATATGCCATACTTATCAGTTTTCACAAGATTAATAATAAATCTCGCTAAATCAGGTGTATAGGTTGGTGAACCTACCTGATCATGAACAACCCCTAATTCTGTCTTCTCTTCCGCTAAACGCAACATCGTTTTCACAAAATTATTACCGTATAAGCCAAATACCCAAGACGTTCTGACAATATAACTTTTTGAACAGTACTTTTGTGTATAATGTTCTCCAGCTAATTTTGAGCTACCATATACAGTTTGAGGATTCGTTTGATCATCCACTTTATATGGTTCATTTTTCGTTCCATCAAAAATGTAATCAGTACTTACATAACAAAACTTTGCTTTCACTGCTTCGGCAGCTTGCGCTAAATATTTTGTACCTTCAGCATTAACCTTGAAAGCAGTTTCTTCATCGCTCTCAGCTTGATCTACTTGTGTATATGCTGCTGTATGAATAATAATATCAGGATTTATAGATAGTACTTTTTCACGTACTTTTTCTTCATTTGTAATATCTAGCTCTTCTCTACCAAATCCCAAAACTTCCCATTGTTGATTTTCTAATAAACATAATACATCTTGTCCTAATTGACCTTTAGCCCCTGTTACTAATACTTTCATGTTTTATACCTCTAATCTATTCGCATATTGATTCTTGAAGTATTCTTGGTATTCTCCAGAAATAATATTTTTCCACCAATCTTGATTTTCTAAATACCATTTAATAGTTTGCTCAATACCAGTATCAAAGTTGTACTTCGGTGACCACCCTAATTCTTCACGGAGTTTTGTTGCATCAATTGCGTAACGGCGATCATGACCTGGACGATCTGTAACATACTTAATCAGAGATTCTGGTTTATCCAATGCTTTTAAGATTGTTTTTACGATTTCAATGTTTGTACGTTCATTGTTTCCACCAACATTGTACACTTCACCATTTTTTCCTTTATGAAGTACTAAATCGATTGCCTGACAATGGTCTTCCACATGTAACCAATCACGTACATTTAAACCATCACCATATACAGGTAATTGTTTATCATTCAGTGCATTAATAATCATTAAAGGAATTAATTTTTCTGGGAAATGAAATGGTCCGTAATTATTTGAACAACGTGTAATATTTACTGGTAAACCAAACGTTTCATGATAAGCACGAACTAATAGGTCTGCACCAGCTTTACTTGAACTATACGGACTATTTGATGCCAAAGGTGTTTCTTCCGTAAAGTAACCCGTTTCGCCTAAAGTTCCATATACCTCATCTGTTGAAACTTGCAAGTATTTTTTTACTTCTGCATTTTTAGCAGCATCTAGTAATACTTGTGTACCTTGAATGTTTGTTTGAATAAAGATATCAGGATTTGTAATACTTCTATCAACATGCGACTCTGCTGCGAAATTTAACACATAATCAAAATTTTCTTCTTTAAATAATTGATTAATAAACTGACGATCTGCTATATCGCCTTTGATAAATTTGTAATTAGATAATTCTTCAATATCTTTTAGATTCTCTAAATTTCCTGCATATGTTAGCGCATCTAAATTTACAATATTATATTTAGGATACTTCTTCACCATATATCGAACAAAATTACTTCCAATAAACCCTGCGCCACCCGTTACTAATACTTTCATGTTATTCCTCCTTATTTCTCGTACACAAAATTAATATTTGCTTCTTCTAATAGTGGATGTTTAGTATCCTTTTCCGAAAGAATCGGTTCACTTACCGGCCAATCGATTCCTAATGCTGGATCATTCCATAGAATACCTGCATCATGATTAGGAGAATAGTATTCATCTACTTTGTAAGCCACTGTCGAATTTGGCACTAATGTACAAAATCCGTGTGCAAATCCTTTTGGTACGACTAATTGGCGCTTATTATGTTCACTTAAAATAACACCAATCCATTGGCCATATGTAGGTGAACCTTTACGAATATCAACAGCTACATCATAAATAGCACCTGTGATACAGCGTACTATCTTTGTCTGTGCTTTAGGATTTAACTGAAAATGTAATCCACGTAATGTTCCGGCTGGTACGGATAAAGATTGATTATCCTGAATAAATTCATAATCTAAACCAAGCTTATTAAAAATCTCTTTATTATAACTTTCCATAAAATATCCGCGATGATCCCCAAATACTTTAGGCTCTAAAATAACTACATCAGGAATTTTAGTTTCAACAATCTTCATTATACGTACTCCTTTATTGATAAATTGGTTGTTTTTGTTTACTTTGTTCTGCCAATCGAATTAAATATTGACCGTATTGATTTTTTTTCATTGGCTCTGCTAATTCAAGTAGTTGCTCACGGGTAATATATCCTTTTCTAAACGCTATTTCCTCTAAACAAGCTACCTTTAAACTTTGACGTTTTTCAATTGTTTCAATGAATTGAGATGCTTCTAATAATGACTCGTGCGTTCCAGAGTCCAACCAAGAAAAACCACGTCCAAGAATTTCAACGTGTAACTCTTGTAATTGTAAATAAACTTTATTTATATCAGTAATTTCCAATTCACCACGAGGTGAAGGCTTAATATTCTTTGCAATTTCCACTACCCGATTGTCATAAAAATATAAACCCGTTACAGCATAATGCGATTTTGGCTCTTGAGGTTTCTCTTCAATAGAAATAGCCTTTCCATCTTCATCAAATTCCACTACCCCAAAACGTTCTGGATCATTTACATAATATCCAAAAACAGTTGCCCCTTCTTGACGTTCTACAGCGTTTTGTAATAATTTTGTTAAACCATGTCCATAGAATAAATTATCACCAAGAACAAGAGCTACAGAGTCATCACCAATAAACTCTTCTCCAATAATAAATGCCTGAGCTAAGCCATCTGGAGAAGGTTGTACAGCATATTCAAGCTTTATTCCAAACTGTGAACCATCTCCCAATAGCTCTTTAAAACGAGGCGTATCCTGTGGTGTAGATATAATTAAAATTTCTTGAATACCAGCAAGCATCAATACTGATAATGGATAATAAATCATTGGCTTATCGTAAACGGGTAACAATTGCTTTGATACAGCTTGTGTCAGTGGATATAATCTCGTTCCACTACCTCCAGCTAGAATAATACCTTTCATAAATTACTCGCACTCCTTTTTATATCATAGAAATAGGGAATAAATCTGCCTAGATTCATCCCCTTCTAATTTCTGTTATGACTTTAAAAATAAAGATTCATAATCACTTACAATTTTCTCCCATGAGTATTCATGGATAATTCTATCTTTCGCCTTACTACTCAATTCATCAATTTGCTCTTGTGAATATCTCTCGACATCATGAATTAAGTTAGCTAAAGAGCCACTTTCTTTAGAGAAGTAAACAGCTCCTTCTTCCCCAACCTCTCTATTAAACACTACATCTAAAAGCATATTTAATTTTGTAGAAGCCAACGCTTCTAATAATGATGGATTCGTTCCACCTACTTCATGCCCATGGAAATATGCAAATGCATTTTCACGAGCTTTCTTTAATAGTTCTTGATCATATACAGTTCCAACAAACTTAACACGAGGATCCTTATCAAAATTCGTCTTTGCTAATAAATCTTGATAAAATTGATTTTGTTCAACGTTAGAAATAATCACAAAGTCTTTTTTAGAATCTGATTTCATAAATTCACGGACCATTAGCTCATAGTTGTTCTCTGGAACAAAACGACCAACTACTAAATAATATTCATTATCATTTATATCATGCTTCTTATACCATTCATTTAATTTTACATCATCGTCTGTTAAAGATGATGCTGTGACATCCGCACCATAAGCAATAAATGTCGTCTTAGGGGTATAATTTTTATAGTCTGTTTTAATATATGACTCAATTCCTTTAGAATCGCATACTAATAAATCTGCATGTTTGACCATTAGCTTCTCAGATATTTTCCAATACGTTCTAATAGCAGGACTCCATTTGCTTCTCTTCCACTCATGACCATCTGGATTTACAAATACTTTTACACCCATTTTTTCTAGTTTATTTTTATAGAAAGAAAAGAATGGGCCAATACGACAAGCAAGCACGTAGACAATGCAGTTTGTCAGGTTATTTCTTTTAATATAACGGATGCACTCTTTTAAACTTAAAATATCATATGCTACTGCTTTAGCACTACCGATTTCAGGTGTTTTTACATTAAAGCATCTTGCACTATTATGCTTGAACTCATCATTATTATTAGCTAGGCAAGATACGTGATACTGAATATCTTCGCTTTGCTTTCGAGCTGTTAAGTATTCTACAAATGTTTCGAATCCACCATATTTTGCGGGAATCCCTTTGGATCCGATTATAAATACATGCCTCATTTATTCTTCTACTCCTGCTCTTACCTCTTGATATAGGTTTATTATTTCATTCGTATGTTGTTGCATAATGTAAGGAAATTTCATTTTAGATATATTTTCATTTATTCTCTCTAGTTTCAAAGGGTTATCTAATATTGAAGATAATTTACTAATAAAATCATTTCCATCTGTTTTATAAATAAATCCAGTCTCCTCGTCTTTTATTAGATCCTTAAATCCCACATGTTCAGAAACCATGATTGGAACGCCATAAGATTGAGCTTCTAGCCCAATAAATCCAAATGTTTCTTTCCAAACACTCGGAATAATTAATAAATCAATTTGATCAAACATTTTCTTCAACTGGCTGTATTCATATCGACCATGAAAAGTATAATGTTCTGGACTATAGATTTCTGGATTATTCATAAAATCACCATACACATCTAAATGCCAATTTTTGTATCCATTTCCTTTTAAACAGTCCAATGTATCTTTTAAAGCATAAAATCCCTTATACACATCTATAGGACCCAAGTAGCCCAACCTTAAAATCGAACTGTTTTTCTTTCTAGAAGGGCGCTCTCTACGGTAATCATGAATATTATTATGACTAATGGAAATGACTTTTCCTTTTAAATCTAGAAAACTTTCAAACTGTTCTTTTGCAATCGAACTATTGAAGTGAAAGTAGTCTATCAATTTAAATACCTCTAAATAATACTTGCGTAATTTTACATATTGAATAGCTAGATTATCATCTAGTTTTATTACCTCTTTCGATACACTAGAAACTTCTATACTTTTTTTAACTTGATTCTTTTTTAGTTTCCTCAGTGATTTCACAACACTACTATCCTTTAAATATCGATATGGATAGGACTGCATGACATAAATCATTGGTAAACTAAGAGCATTAATATTACACGATAAACAATTATGACCAGAATTAAAATCTTCGCAAATATTGCCCTCCGCATCCATAAGATTAGCCTTAGGACAAAGACCAAAATAATCATGTGTAGTGAATATTACTTTTATAGATAACTCTTTTGCCGCTTCAAAGAACTCCTTATGTATTCCCATCAAAGTATGAACATGAATTACATCTGGATTTGTTTGCTTTAAATACTCTTTATAAATTCCTCTATCAACCTTTTTCATAAATAATTGTGGTTGGTTAATTCCATTTAACAAGGAAATGGGTAAAGGGTTTACTAATTCGTAAACCCTTATGTTTCCATATGATTTGTTTTTTTTAATAGATACCTTTTTTGAAACAGTAATTTTCCCAGGATATAAAAGAGATACTTCATGCTCATTGGATTGCTCGAGCATTAAATCAAGTGAATATTTTGTTAACCCTCCCGTACGAAAAGGCGGTAACCCTAGCGAGATATGCAATATTCTCAATTTACCATCTCCTTCTTCTCAAGACGGCTTTTAACAATTTTCACTGGATTTCCTACAGCAACGCTATACGATGGGATGTTTTTATTAACTAAGGTATTAGCTCCTATAACACAGCCCTTTCCAACTTCCACACCATCTAAAAAAACTGCCCCTGATCCTATCCAGCAGTCATCACCTATGGTTATACCCTTATTAGTAACCCCTTGTTCTTTAATCGGGATATCTGTTCTAATAAAATTATGATTTTCCGAATGAAACCTAACATTTTGTCCCATAATTACATTACTACCTATCTTAATACCTCCCGCTGCTCCAAAAAAGCTAAAATCGCCAATACCACTATTATCGCCTATAATTATACCTTTACCTAGATTTTTTAAACTTCCCGAGCATGCGATAATTGTATACGAACCGACTTTAACATTATTCCCAATTCTAAGTCCTTCCCTTGATAAACCGTCTAAACAAACATAGTCATCTAAAGTAACACCATTACCAAATGAAATTGCATTTTTATTCCTCAATTTCACCTTTTTACCTACAAATAAGATTCTCCCACATTCCTTTAAACCAATTCTCCTTAAAATACCACGCCATATACTCATTAATCTAAAAAAAACAATTCCTAATACATTAACAGTCTTTATACTATCGTCTAATTTATATTCGGTTTTCTTTAATTTACTGATAATAAAGTTTAAAAATGCAATCACACGCAATCACTCAATCCTTTTTAAATATAATCTTTTTTTAAACCTATTAATTAGTTAAGTATCTTTTTTTCTAAATCTTTAACAACATTAATCCATTTATATTCTGCTACTTTTTGAGACCAGCTAAGTTGATTTGAAGACTCTCTTCTTTCTAGCGATTTAATCGCATCAAAAATATCCTCCTCATTATTTAACACTATTGGCCCTTTGTTAACCTGTTCCATTAAATCTTTTAATTCATCCTTTTCATCACCTAATACAGTTAGAACTGCTGCCCTGCTTCCTAAATACTCATATACTTTCCCAGGTACTTGTGTACTATTTTGATTTCCATATAACAGTAAAACATCGGCATACACAACATATTTTAAAGCTTCTTTATATGGCATAAGCGATTTTATTGTTACATTTTCTAGATTTTTCATTCTATTTTCATCTTGAATATCTGTAAATTGACCTATAAACAAAACATGAATTTTTTTAAATAAATTATAATTTTCAATTCTTAACTTTTCAAGTGCAGTACACAATGGACCAATATCACGTAATTCCTTATAAATTGTTCCCGTATGTACAATATTAATTTTGTCATTCTTTAATTCTATTGGGATTTTCTTCTCCTGCTCTATATCGTGATACAAAGTATCGTCATATCCACGATATATAACATTTGTGACATTAGGATTTATGTCATATTTATCAATATACATTTGGCGGGTACTTTTAGTTGTAAAAAAGAACTTATCTACTTTACTAACAATATTTCTTTCAATTTTCTCTTCTAAAAATACCTTAATTAAAGATCTTCCTTTTCTTAAACTATCACCGTTCCAAGGATCACTCCAATAGCCCATCCATTTTAAATTAGGGAATTTTTTCTTTATTTTATAAGCAACTACATGACTAGATGGTGTTTCATGCATCGAAAAAATACAATCATAACTTCCGTTGCTTTCTATTAAAGATACCGCTTTCTTATAAGCTGGATTTATCCATTGTACAAAAGAATCCGGAATTAAAATATTCTTCTTAACAAAACTACCTATTTTTCTTTTAAAGCTAAATTTACTATTTTCAGATCTATTACTTATATCATTCCCTGGCTTTCTTGTATAAGATACATTATAGAGTAAACCTGGGTTTACTCTATGAATCCGTACCTCTTTATCAAAGGCATCTTCAGAATTTTTATCATATGCAATAGAATCTTTAGGATAATCTACTGTAATTACATCTAATTCATGCCCTAAACGATTTAAATAATTTATATAATTTAGCCCTCTTATATTTGCTGAGCCAATAAAAGGAGGTAATTGTGTTGCTATAAATAAAATTTTCATTTTTTTACACCTTTACTTTTTTATAAGATAAATCATAACTATTCAATTTAGATAGGAAACAACATACATGTCAAAAATGAATTACTAATCTATCCTTTTCCCTAGTTTATTCAAGAATGCAATTGTACTGAAATAAAAAACCATTACTGGCAGAGAGTATATTATCTGTGCGTTCATATATGCAGTAATTACTAGAAATGGTGGATGAAGAATAAAAAGTAAAAGATATAGTTTTTCTTTTCTGTCAATCATATATATTCTATATAAAGATATTTGTAAACTTAATAAAATATAACAAAATACGCTAATTCCTAAAATCCCTAATTTGACACCTAGTGTAGCAAATATATTATCAATAAAAATACCTATATTTGCTATAGACATGTCTACATTATACAGTATTAATTCCTTTCCTATTCCCTGTCCTAATGGATTGGTTATTAAACTATTAAATGCCATTTCATTACTGGTATTCCTTACTAATAAGGTATCATTTTGGGTATAAAACCTCTGAATTAATTCATTTGTTTCTATATTAGATTCATTTTTAACAAATATAAACATAAAAATAGAAGCCATTATAATTAATAGCATTGTCATAAATATCTTCCTACTTAATATTTTTATGTTTGCACTCTGGATTATACGTACTAGATTAAAAATAACAACACTTAATATACACATTAAAATTACCGTTCTATTTTGCGATAAATATATAGCGTATACATTAAAAATAATAATACAGGAATATAACCACTTATTATGGGAATAGAAATATAGCGATAATCCCAATGTTATAATTAGCAATGACGTATTGCCAAATGTCACTCTATTTCCCCACCAACTTTGTAGCATTTCTCCATAAATAAAATATAATTTATCCATCTCAAAATAGTATATATAAACGACTGCCAGAGAATATACCAATGACCCTACACATATTAGCTTTAATGTCCGATAAAAGTCATTCTTTGTTTTAATTAAACATTTTGCTGTAACGAATACAAATATTAAGGTTATATAAATTTTCAAATCGCTTATTAAAAACTGATTTTTATAGTTCATACCTACGAAAATATAAGTAATTATTAATACAAATAATATTAAAAGAGGTATATCTTTTTTTAATATTTTCACCCTCATTTTTTTTGTTAATAAAGAAACACTCACTATTAAAAATGATAATAATAAAGGAACGTAAGTTAAATCAAAATTATATAATATTATCTTCAACCAGATTTTGATATTATCATTATTAGGTATAGAAACAACTAAAAGAATGAAGAAATAAAACATTTCTTTTATATTATTTCGAACTAAAAGCCAAAGGCTAACTAAAATTATAAGTATTCCCACACTAGGTTCCTTTCTTTCTGACAAAATTTACACCGATTTAAATTAAAACTGAATACTAACTAATAAGATAGGATTTCATCATAAATCCTTATCAATTTTTCATTTTGTATATTCATATTATAATTCTTATCAATATGATTCAGTGCATTTTCTCTAATTTGATTATTAGATTCTACAACTTCTTTCAATTTCTTAACATACCCATGAATGTCCTTTTCTTGAGCTAGGTATCCACTATAGCCATCTTTAATCAATTCTGGTATCCCCGCATGATAAGTACTAACAACAGTAACTCCGCTAGCCATAGCTTCCATAATTACTGTAGGAATCCCCTCTTGATCGCCATTCCCAGAAGTGACGCTATGATGTAAAAAAACATCCGCTTCCTGCATAAGTTGTACAACTTCTTCTTTTACAACTTTACCAATAAATTGAACCTTATTTTCAACTTTCAATTCTTTACATAACTCTTCCATATCCTTCTTCAAAGGACCATCGCCTCCTAATATAAGTTGACTATTAGGATAAAATTCTAAAAATTCCTTAAAAGCGGATATAGTATATTTATGCCCCTTTTTTTCAACAAAATTGGAAACTTGTAAAAAATTAATAACTTCATTTTTCTTTTTTTTATCTTCTATTGATTTCTTCTCATTAAAAGAAAAATCTTGTATTGGTACACCTATATAATGAACTCTGATTTTAGATTCTTTTGCTCCATATTTCATCAAGTCGTTTTTCATTTTTTGGGAAACAGTTATAATTTCCCCATATTCAAATAATTCCCGTAACTGATTAACATATATATTGTTCTTTAGTAACGACGATGCATCATACCCATGAAATGTCACTACTAGTGGAATATTTAACTTTTTTGCTACTGGTAATATTTCCAATGCCGATGGACCAAAATGAGAATGAATTAATTTTACATTTTCTTTTTTTAAAATCTCACAATAATAATTACATTGTGCTTTAGATAATGTTGCATACTTTGATGTAACTGTTCTATATAGTTTATTAATAATTCTCTCAGCGTATTTTTTAGGGCAAGAATATATTTGATCACAAGGAAATACTTTTAAATTTTCCACTTTACTTGCCAAAACAATTGGATTGTATTTTTTTTGTATCCCTTGCAATTGACGATAGATAAAGGTCATTGATATCGTTAAATATTCTTGTTGATAAATTGCTATTTTATTTCCGTCCAACATTTTCACCTCAAATTTTTTCATATAAACAATTATTTTGCATAAAAAAAAAGCTTTAATTCATTTGTTGATGTTTACCTCATCAACTAGTTCTTATTTGATAATACAAATATATGTTATATATTATCGATGTTATTAGAATAATAACTAGCGTTGTTATAGCTGCACCTATCGCTGCAAAATATTTTATTAATATAAAATCCAAACAAATATTAATAACGCCCACTACTATATTTGTAACAAAAAGAAACTTCACTTTTCTTAACATTGCCAAAACATTTCCTGCTGGAATACGGAAACTTCCACCTAGTAAATAAGCAATACATAGTATCCTAAATACAGTTACACTCTCCAAATAATTTTCCCCAAATAATATTCTCACAATTATAGGCGCTGTTAAAACCAAGATAATAACTATAATTAGATTAAATACAACTAAAGCCTTTTGTATTTTTATGTACGTTTGACGGATCCATTCTTTATCTTCCCTATTTTTAGCAAAATACGGATAAATAAATGTCATTATTGACAGCGGAATGAAATTTAAGGCAAATGGAATTAATGTAGCTGTTTTATAAATCGCTAATACTTCTGTGTCTCTAATAAGTAAACCAATTAAAAAAATATCAATTAGATATACCAATTGAGATACAGCATTACTAAACATAGAAATTATGGAGTAATTCAAAAATTCTTTCTTATCATTCTTAGAAATTTTTCCTGTTTGGCTGAAAAGTTTTCCCTTCTTATTTATGAAGAAAAAGCCAACGATAATTGAAACTAAATATGCTATATATACCCCAATAATTACTCCGTATACACCATTTAAAATAGAACCTATAACAGAAAATCCAAAAATAAGAAATGTATTCAACGTACTTAATCTTGAAAATTCAATATTGTGTAAACCCGTCCTTAAATAGTTCTGAACATATTCAAAACTAAACATCGTAAAGGGCATTAGTAACATCATAAATAACGCTAACCGAGTCTGATTATTAGGGAAATCAATAAATAATCCATATCCACACATCACTAGAACAATAACTACATTAAAAGAAATTCCTACTTTAAAACCAAATTTAAAGTAGGAATTTCTTTTTGAATTAGTATCACTTTCACTGCCAAATTGTAATAATGCATATAATACTCCCAACCCATTAAATATTAAAAATATATTAAGGATATTTTGAGCATAACTGTAATTACCAAATTCACTTTGAGTAAGTAATCTCACTAAAAAGATTCCACTACAAAACTGAATAATCTTATTAAATACGTTTGCACTAAAAATATGAAAAAAACCTTTTTTTCTAACCTTTTTTATTAGCTCATTCATAATTTAGCTCCAATAATCAGCTTTACAGTTGCCAAGACAGTTAATACTTGTAGTTTTTCAACAGTAATACCGTTATTATAGAGATTTTCACACATAACCTTTAATTCCTTTTCGTTCAGTGTATCTAATAATTTTATATTTTGCTTATAATATGAATCTATAAATTCCTTTAATTCACTATTAGTTCTATACCAATAATCAAAAGGATTCATTCCATTTTTTGTATTATATCCATAAAGAGTTGGTAAATTCAATTTCCTTAACACTTTATTAGTCCCTCGAATAAAGAAATCTTTTGAACGAATATATACTTTTGGTGTAGTTATTTTTGCTTTTATACTCTCATATATATATTCTGCTGCTTTCGGATACTTTTTTATTATCCACTTAAAATATAAATTATGACCAACTCTATATTTAAGTGGAATATTCATACAATATTGCAGAAAATCTACATCGCAAAATGGTGACATTGATTCCGTAAATTCCTGAAATGCTAAATTTCCATTTAAAGCAAAATTAAATCCACGATTATACATTTTGAATATTTCATCATCAGGATATTCTTTTTTGTCAATAGTATCTAATTTATCTTTATACTTTGTTGAATATACATAGGATGTTAAATCAATAGGCTGATTATAATTCGATTCTTTCAAAAAGCTACCTATTACCACATCACCAAGCTGTCCGGTATGGACCATCCCATAATTTTTAAAATTTAACTTTTCAAGATTATTCTTCGAATGAGCAACACCGTAATAAATACTAGTTCCACCATTTATTTTTAAAATATCTTCCAAGTCAAATAAAAATTTAGCGTCATCTAATGACTTGAAAATAAATTCATGGTTCAAATCACTAGCTATATCCTTTGCAATTTTTTCATCAAGGTAATTAGATTGTGAAAAAGTATAATTTAATATATCCTTATACCCTAAATCATGAGCGACAAAGTTGACCATCCTGGAGTCTAAACCACCACTTAATGATGCAATGTGCTTATATCCATATTCGCGATCCTTTTCAAATTGTAAACGTATTGCCTCCCTAAACAAACTATCCATTTCTTCAATTATTGCTTCTTCACTTTTATCTTCTCTAGGAGTATTGTTTAAATTGAAATATCTATGCACTTCTACTATACCCTTATTTATCTTTACATAGTGACCAGGCAATAATCTTTTTACATCTTTTACCATAGTTCTATCATCGACCATGTAACCAAGCGTTAGCATACAAAGACAACTATCGTTATCTAATCTGCCCTCATCTAAAATTTTCGTTAGCTCATAAATTCTCGAACCAAAAAAGAATCCTTGATAAGAGTTTTTATAATAAACTTTTTTATCACCTAAGTGATCTGTATAAATTAACCAATTATCAGCTTCTTTATTGTATAAAATACAAGAATAACTTCCTCTGATTTGTTCAAAGAAAGTCTCCCCGCATTGTTCATACATTTCTATAAGTAACTCAGATATACTTTCTTTGTGATATTTTTCTTTTAAAAAAGTACTATTTAACAATATACCATCTGTTATTACTATATATTTATCATTTTCAAAAAAAACCTTATCATTTAAAAATTTATTGTTAACGAAACGAGCTAAATAAAATGACTCTCCATAAATTTCATTAGTTATTAATTCATTATATCGAGGATTATTTAAATCGATTAATTCATTATTAGACCTTTTATCACCAATTACTCCTAAAAATCCTGGCATAACATCCTCCAAAAATATATTTAGTTAAAGAAACCTCTAGTATCTATTACAATTTTCTCTTGAAGTTTATTTTCTCCTAGGATACTAAAAACATCATGGTCTACTAACAATAAAATAATATCCGCTTCTTCCACAACCCACTCTAATGTAGTAAGAGAGATATTTTTTTCTTCTAATACCTTTGGAAGAGTAGAAATATGCGGCTCAACGACTTTGATGTTCCCCACCTTAGATTCTGCTAAATGATTTACTATATCTACAGCCGGACTTTCTCTTAAATCATCAATATTGGCTTTAAATGATAAACCTAAACAGGCAATTACCGGATTTTTAAAGCGATCAGCCTTTTCTTTTACTTTCTCAACCACATACATCGGTTTATAATCATTTACATTTCTTGCAGTATGTATAAGTTTTGCTTCTTCAGGTGCAGCATCTACAATAAACCAAGGATCTACAGCAATACAATGTCCACCTACGCCTGGACCAGGTTGTAAAATATTTACACGAGGGTGACGATTTGCTAAACGAATTAATTCCCAAACATTAATATTTAACTTATCACATATTAACGATAGTTCGTTTGCAAAGGCGATATTTACATCACGGAAAGAGTTCTCAGTCAATTTTGCCATCTCAGCAGTTCTTGCATTCGTATTAAGAATTTTTCCTTTTACAAATTGTTTATAAAATTCAACTGTACGTTCTGTAGACTCTTTGTCTAATCCACCAATAATACGATCATTTTCCACTAACTCCTTTAATATATGCCCCGGCAATACACGTTCCGGACAATGAGCTACATAGATTCTTCCTTTATCACTATGCATTTCCTCAGAAGTTGTTAAATCTGGTCGTTCTTCCAAAATCCATTCCGCAACTTTTTCAGTTGTACCAATCGGGCTTGTAGACTCAAGTATAATGATATCCCCATTTTTTATAACAGGCGCAATCGTTTTAGCTGCTGCTTCTACATATGCTAAATCAGGTTTATGCTCATCTTGGAATGGTGTTGGAACTGCTAAAATAAAAATATCCGCTTCTTCTGGCTTCAACGAAGCTTTCAATTTCCCACTTTGTACAGCTGCCTTAACTAAAATATCTAAATCTGGTTCATAAATATGTACTTTACCACTATTAATCATTTCAACTGCGTTTTCATTTACATCGACACCATGCACTTGAAACCCTTTAGTTGCTAGTAAACTAGCAGTTGGTAACCCAATATATCCTAGACCCATTACACAAATCTTTTTATCCATTTTTCCAACCTCTTTTCTACGAGTTAGCTACTACTAAGATGCACCATTAGACTTAATCATAATTTGAATCGTTTTAAAAATAATTTTCAAATCATAGATTACACTTCGTTTGTTTATATATTCTAAATCTAGATCGACCATTTCTTTGAATCCAACACTATTTCTCTCCGTTACTTGCCAAAGCCCCGCACATCCCGGAGTAACAAGTAAACGTTGCTTATCATATGCTGTATATTCCTTTACTTCTCTGGGAAGTGGTGGACGCGGTCCTACTAAGCTCATTTCACCTTTTAATACATTTAATAGCTGTGGTAGTTCATCAATACTTGTTTTTCGAATAAGTTTCCCAATTCTTGTAACTCGAGGGTCCTCCTTCATTTTAAACATTGCACCAGATACTTCATTATGTTTTAATAAATCCTTTAATTTCTCTTCCGCGTCTACAACCATTGAGCGAAACTTATACATATAAAATTCTTTTCCATCTTTTCCAATACGAATCTGTTTAAACAAAACAGGTCCTTTCGGATCTTGATATTTAATTAACACTGCTACAATCAAAAAAATAGGAGATAATAAAATTAGTCCACATAACGCTCCAATAAAATCAATACAACGTTTAGCTACTAAATATCCTTTACTTGCATTTACTTTTTTCAAATCAAGCTCTATATTATTTTCCTTTTCCAATTCTCCGCTTGATACTTTTACCAAGTTCAATGCTCTCCCACCTCACCTTTATGCATGTATATTTTCTTTCTTTACAAGCTCATTCATATATTTCATCAATTCTTCTTTCAATTCTTCATGCTGAAGTGCCATCTCAATCGTCGTCTTAATAAACCCGAATTTCTCACCAACATCGTAACGAGTACCTTCAAAGTCATAAGCAAATACTCTCTGGATTTCATTTAAACGTTGAATCGCATCTGTCAACTGAATTTCCCCACCAGCACCTGTCTGTTGATTTTCGAGGAACATAAAAATTTCTGGTGTTAATACGTAACGACCCATAATCGCTAAATTTGATGGTGCTGTCCCTTGAGCTGGCTTTTCAACAAACTGACGTACTTGATAACGACGATCGTTTTGTTCAACCGGATCGATAATACCGTAACGATGTGTTTCATTTTCAGGTACTGTTTGTACACCAATAACTGACGACTGTGTACCTTCATATTGATCCATTAATTGACGTAAACATGGCGTTTCTGCTTGAACAATATCATCACCAAGTAATACCGCAAATGGTTCATTTCCAATAAATTTACGTGCACACCATACTGCATGACCAAGTCCTTTTGGTTCTTTCTGTCTTATGTAATGAATGTTAATTCTTGAAGAAGCTTGTACTTTCTCAAGCATTTCATATTTCCCTTTTTCCAAAAGGTTTTGTTCTAATTCAAAGGAGTGATCAAAATGATCTTCAATAGCGCGCTTTCCTTTTCCAGTAACAATAATAATATCTTCAATTCCTGATTCTATCGCTTCTTCTATTATGTATTGAATTGTCGGCTTATCAACGATTGGCAACATTTCTTTCGGCATCGCTTTCGTTGCTGGTAAAAATCTTGTCCCAAGACCAGCTGCTGGGATAATTGCTTTTCTTACTTTTTTCAATTTCAGTCCCCCATATCTTTTTATTTATATGTAGCAATAACAAAAACCCTACCTATGGAGTCATAACTATAACTCCATAGGTAGAGTTTCTATTATAAATATAATATGGGCATCTAACCCAACCTCACGCCATACTCCCGACGACAAGCGTCTAAGGTAGGTTCGAAATAAAAATTTCTACCCACAGCACGACCGAGTGCCTCCGTTGATAACGGTTAGGAGACATCACCAATTCTTTATTAAAAAATACCGAACAATTTTTTGCGGCGAATTTGTTCTGGGTCTTCTTTATAAATTGCTTTTCCGCTAATCAATAAATATGGATTTTCTTTCAAATCACTCATAACACTCATTCCGAATTCTTTCTCAATTAATTCATAGCTTTCCGCTAAGTGAAATCCTCTTGACGTTGTGTTATGTGCATCTGAAGCGATCATATGCGTTAAATTATGTTCCACAAGTTGTAGTGAAAACTTTTTAATTTTCTTTCCGAATTTCCCTAGTAAACTACCTGCCGTCACTTGCGTTAATGCCCCTTTGCTTACAAGGTTATATAACTTATCTGGCCGCTCGATTAACTCGGCATTACGTTCCGGATGAACGATAATTGGAATCATTCCCTTTACACGTAATTCATATAATAATTGTTCGGCATAACGGGGTACGTGATTAGATGGAAATTCAATGAATATGTATTTATTTGTTTCGTTTAAGGTAACGATTTTACCAGCTTCATAGTCTTCTAATAAATCACCATATAACCTGACCTCTTGCCCCGGTAAAATAGTAAGTGGAATATTATGTTGTTGTAATTCATCATTTAGTTGTTTTACTTGATGAATAATGGAGGTACGTTCATTTATATATTTCCCATTTTGATGGTGCGGCGTTGCGACAATTGTATGTATTCCTTCTGCTACAGCTTGTTGTGCCATCGCTAAACTATCTGTTACTGTTTGTGCACCGTCATCGATGCCATGTAAAATGTGACAATGTAAATCAATCATTTGTTTTATCCTCCCTCTCTCCTAGTAATCTTTTTTCCCTTGAATATGAGACATCTCATATTCAAGGGAAAAAAGGAGATATGTTTCAACCATATCTCACTCTTTTCATTAGTTTGCACCGTAATAATAATATAAGCCTTGTTCACGTTCACGGTCATTTAGAACAACGCCTAACAGTTTACCTTTAGCCGATTCTAACAATCCTTTTGCCTTTACTGCTGTTTCTTTTTCTGTTGCTTCACTACGAACGACAAGAATAGACGCATCACATACATTTGCCATAATTTGCGCATCTGTAACCGCTAAAATAGGTGGCATATCAAAAATCACTAAATCGTACATGCTGTATGCTTGTCCAAGAAGTTCTTTCATTGATTTCGAACCTAACAATTCTGCTGGATTTGGTGGGATTGGACCACATGCTAAAAAGCTTAGATTGTCTACAGATGTCGTTTGTACACATTTCTCTAAACGTTCACTATGTGTTAATACGTTCGTTAATCCAAAAATATTATCAACTTGGAACATTTGATGCATCGCTGGTTTACGCATATCCGCATCAATTAATAATACTTTCTTCCCTTGTTGAGCAAACACAACTGCCATATTCGCTGTCGTTGTCGTTTTTCCTTCGCTTGGATTCGCAGATGTTACCATTAACGAATGTAAATTCGTATCAATAGCTGCAAATTCGATATTCGTTCGAATATTACGATATTGCTCTGAAATTGGTGATTTCGGTTGTTGATGAGCAATTAATTGACGACGTTGACGATGATTTTTTTTCTTTTTAAATAAATTAAGAGCCAATTGTTTGTCCCCTCACTTTTCTTGATGATGGAGCGTGTGATTTCACGTTCAGTGTTTCTTCATCCATACGAGCGACAATACCTAACACTGGTAAGCCAAGTAAGCTTTCTACATCTTCTTCTTTTTTCACTGTGTTATCTAAGTATTCTAGTAAGAATGCAAGACCAACTGAAGCCATTAAACCAACAACGAAAGCGATTGCTACATTTAGCATTGGACGTGGTTTAATTGGAGATAGATTTTCTGCAACTTCTGCTTTTGATAATACCGTTACGTTATCTACACTCATAATTTTAGCAACTTCACCTTGAAACACTTCTGCAGTTGTGTTAGCAATATCACGAGCTAGTTTTGGATCCTTATCTTGCGCAGTTACCGCTACTACCTGTGAGTCTTTCTCGTTAGCTACTTCAATTTTCGTATTTAGCTCTTGTACTGTTATATTTAAACCTAATTTTTCTTTCACTTGGTCCAAAATAACAGGGCTTTTAATAATAACCTTGTATGTATTTGTTAATTGAATATTTGTTTGTACCTCATTGTATTGAATTGCTGCCCCTTCTTGCTTCTTCTGATTAACAAGAATTTGCGTCGAAGATTGATAAATTGGTGTCATAAAGAAGAAGCTAATGATAGCACTTACAATAGCTGCACCAAATGCGATTACGAGGATCATTGCTAAACGTTTTTTTAAGATATGAAATAACTCTTTTAGATTAATTGTTTCTTCCATAGGTTCCTCCAACTTTCTAAAATTTACACATAGGAAAAATTATAACATATAAATCTTACATTTTTTATTTTTAATCATTCAGTTCTATATTTGTTCACAAGAAACAAGTTTAATCTTACAAAATAATCTTAAATATGACAACACATTCCAATCATTTCCCAAAAATTTTATCTTATCATGTTTTTCACACAGTGTAACTTGATAAATAATTGTCAGAAAACAATAAAAGGCCAACAAAAATTTTTGTTGGCCTTTTATATTTTAGTAATAACCATATTGCTCTTTTTCTTCTCTTTTATCGTTTAAAACAACACCTAGTAGTTTTCCTGATGCCTTATCTAATATTTGTTTCGCTTTTACGATTTTATCTTTTTCTGTCTTTTCGCTGCGTACAACGAGTACGATTCCATCGCATTTATTCGCAAGTATTTGTGCATCCGTAACCGCAAGGACAGGTGGTGTGTCGATTAAAATAATATCAAACATGTTATATGCTTCTAGCAACGCTTCATCCATCGCCCGGCTTCCTAGTAATTCTGCTGGATTTGGCGGGATTGGACCTGCTGCCATTAAATATACGTTCTCTATATCTGTTTTTTGAATGCATTGCATAAGCTTTGCTTGTCCTGATAATAAGTTCGTTAACCCATTTGAACTATGAATGGCAAATAAGTTTTGTATCGTCGGCTTACGCAAGTCAGCTCCAATTAATAAAACTTTCTTTCCTTGTTGACCGAAAACAACTGCTAAGTTTGCGATTGTCGTTGTTTTCCCATCACCTGGATCTGCCGAGGTAACGATAATAGAACGAACATGATTATCTACAGATGTAAATTCAATATTTGTACGAATGTTACGATATTGTTCTGTAATACGCGATTTAGGCTCTTTATGTGTAATTAATTGTCGTAATGATTTTCTTTTCTTTCTCCCGAACATATTCATAATCTCCTTTTGTGAAATGCGACATTTCCCTTTTCTCTCTCTTATGCTCGATTTCATACGTCTAATTAATATTTTGTATTGCTGATTTCCCCACATCTCATCATAATCAATAACATTCTACTTTGTCTTATATAAGTGCCTTAACAATATGACAATGGCCTTACTTCTTCATTACCTTTATCACTTATCCTATTTTCTAAATAAATGATAAAGTAAATTATATGGTAATTACCATCTATTTACAAGTAATTTTCTGATTAGTTTGTATTTTATCGTTTCATCTCTATATAACAGAAGCAAAAAATCTCCTTGTACGTTCACAAGGAGATTTTTTTATTTGTTCTTTATTCTTTTTTATCGCCAATTGCAAATGTAATTTCAGCTTCACATGCAACTTCACCATCTACTGTCGCAATTGCTTTTCCTTTTCCGATCGGGCCACGTACACGTGTCATTTCAACTTCTAGGCGAAGTTGATCACCAGGGCGTACTTGTTTTTTGAAACGACAATTGTCGATACCTGCGAAGAAAGCAAGTCTTCCGCGGTTTTCTTCTTTCTTTAATACAGCAACCGCTCCGACTTGTGCTAACGCTTCTACAATAAGTACGCCAGGCATAACTGCATAGTCAGGGAAGTGTCCATTAAAGAATTCTTCATTTGCAGATACATTTTTAATTCCAACCGCTCTTTTTCCTTCATCTACTTCTAATATTTTATCAACAAGCAAAAATGGATAGCGGTGAGGAATGATTTCTTTAATTTGTTCTATATTTAGCATGTAATGATCGCCCCTTTTGTAATATTGGTCTTACCACTTGGACATATTGTTATTATCCCATTTTGTTTATCGTTTGTCATTACAAAGTGAATTTTTATATTTAGTATACTTACTTCTCCATATAAAAAAAATGCACACACTCTATTCCCTTAAAATAGTTGCACATTCCTGCAACTGACACGGAGGTAGAAAAGAGTGTATGCCCAGATTAGGGAAAGGCAATATGTATTGAAACATTATTTGCCTTAATGTCGTATTCGACTCATTATATTATAAACGTTTTCAAATAAGGAAATATTAAATTTAACCATATATATGAATATTTCACCTGTTTCCTTCGTTTTTCTTTATTTTTCTCTCATTTTCGCAAAAAAACGAAATAAAAAAATAGAAAAATAAAAAAGAACTAAGGTTTACACCTTAGTTCCTTCTACTTTATCCAGCTATTTTTGAAATAATAATCAGTTGGGTGCCCCACTGATGAAAGTTTCACTTTATTTCAAAGCACGACGTGGTAATTTGTCGATATTCTCTAACATAATACCTGTACCAACCGCAACACATTGCATTGGGTTTTCAGCAATTAATACTGGTACCTTTAATTCTTCTGCTAGAAGCATGTCGATACCGTGTAGTAAAGCTCCACCTCCTGTTAAAATAACACCACGGTCGATAATGTCCGCAGATAGTTCTGGTGGTGTGCGCTCTAGTACGCCTTTTGCAGCTTGTACAATGATAGCCGCGTCTTCTTTTAGTGCTTCTGTAATTTCTTCAGAGCATACTGTAATTGTACGTGGTAAACCTGTTACCATGTCACGTCCACGAATTTCAAGCTCTTCACTACGTGCACCTGGGAATACTGTACCGACTTTAATTTTAATATTTTCTGAAGTACGTTCTCCAATTAATAGCTTATACTTACGTTTAACATAGTTTAAGATCTCCATATCAAACTTATCGCCAGCCATTTTGATAGAAGAAGAGGTAACAATATCACCCATAGATAGTACAGCGATATCTGTTGTACCTCCACCAATATCAACAACCATGTTACCGCTTGGTTGGAAGATTTCCATACCCGCACCAACTGCGGCTACTTTTGGTTCTTCTTCTAAAAATACTGTTTTACCACCTGAACGTTCAGCAGCTTCACGAATTGCTTTTTGTTCTACTGATGTGATATTTGTTGGACAACAAATTAAAATGCGAGGTTTTGAAAAGAAGCTCTTTACGTCCAACTTGTTAATGAAATACTTTAACATCGCTTCTGTAATTTCGAAATCTGCGATTACACCATCTTTAAGTGGACGAATTGCTACAATATTACCAGGCGTACGTCCCACCATACTTCTTGCTTCTTCACCTACTGCTAATACTTTACCTGTATTACGATCAATTGCCACAACAGATGGCTCATTTAATACAATACCCTTACCTTTAACATGAATTAATACATTAGCCGTACCTAGGTCAATTCCGATATCTCGCGCAAACATTCCCGTCTTTTCCTCCTCGATATTCAAAATCAGGTTACACCCGAATTCTTTTACACCTAATTTCTGATTTTATCATAAATTTAACAGAAACGTAATATTCGCAAAAAGAATTCTTCTGAAAAATATTACCGAATTTGCAAGGAATGTTTGCTCTCTTATATTTATTGGCGTACAGGCTTTTCTGTATCTTCTTTACGATACTTCTGCTTTGTTGCTTCTCCCCCTCTTAAATGACGAATAGACTTATGATAATCAAGAATTTCTTTCACTTCATTTGCGAGCTCTGGATTAATTTCTGGCAAACGTTCTGTTAAGTCTTTATGGACTGTACTCTTTGATACCCCAAACTCCTTTGCAATTACACGCACTGTCTTTCTTGTCTCCACGATATACTTGCCAATCTTGATAGTTCTCTCTTTGATGTAATCGTGCACACCACTCGCCTCCCTAAATTGGATGTGAGAAGTGTGAAATGAGACTCGCTGCATACGACTAAGAAGTAAATGTGAGTGCTGTTTGTAAGCGTTAAACATTCTTGGATTTATAATGAAATGATTCACGATTTCTCACCTCAAACACTCTCTTTGCTTTGGTTTATACCATTGTATTGCTCGCACTACTGATATATGCTACATGTTCACTATTTTTGCGGACTAAGTTAAGAAAAATTACGTTTTTTTGTGAGAAATGCGTTAAAGATGACAATTATGGCAAAAAAATGACACCTTTTTATAAAAGGTGTCACTCTTCTCGGTCACAATCTTCTTTCAACAACTGATGGTGGGGAACTTCCTTCTTACCGGCAATATAATAATATAAAGCGAATAAAACAAACAATAATATAATAGCAATCGACAGAACAGATAAAAATGACACAGTATCCCCTCCCTTTTGTAATATATATTCGAGAATCTCGTCATTTTTCCTTGTTATTGCAACTTTTTTCTCGAAATTAATTATTTTTATATAAAAATAAAAAAATCAGCTCTCTAGTGAGAACTGATTTTTTCACTTTATTATTCTTGTGAAGAAGAAGAATCGTTAGATGATTCTGTAGAACCATTCGTTGATTTTTCTTCTTTTTGAGATTTCTCATCTTGCTTGCTGTTCGTCTCTTTGTCACTAGTCGAACCGCTCGTTGATTTCTCTTCTTTTTGAGATTTATCTTCTGTTTTACTTTCTGGTTTCGTGCTTGTTGACTTTTCTTCTTTTTGAGATTTGTCATCAGCTTTTTTACCAGAAGCATTTGTCGCCTTTGCAGCACCTGCATCAGCTTTAATTTCTGCTACTGATTTATTTAAATAACGCTCAGGGTTCACAGCCACATTGTCTTTACGTACTTCAAAGTGAACGTAAGAACCTGCATCTTTATTCATTGCACTTAGACCTGATTTTCCTAACACTTCACCTTGCGCAACTCTTGCACCTTTTTCTACTTTCACACTGCCTAAGCTTTGATAAGATGCTGCTACACCATTTCCACTATCTACTGTTACAACATAACCAAGAAGTGAATCTTTTTCAGCTTTCGTTACTGTACCACTTAAAGCAGCTGTCACATCAAATTCTTTTCCGTTCTTCGCAGCAATGTCGATTCCTTTATTAGGAGAATATGTGTTGTTATAAAAGACAAGTGCTTTTTCTTGTTCCGCCTCTGATGCTGCATCTTCATAGAATTTCTTCTGTACTACTACTTCTGCATTTGCTGCAGCTGGCATTTTCACTACTTCTGAAGACTTTGTTACTGGTACTGCTGGATCTTCCGTTTGTGTATACGGTGTTGCTTGATCTTGGTTCGGA
>Ga0102589_1001141_pt1 | contig 39232 bp, 41 predicted proteins | sample AraplaMF_Col_mLB_FD_76858 | JGI IMG/M metagenome (GOLD analysis project Ga0102589, IMG submission 76858) | Arabidopsis root microbial communities from the University of North Carolina, USA - plate scrape MF_Col_mLB | ecosystem: Host-associated > Plants > Roots > Endosphere | place: USA...
CAAAGACGCTTTTTTTAGCTTTGTCAATATCTACGACGTTAATTTTTTTCTTATTAAACTTCATTTCATTACGTCACCTCCGCGGTATACGATTATACAAGACTGAGTAGTAAAGTCAAATTTGACTCACTGTATTTCACATGTAAATGTGTTGGAACACTTCTTATTTTTAAGTAAAAAACGAAAACTATTCATGTGATGTTAAATATTAAAAAAGGTTATGGCTAAAGGGTTTGAAGCCAAAAAAAGCTGAGGAAGGAACGCTAATAAATAAATGAATTAAAACCAAAATAAACTTTTTTTATTTCAACGTACAATTGGTTGCTATTTAAAAAACGATTTCCGCCTAAAATAAGGATCGCTTTCGATGGAATTACAGTCGCTGAAATAGCAACTTGTCGTTAAAAATAGCGCATCTGGTTCACAATGTGATTGGTATAAATCCCCACTCAGGTTATCTGACAATTATTTTTACAACCCATTAGATATAAGCTTTATTTTGTAATAGATACACTGTTTCTATTACAAAAATTATGTAGCCTTAAAAATAAATATAAAGCTCGTTTTAACAAGTGCAGCACTGGATGATTCAGTCCATAGAATAAAACTTTAAGATTTGGCTGGGGTTCGAGGGGATACAAATTCGACTCCTTTCTCCGTGTAATCATTCGTGGCTTCAAGTAAGTTTTCTACTGTAAAAGCAAGCTGGTTTACAGTGCTACTTTTGTCATATTCTTCAACTTGCGTAATATGCCAGCTCCACTCCCTCATCACGCTGTTTTTCCAGATAGAAAGATACTCTCTTTCTTCTTTTAAATACCCCATAAGACGAACTTTAAACCTAAATACATCCGTATAGTTTTGAACATAAAGATTCACACATATTACATTTTTTTACATTAGATAAACGTTTTATCTGCGATAGAATAAAAAATAGACCGCCGCTTAGACGGAGATCTATTTTTTACTTGCTTTATTTTTTAGCAAGGCTGCCATTTCGTTCTAAAACAGGGACTTCAATATCTACCGTGTTTGGATATTTAACTCCAAGCCCTGTATTTAAAGCCACAACCGTTTCGTTTTCTTTAATCCACCCTTCTTCTCGCAAACGGCGTGCAGCTAAAAATGTTGCAGCGCCTTCCGGACAAATGAACGAACCTTCAAGCTGTGCAACCTTTTCTTGTTCCTCCACAATCTTATCTTCGTCCACCGCAATCGCACATCCATTTGTATTGTATACGGCTTCTAAGACAAGAAAGTCTCCAATTGCTTTTGGTACGTTAATCCCAAAGGCAATCGTTGAAGAATCCGCCCAAAATTCAGATTCTTGTTTTCTTTCATTCCACGCTTTTACAATAGGCGCACAGTTTTCAGCTTGTACCGCAACTAAACGAGGAAGATCACCTGTAATCCAGCCAAGCTCTTTTAATTCATTTAGCGCTTTATAGATGCCGATTAAACCAACGCCTCCTCCTGTTGGATATAAAATCACATCAGGAAGATTCCAAGAAAACTGTTCAGCAATTTCCAGACCCATTGTTTTTTTGCCTTCGATTCGGTATGGCTCTTTAAGCGTAGAAGCGTCATAAAGACCCCAGGCTTTAATAGCTTCACCGACAATTTCACCCGCATCGCTGATGAGTCCATCTACTAAGTAAAGGTCAGCTCCAGCGACAGCACACTCATTTCGTGTAATAACAGGCGCATCTTTTGGCATGACAACGGTTGCTTTTATGTCAGCGCGTGACGAATACAGCGACCAAGCAGCTCCGGCGTTCCCATTTGTAGGCATCGCTAACTGTTCAACGCCCAGTTCTTTTGCTTTTGACACCCCTACAGCGGCGCCTCTAGCTTTAAATGATCCCGTTGGAATAATACCTTCATCTTTCATATATAAGTTTGGAATGTTCATTTCTTTACCTAGCTTAGGCATTTTTATAAGCGGAGTCATCCCTTCGCCTAAGGAAATGACGTTTTCCGGATCTTCTACTGGAAGCAGCTCATGATATCTCCATAAATTTGGTTCTCTGCTTTGAACAGCTTCTGGAGTCAGGTTATCTTTCAATCTCTCTAAATCATACGCTACCAATAGCGGTGAGCCACATTCACATAATTGATGTTTTTCTTTTGGACTATATTCTTTTTTGCATTTAGGACAATATAAGTGAGAAACATAACTAAACGGCATCATACACACTCCTTTAAATTCTGTAAACATACTACCCTATATACATTATAATTTATATTATTTTTATCAGAATTGTAAGGTATGATCCACCCATAATTTTTTGAATATTAAAAAAATAATAAACCCCTATTACATTAGGATTTTTATTGTTTTTCTCACTTTGTTTATATTCTTTTTTTAAAGTCAACATCATTGAATTTAAATAAAAATGCGGAAAGAAATGTAATTCAAACTTTAGTTATAGGAATAATCATTTAAGAAGTAGTAACTGCTCTTCGAATTTCACCACAGAAACGTTTACTGCTATTCAAAACAAAATTTACTTAGCAAGACTTTTCTTCAACTATTCAGCTTTTATACATATGTTTAACTTTGTCAAAGTATCTTTTTTATAAGATATTGACATTTTATTAAGGTACCTTTATTATTTTATTAAGGTACCTTATCTTTTTGAGAAGATAACATTTTTTGTGCAAATCAGGATAACGTTAATTAGCAAGGAGGTTTTTATCATGAATGAAAGAGATAGCGAATATTTACACGAACAAGATTTGATTGATCAATTTTTTAGGTTCCAGAGACAGCTAGCAAGATATCAGCGATACTACTTTATCAGCAGAAGAGATCCTGGAGCATTAGGTGATCAGCACCGAGGGCAAGGACGGATATTAAAATTACTAAAATTACAGCCTAAAACTACACAAAAAGAGCTGTCGTACTTACTGGACATGAGACCTCAGTCAATAGGTGAATTACTTAGTAAGTTAGAAAGAAAAGGTCACATTGTTCGTACACCATCCGAGAAAGATCGACGAGTACTCTCCGTTGAGTTAACAGAATCCGGACTAGAGGCTATCGAGGCTACGGAGGAACAAAACAATAGCGCAGGCATCTTTGATGTTCTTTCAGAAGAAGAGCAAGATACTCTTTCACATTTAATGCAGAAGTTAAATACTTACTTAGATGAAGAGATGTTAAAACAAGGTCATGATAAAGCCCAAGAATTTCGACATCCTAATGATCTGCGAGGATTTGGACCTCACCATAGATTCTTTGGTGGTGATCCAGAGCGCGGACCTTGGGGAGACGGTTCTGAATCTAGAACACCGAGATTTAGAAATCGGAACCCCCGAGAAACTAATAGAGACAATAACGAGAAATGATTCGCATGCTGTTTAGTGATTCTTTCTACTGATTTTATGAGAGGAAATGCAATATGGAAAACATCTCAAATGTTGGAGAACAAGTTTTAAATAATAAAAACAATAAAATATTAGTAATGGCTGGATTGATGATTGGAATCATTTTTTCTGAGCTTGATGAAACGGTTGTAAATACAGCCATGCCAACGATTATACGTGATCTTGGCGGATTATCTATGTATGGCTGGGTTGCAGGCATCTATATGCTAGCGCTATCTGCTTTTATGCCTATACTAGGAAAGTTAGCCGATTTATTTAGTCGAAAAAAAGTCTACTTCGCTTCTATGGCTTTCTTTATTGGAGGCTCCATTATATGTGGGCTTTCTCATTCCATGATTATGCTTTTAATTGGACGAGGAATTCAAGGACTTGGGGCGGGTGGCTTAATGCCATTAGCCATGACGATTTCGAGTGATTTGTTCCCTGTTGAACAACGAGCAAAAGTTCAAGCGTTTATGGGTCCAGTTATGTTTATCCCTATGCTTTTAGGTCCGTTAATGGGCGGCTTTTTTGTAGATCAAGCAAGCTGGCATTGGATTTTCTTCGTAAATATTCCTGTAGGATTAATAGCAGTCATTTTTTTAGCAAGTGGGTTAAAAGAAACACACGAAAGAAAAAAAGTAAAGATTGATTGGGCAGGAGCCGTTCTTCTGGTAGCAGCAATCATTTCGTTATTAATTACGCCTGTTTTAGTCGAGAATGAAGGATATGCGTGGAGCTCTCCATTCATCATTTCGCTACTATGTGTAGGCGTACTTTTAATTGGATTTTTCATTTGGGTAGAATCAAAAGTGGTTGAACCTATCGTACCGCTGCATCTATTTAAAAATCGTAATATTTTAGTATTATCACTGCTTGTTTTTACTGTAGGCTGTGGATTAATGGGATCATTCTCATCTTTCCCTTACTTTGCACAGAACGTATTAGGCCTTACCCCTACTGAATCTGGGTATTTAACCTTGCCCATGATGGTAGGTGCTGTTGCAACTTCAATTGTTTCTGGGTTTCTATTAACAAAAGTTCGGTACCGCGAATTGTTTGTGATTTCTTTCATTATGCCTGTTATCGGCTTTTATTTATTTTCTAAATTAAATATTAGTACCACTACCCTGCAGGTTATCGTTTTCTTTTTCATCACGGGGCTTGGCTTAGGCGTCATGTTTGGGGGGGATAACTTAATTGTTCAAGAATCCGTAGAAAAAGAACACAAAGGAATTGCATTAGCAACCGTTCCATTGTTTCAGTCTATTGGCGCAACTGTGGGCGTAAGTGTGTTTGGTACGCTATTATCTTCCACACTTACTTCAAAGCTAAGTAGTTTAGGCGATGAATTACCAAAAAGCATGGCGGATAATATGAATAGCCTGGCAGCAGGAGGAATTCCAAACGGTATTACTCCAGAATTATTTATAAAAATCAAAGTTTTATTTATTGAATCATTTCAGCATATCTATACTTACGCATTTGCGCTTACAATCATTTCCTTTATTTTATGCTTCTTTCTAAAAAAAGAAGTGCTATCTTCAAAACCAGAAGAGGAATAAAAGAGATTCATACTTTAGTCAAAAGTTTATTTGTACAACGATGGTTCCCAAAAATGAAAAAGCCAATTCGAATTTAACACGAATTGGCTTTTTTTATTAATAGATTAAAGATTTTACTTTAGTTATTTCAGAGTCATATTACTATCAGCTGTACTCTTGATTGTTCTTTCTTTTTCTTAAATAGATTTATTCGCACTCTCTTTCTTAAAGACTCCTATTAACAGCGTAACCAGTCCTATTAAAAAGAAAAACGGAAACAATAACATCATTAATGAAACTCCTGCAAAACCTTCTTCCTGGCTAATCGCAAACAAAATTGAAACGGCCCATGAAAAGAACGGAGCTATGATTAATATAGTTGTTGTTCCCCACACTATATATTTTCTTTTAGCCGATTTTCCTTGGCTTAGTCCCCTTGCAAACATCAGACCTAATACTAAAACAAGTAATGCAACTCCAATTGCCATATCATCCCCACCTTGAGCAGCCGTTTAGTTTTCACTTTACAGCGTTTTCTTTTTTGCCTCTTGAACGGAAATGAATACACTTGTAATAACGAGTAAGATCAAACCTTCTCCGATAATTATTAAACCTTTTATTTGACTGTCTAGAGCATCAAACCCGCTTATTTTGGCAAAAGCGTAAAGAAGTAAAAATGAACCGAATAATATAGAACAAATGAAAGAACAAGGGCAACTATTCTTTTGTTAAACGCAATACTTATAAAAAAAATTACCGTAAATACGATACTAATGGCCATACAATTATTAAGAATGAACGACATAAGCATCCCCTTAAATACCTTTTTATTTCATTAATCTTACTCAAACCTAAACCCAATCCCACCGTCTACAATAATGTTTTGCCCTGTAACAAAAGAAGCGTCATCAGAAAGAAGCCACTTTACTGCTTTTGCCGCCTCAAGCGGATCACCAATTCTGCCCAGCGCGTTTAGCTTTTGATAGGATTCATTGAGCTTTGCTTTTTCCTCTGAAGATAAATCTGAAAACCTTTCTTCTAACATAGGCGTACGAAATGCACCTGGGCAAAAAGAGTTAATTCTTATATGTTGATGACCATATTCTTGAGCAACTGATTTCGTTAAAGCGATCACACCGCTTTTCCCAGCCGCATATACACCAGTCCCCGCTGAGCACAAAATAGCGTCCATTGACGATGTATTCACAATAACACCGCTGTTTTGTTTGGTCATTACCTGCAGCTGATATTTCATACAAAGCCATACACTTTTTAACGTAATGTTGATCAAATGGTCAAAGTCTTCTTCTTTGAATTCGTGTGTAGCATTAAAGGAAGCCTCTGTGTTAGCCGCATTGTTAAAGCCCACATCGATTTTTCCAAATGTAGAATATGTTTGGCTAACAAGGTTTTTGACATCTTGACTATTCGTTACATCGGTTTTGATAAAAAGAGATCGAGGAGACCACTTTCTTAATCTAGAAAGAGCTTCTTCTCCTTTTTCACTGTTTCTAGAGGCAATGACAACATGCATGCCCTCTTTTGCGAGTAATTCCGCTGTTGCTAAACCAATCCCCGACGTTCCACCCGTAATAATCCCTACTTTTTCTTCAAACATATAGTTTTCCCCTTTTGCGTTTAATAAGATCTCAACAAATTAAATTCACCAGCATTAGTCATAAGAGTTATTCAGCTTTGGATAGATTAATACCTGCTTCGAAATTCTAAAAAGAGAGTGAGACCACAACTAAAGCAATTCAATCTAAAGGCGAGCGAATTGGACAAAGGAGCTAGTATAGGTCACTTGCTACACCGCTGTTGATTTCCGTGCAAGGCTTCGCTTTCCGCGGGCGGCCGGTGAGCCTCCTCGTCACTTACGTTCCTGCGGGGTCTCACCTATTCCGCTTTTCCCGCAGGAGTCTTCGCCTTGCCCTCCAATCAACCGCTAGAAGCACCCACCCACATAAACGAAACCTGGGTTCATCACAACAACAAAAAATCCGAACGAGTTTGATTCTCTATCAAGAATCTCCATTCATCGTTCAGATTTTTCTGATAACTAAGATTTCTAGGCCAATAACTTTCCACAAAAGCTTTGACTTGATCATCACTACGTCACCTTTCTGCTTTAGGTTTCATTGATAACCTATACTATTCGTTTTAAGGATTTTATATGTTTTCACCCTTTTATCCTTGTTCATAAAAATCCTTTTTGACATCTTGCAAAAGTTTTAAAATACCTTTATAAAAACAAGCAATTAGCATTCCGGCGATATTGGATGCCATCGTAATTGTAAGATTGCCGATAACCAGGCTAAGTAAAGTACCAAGAAACATAATACCTATTCCAATATAAAAACCTGGGTGAAACATTTCATCGTCGTCTTTTTTTCTTCTTCACAAATGTTTATTCTGTTTTGTAATGCAATATCATTTTTAATAAATTCATCAATGGTCGTCTCGTAGATGTCCCCTAACTTTAAAAGATGCTGAATGTCAGGATAGCTCTGATTATTTTCCCACTTATGTATGTGTTGTACAGATACACCCACTTGCTTAGCAACCTCTTCTTCAGATATCTTTTTTTCTTCTCTTAATTTTTGCAACTGATTTCCTAACCTCAACTCATTCACTTCTATAACTATGGCAGCGTGTAAACAAAATTTGCTTGCACTACGTTTTCTCGTTTTCTACAATTCCAACATATTGTGGTAAAAAAGAAATAAACAGTTAATAAGGCATATGTAAAAACCTAAAACGACAATAATAATAAAAAATAGTGAGAATTCTCATGTGTAAAAAATGAAAGAATGCACTTTTATCTTCATCCTTTTATTGTTTATACTAAATAGTGGATTGTACGAACATAAAAATGAAAAAGGAGGCCAAATTACGATGGAAATGCTATTTATTTATATATTGGTTATCGCTCTTATTGGATTCATTATTTGGAGAAGGGTTAAAAGGAGACATAGACCCATTAAAAGGAATGGACTTGGTATATTAGCTCCTATTTTGTTCATATTGATTGCATTTTCACTTAGTCTAAGTCAGCTGATGCACATACCGGGCCAGCCCTTTCACTTACCACCCTACTGGGAAATGCTGATTGCTGGTGTATTAGGTGTTATATTCGGACTCATTATGCTTAGCCAAACAGACTATGAGGTAAGAGAAGACGGCTTCATTTACTCAAAGCCAAATAAAAATTTTAAATATGTGATTATCGCCATTATTTTTATAAGAATGGCCTTGAGCCAGTACTTTAAAGGCTTAGACTCCATAGACTTCGCGGTCTTAACGATGACACTAGCTTTTATGTATATTGTCATTTGGAGAGTTGGCAGCTATTTAAAATTCCGTAAACTAAATGGTGATAGCTACAGTGTAAATGCTGGGTAATCATCAATATGACTAGTCCTTCTTCCTGTTTGGAAAGAAGGATTTTTTGTCATGGGGAGTAAAAGGCCCGCCTGTTGTGTAAGACAATACATATGTTGTATAATGCAATATGTGTTTTTTATAGCAGTAGTCTATATATAAAAATAAAACAGATTAAATTAAAAATGTACCTGATCAACCGCTGTTTAATTTACAGGTAGATTATGAAAGGAATTACACTATGACATTTATCAATTCTGTAACCGGCCCAGTCAACGCGTCAGAACTAGGGCTAACGTTAATTCATGAACATATGCGCGTTCGTTCTGAATCTGTTCACGCACAGTTTCCTCATTTATATGATGAAAAACAAGAAGTGGCAAAAGCAGTCGAACAAGTAAATCGTGCGAAGAAGCTCGGAGTCAAAACGATCTGTGATCCGACAGTGATGGAACAAGGGCGCGATATTCGTTTTATTGAAAAAATTGCCCGTAAAACGGACACTCAAATCATCGCAGCCACAGGAATTTATACGTATAACTACATCCCTACCCACTTTCAAACTCGTAGCATTGACTATATGGCAGATCTGTTTGTTCGAGACATCGAAGTCGGCATTCAAAACACGTCGATTAAAGCCGGCTTTCTAAAATGTGCTACAGATGCACCTGGCGTAACGGCGGATGTAGAAAAAGTAATGCGTGCCGTGGCACGCGCTCATAAAAAAACGGGCGTGCCAATTATGACTCATTCACATCCTGCAAGCGGCACAGGCTTAAAGCAGCTGGACATCTTACTCGATGAAGGCGCTAATCCAAATCAAATTCTGATTGGACATACGGGTGATACGGATAACCTCGAGTATATTTCAAACATTTTAAAGCAAGGTGCCTTTATTGGTATGGACCGCTACGGCCTGACAAGAGAATGTTCAACTGAAAATAGAAATGAAACGGTCATTGAATTAGCTAAACAAGGCTATTCAAACCGCATGTTTCTATCACAAGACTACTGCTGTACAATGGACTGGTTTCCAGAAGGCGTGATTGAAGAACGTTTTCCAAAATGGTCGATGAGCTTTGTATTAGAAGAAGTCGTGCCGGAATTAAAAAGAAAAGGCGTAACCGAACAGCAGATTCAACATATGCTTTTTGATAACGCCCGCTGTTGGTTTGAAGGAAAATAATTGAGATAGTCTTTTTCATTACTACTAAAACCCCCACTGTCTAAGCCTGCAGTGGGGGTTTTTCCGCGTATTATTTTATATGATTATATTAACCAGTTTTTCTTAATAGCTTTTGTTTTTCTTGACTCTTTTTCACTATAAAATGTACACCACATAAGCATAATCCGACGCCTATTCCAACTGTTAGGTTTGTAAACACCGTTAGCGAAAATGTCGTAAGTAAAACCAATGAATGAAATGATTTTTCTTTTATCACTTTTGCAAACTGTTCTTTTTTACTTATATTCCATGCCACGACCATCAAAACTGGCGCGAGACTGGCAAGTGCCACGTATGAAGCGTACGGAGCGAGCACTAGCAGCACAATCAACACAAAGATAGCGTGCGTGATCCCTGCAATTGGAGACGAAGCTCCGTTTTTAATATTGGTAACAGTTCTTGCAATCTCTCCTGCCGCGGGAATACCTGAAAACATCGGCGTTACCATGTTTACGATTCCCTGGCCAATCAGTTCTTTTTTGCTACTGTGCTTTGATTTTGTCATTTCATCTGCAACGCGGGCTGTCAGTAAAGATTGTAACCCTACAAGTATAGCAATGACAAATGCAGAAGGTAAAAGAGTTACCACCCTCTCCATTGTTATATCTGGAAACGCTGGCGCCGGGAAATGACGAGGTATCTCTCCGTAAATGGAACCAATGGTTTCAAACTGATTTGCAAAGAAAAAAGATGCTAAGCCCGTTGAGACAATAATTCCGAGTAAATAAGACATTCCCAGCGACTTAGGCGAAAAGTAAAGAACAATTAAAATCGTAGCTAAGCACAATCCTGCTGTAGCGATACTATAGATGTTGATGAAGTGTAAATTACCAAAGATCTCTTTTATATTCAAATGAAAAAACTGAAATTTGTCAATCGCGTGCAGCCCAAGGAAGTTTGGGATCTGCCCGCTAAAGATAATCAGCGCAATTCCCGACTGAAATCCTACAATAATAGAGGACGGAAAATACTTGATTAAAGCTCCTACTTTACATAGCGCAAAGATAATGAGGAGAATTCCGGACATAAAGCCGGCAATTAATAAGTTTTCATAACCATATTGCAACACAATCCCTAATAAAACAGGAACAAACGCGCCGGTAGGTCCCGCGATTTGAAACCTACATCCACCTAAAATAGCAATTAGCAAGCCCGCTACAATCGTTGTATAAAGTCCTGTAACAGGCGATATTCCAGAAGCTATCGCAAATCCTAACCCTAAAGGTATAGCTATAATGCCAACAACAATACCCGATAGTATATCTTTCTTCAAATGCTGCAAGGAGTAATTTCGAAAAACCTCTAGATTCATAAGTGTACATCAGCCTCCATTTTAAGTAGTGAGGTTACCCATTCGTATTTTCGTCATACAACCTTATTGAGCTTTCAACCATTCAAAATAAGGTGGGCTACTCGATTACTTTTATTTTAAAGGAGACAACTTACAAAAAAATAAAGGAGAAATTAGAAGTTTCTTACCAAGTTATTAAAATTTTCTTAAAAATTCTTGCTATTTATTCTTTTAGTTATTTTTCAACTAAACTGCGCTTCTTAGTAATAAATAAAGCAAGAAATCTAAACAGGTGAAATCTACGTTCATCCTAACAAAAAAAAACGAACCACCCATCAAGCATGTTGATCGAGGGTCCGTTTTTCACTTGAGTTAACATACGTTTGTCCCAGGCTCGTTTTTTTACTAATAAGATATATAATACCAATTCTTTTATACCTTTTTTATTTCTTCAAACTTCAGACCAAAATCGCCTGATGAAGGTTTAGGGTTGTTTGGGTCATAAACAAAGCCTGAGAAATGACCTAATATTCCAATATTTTTAAACAAAAGCACGGATGTCCCCTTTCCTTTGGTTTCTACTGCGACATCATCTCGACCTCTAGATACGCTCGCATACTCTTTAGTTAAATCAATAAGCGATGAGTTGTCGGGTTCATTGGGTAAAGGAATGAGCGATGGGTAGTTGGCTTCATCGGATTTCAAGGCGCCACTTTTTATTTTAGATGCACTTCTTCTCTCTTCTGTTGATGGAGTTTAAAGTTTATGTCTAAATTAAGTTGCTCAAACGGAATGAAGAACCACAGCACCACGGTTATCACTTGAATAGCCAGTGGCAGCCATTTTCTACTGCTAAACAGATAAATTCCTGTCCACAGCGTTAGTAGTAAAAAGAAAGGAATGACAAAGAATAACCATATATATGGACTTACGTATTTCCCTATACAATTATCTAAATCCCATTGAAACAGTGACAATAAAAAAATGAACAAACTACTACATAACGATAAAAGCAAGGTTAAATGACGTTTCACACAATTCACTCTTTATAATTCATTATTTACTACAGTTCTATGAATCCGCTTTAAGAATTCTCTTATTATTCTAGAAAGCCCATTATTGGCATTATAAAAGTACCCAAAAGAATAAGTTTTATAATGCGGAGGAGCAAAGTTAACGACTACATATTGATCACTTCTAGATAAGCCGGCATCTGTTTTAAACGCATAGTCAAATCCTATATTTATTGCCGTATTATTTTCCAACGTATTACGAATTGTATCTACATTATTGGTAGTAAGCAAGATATCACATGGCAGTGAGCTAAAACCTTTCATAAATTCCTGAATATATTTGTCGTTATATAAAACAATGGGCTGGTTAATTAACATCTCTTCAGTAATGAGTGTTTGTTTGGCTAATGGCGACTTCTTATTTACTGCAGCTACCATATGACCATCTAATAACTTTTTAAATACCAAGTTCCGATACTTTTTTTCTTCTTTTTCTGTATAAGTAATAAACCCTACATCTACCTCCCCATCTAGAACTTTCTCTATAATGTACTCGGTGCTATTTTCATAGACGGAAGCCTTTATGTTCGGATATTCTCTTTTAATTTCTGTTATTAAGTGAACGAGAAGCTCCATTGGTCCTGGGTAGGTTGCAATCTTTATTTCACCATTCATTGTATTTGTATACGCTTCTGCTTCATCCATAAATTCTTGAATTTTCAATAAAGCAGAGTTGGCCTTTTCAATTAACCTATGACCTTCTTCAGTTGGAATAGATCCTCTTCTAGAACGATGAAAAATAATTATATTTAGTTCTTTCTCTAAATTTTTTATAGATTGGCTTAGTGCAGGCAACGTAATATGCAGGTTATCAGCTGCTTCTTTTAATGAACCAGTTTTACCTATTTCCACCATATATTTTAATTGTTCAATATTCATAATGCCCTCTTTTTCTTTTAGTTAAGTATTGCTTAACAATCGTTAATATTAACTAAATTTACCATAAGTATATCTGGTTGTATACTTATAGCTATAGTAAAAGAAATGATACAAGGAGATGTAGTATATGAAGGCGCTAAGATGGCATAATCAAAAAGATATTCGTCTTGAAGAAATAAATGAACCGGTTGTCCAGGCTGGTCAGGTAAAAATGAAAGTTAAATGGTGTGGAATTTGCGGTAGTGATTTACATGAATACTTAGGTGGTCCCATCTTTATTCCAGTTGATAAACCGCACCCTCTCACTAATGAGGTTGCTCCAGTGACGCTTGGACATGAATTCTCAGGTGAAGTAGTAGAGGTTGGAGAAGGTGTGACCCATTATAAAGTTGGTGATCGTGTGGTAGTTGAGCCAATCTTTGCTACACATGGACACCAAGGTGCTTATAACCTAGATGAACAAATGGGATTCTTAGGTTTAGCCGGAGGCGGTGGAGGTCTTAGTGAATATGTTGCAGTAGACGAAGAACTTTTATTCAAACTTCCAGACGATTTATCTTATGAACAAGGTGCTTTAGTAGAACCAGCGGCAGTAGCTCTTTATGCAGTACGTTCAAGTAAAGTAAAAGCAGGAGACAAAGTTGCTGTATTTGGATGTGGACCTATTGGACTTCTTGTCATTGAAGCGTTGAAAGCAGCAGGTGCAACTGATATTTATGCAGTTGAATTATCTCCGGAAAGACAAGCAAAAGCAGAAGAATTAGGAGCAATCATCATTAATCCTGCTGAAGTTGAAGATACGGTAGCCGAAATTGCTAGATTAACTGACGGTGGCGTAGATGTATCATTTGAAGTAACAGGCGTACCTATTGTATTACGTCAAGCAATCCAATCTACAGGAATTGGCGGAGAAACTATTATCGTTAGCATATGGGAAAAAGGCGCAGAAATTCTACCGAATGATATTGTAATTAAAGAACGAACTGTTAAAGGAATCATTGGCTATCGTAACGTGTTCCCAGCAGTATTGTCTCTTATGCAAAAAGGCTACTTCTCAGCCGAAAAGTTAGTAACGAAAAAGATAGCCCTAGACGATGTAATTGAAGAAGGGTTTGAAAGCCTGATTAAAGAAAAAAACCAAGTTAAAATTTTGGTTAAATCGGAACAGCAATAAGAATCATCAAGAATGAGCATTTCTCTAAGCCACTAATAGCAATTAGTGGCTTTTTATTTCTTTAATCAGGTCCAGCCGAGATATGTGTAAAATTTCCCTAACATAGTTTGACAATTTAGAAGAATTAACAAGTAAACTACATAACGATGTCCATTGATTTAATTACATTTGAATCCATGAGACGCTTGGTTACCTGAATCCCATGGACTACAAAAAGTTGCCTAGTTTAGCGTTGACGTACCAATAGGTTAATTGATGAGGATCACACAGATATAAAATACACATGTCTGCTTTTTTTAAGCACCGTAGTAATACTTTAAAAAGTTTAAGATGGATAACAGGATAATCAAAATAACCAAAACTCCTCCAATACATATACCAATCGAAATAAACAGCGCCTGATTCATCTGAAGACTCGGATTTGCCTCTACCTTACTATAAATGACAAAACACACAAAGCTTAAAAAACCTATAGCTAAAGGAATGAGCGCGTGCCTGTACCACTTCATTGTATTAGCCTACCCTCTTTTTCACCCCACCTAGCTTGATCGTGGCAGCATATGATTGATTTGTCAGCAATTAAGAGATGCACCGATTAATAGCACAATCCTGTTTAGGTAAAATGACTTCCCGTTATAGCGCTGGCTAAAAGAACGATTACGGCTAGCCCTCTCACCATATAGATTTGGCTTTCACTCAAAGGTTTCCCCTTGCTTTCACTTATAACAGAGTAAAAATAAAAAAGATAAAAAGAGAAAAGAAAACCCATACCTCCTGTCACAACTATGATTATTTCCAAATTATCACATATCCTTTTCCTTCCTTTTCCTTCTTTTCTTCTTGCTAAACACGTTTAGCCAAATAGTCAGCGGCACCTCTCGAGAAAATACAACCCACCTTGAAATCATACAAAAATAAAAAAGGCGGGATTTCTCCTGCCTTTTTGCATATGTAATTCCTCTTCACTATGTCAACTCAGCGCTTTTAGCGAGCATAAAAGCAGAGATACTAAACAAAACAATCAATAAAGAAGCGGCATGTAACAGTAAAAAAAGAAATTTTTGGCCACCTTTAATGAAGAACGAATAAATCATTCCTAGGATTGTTGCTAAGATTAAAAGTGCTGCTGCTATTTTAATTACTATAGCAAAGAAAGCTCCCGCAAATACAATTGACGGAATAAAACACGCTACAATAATGATATACAAAATCAGTGTAGCAATAAAAGCGGTTTTTGATACGTTTGAAGCCCGTTTAAACAAATTCCCCATATAATCTCCTTTCACATTTTAAAACTGCATCTTTTACTATAATACATGTGCTTAGAGGACACAATTAACTTTTGTAAAAATCCCCATAAGTTAAGCCTTATCCGCAATGATATCGGTTATATTTTTAAGATCTTGTTTGCTTAGTTTATCAAATGTTGTGGCTGTTTTTTGTTTGAATTATTTGTTGATAAATAGCCTTCCGGAACGCTTGGTAGTCTTTACTTCAAAATCAATTCACACTAAAATTCTCTCTTCCGGTAGATAGACAGCGCAATAAAGTAAGAATCAATATACATCAACATTCCAAAGAGAGTATATAAGATAGGAACATGCAAAGAAGAAGCAACCGGTAAGCCGGATGCTGCTAATATTTCAACTATATACCCAACAGCTCCCTGTAAAGCAATGGCAACGAAAAGGCCACCCATTCCCCCTCCAAGTACAATGCCGTCAGATTTCTCTGCTCCGAATACGTATAAAGAAGCGGATAAGCAAGTGCACCAGCAAAAAGTACGATAAATGTACCAAACATTATGGACTATTGTATCATATTTTCCTTAATTTAGGTTAATTGATTTTATGACGCAGAATCTGCTATCTCAGTAAATATACTCTACAAAGCCGATTTCCTTATAGGAACGTCAAAGAATAAGTTTCTTTTTGTACATAGCATCCTACTTGTACATGTCATCCTACGTTTAATGAAACGACGCATAGAAAATATACTGGCACACATATAGTTCTAAAAATTTCTACTTTTATTAGCGAAAAGGATATCATAACCTTTTATGGTATAATCAAGAAAATATAATTCATAGGGAGTGAATTCGTTGGAAACTAACACCAAACCTCAAGTAAACACCAACTCTATTGTTTCTCTAACTCTAGGTATCCTGTCCATTTTTATCCCAATCATCGGGTTTATTACAGGTATTATCGGCATTATCCTCTACAAAAAAGCATCAAATCAAATAGCTGCTACCAACCAAAGCGGTAAAGGACTCGCAATTGCAGGATTGATTTGCAGTATAGTGGGCGTAATTTCTCAGCTGTTCTTTGTATTAGGGATTATTACGTTTATGTTTGGCGGAACGACGGTGGACTATGAATAAAACAGGTAAATTAAAAAATGCAAGAAAATCTTGGTTTAGATAAGGTTATTGGAATTTCTATATAAAAGAATAGAAGCTTGATTTTCGACTATCCGAAGATCAAGCTCTTGAAATTTAAATGTTAACTGTGAATCATTGTTACTACAACTATAGCTTTTAATGTAAATTGAAAAGGAGAATAAAAAATTAAACCTATCGTTGAATCTAGAATAAAAGAAATAATGATTGTTCTACTTACTTTACTGCTAGTCATCTCTGTCTTGATTAACTGTTCTAGCTATTTTAATAGTACTGAAATAAAAACGTTGACCTCAAAGTGTTACGATAACAGCGGAGAAGCCATAGTAGAAATACATAATTCAATTACCAATGATTATTCTTTTGAATGTAAATAACTGAGTTAAAAAACAGCTGGTCACTTAACAAGCTTACTTAAAAGAGGGCTAACGATTTAGCCCTCTTCTATACGTTTAAATATAGCTATATGAAGTCAATAACAAAGGAGTTTTTTATGAAACATGTTATATTAGGCATCTGCTTATTTTTCTATGCATTACTATTAGAATATTTAAAATATAACTATGTTCTTAACCTTATAGGAAAGGTGCTAATCCTGTCCCTTTTAACTGGAATTACGTATAAAATTATCGAAAAGATATACGAGAATGGAGCTGCTACACGAAAGGATGAGGAGTAAAGTTAAGTCAGCGTACTATTTTAATTGTTTCTGCAGTGTGCTTACTAAAGGTTCTCTAAATGAGAATCTTTTTTAGTATCTCTTATGTATCTGCTATGAAAAAAGATTGCCGATGAAGATAATAAATCCTGTTACTAGAATTAATCCAGCACTAATTACCACCGTTAGAATACTTCTTAGAGCCGATGCCCAATTGTTTATTCCAAAGAACCCTGCAATGCCGACGAAAAATAGAATCATTGCTAAACAAAAATTTATATTAAATAACGCTGGGTGATTAAAAGCGATGAAAAAGAACACAACGCACAGTAACGCACACATAAATGACCAAAAGTTGATAATTCGTGCCACTTCAATTAAACTTCCTTTCCCTTTAAACTCTACATATTTAAAACCCTCTTAAATCATTTATTTCAAATCTGTTTTTAAACACTTCAAGAAAAAATCACAAACTTCGGTTTGAATAAACTGCTTATTCAAACTGCACAATAAATATTCTAGTTCAAATTCCTGATAAAAAATTTAAGCCACATACATTTTTAATTCTTCTAACGTAGGTGGTTCTGACGCATATAGTTTATTTAACGAAAGGTTAAATTGAGAGAACAGCTGATCATTTTGATACCATTCGAAAATTTCTTCACCTTTTATTCGACAGCTAAACAAACCTAGTATTTTTAAGAATGCCTTCACTTAATTTTCTTCAAATTCATGATCAATCGCAAACATAAAAAAAGGGTGTTCCTCTGCGTTAATCATGTGCTTCATGAGACTCATTTGATATTTTAATAGCTTTACTTCTTTTACGACATCCAACTTCTTCCCATCTTTCTTTAAAAAATGATACTACTATACTCTGTGAATTTTACCATAATATAGTAGCGTTAATAAACCGTTTATAAGAGTATGACTTTGTAATTAATGTAATAATAAGGTATATTATTACAAATGGGAATAATTTCATAAATTGAAAGTGAGGATACATATGGGTTTATTAATAATTGCTGCTATTATCACTTTATTTGTTATCTTGGACTACTTTATTTTTGACTATGATGATAAACACTGGGGCTGGTTAAAAAAAGCTTCTAAACCAGTTAGAAGAAGTGTTATTGGCTGTTACTTGCTTATGTCATTTGTTATTTATTTTGGTTTGAGTCTTCCGTATATTAAGCCTTTTTTGTAAATATCAGTGCGGTTAACCTATAGCTCTTATCCGAAAGTTATAGGCTAACCAACTTATTTAACCACCACTACAAATTGTTTATCTTCAAATGTAAACATCTCCCCTAATTCATAGATATACTTCTTTTTATCTAATTGATAATGCTTTCCAAAATACAGCGTTTTTAAGTTAATACTCATATCTAGACTTGAATCTTTTTCTTCCGCTTCATCTCCGTCCAAGCACGAATATAATTCAATGTAACACCCCTCTATAAGTTGTTCTTCAATATATGTAAAAAGCTCTCTCATGGATTTGGGGTGTGCATCACAAGATAATTCGTAGATATATGGCAAGGTGAATACACGCTTTATATCGCTGTACCCATCAGTTAAGCGATGGATACTAATACCGTACGCATCTTCTTCTTTTTCATAAATTGTAATCGGCTTATCTTTCTTTTGATTTCGATTAAAAAGAGAAACTTCGGGTAAAGGCACCAGCGTTTCTTTTGTGCCAAAACTTCCTGTAGGCAATTCATAGGGAGATCCTATATAGTGATGTACGGTCATATTCGTCACTTCGCTTTCTCTTTACTTTTGTAAAATGATATTATTCTATCGCTCTCACTAAGATTACATACAAATACAAGAAAAATATGTATAATAAAACCAGGAGGTGACAACATGAAGAAACTACTGCCTTTTCTATTTTTAGCCGCTCTTTATTTGTATGACTCTTCATACAATCATACTGCTTTTTTACATAAACCGGTTGTTTCTGCGTTTTTATATGCAGCTGCTATTTTAATTTGTGCATTATTATTTATAAATGTAAAAAAAGATCGAGCTGTTTAAGCAAGGAGAATACTATGAGCTATAAAATTGTATTTTTTGACGTGGACGGAACCCTTACGCACCACGAAAACGGGACTATCTCCGCTAAAACTCGAGAAATTGTAAAAAGCCTAAAAATTAAAGGATTAAAAGTCGTAGCCGCAACAGGCAGGCCTTTATCTCTCTGTGAAGAAATTAGAGAATTAGGTATAGATACGCTTATTACCGCAAACGGAGCGTTTACTGTACATAATGAAGAAGTCATTCATAAGCTTTCTATGGATAAGCACGTTACGCGTGAAGTCTTTGAATACGCGGCATTAGAAAATCACGGTCTTTCATTTTATACAAAAGAGCTCAGCATGAACGGTGTCAAAGATGATAATATTTTAAAAGCACTGAAGGAAACATTATCGCTCAGTGATTATCCTCAAATGAATGAGCGTATTTATGATGAAGATATTTATTTAATGTGCTTGTATGCCGATGACAAAACCGCCAAGCAGTATACACAGCGATTTCCTCATTTACTATTTAAGAGATGGCACCCTTTTGTCGTAAGTGTTCTTCAAGAAGAAATTACAAAATCAGTAGCTATTGTGAAGGTTTTAAACTATTTTAACATCGATCAATCCGAGGCTATCGCATTCGGAGACGGAGAAAATGATATTGATATGATCGAGTTAGCCGGCCTTGGAATTGCGATGGGCAACGGATCTGATAAATTGAAAAGCCTCGCAGATTTTGTAACGAAAAAATCGGGTGAAGATGGAATTGAATTTGCTCTAAAAAAATTCAAAGTCTTATAGAAAAACAGCACGCTTGGATAAGTCATCTAAGCGTGCTGCTTTTTTATCTCCATAAATGCTTCAGGGTGTAAAGCCTCGGATTGAATGACAATCGCCGTCATGCCGGTTTCACTTCCCGATGTATGCCATTCTCCTTTTCCCCACAGTGCTGCTTCTCCACGTCTAATGGGTATTCGTTTTCGGTTCTCTCCTGTTACCCACCCTTCACCTTCAACTACGATAAATAGCTGAGGTATAGGCGCTTCGTGATATCCTACCGTTCCTTCTCCTTCTATATACATATAACCGATAGTAGCTGCTTCGTTTGCTTGTGCCATTTTTACGTAAGTAGCTAAATGCGACTGATATTTTTCTACTTTTTTGCCATGTTTTTTACTAAATTTATAGATTTTCAATGTGCACCTCTTCTTTGTTCATTACGATTTCTTATTTATTTTTACTGCGTTTAAGATACTCAGGCGGAGACACAGACTCAACAAATAAAGCACCGTCTAGCTGATCGCGTGGTACAAATAAAGTTGGCATAGTACCACTTTCTAAAAAGATCGTTTTAGTAAATATCCATTTGTTGTCTGAGTTTTTTTCAAGCTGTGAGAAATCAGTAAATAAAGCCGGTGACTGTACTTGATGCATATAGTCCTCTAGACTTTTTTTAGGCGGCTTCGCTATTTTATAAGGCTGCCCTGTATCCGTATGTATTTCACCTTCATACATAAATAAGCCTAAGTAATAAGACAGTTCTTTTATTTTATTAGAGACAATTGCTCCTAGAGGTTCAAATCCCGTAAACGTTTTGTATTGTTTAAAGATATGAAGGTTATGAGCCCAAATAATAATTTTCTCGTCAGGGTACAGCTCCTGGCAAACCCACTCTAGATTTTCTTTCATTCTTTTTTCTCTTACTTTTTTATACGTTCGATGATTATGGTGAATATGGTTAATAAAATATAAGCGATTTTGCAGGCATCGAATAATCATTTTAGCCTTACATACAAGCTCTTGATTTTCAAGATACAAAACGTATTCTACATGTAGATAAGCTTCTAAGTCCGCTATTACTGCATTTACTTTTTCTTTAAACTCTTCAAACTCACGTAGCATTTCTGCTGGGACTTTTTTTCTTCTCGCTTTATATTGCCCTAGCTGGTAGTACCATTTATATATACTTAATTCAATGTATTCTATCTTTTCTATCACGTCTTCAGACATTCCGGGACTTAGCTGCCGAACAAATTTTACGAAAAGATCAGGATTAGAAGAAGGGTTACTATCTATTCCTATTAAACTTAAATCTGATTTCTTCATTAGCTGAAACAAAGACAGATTTTCTTTTGTTGCCCATAAAGAATAAACGGCGTTTTTTAAAAAGTCTTCATCTGTAAACTCTTCCTTTAACTCATTAGCGCTGTAGCATTCAGCTAATCCGCTTTCAAATGCCAGTACGGTAAAATTCATTTCTTTATGTAGAAATTCTATTATTTTTGACTTCATCATATTATGTTCTCTTATGTTATGACCGTTTTCCCCTAACCACACAATTCTCTTATCTTTTACGATATGCCGGAGAAATTCAAACTCTTGCGGCGTACATTCAGTTGGTTTGCTTAAATGGATTGAGTTTTCAGATAGCCATTCTATAGAGTTTAAATACTTCTCTTTTCTTCTAAAAAAAATTCCCACCTCTATCCCCCTTCACTGTGTTACCTATTACTTCCATTTTACTAAAATACAGCTAACACTTCACTATTTATGTCCGGTAACTAATCAACAGCAAAAAGACCTTATAGATACCCCTATAAGGTCTTGTCTTTCTAGAGTTCTAGATCAACTCATCCCGTTAAGCTTTCTCCAAACGTTCTTTGACTATTTTTTTAAACGCATGAGGATCATCTACCCGAATGGCGACCTGCTGGTATTTCTTTTTGATTCCCATAAAAAGCGTTGCTTCAGTTGGAGACTTTAATATTAGTAAAAGATCAGGATGAACAGCTTCAAAATCGCGTGCGATAAATCCAATCGTGGTGCTAGGTATTTTTTGTTCGAGGATGTGAGTGTCTTCTACTATCTCAGCAATATCTCTAAATGGTATCTCCATACGCTTAGCTAAACCAAATGAAATGTATAGACGATCATCTTCAACTCGTAAAGGGTTAAGCCTTAATGCTTGAATGTCTCCTATGAAGAAAACAATGCTGTAAATATTCAGAATCAGTAAAATAGTCGATAGAATCATAGACGTGTTGTGCAGCAGCCAGTGAAGCCCTAATGTTTCAATGACAATGGCGTGAATAATTATAATTTGAAACGTGATAAAATTTGAGCGTTTATACAGAGTAAACGTATTCCCTCCAGTATTCGGCTGTTTCTTCCACGTTCCAAACGCATAGTAAAACATCAGCATTTCTGAACAAAGGATGTGTATAAACGTTTGATTGGGAAACTTTTCGTTTACAGCCCGCGAAAAAGAAAATAAAAGCGGTAAAGAGCTTGATTTGATCCTTTTCAAAATAGGCGGTACATTTTTAACTAGCATAAACAGCAGTGAAAGTTCAAATAAAATGAGTACTCCTTCTATGCCAACACCTAGCCACATAACCGACTGAAAAGAAGCCAAATATTCACTCGGAATGATAAAACGTGCAGCAATAAGGCCTGTAGCCATTAATACAATAAAATATTTCACGCTGAACTTACGCTGCCAGGCTAGAAATAAGAGCGGAGCCACAAGGCTCAAGTCTAAAATAGAACCTACTACTATTCCGTTGAGATCAGCAGGCAAAGACTGAAGTCCAAAAGAAGAGTGGTACAACACGTAATTTGAACTTATGACTAACAGCAGTAAAAAAAGAGCAACAAAAGAAACTGTTTTTTTATGAAGAACCACACAACTCACCTCACCTTTAGTTGGTGAAACACAAAAATCCCTGTTACTTCCATTTTACCAATGGAGTTGATTTAAGTCACTTTATAACATGACTTTGTGTTATAAAATCCATTTAAAGATATCCAATCTTCTATAGAGATTCTTATATACAAATAATTTATAATGTAAAAAGATTTTGACATTTTTGGAACTGATGATACAATGATAATGTAAAACACTTTTTACATTTTTAACAAGGAGGAGTAAGAATGGATTGGGTTAAAATTGTGTATTCATTCATCCTGTTAGCTTGCGGAATTTTGATTTTTATTTCATCATCTTCGCGAAAAGGTGACGAAAGAAGTTTATCAACACGAAGGCTCAATCGTATTCATTTATGATCGTTATTGGTGTACTAATTTTAGATGTTGTAGAGTCCATTTATCGGACTTTTCATGGGAAAAGTTCTTATAATGGCAATGGCATTTCCCCGCTAGTTTTTCTAACGACGATTTCAGTTGTATATTTAATAACGTTTCTCACGTACAGAAAAAAATACGGTGATTAAATGAAAGATCACAAGTAAGAAATAAAGAAGTTCAGCTCATCTTTCCTGATGAAACGATAAATATAGCCTTACTTTATAATTAGCTTTTAATACAGCCTCTAGATGACGACAGTAGATGAGCTTGTTATAAGTGTTTTTTTAAAAGTAATAACTAGACCTCCTACTGAGGTTTTTTTTATGCACTCTTAAAATAAAACATCTCCCGTAGCTAAAGTCAGGAGATGATATCATAAACGTTGAGTTCATTAGGGTTTGTTTACTCTCTATTCCGTTTCTCAAGTAATTCAACAATTCTATCGTTTTGTTTAACAATCGTTCTTAGCTTTGCTTCTAGTGAACACAAAGTGATAAAAACGGCCATAAATCCCATAACAGCTAAAAATATAGGGGCTGCTCATCCTTTTTAAACAAACAACCATGTACGCCCTACATCTCAAAAAAGCTATGTCTTTCCACTTTGCACACTCTAAGCGAAAACGTTTGATACCATTCTGTTTTCCCTTTGTGCTGTGCTGCGCGGTGGGCTGAATTTTCTTTCCACATTCTTATTGATTCTAAGGAATCCCAGTATGAAACGGTAATGCCCAAATCTCGATCTCTGGCACTTTCTATTCCTAAAAAGCCTTTTTGTTTAGATGCAAGCTCCACCATTTTGTCTGCCATGATTCCATAACCCTTCTCGCCTTCTGTTCTTTCAGAAGCAAAAATAACGGCATAATAAGGCGGTTCGGGGGTTTTAGCGATTCCATCCATATTGATTTCCTCCTTTAGAAGTCAAATTAACAGTAAAAAAGTATAAGTGTATGGTTGTTTGTTTGTTTTTCTTTTAACACCATTTTTACAAATTCCATTATAATACTTTTTTTAGTTTATCTACACAGAATGTAACATTTAATAGTATATAAAGATAAATATTCCATTTTTATGATATAGTTTTTATATGTAAGTAATAAACAAATAGAAATGGAGTTTCAACATGAGGAACATAAGCAAGGTAACAATAGGAACCATTACAATAGCTTTAGCGCTGGGGTTAATGGGATGCAGCCACACACGTTCAAACAATGAAAGCATAGATGGAAGCGAGGCAAAAAAAGAGCTGGCCATAGAGCTGAAATTTCTGCAAAACGAGTGTGAACGCTTAATCAATAAGGATGGAAAGACAGACGATAAAACGTTTCAAAGCTATAAAAATGATTTTAACCTGCTTTCTGCGTCTGTTAATAGTACGTCAAAAATAGAAACACAAAGTGATAGAGAATTAAAAGAAAGCATAGCCCAATTAAAAAGAGATGTAGATGATTTAACAGAAAAAGAGTATGTACAATCCTATAAAAGATTTAATTCAAGCAAGACTATCTATGAAGTTACGCTCATGAACAATATGCATGACGTTATAGATGCAACAAAAACTTGGGAAGGAAGCAATAACGTGTCAGATTCATTTGATGATAAGCACTTCCATTCTTCTGAAGCACAAATAAAAAAAGATATGGGGCCTGCGATTGATCATATTAACACCGTATCTAAATATAAAATAGAGCTTATGCAAGATGAAATCCAAAAGCATCGCGATAGTTTCACCAAGCTGCAGCTCGAACAATTAAAAAAAGCGACTCATAATTTTAATTTATCTCTCAACAATCAAATTAAATCGATTCAATTCTATAAGCCTATAAGTGGAGATTACAATGTAAGCAGAAACTTTAGCTATGCTTCCTATGATAAATATACGAATGCCTGTGTATACATCACCGACTTTGAATCTAATTTAGGAATTGCTAAGGCAGATGAGTTTTAAGAAAACACTAATGCTCAAGATGATAATTTTTCAAAAAAGTCTCTCTAAAAGCAATGTTTTAGGGAGACTTTTTACTGTATCCATTACAAGCACTAATTCTTTATATCTTCTAACGCTCTATAAGCATTTGCTTCTCCTGAACCAAATAAAGCGTCATGTCCTTTTTTTCCATAGTCAAAAGCTGTTTGCTTAATACGCGCTGTTACTTGAGCGGGTTTATACTCAGGATGAGCGGCTTTAAGAACTCCTGCAATCCCAGCTACTTGAGGAGTTGCCATGGAAGTACCGGCGTTTAACTCATAGGAAGTCCCTAAATACGTAGGCCATGTACTCAGAATTAAATTGCTTGGATCAGCTGCTGCAGGATCATTAGTTTTTGCATATTTCTCTCCAAAATCTCCTCCTGGAGCCGCCACGTCAATGGCGCTGTTTCCATAGTTAGAGTAGAAAGCAAGCTGCTGAGTCGACCATTTTGTAGAAGCTGAGACATTAATCACTCCTGGCATTTGTGCCGGTACAACAGTTGCGGGCCCTTTGACACTTATTCCATACGGTTCATACAAGGTATTTAAAAAGTCATTTACTTCCTTTTTATTATCCAAATTCAAACTTTCATTTCCGCTACCGGCTACAACCGTTACGCCATTTTTCACGGCGTACTGAATGGCTCTTTTCCAAAGCAGTGTTTCAGCAATTGATTTATTGCTTTCTCCTTCAATAGTCATTTTGTTATTATTATAGAAACGAAGAGACATATTAATAACATCGACTTTATCATTGGTTGCGGCAATAATTCCGTCTATAATCCAAGCAGGCATTCCAAGAGCTTGCTCTGAGTACAGGACGCGATAAGAACGTATTCCGAGTTCTGGTCCTACTCCTTTTACTTTTCCGTTCGCTCCGATGATCCCTGCAACATGCGTACCGTGTCCATTACGATCTTTTATATCTGCGGGATTCCCAGTTTCAGATTCATCCATTCCAGCCGGAACAAGATTACGTCCACCTAGTATATTATTTTTCAAATCAGGATGAGATGCATCAATACCCGTATCAATTACTCCCACCACTGCTTTATGAGTTGTACTACCGTCTTTATTTTTATATCCGCCTGTTTCTACATCATAAGATTTTCCGCCATTTGTCACTCGTTGAATATCCCACTGAGAGTCCCAATAATTCTCTGCATTCTGTGAGCTGATCATATTAGACTGATAGTTATAAGGACTACCTGATGTTCTGTCCAAGCTTAGAGGAATTTCCCTGTTAGCAGCTTCGATCGAAGAATTCCCTTTTAAATTATTAAGAAAAGAAGCCTGTTCAGATTGAGCTTCTATCCCTCCTACTTCAGGAAGCGCTTTAGTCACTTTGCCACCAGCTTTTTGAATAATCTCTTGATAATTGTCTGGCAATCCATTTTTAAAAGCGATTGTGTATGTGTTACTTACCTTTTGATCTTGACTCTTAGCTTGAGTAGGAACTCCGCCAACGGCAAACATTCCTGCTCCTACTGCCAGTGAAAGCACCGTATGTAGAATTTTCTTTTGCATATGTCTCCTCCTATATATGGAAATATTTATCATATACTATCTTATTACATACTCTTTTAAATTCCAAGTTTTTCTAATAGATTACGATTATTCAAAATAAAACTGGGGTTATATTTCATAAACAATAACCAAAATAAGGGTTTTAAAAGAGCTTTATAGCTCATTTATCGCGTAAAAGAACCTTATTAGTTGATGCATCAACTAATAAAGAGTAAAGTTTTTCTATAATAAAGGTTAAAAGCGAAAGGATGAGTAACATGTTGAAAGATGGTTATGTAAAAGTAAACGATGTAAATCTTCATTACGTAACAAAAGGTGAAGGCGAGCTTATGCTGTTTTTACACGGATTCCCTTACTTTTGGTATACGTGGCACCATCAGTTAGAAGAGTTTTCGAAAGATTATCGCATGGTAGCTGTAGATATGCGAGGCTATAATCTATCAGATAAGCCAGAAGAAATTTCTGCTTACAGCATGCCCATTCTAATGGAAGATGTAAAGCAGCTAATTGAAGCGTTTGGTGAAAAAGAATGTGTGTTAGTGGCACATGATTGGGGCGGCGCTGTTGCATGGGCATTTGCTTATACATATCCGCAGTATGTCAAAAAATTAGTCATGTTTGATGCACCGCACCCTTATACCTTTATAAGAGAGCTTGCTGAAAATCCTGCTCAGCGAGAAGCAAGCAGCTATATGAGCTTTTTCCAACAGCCAAACTCTCAAGATAAGCTACTCGCGAATAATAGTGAAAAATTAAGAAACATGGTGACAGAGCCCGGCATCAAAAAAGGCTATTTAACTAAAGAAGAAGAAGCTAAGTATGTAGAGGCGTGGAACCAGCCGAATGCGATGAAATCCATGCTTAACTACTATCGTGCGTCTTCCCTTTATCCGTTTGAAGAGCGCGTTCATAAACCTGTAGCACTGCCGCATAAAGTATTCCACTCTCCGACTTTAATTGTATGGGGAAATGCAGATGAAGCGTTTGAAAACAGTAATTTAGACGGAATTGAAGAGTACGTTCCAAACGTAACGATTCATCGCTTAGACGGTGTAGGACATGCACCTCAACATGAACAGCCCCAAAAAGTGAATGAATTTATGAGAGATTTCTTACGCAAATAAAATAAAAAAAGACTGCAGAATACGGTATACAGCCGCTCTGCAGTCTTTTTTATGAATGATAAAAGCTAGTTAGATCTATTTTTTACATTATTGGTTTATTTTTCAAAGTTTTAACAGGTGCATACCGGGTATAAATTTCACTGTACAGATGCAGTCCCCCCAAAGGAACATGTACATTTCTTTCTTACTTACCCTTTTTTGAACTCTTCTTTTGGAGAGTTCTTTTTTTACGCATTTACTCTTTCCCTGTCGGAAGAACAATCTTAAACAATGCTCCTCCCGTCTCTTTATTATCGGCTGTGATGCTTCCCCCATGGTTTTTCACAATGGAATGAGCAATATAAAGACCTAGCCCTAAGTTTCCGTGGCCGCTTGTTCTTGACGCATCTTCTCGGTAAAACTTTTTAAACAGCTGTTCTTTGTTCGATAGCGTAAAACCAGGTCCCGTATCATGTATTTCAAAGATTACTTCGTTGTGATGAATGACGGTCTTCCAAGCTATCTCTCCTCGTTCAGGCGTGTAGCGAATACAGTTTGTGATGATATTATCTAATACTTGAGAAATGCGCTGAGGATCTCCGTAAAATTGATTGGATGCATCTTCTACACTAATTGAAGATAAAAAGGTAATCTCTTTTTTTTGACATAAAAGCTGAAACTCGTCCGCTTTTTCATGAACAAATGTGTAGATATCAATAGGTTCCCGTTTTACGGTAAAGCCCGGGTTTTCTATGATAGATACTTCTTGCAGCTGATTTAATAGTTGAATCGAACGCTGTGTATTTGTGTAGATCGTATGTAAATATCGCTTAAGCCTCTCCGGGTCTTTTTTGCTTCCTTCTACTAAAATTTCGGTGTGACCGTGAATAATCGTAAGAGGTGTTCGTAAATCATGCGCAATCGCAGCCGTCATATCTTTGCGGTCTTCTTCTAGCTGCCACTGTTTAGATAGCGATTGCTTTAATTCTTTTCGCATTTCTTCAAAGGCATGTAGCAGCTGACTTAATTCTTTTGCGTCTTGAGTGACGGACAGCGAAAAATCTAAATTATTATGCTGAATATTTTTGGCTGCGGTCATCAGCTCATTAAAAGGCCGTTCAATTTTTTTGCTAAATCGTCTTCCAAACAAATAAGCAAACAAATAAAAGTAAAGAAACGGGCTGGCTAACGATAAAAACGTTACAAGCGCAACAATCCATTTAATATTTGGATTAGCCGAAGCCACATTTAATTGATATCTTAAAGCAATCGCCCCGTTTACTTCGTCTTTTGAATTAAAAAGCGGATAGACTTTTATAATATATTTACCTGAATGAATATTTGTATTGACCTGAGAATAAAGATCCCGTTTATTTTTTATGTATGAAGTGGACATGGACCCATACACGATTTGTCCTTCTTTATTTATAATTTGATAGTCCATTCCTTCTAGCGGAATAACCGCTTCTACTTGGCTTTGAACATCTTTCGAAAGAAGCGCATCATCTCTTTTATTCACAAACTGCAAAATATCAGGAATTTGTTTTTCATAATAATTTGCTGGATTCAGTGCTCCAGGCATAAGAAACCAGTTCACTAAGATGACAATTCCCCACGTTAAAAGCGTCGCAAGCAGGCTGTACAGCAAGATCAAATGAAAGGATAAAACAAACTGCGCTTTTAACGTCGCCCGGTTCATCCATTTTTTTATTTTACCCATTTGTAGCCAATGCCCCAAACGGTCGAGATATAAGATGTTTCGTCATATTTTAATAGTTTGGCTCTAATTTTCTTCACGTGTTCTGTAATCGTAGATGAATCTCCTTCGGCGTCGTAGCCCCACACTTTTTCATACAGCTGTTCGCGTGTAAACACCTGACCTGGATGAAGAGCGAGGAAATGAATAATCTCAAATTCTCTCGAAGTAAACGGAATTACTTCATTGTTATGTAAAATTTGATAGCCGTTTAAATCAATGGTTAGCTCTCCAAAGTGAAGCCTGTTATAGGAATTGCTGCTAATTCTCTGCTCACGGCGCAGATGGGCGTAAATCCGGGCTTTTAGTTCTTTCATACTGAAAGGTTTAACTAAATAATCATCTCCACCGACCAATAGTCCTCTTACTCTGTCCTGCTCCGTTTGCTTGGCGCTTAAAAAGATAATGGGACACGATATGCTTTTTCGGATCATCTCACAAAGTGCAAAGCCGTCCATGCCTGGCATCATCACATCCAGCACAATTAAATCTGGATTTATCTTTAACTTTTTTAAGGCTTCCTGCCCTTCGTAAGCAAACATCACCTCATATCCTTCATCTTGCAGCGCATCTTTCATAAAGGAAATAATATCTTTTTCGTCGTCCACTAGTAAAATTGTTTGATTCATCTCCAGCTCACCCTACCCATTCCTTCTTTTTCCATACGAATAGGTTTATTATAAAGCTAATAAGTAAAATTGGAAATAATAGGTTCACTAAAAATTCAGAGTTTGGCCTGCTTAATTCATGAAAAACAGAATCGGTTACGGAGAAAAAGAAGCTTAGTTTATCTGACACATACACACTTCCAATTAAAGCACCAATAGTTGCTACGTAAGATAAAATGGAATTAGGCATAAGAACACTCAGGATACTCCCGATACTAATAACCGCTATAAAGATGCAAAAACAAATGCCGTAAAATTTCAGCGAATATAGTAACGCCCCTAAAGTCCCTAGCGTATGTCCGCCTAAAAACGTTGTTTCATTTACATAAGGCATAACCATTCTTCCAAGACAAGTCCCCACCAACCACGTAACACAAAGAATAATAAAAACTAGTAAACATTGAACGACCCATTTTACAAAAAACAGCTTCACACGATGGTGCGGTCGAATCAGCACCATGCGCAGCGCTCCCGATGTGTACTCGCCGTTAAAGCTATCTGCCACAAACATCGGAATGACAATAAACGTAATCGCAAAGGATAGGTCTCGAAGAAGCAGCGGTGCTGAATTTAAAGAATCAATTTTCACATCATGGTCTGCATCAAAAAATGAAATGCCTCCCCTTTGAAAAAAGAACCAAATAAAAGCAAGCATTCCTGCGTACACGGCTAACACAGCCGCTGTTTTTTTTCGTTTAAACGTTCGCTCTAATTCACTGATAAAAAGTCCTGTCATCATGTCTTCTCTCCTTTTATAAAAATGATTCTTTTTTTCGAATAGCTACATACGTTAAACCGCTAAAAAATAAAATATAAAAACCTAAAACGCCAAAATTCCACCCTACAAACTGCGGTTTTTCTGCCATCATGACTGTGATCCCCTGCCATTGAATCATCGGTATAGAAGTAAAAAACAGCTGTCCAAAAAGTTCTTCACTCATCCACTGCCTAAATCCCGTTAATAAAGTCGGATAAGAAAATGAGATCAGTATAAAAGCAACACCGATTCCAACAGCCGTAGTGGTCGTTTTGCTGATAACAGAGATAAAAAACAGCACACAGCATATCGCAACAGTCGTTAAATAGGCATATCCATAGAATGAAAGATTATATACTAGCGCTTCTTTTATGTTGAAAGCATGACTGTGATAAAACACAAAGTAGGTTTGCGGATGTTCAAACATTAGAAAGCCTATCGCATAGCTCATACAAAAATACGTAATAAAAAAAAGTAAATTAAACAGCAGAAGCACTGCAGCTTTCGCTAGGATGATTTCTTTAAACGAATACGATCGTATCATGACCATTCGCAGCTGTCCTGACCGGTACTCGCCGGTAACAACGAGCGTAATAAAAACTAAGAACATAGCATTAAAAACGGTAAATAACATTTCGGCTAAGCTCAGTACAGGAAAGTTTCCCGCAAACGTATACTGTGGTAAATCGACTGTGAGGGCTCCGTTTTCTTTTTGAAGATAGGATGAAGCAGCTAACAGCACCACCGGCACTAATAGAAAGGTCAGCCACGCCACTTTTCTTTTCCAAAGTCTTTCCCACTCCGCTACTAACAGCTCCTTCATTGTGACACCAGCTCTACAAACGCATCTTCCAGATTTTTACCGGATGCTAACTGGTCCAGAGCGCCGTCCCATATTAGCTCTCCTTCTCTCATCACAACGATTTGATCACATACTCGCTGTAATTCATCCAGCAAATGACTAGAAATCAAAATCGTTTTGTTATAGTCGCGTTTTAAGGTAAAAAGCAGCTCGCGCAGTTCACGTACGCCCATTGGATCTAAGCCGTTGGCTGGCTCATCTAGTATCAACAAGTCCGGGTCGCCTAAGAGCGCTTGGGCAATTCCGAGCCTTTGCTTCATTCCAAGAGAATACGTTCGAACTTTATCTTTTTCTCTGCCGGTTAATCCCACGATATCAAGCACTTCTTTTACTCTTTGTTGCCTTTTTTGTTTTGTGTGAAATGAATGCAGTCGAGCTAAATTTGTCAGGTTTTCTTTTCCCGTCATATAAGGAAAAAAGATGGGCGACTCCACAATTGCACCAACGTTTTGCAGCGCTTCTTTTCTTTGTGAAACAATATGTTTATTATTAATAAAAACTTCTCCCCCGGTTGGTTTAATCAACCCCGTCAATAAACGAATTAAGGTCGTTTTACCAGCTCCGTTTGGTCCTAACAGTCCACATATTTCCCCTTCACCAATTTGAAACGATACTTCTTTTACCAGGTGACGGCGTCTTACTTTTTTCGAAACGCTTTTTACATCTAAAATGATATTTTTCATATTAAATCCCCCCTACACGTAGTATAGGAGGGATTTATAAAGAATTTATAAAGTTTTTAAAAATTATTGTACAGGCTTTTTAGCTACGATATAGGATACCACTGCGAATAAAAGCAAAAAGACGGATAAAAACAAATAGCCCGCACCTTCAAAACCTCTTACCTCTACATAACCAATGTAAAAAAGAATAGCGGCAGCCATAACGGTTAGCATTGAAGGAAGCATTCTAATGACTTTGTTCCACTTCATCTTTCTGAACAGCCAAGTTACGAGGATTACAAGTACACCTGGCAGCAGTGCAATAAGTAAAGGACCGCCTATCATCATAATCTATCAACCTCTCTAAATCCTCGTCATTTACCTATAATAAAAATAATAAGCTTACGGTTCAGAAATGCTATTTGCAATTGCTAATAAAAAAATTAAACCAGAAAGCAACACAAAAAAGATACTGTTTGCGATAATGCTGAACCACACAACGCTCGGCTTCTTCGTTCGAATGCCTAAAACTAACGCTACAATAAAACCAACGTCTATCGCAAAAAACAGCCATAGCAGAATGGTCAAATCACCGGTTTCACTTGGGAAAATTGAATTTTGGGGAAGCAGCCGATTTGCAAAAAATACAAAAAACGCGGCTACCAGCAAAATAACGGTTAATACAATCGATTTATTTTCTTTTGATATACTCATTTCAAATACCCTCCTAACTAAAGAAAATAATACCATATATTATTAAATAGAAATATACAGATTCCATAGTCTCAACATCAAAAAGAAAAAAGAACATAGATTTTTACTAACGGGTTCTTTTCAGAGGTGCAAAATTTAATTTCATACTGCATTTTCAAGTAGGTTCTGATATCTTTCGTTGTTGATTCACTTTATTAAATTTTTAGGGAGTTTTGTTGAAAAAGTTGTAAATTTAACATTCTAAAGTAAGAGCATTTCTTTGTAATGAGAAATGCTTTTTATTTTATTTAATATTAAAAGGATATTCCAACAACAACAATAATATAATAAAAAACGATAATGTTTTATTGTAAAACGATAAATCATATGTTAAATTCGTATTATTATTAAATAAGTGAGGTGTTTTTTATGAATGTTAAACGAGGCTCTACCACTTTCTTAAAGGTAATAATTTTTCTGATTGGAATTGCAGTGCTTGCCGCATGCATATTTTTGTTGCCTGAAGCAGCCAGAAGAGATGCTATAGAGCGTCCTGGTGATTATTCGTTATATCCACTGTTGATATGTACATATGGAATATGTATTACATTTTCTTTGGCCTGTTATCAAGCTTTTAAACTTTTAACCTATATCGAGAAGAATAACGCTTTCTCTGAGTTATCTCTTCAATCTTTGAAGGTAATAAAAAAATGCACTTTTACTGTCATTTTGTTTATTTTGTTAGCAATAGTTTATTTAAGGGCGCATGCTCAATTCACGGGTGATGATGCAGCAGGTCCAATATCTCTAGGCCTAATGGGCATCTTGGCAACAACCATCATCGCAGCCATTGTGGACGTGTTTCAAAAACCTATAAAGAATGTCATGGATTTACAGACAAAAAACAATTAATATTTTGAAATATAGAAGAGGTGTTTTTATGAAGATAGCAACCACATTATTTTTGAAGATAGCAGTTATTCTAATTGGAATTCTAGTTCTCACTTTGTGCATATTTCTGGTTCCTGAACTGGCAGTTGCGGTAGCGGAGTTCTTAGGTATTCATTCCATAAAATATATCATTTTCATCCTTCTATATGGAGGAACATTACCTTTTTACTTCGCCCTTTATCAAACTGTTAAACTGTTGAGTTATATTGACAAGAACATTGCTTTCTCCGAATTGTCTGTTCGAATTTTAATGAGCATCAAATACTGTGCCATTTCTATCTGTAGTTTGCACGTCTTAGGTTTGCCCATTTATTATCTCGTGGCAGATAAAGACGATGCCCCAGGTCTCATTTTTGTTGGAATGGTTATTCCTTTTGCTTCGTTGGTTATCGCAGTTTTTGCTGCTGTTCTCCAAAGGCTTTTGCAAGAAGCAATTAACATAAAATCAGAAAATGATTTAACGGTCTGAGGTGTAGGATATGGCAATTATTATTAATATTGATGTGATGTTAGCAAAACGAAAAATGAGCGTAACGGAGCTTTCAGAGAGGGTTGGAATTACTATGGCGAATCTTTCCATCCTGAAAAATGGGAAAGCAAAAGCGGTTCGTTTTTCAACATTAGAAGCAATATGTAAGACTTTGGATTGTCAGCCAGGCGATATTTTAGAATACAAAAGCGACGAAGAGAATTAATAATAAAAGACAACAAATTTCTTCAACCATGAGGATTAGGTAGTGAAATTAAAATGAAGGGGCAGCTTAATTGCTGTCCCTTCTCTGCTTTTATTGATTTATTTAATTAGAGAACTCGACTGAGAATTATATTAATATTGGTAACAAAAAGTGTGATGCGATTTGAAATGTATGCCCCTCAAAAGGGAACACGTTAGATTTTTCTACGTCCTCTTTATTGTTCATTTAGTACATAATCTAAAATGTCCTAATGATTTATAAACGTTAATCCCAAAAAAGGTTCAAATCATCTGCGATTTGAACCTAAAATAACTATGCTCACTTACTTAATAATCATTATACGAAAAAGACGACTTTTTCTAGTGACTGTATCACTGAAGGTATTTAGGGTTTGGTTTAGAATGGTGCTCAATTTCTTCAAATATATCTGAAGAAGGGTTAGACGACACTTTGTTATGTAGATCTTGCGTAGGGACGCTAGTTTGAGAAAAAGATGGCATATATAATTCCATTAACTGTTTAAAGTCACCTACAGTCAACGGTTTTGCATCTTCTTGAAGTTCGTACCCTAGCTGTCCATTTGGTTCAATTGTTGCAGTTTTAACATCTTTTATAGTTGATATGCCTGCATTTCGTAATCTCATTTCTAATTGATCAGCGGTTAAACGTAATTTTTTAAGCTGCTTAGTATCTAATTGACCATTATTTATAACGATTTTAGATTTACCTGTCAGAAATTTTTCAAACCCATTAAACTTTAATTGTAAGTACTCTAAAACTAAAATAGCAAGAACAAAGATAGCTGCCCCGCCAATCGCTTTTAACATACTTTTTTCAACAATGGGCTGCACGATGATGGTACCTAGAGAAAGCATAACGACCGTTTGAGCGAGTGTCATTTGAGCAATCGATTTTCTCCCCGCTATTCTTAGTAATAATATTCCCGATAAAATCAAGATTACAGATTGCCAAATAAAATTCATATTATCATCCTTTTTATTACAGTTTGCTTTTAGAGTAGGCATCTGAAAGCAAATTATTCATGTATCAAAAATTCCGTTTGCACTCCTCATACCCTAAAAACAGAATCTATAGGCTTTCTAAAAAACGAATAAACTTTTTAAGACTTTGCGAGCGCTTCTTCCCTTTCTTTACTACAAAATCAATTTGAACGTCATCTGCAAGCTCTTGATATTGAATGCTTTTCATATCACCACGAGAATTTACTACGCTAGCTGGGACTACACTTATTCCAAGTCCATCACGAACACCTTGTAAAATAGCTTCTAATGAATCAAATTCTATGATGCTGGCTTTATGTATATGATGTTCTTTTGAAAACGCTACTAGTCTGTTTCTATAGATGCAGTTTCCATCACTATTGATGAGTAGCGTTGGTTGATCTTTTTCTACTCTAGCTTCATATAGAGGTGAGATGAGTACTATCTTTTCTGCATAGCGATAAACCGTTTCAAACTGCGCTTTGTTATAAGTACCGCTAAGAAAAAGGCCATCAATTTCTCCGTACGAAAGCATTTCTTGTAAGACTTGTTTTCTATCTGTTTTGATTTTAACTTCAATATCCCGATGTTCTTTCAAAAAAGACGAAAATAAAGCTGGAACTTTACTAGCAGAAACTGTTTGCGAAGCACCAATGATTAAAGATTTTCTAAACTTATTCGGATTAACTTCTGCCTTAGCTTCCTCCATTAACAGTAAAATACGCTGGGCATAGTTAAACAAAGCTTCTCCTTCATCCGTTAACGTAACTCCTCTATTTGTACGTGTCAGTAATTTAGTATCTAACTCTTCCTCTAAGTTTTTCATTCGCTGGCTGATATGCGGCTGAACATATCCTAATACCTCCGCAGCTTTTGATAATGACTTTGCTTCTGCCACACATTTGAAAATTCGTAAGTCTTGGCTTTCCAATTTTAATTCCTCCGTTGATATCATTTTAAGTGATACCTCTCTTAGTATTACCTATTATATCCTTTTTCCCATCGAAGATATAATAAAAGATGTTAAGAGAAAGGAAGGTTTATAGAAATGATCGACTTTAAAAATAAAGTATTTATTATTACGGGCGGCGGCACTGGCGTAGGTAAAGCAACGGCTTTAAAGCTAGCTGACATGGGCGCGAAACTTGTTATCAACTACAGCAAGTCAGAAACAGAAGCGAAAAAAGTTGTGGAGGAGATTACTGAAAAAGGAGGCATCGCGTTTGCTTTTAAAGCGAACGTAGCCAACGAGCACGAAGTGAATAAAATGATTCATCAAACGATTACACAATTCGAACGGTTAGATGGATTAGTGAATAATGCTAGTATTACAGCTCAAATCCCGATGAATGACTTAGAGTCTGCAACGGATGAAGTATGGGACTCCTTATATGATGTAAACGTAAAAGGCATGTTTCACTGTGTAAAAGCAGCCGTTCCACATATAAAAAAGCAAAAGTCAGGGGCGATTGTTAATGTAGGAAGTGTTGCGGGTACAACTGGAATCGGATCTTCTATTCCCTATGCCGCAACAAAAGCAGCGATTCATACAATGACTAAGTCGTTAGCGATTGCACTAGCACCCCATATTCGAGTAAACTGCATATCTCCTGGTGCAGTCGATACAAGATGGTGGGCTGGCAACGAAGATAAAATGTATCAGCTTGCAGGCAATCTACCTCTTCAGCGCATTTCTTCTCCTGAAGATATCGCAGATGCCATCTTGTTTCAGCTAAAGCAAGAGTCCGTGACGGGCCAAGTATTTACGATTGATAACGGGCAAACTCTTTAAGCATATGCGAATATTCCTAAAAAACAAACCCCACTACTAGCAAGCAATAGTAGCGGGGTTATAACAAGCACCGTGCTATTGATTTTATTGCTCTTTCCCCAAGGAGAACCCTTTAAACAGCCGGCCTCCATGTGGTGCTAACACTTTATCCACCAGTTGAATCACTTTATCTTTACTCCCTGTTTTATAAAAGGTATCAAATGCCTCTACAAACTCTTTACTAAAGCGTTCATTATAGTCATTCAAAGACCTGACAATCCATTTAGAATCCCCGATCCAATGACCGTTTGTTCTTAAAACAAATTCGTGCGTTATGTAAGCGATCGTGTTAGCAATAAAAAGTGATTCATTTTTATTTGAAGAACCAATTAAATCATCTAAGGCATCGCTTATAAAATACCTTTTTAATCTAATCGTCTCTTCCGACCATTTTTCAGGGCCTTTTTCAAGCAAGTGTTTTGCTTCTTTTTTTATAGACTGCACCACTCCTTTATCGGCTAAAATAATTCCCTCGGAAATCATTCTTGGCAGTGACGGTCTAGCCCTCTTACAGTCGCTTTTAAAAAAGGCTTGGTATGAAGTCAGATTATGAGCAAAAACTTCAATTGCCCATCCAAATTCAATGAGGGACTCCCTAAAAGAAGAAGTAAAACTCTCATCGAAAATAACAAGATCGAGGTCGGACGTGCGCGTAGCTTCTCCTCTCACCACGCTTCCAGCGAGCAATGCGCCTTGACAGTTAGGGAAATGTTTAAAAATGAATTGTGTAGCTGCTTGCAGCGGTTCTAACCTTTTTAGCTCTTTCATCATATTCCCCCAGAAAACAATATATATTATTTTTCTGGTTAGAACGTGGAAATCCCTTTAAATTAAAAGCTAAGCGTTTGTTTTAATGCCTCAATAGAAGTTCGAACCCCTGCTTCAACTGACATTGTTAAATCTTCCATTTCTAAAGAAACTTCTTCATCATAGCCCATCATCTTAACAACAGAGAAAAACTCTTTCCACCACTGTAAATCTTGACCACAGCCTACGGCCACGTAATTCCAGGCTCTATTTGCTACATCCGTCACTTCTTTTGTTTCCATTACTCCGTTCACTCCTGATAGATGTCTCTCAAGGCGAACGTCTTTTCCATGAACATGATGAATGGCTGCTCCTAATTCTCTAGCTGACAAAATCGGATCCGCGCCCATCCAAATTAAGTGGCTTGGATCTAAATTTAACCCTACGATAGGTCCTACAGCATTACGAAGTTTAAATAACGTTTCAGGGTTATAGACTAGTTGAGAGCTGAAGTTCTCAAGAGCGATTTTTCCGATACCGCAGACTTCAGCTTTCTTAACGAGCTCTTTCCAGTAGGGGATGGCTACTTCATTCCATTGATAATCTAGAATCTCTTTTAACACCGGTGGCCAACTTACTGTATACGTAATCCAGTTTGGAATCTTGTCTTCAGGACTTCCGGCTGGTAATCCGCTCATCATGATCACTTTCTTTACACCTAATAATTTGGCCAGTTCAAACGTTTTATCCGTTACTTCCCGATGTTCTCTTCCCAATTCACCTGGATCTAAAGGATTTCCAGAACAGTTTAACGCACAAAGTTTGATGTTACGCTTTTCTAATGCATGTAAAAATTCACTTCTCTTATTATCACTTTCTACTAATTCATTTAGTTTCA
>Ga0102589_1001142_pt1 | contig 39217 bp, 32 predicted proteins | sample AraplaMF_Col_mLB_FD_76858 | JGI IMG/M metagenome (GOLD analysis project Ga0102589, IMG submission 76858) | Arabidopsis root microbial communities from the University of North Carolina, USA - plate scrape MF_Col_mLB | ecosystem: Host-associated > Plants > Roots > Endosphere | place: USA...
GGCCCGGCCATGCTGATCGGCCTGGGCGGCGGTGCGGCCAGCTCGGTCGCGTCGGGCGAAAGCCATGAGGAACTCGATTTCGCCAGCGTGCAGCGCGACAACCCCGAGATGGAACGCCGCTGCCAGGAAGTCATCGACCGCTGCGTCGCGCGCGGCGAGGACAACCCCATCGCGACCGCGCACGACGTCGGCGCGGGCGGTCTTTCCAACGCGATTCCCGAACTGCTCCACGACTCCGGCCTGGGCGGCATCATCGATCTTGCGACGGTGCCCAGCGACGATCCGTCGCTCTCGCCCATGCAGCTTTGGTGCAACGAATCGCAGGAGCGCTACGTGCTCGGCATTCCGGCCGATCGCGTCGAAGAGTTCGCGGCGATCTGCGCGCGTGAGCGTTGCCCGTTCGCCGCGGTCGGTTACGCCACCGCGGAAGAACGGCTGGTCGTCGGGTACGGCGCCACGCTCGAAACCGCGCGCGAAGCCGGTCGCGAGTGGCCGATTGATTTGCCGATGGATGTGCTGTTCGGCAAGGCCCCGAAGATGCACCGCGACGCCCGCCGTCCGCCGGCCGCGCCGTGGCCCGCGCTGCGCTGGGACGGCCTGGAACTGCGCGACGCCGCGCTGCGCGTCATGGCGCATCCGTCCGTCGCATCGAAGAACTTCCTGGTCACCATCGGCGACCGCAGCGTCGGCGGCCTCACCGCGCGCGACCAGATGATCGGTCCGTGGCAGCTGCCGCTGGCCGACTGCGCGATCACGCTGTCGGGCTTCGACAATTTCGTGGGCGAGGCGATGGCGATCGGCGAGCGCACGCCGCTGGCGCTGATCGACGCCGCCGCCGCCGCGCGCATGGCCGTGGGCGAAGCGATCACGAACCTGTGCGCCGCGCCGGTCGAATCGCTCAACCGCGTCAAGCTGTCCGCCAACTGGATGGCGGCGGCCGGTCACGACGGCGAGGACGCGCGTCTGTTCGACGCGGTCAAGGCCGTTGGCCTGGAGCTCTGCCCGGAACTCGACCTGAGCATCCCGGTGGGCAAGGATTCGCTGTCGATGCAGGCCCAGTGGCATGCGGATGGGCAGGCGCACAAGTCGGTGTCGCCGGTGTCCCTGATCGTCAGCGCGTTCGCGCCGGTCGTCGACGTGCGCGCGCAGCTGACGCCGCTGCTGTCGCGCGAAGACGAATCGGAGCTGTGGCTGATCGGCCTGGGCGCCGGCAAGCAGCGCCTGGGCGGTTCGGTACTGGCGCAGTGCCATCCGGAAGCCGCCGACGGACAGGGCACGCTGCCCGCGTTCTCCGGTCCGCTGGGCGTGCCGGATCTCGACAATCCGCAGCGCCTGCGCGATTTCTTCGAACTCATCCGCGATGCGCGCGAAGCCAGTCTGGTGCGCGCGTACCACGACCGTTCCGATGGCGGCGCGTTCGCGGCGCTGTGCGAAATGGCGTTCTGCTCGCGCGTGGGCCTGGACATCACGCTGGACGGCTGGGGCGACGATCCGTTCCGCACGCTGTTCAATGAAGAGCTTGGCGCGATCGTGCAGGTGTCGGTCGAGGACCGCGCCGAATTCGCCGACCTCGTCGCGCGCCACGGCCTGATCGATTGCGCCCAGCGCATCGCACGTCCGACGACGGCGCCCGTAATCCGCGTGCGCGACGACGGCCAGACCCTGGTCGAGTGGCGTTGGGAAGAACTCTTCGACGCGTGGTGGGGCACCAGCCACGCGATCCAGAAGCTGCGCGACAACCCGGAAGGCGCCGACGAGGAACGCACCGTCGCGCGCGATTTCAACGCGCCGGGCCTGAAGACGAAGCTGACGTTCGACCCGGCCGACGACATCGCCGCGCCGTTCGTGAACACCGGCGTGCGTCCGAAGGTCGCGATCCTGCGCGAGCAGGGCGTCAACGGCCAGATCGAAATGGCACTGGGCTTCACGCGCGCCGGCTTCGAGGCGGTCGACGTGCACATGAGCGATCTGATCGCCGGTCGCGTCGACCTGGCTGATTTCAAGGGCATCGCCGCATGCGGCGGCTTCAGCTATGGCGACGTGCTGGGCGCGGGCCGCGGCTGGGCGACGTCGGTGCTGGAACGCAGCGCGTTGCGCGATGCGTTCGCCGCGTTCTTCGCGCGTCAGGACAGTTTCTCGCTGGGCGTGTGCAATGGCTGCCAGATGCTGTCGCAGCTCAAGCCGATCATCCCCGGCGCCGAGCATTGGCCCAAGTTCCTGCGCAATCGCAGCGAACAGTTCGAAGCGCGATTCGGGTTGCTGGAAGTGATCGAATCGCCGTCGCTGTTCCTGCGCGGCATGGCGGGTTCGCGCATTCCGGTGGCGATCGCGCATGGCGAAGGCCGCGCCGAGTTCGACAGCGGCCTGGACCAGGCCGCCGCGAACGTGTCGCTGCGCTACGTCGATGGCAACGGCAATGTGGCCACGCGTTATCCGCTCAATCCGAACGGCTCGCCCGACGGCATCACCGGCCTGACCAGCAGCGACGGCCGCGCGACGATCCTGATGCCGCATCCGGAACGCACCCTGCGCACGGCGAACCTGAGCTGGGCGCCGTCCGACTGGGGCGACGACTCGCCGTGGATGCGGATGTTCCGCAACGCGCGCGTCTGGGTGGGCTGATAGTCGCAGGACGGGTTTCGCATCGCGAAACCCGTCAGGTGTTCTGCCACGGTGTCGATGGGTTTCGCTGCGCGAAACCCATCCTACGAATGAGAGGGCATGCGCCCTTGAATCGTGATGCCGCGAAAGCCGTCCTCGTAGGATGGGTTTCGCATGGCGAAACCCATCAATTTCCCACCACGTTGGATAGGTTCCGACGCGAAACCCATCCTGCAAACGAGCGACAAACGCACCTCCTCATATCACGCGAACGCCGCACTCACTCCTGCGGACGGACGTTGAGATACGCCCCCGCCATGTGCAACGTCGCCCACAGGTCGTTCGACTGGATCGCCACCGAGCGGTCGAACAGCTGTTCCGCGTTCGTGCGGTCGCCGTTCAACAGGTACATCGCGCCGACTTCCGCCAGCCCCGTCCCATCGTCGTCGGTAGTCGTGAAATAGCGATCGAACAGCGGCTTCGCCTTGTCCCACTCGCCGGCCTCGCTGTAGACGCGGGCGATGCGGAACACGTCGCTGTCCTCATGCTTGCCGTTGAGGAGGGCGTCGAAGATCGCCTGGCCTTCGGCCTTGAAGCCACCGAGGTAATACACGCGGCCCACCGCGATCCGCTCCCAGCTGCCCTTGCCGGCCTGAATCTTCGCCACGGCCAGCAGCGACTTCGCCGCATCCTGGTTGCCCTTGGCGTGGTACATCTCCGCCGTGGTCTTCTGCTGCTTCTGCGCTGTGTAACTCACGCCCGCGCCCGCGACGAAAACGGCCGCCGCGATGGCGACCGAAAGAATGGTCTTCATGTGCCTTCCCCCTGATGGAGGTCGCAGCTTACGCAGCGCCGAAGGAGGCGGGCAATGTGACCGATTCCCCCGACACTGGCTTGCCGGACGGGGCGCGGTGCCGGCACAGGTTCCCCAGCGCGATTTTCGGGGAACCGGGAACAAGCCGGATCGCGGCCTGCACGGGCCAACTGCTAAAGTCGGCGGCAGGTTCCGAAGGTGAAAGTATGGATCAGGTCGCCACCAGCACCGGGACGGACGAAGACCGCATCGTCGACGCGCTCCTCGCCAAGGGCAGGCTCAAGGATGCGGACCTCGCCCGCGCGCGCCGCCTGCAGGAAGACACCGGTGGCAGCCTGCTGTCGCTGCTCGCGCGACTGGGCCTGGTGTCCGAACGCGACCACGCTGAGACCGCCGCCGAAGTCCTGAACCTTCCGCTGGTCGCCATCAAGGACGCGCCGGAACTTCCGCCCGAGGGCGTGTCGCTGTCCACGCGCTTCATGAAGCAGTTCGCCGTGTGCCCGGTCGGCGAGAACGACACGACCGTCGACGTCCTGATGGCCGATCCGCAGGACGCCTACACGCTGGATGCGCTGCGCCTAGCGACCGGTCGCGACATCCGTCCGGCCGTCGCATTGCGTTCGGAAATCGGCGACCTCGTCGAACGCTGGTACGGCCAGGGCCGCAGCGCGATGGGCGCGATCGTCGAAACCGCCGAAGGCGAGGGCACGGCGGGCGACATGGACGACGTCGAGCACCTGCGCGACCTCGCGTCCGAAGCGCCGGTGATCCGCCTGGTGAACCTCATCATCCAGCGTGCTGTCGAACTGCGCGCGTCCGACATCCACATCGAACCGTTCGAAAACCGCCTGAAGGTGCGTTACCGCATCGACGGTGTGCTCAGCGAAGGCGAAAGCCCGCCCGCGAACCTTACCGCCGCCGTGATCAGCCGCATCAAGATCATGGCGAAGCTCAACATCGCCGAACGCCGCCTGCCGCAGGACGGGCGCATCATGCTGCGGGTGCAGGGCAAGGAGCTCGACCTTCGCGTCAGCACCGTGCCGACCGCGCACGGCGAAAGCGTGGTGATGCGACTGCTCGATCGCGAGACGGTCGTGTTCGACTTCAAGCGGCTCGGCTTCACCGACGCCTTCCTGCCGCAGTTCCAGAAAGTGCTCGACCAGCCGCACGGCATCCTGCTGGTCACCGGCCCTACCGGTTCGGGCAAGACGACCACGCTGTACACCGCGCTGAGCAAGCTCAATACGCCGGACGTGAAGATCATCACGGTCGAGGACCCGGTCGAATACCAGATCGAAGGCATCAACCAGATCCAGGCCAAGCCGCAGATCGGCCTGGATTTCACGCATGCGCTGCGCAGCATCGTGCGACAGGATCCGGACATCATCATGATCGGCGAAATGCGCGATCTGGAAACCTGCCGCATCGCGATCCAGTCCGCGCTCACCGGCCACCTGGTGCTGTCGACGCTGCACACCAACAACGCCGCCGGCGGCATCACGCGCCTGCTGGACATGGGCGTGGAGGATTACCTCCTCACGTCCACGATCAACGGCATCCTCGCCCAGCGCCTGGTGCGAAGGCTCGAGCTGACGCATGCGCAGCGCTATCCCGCATCGCCGGAGGAAATCGAACGCTTCGACCTGCGGCGATACCAGCCCGAAGGCGAGATCTTCCTCTACCACCCGATGCCGTCGCCGATCGCGCCGACCGGCTACCTCGGGCGCACCACGATCATGGAATTCCTCGTCATGAACGACGAACTGCGCCGCGCGGTGATGCGCCATGCCGGCATGGGCGAGGTCGAACAGATCGCACGCCAGCACGGCATGCGCACGATGTACGAGGACGGCATCGCCAAGGCGCTGCGCGGCGAGACGACCATCGAGGAAGTGCTGCGCGTCACCGAGGACGCGTAACGCATGGCCCTCTACCACTACAAGGCGCTCAACCCGCGCGGCGAGCTGCTAGACGGCCAGATGGAAGCCGGAAGCAGCGCCGAAGTGGTGGCGCGCCTGCAGGAGCAGGGGCATCTGCCGGTCGAGGCGAAGCTCGCCAGCGAAGCGTCGGGCGCGTCGGTATGGAAGAACCTGTTCAAGCCGAAGGCCTTCGCCGGCGCGCGGCTGGTGCAGTTCACGCAGCAGATGGCGACATTGCTGACCGCGGGGCAGCCGCTGGATCGCGCACTCACGATCCTGCTCGAACTGCCCGAAGACGAAGCGGCCCGTCGCACCATCGGCGACGTGCGCGATGCGGTGCGTGGTGGCAGCTCGCTGTCGACCGCGCTGGAACGCCAGCACGGCACGTTCTCGCGTCTGTACGTGAACATGGTGCGTGCGGGCGAAGCCGGCGGCAGCCTGCAGGAAACCCTCGCGCGACTGGCCGATTACCTCGAGCGCACGCGCGCGCTTCAGGGCCGCGTGGTCAATGCGCTGATCTATCCGGCGATCCTGCTGGTGATGGTCGGCGGCAGCCTGTTGTTCCTGTTCGGCTACGTCGTTCCGCAATTCGGCGCGATGTACGAAAGCCTCGACGCGGAATTGCCGTTGTTCACCAAGATCGTGCTGGGCATCGGCCTGTTCGTGCGTGACTGGTGGATCGTGCTGCTCGCCGTGCCGGCGCTGGCGGTGTGGTGGTTCGACCGCAAGCGTCGCGATCCGGTATTCCGCGAAGCCTTCGATGCGTGGCTGCTCAAGCGGCGGTTCATCGGCGGCCTCGTCGCCAAGGCCGAGACCGCGCGACTGGCGCGCACGCTCGGCACGCTGCTGCGCAATGGCGTGCCGCTGATCACGGCGCTGGGCATCGGCCGCAACGTGCTGGGCAATCGCGTGCTGGCGGCGGATGTCGATGCGGCCGCGCAGGAAGTGAAGAACGGCATCGCACTTTCGACCGCCCTGGGACGGGGCAAGCGTTACCCGAGGCTGGCGATGCAGATGATCCAGGTCGGCGAGGAGTCCGGCGCGCTGGACACGATGCTGGTACGCACGGCCGAGACGTTCGAACAGGAGACCTCCCTGGCGCTGGACCGCATGCTGGCCGCGCTGGTGCCGGTGGTGACCATCGTGCTGGCCGGCGTGGTGGGCGTGGTCGTGATGGCGGTGCTGATGCCGTTGTACGGACTGACCAATGCGATCGGGTAAGGCAGGCCGCTTACGCGGCACCGCCGCGTGGCCTGCCGAACGGCCGGCCATGGATGGCCGGACAGGGCGATCCGAAGCCTGCAGCGGCGCGCCATGGATGGCAGCAGGAACACCACCGAAGACGGTGTTTAGCGGCACTGCCGCGTGGCCTGCCGAACGGCCGGCCATGGATGGCCGGACACGGCGATCCGAGGCTTACAGCGGCGCGCCATGGATGGCAGCAGGAACACCATCGAAGACGGTGCTTGGCGGCACTGCCGCGTGGCCTGCCGAACGGCCGGCCATGGATCGCCGGGCCGGGGATCCGAAGCCGATGCGTTGTGCTTTGGATGGCGGCAGATGACTGGATCGAAGTTTTCGCCAGGCGACATATACCCTCTTCACACTTGCGTCGCAGGAACTGAACATCGCCCCCCGCAGTCAGACCATTAGCTGCCGTTTTCGGGTAAACATCCTGTTCTTTCCGGACGCACTTCCCAAGGAACCCCCATGCGCAACCGCCGCTCACTGACCCGTTCGCCATCGGCCGCCCGCCAGCGCGGCATGAGCCTGATCGAGATCATCATCGTGATCGTGCTGATCGGCGCGGTGCTGGCCTTCGTCGGTGCCCGCGTGCTGGGCGGCAAGGATCGCGGCGACTACAACATCGCCAAGGCGCAGGTGCAGACGATGGCCGGCAAGATCGAGTCCTTCCAGATGGACACCGGCCGCCTGCCGACCGCGCTGGAGGAACTGGTCACCCAGCCCAGCGACGTCAACGGTTGGCTCGGCCCGTACGCCAAGCCGGCGGAACTGAAGGATCCGTGGGGGCATCCGCTCGAATACCGCGCGCCGGGCGAAACCGGACCGTTCGACCTGGTCAGCCTGGGCAAGGACGGCAAGCCGGGCGGCACCAGCGTCGACGGCGACATCAAGTACGAGTAAGCCGGCGACTGGAGCCGACATGCATCGCGCGCGCGGCGTTTCCCTGCTGGAGATGCTGCTGGTGATCGCGCTGATCGCCGCCATCAGCGTGCTCGCGCTGGCGGCGATGAGCGGTGGCCGCGAAGGCGTGCAGCTGCGCTCCAGCACCAAACAGGTCGCCGCCGCGCTGCGTTTCACGCGCACCCACGCCATCGCGACCGGGCAAGCGCAGCGCTTCACGCTCGATCCGGTCAAGCACACCTGGACCGCGCCGATGGGCCGCAGGGGCGTGGTGCCGCCGACGCTGAGCATCACCTTCACCGGCGCGCGCGAAGTGCAGCCCAGGCGCGGCGAAGGTTCGATCGTGTTCTTCCCCGATGGCGCCAGCACCGGCGGGCGCGTGCAGCTGGGCGCGCGCAAGGCGGCGTGGAATATCGACGTGGCGTGGCTCACGGGCGAAGTGAAGCTCAAGCGTGCGCAGGTAACGCCGTGAAGCGCGGCCAACGCGGCTACACGCTGCTGGAAGTCATCGTCGCCTTCGCGCTGCTCGCGATGGCGCTGACGTTGTTGCTGGGCATTCTTTCTGGATCGACGCGACAGGTGCGCCAGTCCGCAGACGCCGGACGCGCGGCGATGTACGCACAATCGCTGATGGACCAGGTCGGAGTCGGTGCGCCGCTTGCGGCCACCGAACGCGACGGCGAGTTCGAGCAGGGCCGCTATCGGTGGCGTCTGCGCGTGGCGCCATGGCGCGATGCCGCCGTCGCACGCAGCGGCCAGCCGATGACGATCGGCGGGCCGGATCTGTTCGAGGTCACGCTGGCGATGCAATGGGGCGAAGGCTCCGGGCAGCGCTTGCAACTGCGCACGCTGCGCATCGCCGCGGCCGGCAGCGGGGGCACGCAGCCATGACGCGCGCGCGCATCTGCGGTTTCACGCTGATCGAAGTGCTGATCGCGATGGTGCTGCTCGTCGCCGGCCTCGCGCTCGCGTTCGCGACGCTTGGGGCGGCCACGCGCACGGCCGCGCGTGGCGAAGCGATGGCCGATCGCAGCGAACGCATGCGCTCGGTTGAAGGTTTCCTGCGCACGCGCCTCACCGGTGCGCGGCCGATCCCGTTCGACATCGACCAGTCGCGCGCGCTCGCGGTGCGTTTCATCGGCGAACGCGAACGCATGCGCTTCGTCGCCGACATTCCGGATTACCTCGGCCGCGGCGGCCCGTACCTGCACGACTTCAAGGTGGAAGACGCCGGCAACGGCGTGCGCATGACGCTGGCGCTTAGCATGGTGCAGGCCGGCAAGACGGTGGAGGAGCCTGACGCGCGTCCGCCGGAAATGCTGGTCGACAATCTGCGCGAGGTCCGTTTCCGCTACCGCTCGCTGGACCAGGACGGCCGACTGGGCGACTGGCTCGACACGTGGGAAGCGACTGAACAACTGCCGCTGCTGGTGGAAGTGACGATGATCGATCGCGACGGCGCGACATGGCCGCCGCTGATCGTGTCGTTGCCGCTCGCGCCGGCGTTCACCAGTTTCGCGCTGCCGGTGCAGACGCAATGACGCGCGCGCATCGCCACACGTCGCTACCGGCCCCACGCGGACGCGGCGCCGCGTTGATCCTGGTGCTGTGGTTGATCGTGCTGCTGACCGCGCTCATCGGCGGCTTCGCGCTGGCCGCGCGTGTGGAAGCGCTGCAGGGGCGCGTGCTGGTGCGAGGACTCGTCGCGTCCAACGCCGCGCGCGCGGGGCTGGAGTATTCGCTGACGCGCGTGGTGGTGCCGGACACGCGCCTGCAATGGAAGCCTGATGGCAGCGTGCACCGCTGGCGCTTCGGCGATGCGGTGGTGGACGTGAAGATCGTCGACGAGAACGGCAAGCTCGATCTCAACCAGGCGCCGCATCCGTTGATCGCCGCGTTGATCCAGCGCCACGGCGTGGAGCCATCCGAGGCCGGACGCATCGCCGGGGCCATCGTGGACTGGCGCGATCCCGATCCGCTCACCCAGCCCGGCGGCGGCGCCGAGGACGGCGACTACGAGGCCGCCGGCCGGCCCTATGGCGCCAAGGACGCGGACTTCGAAAGCGTGGCCGAAGTGCTGCAGGTGCTGGGCATGACGCCGGCGCTGTACGCGAAGCTGGAGCCGGACCTGACCGTCTACAGCGGCCGCGCGCAGCCGGATCCGGCGTATGCGTCAGCGGAACTGCTCGATGCGATGGGGTTGAACGGCGCCGACCTGGTGGCCCAGCGCGGCCGGACCGAGGCCGGGCTGCCGCAGGAAGGCGGTCTGCCAGGGGGAAGCATGGCCGGCGCCGGCAGCGGCACCTATAGTATCGACAGCCGCGCGCGGCTCCCCGACGGTCGACAGTCGCTGCTGCGAGCGGTGGTTCGCACGGGCGGAGGGGGCTTGCCTGGCATGGCGTATGTGCCGTTGCGCTGGGAGGAGGGAGCATCACCGCGATGAACGCAAGGAGCGAAAGCCGGCCACAGAACCGGCCTGCCGCCGACTGGGCGCAGGACCGGCTGCGTCGCCTGGGTGCGCGACTCGCGCCGGGCGCGGGCGGGTTCGCGCACTGGTGGGCGCACAACCTCGCGGCGTGGCTGCCGGCGCGCGTGCGCCGCGTGCTGGGTTTCGATCGCGGCCGCCTGCTGCTCCAGGTCCAGGGCGACGGCGTGCAGCTGCGGCTGCAACAGGCGGGCGATCTCCGCGATCTCGGCGCCGTGCCGCAGCTCGCATTGCCGGACGACGACGCGATCGTCGCGCCCGTCGATCCGCTGGCCGCGCTGCTTCCCCCGCGCCTGGCCGACCTGCCGCGCTGGCTGCTGCTGCCCGCCGCCGCCGGCCTGCGCCGTCCCCTGACGCTGCCGGCCGCCGCAGGCGACCGCCTCCGCGACGTAGTCGGCTTCGAGATCGACCGGCAAACCCCGTTCTCCGCCGAGAACGTCGCCTTCGACGCGCGCCTGCTCGGCCGTCGCGATACCGACGGCATGATCGACGCCGAACTCGTGGTCGTCCCGCGCCAGCGTCTGGACGCGCCGATGGCGGCGCTCGGCGCGATGGCCGGCTCGCTCGCCGGCATCGACCTGTGCGCCGAGAACGGCGAGCCGCTGGGCGTGAACCTGCTCGATCCGGCGCAGCGTCGCCGCCATGGCGATCCGTTCCGCTACTGGAACCTCGGCCTCGCCGCGCTCGCGGTGCTCGCCACGGCTGCGCTGATGTGGCACCTGGTCGCCAACCGCCGCATCGCCGCCGATGAACTGGAAGCGCGCATCGCCAGCCAGGCGGCCGCCGCGCGCAACGCCGCCGCGCAGCGGCAGGCGCTGATCGACATGATCGAAGGCCAGGCCTTCCTCGACCGCGAACGCGCGGCGCGTCCGACCACGGTGGAAGTGCTCGACGAACTTAGCCAGCGCCTGCCCGACAGCACCTACCTCGAAAAACTCGCCATCGAGGACAACAACCTGCTGATGATCGGCCTCAGCCGCGAGGCGCCCTCGCTGGTGCAGCGCCTGCAGGGCTCGACGCTGTGGCGTGCGCCCTCGCTCACCGGCGCGCTGATGCCCGATCCGGTCAGCGGGCGTGATCGCTTCACGTTGACGGCCGAACTCGGCGCGCCCGCGGCCAAGGCGCCGGGCACGCAGCCGCGGCCGCAACCGCAGCCGGAGGACGCCGATGGCGGCTGATCCGACGCACGCACGTCCGCAGGCGCCGGCGGCGACGTCGCCGCGCGGCATCGGTCGCGACCAGTGGCTCGCGCTCGGCCTGTTGCTGGCGGCGTTGCTGCTGGGCTATCTGGTGCTGGTGCATCCGTGGTTCACGGTGCCGCTGATGGACGCCAACGAGCGCGTGGCGAGCCTTCAGCAACGCGAGCTTCGCCAGCGCATGCAGTTGCAGCAGGCGCCGCAGGTGCAGCAACGCCTCGCGCAGGTGCGCGCGCAGCAGGCGCGTTCGCCGGGCTTCCTGCCCGAAAGCAGCGCCGAACTGGCGACGGCCGGACTCGTGCAGCGACTCGAACGCGTCGTCGCCGAAGCCAGCCCGGGCAATCGCAGTTGCGCGATCAGTAACCGTTCGCCCTTGAGCGAACCGCGCCGCGATCGTTACGCGCGCGTGGTCGTGCAGGTGCGCCTGCGTTGCGGCACGCCGGAATTGATGAGCGTGCTCTACGCGCTGGAAGCCGGCACGCCGCGATTGTTCGTCGGCAACCTCAATGTGTTGTCCTCGCGCGGCTATTTCCTGCCCGGCGCGAACCAGCCCAGCGGCGATGGCGGACTGGACGTGAGTTTCGATCTCTACGGCTACCTGCGCCCCTCACCAAATAACAGCGCGCCCAACGCCGCCACGGAGGTGTCGCGTGCGCCTTGACGACGCCGGTCCGCGCACCTGGCTGCTGGCGACGGTCGCCGGCTGGGCGGTGTTCGCCTGGCTGCTGGCGGTGTTCGGCATGGGTCGCCATGCGCAGGCGCTGGAAGCCGATCCCGGCCTGCTGCGTCCGCTGCCGAACGCGCGTCCACCGGCGGCGGAGCGGCTGGGGCCGATGTCGCAGTACGCCGCGATCGCGCAACGTCCGCTGTTCTCGCAGGATCGCCAGCCCAAGCCGTTCTTCCTGCAGGGCGCGGGCGAGGGCGAAAGCCAGCAGGCCGCGTTCGACTACGTGCTGACCAGCGTGCTCATCACGCCGACGTTGAAGATGGCGATCCTGCAACCGGCCGACGGCAGCGAGTCGGTGCGGGTGAAGCTCGGCGAGGTGCCCGAATCGCATCCGGCCTGGCGCCTGACCTCGCTCGACGCGCGCAGCGCCGTGTTCGAAGGTCCCGAAGGCCGCCGGGAAATGACGCTGCGCGTGTTCGATGGTCAGGGCGGCCAGCCGCCGACCGCTGTCGGCATCGCGCCAGGCCCGAACCGACAGCAGCCGGTGGGCGTTCCGGTGCCTCCTCCACAACCGAACACGGCTGGCGCGAACGGCAATCGTCCCGGCGGCAACACGACCACTGCTCCGGCCGGCAACAATGCCCCGAACCGCAGCGCGAACAACACCCAGACGCCGGCCCCGACAACGCCGCCGCCCGAACCCAGCGAAAACACGCCAATGACGCCGGAGGCCCAGATGGAAGCCATCCGCAAGCGGATCGAAGCACGTCGTGCACAGATGCGGCAGCAGCAATCCGCGCAACCCCCGGCCCAGACGCCTTGAGAGACCGCATGAATTCCCGTCCGATCAAGCTCCGCCCAGGCATCGCCGCACAGGCGATCGTCACCGCGACCATCGCCAGCCTGCTGGCCTCGTGCGCGACCGCTCCGGTGCCGAAGATCCAGCGCGCGGACATGTCCGCGGCGCGTCCTGACGCGGTCGGCGCGACGGCCACCGGCGCGCCCGGCGCGACGGCGCAGGAAACGCTGCCCGAAGACAACACCGGCGGCGATGCGCGTCCGCAGATCCGTCGCGGCACCGGCCGGGTGATCAATCAAAGCGCCGCATCCGCGCCGCTGCCGGGGCTCGGCGCGACGACCGGCTCGGCCACGTTCAATTTCGAAGGCGAATCGCTTCACGCGGTGGTCAAGGCGATCCTGGGCGACATGCTCGGCCAGAACTACGTGATCGCCCCCGGCGTGCAGGGCACGGTGACGCTCGCCACGCCCAAACCGGTGAGCCCGGCCGAAGCGCTGAACCTGCTGGAGATGGTGCTGGGCTGGAACAACGCCCGCCTGGTCTACAGCGGCGGCCGCTACAACATCGTGCCGGGCGACCAGGCGCTTGCCGGCAACGTCGCCGCCCGCACCGGCGCGCCGAGCACCGCGCGCGGTTTCGAAGTGCGCACCGTGCCGCTGAAGTACGTCTCGGCGACGGAGATGGAGAAGATCCTCAAGCCGTACGCGCGCCCGAACGCGATCGTCAACGTCGACAACTCGCGCAACGTCATCACCGTCGGCGGCAGTCGCGCCGAGCTTGAGAACTACCTGCGCACGATCGAGGTGTTCGACGTCGACTGGCTGTCGGGCATGTCGGTGGGCGTGTTCCCGCTGCAGTCGGGCAAGGCGACGCGCGTGGTGGCGGACCTTGAGAAAGTGTTCGGCGAGCAGAGCAAGTCGCCGGTCGCCGGAATGTTCCGCTTCATGCCGCTGGAAGGCGCCAACGCGGTGCTGGTCATCACCTCGCAGGCGAATTACCTCGACGACATCCAGCAGTGGCTGGAGCGCATCGACAGCGCCGGCGGCTCCGTGCAGCTGTATTCGTACGAGCTGAAGTACATCAAGGCGAAGGACCTCGCCGATCGCCTTGCCGACGTGTTCGGCAGCGGTCGCGGCGGCCAGGCGGGCGAAAGCGGCGGTCCGCCGTCGCTGATGCCGGGGCTGGAATCGGTCGAACTGAAGGACTCCGACAACGGCAGCACCGCCACGCTCGGCGATACCGGAAGCAGCACGGGCACCGGTGGCGGCGGCAATGGCACGCTGTCGCTGAGCCAGCAGCAGAACGGCAATTCGAGCCTCACGCTGGACGTCAACGGCGACCGCGTGGGCGTGTCGGCGGTGGAGGAAACCAACTCGATCATCGTGCGCAGCAGCCCGTCGGCATGGAAATCGATCCGCGACGTGATCGAACGCCTCGACGTGATGCCGATGCAGGTGCACATCGAAGCGCAGGTCGTGGAAGTGCAGCTCAAGGGCGACCTCAAGTACGGCGTGAACTGGTACTTCGAACGCGCCGTCACCGACGCCGGCCTGCCCGACGCGGTCGGCCGCACGACCTGGAGCACGCTGGCGGGCAGCATCGTGCCGGGGAACGGCCAAGGCGGCGGGGGACTGTCGTGGACATTCCTGGGCCGCAACGCGGCAGCGATCATCAGCGCACTCGATTCGGTAACCGACCTGCAGTTGCTGCAGACCCCGTCCGTCGTCGTGCGTAACAACGCCGAAGCCACGCTCAACGTCGGCAGCAAGATCCCGATCTCCTCGGTCACCTTCAACCCCACCACCGGCAGCGATAACACCTACAGCCAGGTGCAGTATCTCGACACTGGCATCATCCTCAAGGTGCGGCCGCGCGTGGCCAAGGACGGTGTGGTGTTCCTCGACATGGTGCAGGAAGTCAGCTCGCCCGGCGCGCAGGACACCGCCGATCGCAACGGCAACGTTCGCATCGACACGCGCAAGCTCAAGACCGAAGCGGCCGTGCAGAGCGGCGACACGGTGATGCTTGCCGGCCTGATCAGCGACAGCGTCGAGCGCGGCGCGTCCGGCTTCCCGGGCCTGAGCCGCATTCCGGTGATCGGCGGTCTGTTCGGACAGCAGCGCTCCGCCAAGACGCGCAACGAAGTCATCGTCCTGTTGACGCCGACCATCATCCGCAACCCGCAGGAAGCGCGCGACATGACCGATGACTACACGCGCCGATTCCGCGCAATGGAGCCGCTGCAAAAGCGGACGCGTCGCCCGGGCCAGCAACAGTGACGAAGACGGCCGCCTCGCCGGCGGTCGTCGGCCCCATCGTCGTCGTCCCGGTCGGCACGGACGACGAAGCGCTCGACGCCTGCCTCGCCGCGCTCGACGCCGCCACCGCGCCGGGCACGCCGGTCTGGTTGGCCGACGACGCGCAGGCGGGGCCGCGCGGTTACGCGATCATCGAACGCTGGGTCGCGCGCACCGCACTGAAGGCCGACTACACGCGCCGCCAGCGCAGCGTCGGCGAAGTCGCGCACCTGGACGAAGTGCTCGCCGCGTGCGGCGATGCCGACGTCGCCGTGCTCGCCAGCGATGCCTTGCCTGCGCCCGGCTGGTTGTCGCGCCTTGCATCGAGCCTTGCCAGCGATCGCGCCATCGCCACCGCGACGCCTTGGTGCAACGCGGGCGAAGCCGCGTCGTGGCCGCGCATCGGCGAGATCGATCCGGTGCCCGACGACCTGGACCGCATCTCGCGGGCCGCGAAGGCGATGCCCGCATTGCAGCCCGAACTTCCCGCCGCCGTGAGCCACGCCGTGCTGATTCGCGGCGCCGCGCGACGTCGCGCCGGCGGCCTGGATGCCACCAGCTACGCCTCGTGGTACGCCGCGCTGATCGATCTTTCGTTGCGCCTGGCCGGCCTTGGCTGGCGCAACGTGCTGTGCGATACCGCCTTTGTCGCGCGTGGCGGCGAAGGCGGGCCCTTCGATGGCGACATGGACGCGATCGCCGCGCGCTGGCCCGACTGGCACGCACGGCTTGCGCATTACCTGATGCAGGATCCGCTGCGCGCCTCGCGCGTGCAGCTGGCGACCCTGCTCGAGCACCTGGGACCTCCGGAACCGCAACGTGACCTCTTCGCCTGACGCCAACGCCGCCATCGGCGCGGTGGTGGTGACCTACCGCAGCGCCGAAACCATCGACGACTGCCTCGCGCGCCTGCGCGCGGCCGAGGGCGTCGAAGCCATCCGCGTCGTCGACAACAATTCCGACGACGGCACGCTGGAAATCGTGCAGCGTCACGCCAGCAGCGACGCGCGCGTTCGCTTCATCGCCAACCCCGACAATCCCGGTTTCGGCGTCGCCTGCAACCAGGGCGCGCGCGATGCGGGCGACGGCGTGAAGTGGCTCGCCTTCGTCAATCCCGATTGCATGGTCGAACGCGACACGCTCTCGCGCCTGCGCGCGCTCGCCGCGCCGCAGGGCGAAGCGCTGCTGGGAGCGGACCTCGTCGACGACCACGGCGTGCGCGATGGCGCCGCGCGTCGTCGCGATCCCGATTTCGGCGCGATGCTGTCCGCCGCGCTGGGCGGCACGCCCGCGCCGAAGATGGAACTTCCGATAGACGACTCACGCACGTTGCAGCAGGTTGAAGCGGTCTCCGGCGCGCTGATGCTGATGCCGCGCGCGCTGTTCGAACGCCTGCACGGTTTCGATGAAGGTTATCGATTGCACGCCGAAGATCTCGACCTCTCGCGTCGCGCGCGCGAGTCCGGCGCGCTGGTCGCCGTCGCGAACCACGTCCGCGTGCTGCACGTGCGGGGCGTGTCGAGCCGCTCGCGCCCGCTCTTCGTCGAATGGCACAAACATCGCGGCCTGTGGCGCTATTACCGCAAGTTCGAAGCCCCGCGCCGCGGTGCGGGCATGAGTGCGGCGGTGTTCGCGGCGATCTGGCTGCGGTTTCCGGTGGCGTACCTGAAGGCCAAGGCGCGCACGCAGTGACGGAGCCGCCGCTCTGGCAAACGCTGAGCGAGGATGAGCTGGCTTTCATCGCCAGCCGCGACTACGGCGTGGATGCCGAGCTGCACCTGGACGCGCTGAAGAAGGTGCTGTTCGAACAGGATGGCTGCGCGTACGACGGTCAGCACTGGTATCCGTACGAGGTGATCGAACTCTGCGCCCACTGGTTGCAGCCCGGCCACGCCCGGGAGTTCGCGGCCTGCACGTTGCTGGTGATCAAGAACGTAGTCCAGGGCCACGACCGCTGTACCGATCTGGTCTACAAGTTCGAATGCAGGGCTTCCGATTACGCGCGGCTTCCGCCTGAGCTTTCGGAGCAGATTATCGCTGCGTACGTCGCATCCGGTCTGGTCTGAGCTTCGCGCCAACGCAAACCGCGGTTTGCGTCTGCGAAAAAAGCGCGTGGAAAGGGCGAAACAGGCCGGGAGATGCTGCCGATTCCGCACCAGGGATCGGCGTATGAAGCTCTCGGATGTGACTTTCATGCTGGACGTTGCCGGGGACGCAAGCCTCGATGTCGTCCGTTTCGAACTGATCGAAGGATTGTCCCGGCCATTCCGGCTGGAACTGGATCTCAGCGCCGCGCGGTCGGACATCGATGCCGACCGGTTGCTGGATACCGAAACGACATTCACCCTCCTTCGCGATGGCGAGCCGGTAAGGACCGTCACCGGCATCGTCACCGCGTTCGAACTGGGCGAGTCCGGTTTCAGGAGAACGCGCTACCGCGCCGTGGTCGAGCCGGAACTGGTTCGCCTAGATCTCTGGCACGGAAGCCGGATCCACCAGCAGTGCTCCATCCCGGAAATAATCCAGGCGCGGCTGCGCGAACGTAACCTGCATGCGCGTCTGACGGCGTCGCGCCCGCATGACGCACGCGAGTACAGCGTGCAGCACAGGGAGACGGATCTCGACTTTGTCTCGCGCCTGGCAGCGGAAGAGGGATTCGTCTATTACTTCGACGCCGGCGAACAGTCGCGGCTGACCTTTGTCGACGTCCTTCAAACCTCCCCGACGTTGAAGGAGAACGACGATATCGGTGTCGTGCACTACCAGCCCAATCCCGGTGGCGATGCATGCCAGCCGCATCTTTGGCATTTCGCAGTGCGACGGCAGTTGGCACCAGCGCGTGCAACGCGGCGCGACCGTACCTTCAAGAATCCTGACTACCAGCTGGAGCAAACCTATTCCTCACGCAACGGCGTGGGATACGAGCACTTCGATCACCCAGGCAGGTACAAACGCGACGAAGTTGGCCGGGCCTTCGTACGCACCGCGCTGCGACAACTCCGTAGCGATGCGACTATCGCCACGCTGGAAGGCGACGATGCAAGAGTGTGGCCAGGGCTCGCCTTCCTGTTGTCGGGGCACGGGAACGAAGCGCTCGACCGCGATTGGCGGGTCATCGCAATGCATCACCGTGGCGTACAGAGCATCGCCGAGGAAGAGGAAAGCGCCGACGCCCAGGATGGCACCCGTTATTCGTACACGGCGCAGGCCGTACCCGGCGACATGGAATGGCGCCCCGCGCCGCTGCCACGTCCCATCGTCGACGGGCTGCAGGTTGCCCATGTCGTCGGTCCGGAAGGGGAGCAGCTGCATACGGATGACACGGCTCGCGTCATGGTCTGGTTTCCATGGGACCGGGCCGGCGAGCGCGACGGCGCGACAGCGTGGCTGCGCGTCAGCCAGCTCTGGGCCGGCGCGGGATACGGCGCGGTCTTCGTGCCGCGTGTGGGCCAGGAAGTGCTGGTTGCCTACGTGGATGGGGATCCCGACCAGCCGGTTGTCGTTGGCCGCCTCTACAACGCGGCAAAACGTCCGCCGTATGCCTTGCCCAACCTCAAGACACTGAGCGCGATACGCAGCGAAGAGCACAAGGGCAGCGGCTATAACGAACTGCTGATCGACGACACCAGCGGCGAGCTCGCGACGCAGCTGCGAAGCACGCATGCCGCGACGCAACTCACGTTGGGGTACCTGACGCATCGGCGTGGTGCCGACGGGCGCGGTACGCCACGTGGCGAAGGCTTCGAGCTGAGGACCGACGCGGCTGGCGCGCTGCGTGCCGCGTGCGGTCTGCTGGTCACTACGTACGAACGCAGTCGTGCGAATGGCCGGCAACTCGACCAGCAGGAAATGGGCGATTGCCTCCGCGCATTGGCCGAAATGTCGAACACCCTGCTCGATGTCGCCGCGCAGAACCACGCGATGCCATCCGGCCACGACGCGCGCGACGCACTCTCGCAAGCCATCGAGAAGCTGGGTGCGGGTGCGAACGATCGCCCGAAGGAAGAGGGCGCACGGTCGATCATCGGCCTGAGCGCGCCCGACGGCATCGCCGCCGCGACGCCGAAGACCGTGCTGCTCGGTGCGGGCGAGAACGTCGAAGCCATCGCGCAACGCAATGCGTGCGTGACCGCCGCCGAGCGTATCCACCTCGCCAGCGGGAAGGGACTCAGCCAGTTCGCCGTCGATGGCGGCATCGTGCAGATCGCCCATCGGGGCGACGTCGATGTCCAGGCGCAGCACGGCCACCTGCGCCATGCCGCCCAACAGGACGTGCAGGCCAATGCGGGTGGCGACATCGTCCACACCGCGCGCGGCCGCGTGGTCCTTCAGACCGAAGCCGGCGCGGCGCTGGTGCTGGAAGGCCGCAAGGCCACGCTCTACGCCGACGTGTTCCAGGTGCATGCGAACGTCGAGGCCGACGGCCCGCAGTCGCTGGCCGGCGCGGTCAACGAATGGCCGCAGGCCAGTTTCGACGACCGCTACGTCGTGCGCGACGAGGACACCGGTGAAGCGCTGGCGGACGTGATCGTGCAGCTCATGCGCGCCGATGGAAGCGTGCTGCGGCTGACCACGGACGCGCAGGGCCGCCTGCCAATGCAGCAAAGCACATGGACCGAGCCCGTCTCGTTGCAGGTGCTTGGACGTCGAGCCACCACAGGGGAGGGCGAGTGATGGAACAGCAGGACGAAGTGATCGTTCCAGCGACGCTGGACGAGGATGGTGTGCGCGTTCACACCGCGACGATGACGCCGACGTCGGATGTGCGGTGCAAGGTCGTCAACGCGAAACTCCAGGGCGTGGTGCCGGTGGTGTTCGTGCCGGGGATCATGGGGTCGAATTTGCGATTCATCGAGGGAAAGAAGGCAGCGTGGCGACCGCCCAATGCCTCGTTGTCGCTTTCAGGGGTGTTCCAGTTGCTGAGCGCGATGGTGACCTGGATCCCCAAGGGGCCCCAACAGCGACAAAAGATCCTCAACCCTGCCGTAGTGGAGCCGGATCCGGACGGCCCCATCGATGTAGGCAACAGCGGGTTGACTGAGAAAATAGCTCGCCAGCGCGGCTGGGGCACCGTGATGAGCAGCGCGTACCACGGCGTCATGATCACCTTGCAGCGCGATCTGAACGCGATGGTGGAGCGCGGCGAGATCACGGATTGGTGGCGTGATCACGGCCTGCTCCCGCCAGCGGAATTCGGCGAGGAAACAGGCCAGACCGAGCTGACCTGCAAAGAGCTGGAGCATGCGCGCAACTACCGCTTCGAAGTCTGGGGCGGCGGCTACAACTGGCTCCAGTCCAATCGCGACTCGGGAAAGCAGTTGCGCGACTGGATAGCCAACACGGTACTGCCGTTCTATCGCGAGAAGAACCAGGTCGCAGAGAAAGTCATCCTGGTGACGCATTCGATGGGTGGCCTCGTGGCGCGGGGCGTCCGGCTGGCCGAGCGCGAAGCGGGCATCGGCCCCGATGCCAGCGTGGTGTTGGGCGTAGCGCAAGGCGTGGAGCCATCCACCGGATCGCCGGCCATCTATCACCACTGCCGTTGCGGCTACGAGGGGCCCGCACAGTTGATCCTCGGGCGCAATGCGCGTGAAGTCACGGCTGTTGTCGCGAATGCCCCAGGCGCCTTGGAGTTGGCGCCCTCGATGAAGTACGGCACCGACTGGCTCGAAGTGCGCAGCGAGGCCGGCGTGGCGTTGCGAAAGCTGCCGGTCAGCGATCCGTTCGAAGAGATTTACAAGAGTACCGAGTGGTACGGACTGGTGCCGGCATTCAATACCAAATATCTCGACCTTTCTACCAATGTTGGCGACACCAAGGACGTGGGCTATGAAGAATCGAGGACGAACTACAACGAAGCGTTGGATCGAGTTTCGGAATTTCAGCAGATGATCGGGGATGGATATTTTCAGCACACCCATGTCCACTTCGGCGATGACGATGGCGAGCGCTCCTACGAGCGCGCGATCTGGCAGGGTGATGTGCCATCAATCGAGGCCGGTGCGCGCATCACGCCGCTGAGTGATGACCACAACGGCCGCATTAGAGTCAACGACAATAGCCGTGCGGAAGTGAGATTTCAGAAGGCTTCCGGGCCGGGCGACGGCACGGTGCCTACGCGCTCAGGTACCGCACCGAAAGGCGAGAACATCCGCAGCCGCTTTCGTCACGGGCGCAATGGTCGAGGCGCGCACAACTTGAACCGTAAGAGTAAGCCTGATGGTTATGAGCATCAGCCAAGTTACAACGATCCGCGAGCGCAATGGGCAACCCTCTATGGCATCGTCAAGCTCGTGCAGGAGGCGAAGTGGCATGGCAAAGTTTGAGGCAAAACTTCAGGTGATTGTCGCCATCACTGTGCTCGCTCTGGCGTCCTGCGCCGGATCGCATCCCACCCGGAGCAACCCTTTGAATACTGCCGATTGGACCACGCATTGCTTTGGTCGCTTCCTTATCGACCTTCCTCGCGACGCACAAGTCAGTCAAAGCTACGAGCTGCGTCGCACACCGATCAAACCAGTTCAGGGTATGGCGGTCGCCGACATCGCCAGTACCTTGGCTGCGAGGGCGGAGGAGTTGAAAGCGACACCCCATCGCACACAGGGTCGAATGTTCATTCGAAGCGCCATCTTTGATGGGGGCGGAGGCGGCGTTCTCTCCTGGTCTCTCCCGTATAGCATTGCCGCAATGAGGCTAGAGGCTTACCTGATCGCGCAAGGAAGCAGCGTAGTTTATGCGCACAACCCTCGAGTGGCTCCGGACATGCAAGAGACGGCCGTCCGGCTTGTAGGTGAATTGGGCAGAAATCTCCATTCGCTAGCTAGCGGAGAGTTGCCGCCAAACGGGCGTCAGGTGTTCTGCATAGACGGTGCATACGTGCAAGGAAACGAGTTCCGCAGCGAGTCGATGAACATCACGGTGCGGTTGACAGAACACCCAGGCATGGTGTTCACGCTTTTCTCCACCACGCAGGGCGAACTGGAACCAACTCTGCTCAAGAGAATGGATGGTGATGGCGTCGGTAAGCTCCTGAGTATGTTCAGTGGCATGGATGTGCTGCGAAAAGGGCAGCGCGACGTGAACGGCCTCGATGCAGAGGAGCATCTGGTGGCGGCGAGCGAAAAGGGGCTACGCGGCTACGCGTTCAACTGGGAAGCGCAAGGCCGGGCGCAATCGGTAGCGGCGCCGCTGCTGTCGGCCGACCTCGCCGTGATGCCGTCGGGCGCCGATGCGCCGCCGGCTTTCACGTCCGATGCCGAGGCTCTCAAGCTATGGGACGCCCTGATCAATTCGATTCGCCCGCTTCCCGGAAGCCGCGACGCTCCGCCGCCGGCGCCGCGCGAACCACCGCTGTCGTCCGAATCGTTCGAGCAACGCGAGTTCAATCGCCAAGCCATGGATCACTTCATCGCAACAGGGCAGTGGCTCACGCCTCCGAAGGAAAATGGTCAGCTCTGATGCGACGCAGAGAACCTCGCTCGTTAAGGTTGTCGGGACTGGCTGTCGTGACCATCGCCGCCGCTTTGAGTTCGTGTGCTTCCCATCATCGCGGAAGGGTCAACGAGGTGGAAACTAGTGAATGGGAAACTCATTGCTTTGGACGCTTCCTTATCGATCTGCCAAATGACGCGGAGATCTCCCAAGCGTTCGACTTGGAAGGGGCGTCGATAAAGAAATTGCAAGATATGAAGGTTGGCGATGTGAGTTCTGCGCTAGACACACGCGAGAATGTGTTGAAGGCAACCCCGCACAGAACGCGGGGCGTAATGTTTGTTGATCGTGTGACGTTTCAGCATGGGTCCGCCGGCATAATTCGGTGGCCAGAGCCATACTCGGTTGCCTTGCAGTATCTGGAAACCTTCCTGGTCGCGCAGGGTAGCGACGCCGTTTATCAGTATGTTCCTCAGATCGATCCTGCGCAGCGTAATGCGGCATACCGATACGTGGATTCGCTGAGTCGCGATATGTACTCCCTGAATGCCGGTCAGATTCCGCCCGTCGGCGCGCAAGCGTTCTGTATCGAAGGCGCTTATCTGAAGGGCAACGAGTTCCGCAGCGAGTCGATGAATATCACAGTCCGGTTGCCAGACCATCCAGGCATGGTGTTCTCGCTTTCATCCACTACAGCAGGTGATGTCGATGAAACATTGATGCAGCGGATGAGCCATTTCGGTAGCGGCATCATCCGGCGCACTGCCGGGATACAAACGTTGCGTAAGGGCGACAGAGCTGCCAGCGGCATCAAAGGGCAGGAGTATCTGGTCGCGGGCACAGAAGACGGGGAGCGACGCTACGTCTTCATCTTCGAGAACTTCTACAAGGCAATGTCGGTGGCGAATCCGCAAGTGAACGTGGATATGTATGTCGAAGGGAGGCCCGACCAGGCGCCTGCAATTACCAGCGATGCCGAAGCCCTGAAACTATGGGACGCCCTGATCGACTCCGTCCGTCCGATCTCCGGAAGCAGCGACGCAGCACGCGAGCCGTCGTCACCCTCCGGGTAGTCCAAGCAGCGCGAGACACCCTCACTCCAACGCAAACCGCACCACGAACAACGCCGCGACGATCCACACCGCCATGTGCACCTCGCGCGCGCGGCCGGTGAAGAGTTTCAGCACGGCGTAAGCGATGAAGCCGAACGCGAGGCCGTTGGCGATGGAATACGTGAACGGCATCGCCAGGGTGCACAGCGCGGCGGGGATGGCTTCGGTGAGGTCGTCCCAGTGCACGTCGCCGAGTTCGCGCAGCATCAGGCCGGCGACGAACAGCAGGGCGGGCGCGGTCGCGTAAGGCGGGACCATCGCGGCCAGCGGCGAGAACAGCAGCGCGAGCAGGAACAACGCGGCGACGACGAGCGCGGTCAACCCCGTGCGTCCGCCGGCCTGCACGCCCGAGGCGCTTTCGATGTACGCCGTCGTGCTGCTGGTGCCGAGCATCGAGCCGGCGAGGATCGCCGTGCTGTCGGCGAACAACGCGCGGCCGAAACGCTTCTGCTGCGCGGCGGACGCATCGTCCGGCGGCAGCAGGCCGGCGCGGCGCGCGACGCCCATCAGCGTGCCGGTGGCGTCGAACACTTCGACCAGCACGAACACGATCACGACATGCAGCATCGCGGCGATCGAGAATCCTTCGCCACCGCCCAGCGCGCCGCGAATGTCCAGCTGCAGGAACGTCGGCGCCAGGCTCGGCGGCATGTCGATGAGGCCGTGGTATTGCACGCGCCCCAGCAGCAATGCGGTGGCGGTGACGGCGAGGATGCCGATCAGGATCGCGCCCTTTACCCGCCACGCTTCCAGCACGGCAATCAGCAGGAATCCCGCGACCGCGAGCAGCGGTTCGGGTTGGCGCAGGTCGCCCAGCGAGACCAGCGTGTCGGGATCGCCGACGATCAGTTCGGACTTCTGCAGCGCGATGATCGCCAGGAACAGGCCGATGCCGGCGGTGATCGCGCTGCGCAACGAATGCGGAATCCCCGCGATCAGCCACGCACGCGCGCCGGTGATGGTGAGCAGCAGGAACACGATGCCCGACACGAACACCGCGCCCAGCGCCTGTTGCCACGTGTAGCCCATCGCGCCGACGACGGTGAAGGCGAAGAACGCGTTCAAGCCCATGCCCGGCGCCATGCCGACCGGGTAGTTCGCGGCGAAGGCCATCACGAAGGTGCCGATCGCCGCGGCAAGGCAGGTCGCGACGAACACCGCGCCGGTGTCCATGCCCGTATTGCCGAGCACGCTGGGGTTCACGAACACGATGTAGGACATCGTGAGGAACGTTGTGAGGCCGGCGACCAGTTCGGTGCGCACGTCGGTGCCGTGCTGGCGCAGCTTGAACAGCGCGTCCAGCGCGCGGGGGGCGGGGCGGGCCATGGCGGGGGGTCCAGGGTCGGGGAGCGCAGGGAACCGGGAAGGGTAGCGGTGCGGGCGCCGCACAGCATCGGGAAATGATCGCCCGCGCGGCGTGAGGCCGCAGCGCTTCTCGGGCGGCCGTTTGTGTCTTCACATGTCGCTTTCGTCACGCGACGCACACATTCCGTGCCGAACCTGCGGACGCCGTCACGTTCGGCATCTCCAAAACCGGACGCAGCGCCGGTTGTAGGCGGCCGGCGGGCGGTACCTTGCGCCCGCTCGCCGCGTGACTCGCGGCCGACAGGGGAAAACACATGGACATCAGGCAGGGCGCGCGGGCCGGCATGCTCGCGCTCGGGCTGTGCATGCTCGCCGCATGCGGTGGGGGCGGCGGCGATGGTGGTGGCGATACCTTCTCGCCTCCCGCGAGCGGCGGCGGCGGTGGCGGAACGCCGACCGCGCCGGAACCGCCGGCGCCGTATCCCGACATCCCGGCGACCGACGGCGACGCCGCGCGTTTCCTGACGCAGGCGACGTTCGGCCCGACCGCGTCCGAAATCGCGCGCGTGCGCCAGATCGGCTACAAGCGCTGGATCGACGACCAGCTGACGAAGGCGCCGACGCAGATCCTGCCGCACCTGCAGCAGCTGGTGACCAACGGCGTCGCCGCGCCCACGCCGCAGAACCGCCGCAATTACTGGCTCTGGCAGGCGGCCAGCGGCGAGGACCAGCTGCGCATGCGCATGGCCTTCGCGCTGAGCGAGATCATGGTGGTGTCCGATCGCGAAGTCGCCGACGGCAACGCCACGGTGTTCCGCATCGCCGATTACCAGGACACGCTCGCACGCGGCGCGTTCGGCAGCTATCGCGCGCTGCTGGAGAAGGTGTCGGTGCATCCGGCGATGGGCTATTTCCTCAGCCACGTCGGCAACCGCAAGGCGGATCCGCGCCGCAACATCACGCCCGACGAGAACTACGGCCGCGAAGTGATGCAGCTGTTCTCCATCGGCCTGGTGAAGCGCAACAAGGATTTCAGCGCGGTGCTGGACGCCAACGGCCAGACCATCCCGACCTACGACGAGCAGGTCGTCAGCGGCATGGCGCGCGTGTTCACCGGCTGGACCTACGCGGGCCAGACCGACGCGCAGTTCGGCCGTGGCGACAACACCAGCTACGCGCCGATGGAATGCCACACCGCATTCCACGACGACCAGCCCAAGCAGATCTTCGACGGCATCGTCATCAGCGAAGGCAACAACTGCGTGGCGAGCATGGCCAAGACGCTCGATGCGCTCGCGGCCCACAGCAACACCGCGCCGTTCATCAGCCGCCAGCTGATCCAGCGTTTCGTCACCAGCAATCCGAGCCCGCAGTACGTCGAGCGCGTCGCCAACGTGTGGACCACCAGCGCCGGCGACATGGGCAAGGTGATCCGCGCGATCCTGCTGGACACCGAAGCACGCATGCCGCCCACCGATGCATCGTTCGGCAAGCCGCGCGAGCCGCTGGTGAAGCTGGTAACGCTGTGGCGCGCGTTCAACGCGCAGTACGTGCCCAGTGCGATGGGCGAGGTGCGGTTCGCGTTCTCCAACGCGGGCGATCTGGCCAACTCGCTGCAGCAGGATTCGCAGCGCGCGCCGTCGGTGTTCAACTTCTTCGAACCCGACTACCGCCTGCCCGCGGCCGATGGTGTGCAGGGCATGTTCGCGCCGGAGTTCCAGATCCTCACCGAGGCGACGTACCTGAGCATGCTCAACCAGCACGATTCGCTGGTGTGGAGCAACGCCGCCGCGCCGCCGACGGCGACGACCAACGCGCCGTACCTGGACCTCACCAAGCTCACCACGCTGGCCGAGGCGAAGGACCACGCCGGCATGGTCGCGCAGGTGAACCTGCTGATGTTCTACGGCGCGCTGAGCAGCGCCAACGCGCAGGCGATGGTGAACATGCTCGACCGCCTCGCCGCCGCCAACGAATCCGCCGCCAATCGCGCCAAGTCGCTGGTGCTGCTGGCGATGGCCACTCCCGAATTCGCGATCCAGCGCTAGGAGCCCGTCATGTCCCGTCCCATTCGCGAAGACCGCCGCGCTTTCATGCGCCGCGTTCAGGCCGTGATCGCAGGCGGCGCCGCGTACGCGCTGATGCCGCAGCTGGAGCTGGTCGGCCGCGCGTTCGCCGCCGAGCCGCTGCCCGGCAACGATTACAAGGCGCTGGTCTGCATCTTCCTGTTCGGCGGCAGCGACTCGTTCAACATGCTCATTCCGCACGATTCGGCGGAGCATGCGACGTACCTGACCAGTCGCGGCGGCGTGTTCGATGCGACCACCAATCCGTTCGGCCTGGGTTATGCGCGCGATTCGCTGGTGCAGGTCGCCGATACCAACGGCAAGACGTGGGGTTTGAATCCGTCATGCGGCGCGATGAAGCCGCTGTTCGATGCAGGCGAACTTTCGTTCCTGGCGAACATCGGCACGCTCGCCGTGCCGATGACGAAGGACGACGTCACCAAGCGCTCCAAGCCGCTGCCGCCGTACCTGTACTCGCACAACGACCAGCAGAAGCAGTGGATGCGCGGCCACACCAATCGCAGCGGCCTGACCGGCTGGGGCGGATTGCTGGGCGATCGCGCGGAAGCGTCGAACCTGGGACTGCAATCGCTGCCGCCGTCGATCTCCATCGCCGGCAGCAACCTGTTCCAGTTCGGTCGCACGACGTTGCCGTTCGCGATGTCGTCCGGCGGCGCGACCACGATCAACCGCTTCCGCACCAACGGCAGCAACGCCGACCGCGTCCGTTACGAATCGCTGCGCGCGATCATCGAGTCGTCGCACAGCCCGATCCTGCAGGACCAGTACGCGGTGATCGGCGAAAGCGCGATCGACCTCAACGACACGCTTCGCGTTGCGCTGGATCCGGCGAACGGCGGCGACATCGCCACCGTGTTCCCGACCGGCAGCGGCGTCGCCTCGCAGCTCCGCATGGTCGCGCGCATGATCAAGGCCGCCCGCACGTCGGCGATCAACCATCGCCGCCAGATCTACTTCGTGAGTCTGGGCGGTTTCGACACGCACCAGAACCAGATGGCGGCCAACGGCCACGGACGTCTGCTCCAGCAGCTTGCGGAGGGGCTTGCTTCGTTCCGCGCGGCGCTGTCGGAAATCAACGCGCTCAACGACACCCTCACCTTCACCATGAGCGACTTCGCGCGCACGCTCAACAGCAACGGCAACGGTACCGACCACGGCTGGGGCGGCGTGCAGCTGGTGATGGGCGGCTCCAGCACGAACGGCGGTGCGTTGCGCGGCAAGCAGGTGTGGGGCAGTTATCCGATCCTGGAACTCGACGGTCCGCAGGCGGTGGGACGTGGCCGCATGGTGCCGACGATGTCGGTCGGGCAGATGGGCTCGACGCTGGCGCAGTGGTTCGGTTTGCCGGCGGGCGAGGTGGGGACGATCTTCCCGGGGATCGAGAATTTCGATCCGAAGTTGGGATTCCTTGGGTAAGCCTTCGCGCCCAAGAAAACGTCATCCCGGCGAAAGCCGGGACCCAGGCCGATGACGTCGGGTTCGTTCAAACGGGGGTCTTGGCCTCACCCGTCATTCCAGCGAAAGCGCCTCACCCGTCATTCCAGCGAAAGCTGGAACCCATGTTGATCTTGCTCGACGTTCGCGAATCCGCGCAGAACGAAAGCGAAATGGGTTCGAGCTTTCGCTGGAATGACGCGCCAGGGGAGTGCAGTAGGGCGCCGTAGCGTTGCGGGCCTGGGTCCCGGCTTTCGCCGGGATGACGTCGTTAGACAGTCCGTAGGATGGGTTGAGCGTAGCGAAACCCATCCTACGAAGTGCAGCCCCTCTCCCATCGGGAGAGGGATTGGGGCGAGGGGCAACGAAGGGAGGGCGGCGAACCAGCAGTGCAGTGATGCACAGCGAACGCGAGCGTTGACGCTCCGTTACCCCTCATCCGCCCTTCGGGCACCTTCTCCCGAAGGGAGAAGGGAAAGCGGAAGCGTTCAACGAAACCGGTTGATCAGATCCCGCAACTCACGCGCCGCGTCCGCCGCGGCCTGCGCGTAATCCTCGCCCTTCGATGCGTACAGGATCGCGCGCGAGCTGCTGACCATCAGCCCCATGCCGTCGCTGCTCTTCGCGTTCGTGACGACCGCTTCGACATCGCCGCCCTGCGCGCCGACGCCCGGCACCAGGAACGGCACGTCGTCGCCAACGATCGCGCGCACCTGTTTCAACTGCTCCGGCCACGTCGCGCCGACGACCAGCGAGCAGTTTCCGTTCGTGTTCCATTCGCGCGCCACCTTTTCGGCGACGTGCTGGTACAGCGGGCGGCCATCGACGACCAGGTCCTGCAGGTCGCCCGCACCGGGGTTCGACGTGCGGCACAGGATCACCACGCCGCGATCGGCGCGATCGAGGAAGGGTTGCACCGAATCGCGACCGAGGTAGGGATTGGCCGTCACCGCATCGGCGGCGTAACGATCGAACGCTTCGGCGGCGTAATGCTGCGCCGTGCTGCCGATGTCGCCGCGCTTGCTGTCGAGGATGACCGGCACGCCCGGATGCGAGGCGTGGACATGCGCGATGAGGCGGGCCAGCGCGTCTTCGGCGCCGAGCGCGGCGAAGTGCGCGATCTGCGGCTTGAACGCGCACGCGTACTGCGCGGTGGCGTCGGCGATGTCGCGGCAGAAGCTGAAGACCGCGTCGGTGTCGCGTGCGAACTTCGCCGGGAATTTCGCCGGTTCCGGATCGAGGCCGACGCAGACTAGCGAGGCCGCGTCGTTCCAGCGCTGTTTCAGGGATGACATGAAGGTCATGCTGGATCCTTTCCGTTTCTGGGAGACCTTGCCCGCCCGTGTTGAAGACAGGCGCGCAGGCAACAGCGGTCACTGACGACGGGCAGCGTGACAGCCTGGATCCCGGCCTTCGCCGGGATGACGTTCCGACAAAGCCGCGCCCGCAGATGCGGGCGCGGGTCGGATCGTCACTTCAACGCCTTGAAGCGCAAACGGTGCGGCTGCGCGCCTTCCGCGCCGAGGCGACGCTTCTTGTCCTCCTCGTACTCGCGGTAGTTGCCCTGGAAGAACTCCACGTGCGAGTCGCCTTCGAAGGCGAGGATGTGCGTGGCGATGCGATCCAGGAACCAGCGATCGTGCGAGATCACGAACGTGTTGCCCGGGAATTCCAGCAGCGCGTCTTCCAGCGCACGCAGCGTTTCGATGTCCAGGTCGTTGGACGGTTCGTCGAGCAGCAGCACGTTGCCACCCTGCAGCAGCGTCTTGGCCATGTGCAGGCGGCCGCGTTCGCCGCCCGACAGCGAGCCGACCAGCTTCTGCTGGTCCTGGCCCTTGAAGTTGAAACGGCCGATGTAGGCGCGCGACTGGATCTCGATGCCGTTGATGTTGAGGATGTCCAGGCCGCCGGAGACTTCCTGGAAGACGTTGTGGTTGCCTTCCAGCTTGTCGCGGCTCTGGTCGACGTAGGCCAGCTTCACGGTCGAGCCCATGTCGATCTCGCCCGAATCCGGCTTCTCCTGGCCCGTGATCATCTTGAACAGCGTCGACTTGCCGGCGCCGTTGGGACCGATGATGCCGACGATCGCGCCCGGCGGAACCGAGAACGACAGGTTGTCGATCAGCAGGCGGTCGCCGAACTTCTTGGAGACGTTCTTGAACTCGATGACCTTGTTGCCCAGGCGCTCGCCCGGCGGAATGAAGATTTCATTCGTTTCCTGGCGCTTCTGGTAATCGACGGCCTGCAGCTCCTCGATGCGTGCAAGACGCGCCTTGCCCTTGGAGCGGCCGCCCTTCGCGTTCTGGCGCGCCCATTCCAGTTCCTTCTGGATCGCCTTCTGGCGCGACTTTTCCTGGTTCTCTTCCTGCTTCAGGCGCTCGTCCTTCTGCACGAGCCAGTCGGTGTAGTTGCCCTTCCACGGAATGCCGCGGCCGCGGTCGAGTTCGAGGATCCACTCGGCGGCGTTGTCGAGGAAGTAGCGATCGTGCGTGACGGCCACGACGGTGCCGGTGTAACGCGCGAGGAACTGCTCGAGCCATTCGACCGATTCGGCGTCGAGGTGGTTGGTCGGTTCGTCGAGCAGCAGCATGTCCGGCTTCTGCAGCAGCAGGCGGCACAGCGCGACGCGGCGCTTCTCACCGCCCGACAGCTTGCCGACGATGGCGTCCCACGGCGGCAGGCGCAGCGCATCGGCGGCGACTTCCAGCTGGTTTTCCAGCGTGTGCGCGTCGCCGGCGGCGAGGATGGCTTCCAGGCGCTCCTGCTCCTTGGCCAGCGCGTCGAAATCGGCGCCTTCCTCGGCATAGGCGGCGTACACGGCTTCCAGCGCGGCCTGCGCGTTGATGACGTCGCCCACGCCTTCCTCGACCGCTTCGCGCACGGTCTTTTCCGGATCGATCTGCGGTTCCTGAGCCAGGTAGCCGACCTTGATGCCCGGCTGCGGGCGCGCTTCGCCGACGAAATCGGTGTCCACGCCGGCCATGATCTTCAGCACGGTGGACTTGCCGGCGCCGTTCAGGCCGAGCAGGCCGATCTTCGCGCCCGGGAAGAAGGACAGCGAGATGTCCTTGATGATCTGACGCTTCGGCGGCACGACCTTGCTGACGCCGTTCATGGTGTAGATGTATTGCATGCGCTCTCCGGAACCGGGACGCGCCCATGCCGGCCGGGAGTGGCCTGGTCGGGCGGATGGAAGCGGCGATTATCCCGCAGAAGGGGGCGCTTTCCCAGCGCGGAAGAAGGCGGGCTTCAGCTTGGGAAATCGCCCGGCGCCCCTCCCGCGCGGGGAAGGGCCGCCGTAGCCCGCGTTAGCGAAGCGCACCCGGGTTCGGGCGTTGGGGGGGACCCCTCGGCCTTACCCGGGGTACAAGGCCGAGAGGCTCAAACCCAGACGATGAACGCCGCCACCAGCACCACGGCCACGTACTTCAGCCCGTAATACAGCGACTTGTTGCGTTCGCGCAGGCCCTTGGCCTTCAGGCGCAGGGCGTAGAAATACTTGAACAGCCGGTTGAAGCCGCCGGTCTTGTCGCCTTCCTGGTTCGGCGAGGCGCCGGCGGCGATCAGGTTGCGCGCCACGAACCGGTTGAACGCCCGGGCAGGGGCGAAGCGCAGCGGTCGTTCCACGTCGCAGAACAGGATGATCCGGTTGCCCTGGGTATCGTTGCGGGCGCTGTGGATGTAGGTCTCGTCGAACATCGTCCACTCGCCATCACGCCAGCTGTAGCGCTCGCCGTCGACCTCGATGAAGCAGCCATCGTCGTTCGGCGTTTCCAGGCCCAGGTGCAGGCGCAGCGAGCCGGCGTAGGGGTCGCGGTGCGGGCGCAGCTCGCTGCCGGGCGGCAGCTCGGTGAACATGGCCGCCTTCACGCTGGGAATCTGCCTGAGCAGCTCGGTGGTCTGCGGGCACAGCTCGGCCGCGGACGGGTGGGCGTCGTCGTACCACTTCAGGTAGAAGCGCTTCCAGCCGCGGCGGAAGAACGAGTTGAAGCCGACGTCGGTGTAGCCGTCGGCGGCCTTGATCTGCTGCAGCTCGCGCAGCCGGAACGCCTCGGCCCGGATCGCCTGCCAGTTCTGGCGCAGCGGTTCGAGTTCGGGGAAGTGGCGGCCCGGATCGGCGATGAACGGCGTGGTCGGCACGCGCGAGAAGGCGTACATCAGCACGTTGATCGGGGCCATGAAGGTGGAGTGGTCCAGCAATTGCCGGCCCAGGCGGTGCCGTACCCGGCCGCGGAAGTGCACGTACACCGCGCTGGCGAGGAACAGCAGGACGAAGACCCATTTCACGGTCGAAGGATTCCCTGTGGGGTGGGGGCGGAAAGCTCGCGTTGACGGCCTCTGGCCGGCGTGCTCGCTGGCCGCATTTTAAGCCCTGGGCTACCATCTTCGACCCGGCCGCGCCAGCTTTCGCGGGCCTGCCCGGCCCCATTCACCCCACGCCCGAGGTTCGCGAATGTTCCCCAGCTCCGCCCGCATCGCCGGTTACGACGATGAACTCGCCCAGGCCATCGCCAACGAGGCGCGCCGCCAGGAGGACCACGTCGAGCTGATCGCCTCGGAAAACTACGCCTCCCCACGCGTGATGGAAGCGCAGGGCAGCGTGCTGACCAACAAGTACGCCGAAGGCTATCCGGGCAAGCGCTACTACGGCGGCTGCGAGTACGTGGACGTGGCCGAGCAGCTCGCGATCGAGCGCCTGAAGAAGCTGTTTGGCGCCGATTACGCGAACGTCCAGCCGCATTCGGGTTCGCAGGCCAACCAGGCCGTGTACCTGGCGCTGCTCAATCCCGGCGACACGATCCTGGGCATGTCGCTGGCGCACGGCGGCCACCTCACCCACGGCGCCAAGGTCAACGTCAGCGGCAAGCTGTTCAACGCGATCCAGTACGGCGTGAACGACCAGGGCCTGATCGACTACGACGAAGTCGAGAAGCTCGCGCTGGAACACAAGCCGAAGATGGTCGTCGCCGGTTTCTCGGCGTATTCGCAGCAGATCGACTGGGCGCGCTTCCGCGCGATCGCCGACAAGGTCGGCGCATACCTGTTCGTCGACATGGCGCACGTCGCCGGCCTCGTCGCTGCCGGCGTGTACCCGAACCCGCTGCCGCACGCGCACGTGGTCACCTCGACCACGCACAAGACGCTGCGCGGCCCGCGCGGCGGCATCATCGTCGCGAAGGGTGCCGGCGAGGAAATCGAGAAGAAGCTCCAGTCGATCGTGTTCCCGGGCATCCAGGGCGGTCCGCTGATGCACGTCATCGCCGCCAAGGCGGTGGCCTTCAAGGAAGCGCTGGAGCCGGAATTCACCACCTACCAGCAGCAGGTCGTGAAGAACGCGCAGGCGATGGCGAAGACGATCATCGCGCGCGGTTACAAGATCGTCTCGGGCGGAACGCAGAACCACCTGATGCTGATCGACATGATCGGCAAGGGCGTGACGGGCAAGGATGCCGAAGCCGCGCTGGGCAAGGCGCACATCACCGTCAACAAGAACGCCGTGCCGAACGATCCGCAGAAGCCGTTCGTGACCTCGGGCCTGCGCATCGGCACTCCGGCCGTTACCACGCGCGGTTACCAGGAAGCCGACTGCATCGAACTGGCGAACTGGATCTGCGATGTGCTGGACGCGCCGAAGGACGAGGCCGTCATCGCCGCGGTTCGCGAGAAGGTGACGGCGCAGTGCAAGAAGTATCCGGTCTACGGCTGAGCCCGTGACCGAGCGGATAGGCCGATGCATCTACGCGCTTGAGGCGCTGGTCATCGGCCTTCCGACGCTGGCGTTCGCCATTCCAACCGTTTTGTTGGGTGTGTTGTCCGGAGCGGTGATGCTGTCCGCCGGGACGGAAGTGGCATTTGCCGACTGGACGCTGGGTGGCGTGGGGGGTGTCGCCCTCTACCTGCTGGTATTGCTGGGCGGTGTTTCCGGTCTGGCGGCGTGGTTCGTCCTTTCCATGCGCTATCTCACCGAAGGCCGCAAGGGATTGCGCGAGGCCGAGCACGAACTGTGGTTCGCGCTGGCCGCGGGTATCCTCACCGCGAGCGTGATGCTCTGCGTGGTGGGCTGGGAAGAAATCGCTGCACTCCGGTGGGGATGGTTCCTGGGTCCGGCCCTCATCGTTCCGTCGTTACATCTGGTCCTCCTGAGGCTGCGGAGCCCCCGCTGATGCATTGTCCCTTCTGCCAGCACCCCGACACCCGCGTGATCGACTCGCGCGTGTCCGACGACGGCGCGACCATCCGTCGCCGCCGCGTCTGCGAAGCCTGCGGCGAGCGCTTCTCGACGCAGGAAACCATCGAACTCAAGCTGCCGCTGATCATCAAGAGCGACGGCCGTCGCGAAGCCTTCGACGCGCGCAAGCTGCGCGCCAGCTTCGATCGCGCGTTGCAGAAGCGCCCGGTTTCCGAAGAACAGATCGAATCCTCCGTGCGCGCGGTCGTGCACCACCTGCGCATGACGGCCGAACGCGAACTGCCGTCGCGCCGCGTCGGCGATTTCGTGATGACCGAGCTGCGCAAGCTCGACCACGTCGCCTATGTACGGTTCGCCTCGGTGTATCGCGCGTTCCAGGACGTGGCTGATTTCCGCGAGGAACTCGACCGTCTGGAAAGCGACGCGTCTGCCGAAGGGCAGTTGCCGTTGCTCGACGAAGAAGCCGAGCCGTCGCCGCGCAAGGGCAAGCGCTGATGACGACCCTGTTCACCGCCACCGACCACGCGATGATGGCCCGCGCGCTGCGACTGGCCGAACGCGGCGCGTACACCACCAAGCCCAATCCGATGGTCGGTTGCGTCATCGCGCATGGCGATGACGTCGTCGGCGAAGGCTGGCACGAGCGCGCCGGCGAGCCACACGCGGAAGTGCATGCATTGCGTGATGCGGGCGAACGCGCGAAGGGCGCGACCGCGTACGTCACGCTCGAACCCTGCGCGCACACCGGCCGAACCGGTCCTTGCGCGGATGCGTTGATCGCCGCCGGCGTGTCGCGCGTGATAGCGGCGATGCGCGACCCCTTCCCGCAGGTCGATGGCGCCGGCTTCGAGAAGCTGCGCGCAGCGGGCGTCGAAGTCGCGTCCGGTTTGATGGAAACGCAGGCGCGTGCGCTCAATCGCGGTTTCCTTTCGCGCGTCGAACGCGGTCGGCCTTGGCTGCGCGTGAAGCTCGCCACCAGCCTCGACGGGCGCAGCGCGCTCGCCAATGGCGAATCCAAATGGATCAGCGGCGAGGCCTCGCGACTGGACGTGCAGCACTGGCGCGCGCGCAGTGGCGCGATCGTCACTGGCGCCGGCACCGTGCTCGCCGACGATCCGGCGCTGACGGTGCGAATGGGCGACGACACGCCCTTCGTCCCGCCGCTGCGCGTGGTGCTCGACCCGGGTTTGGCGACCGTCGCGCGCGGACGCGTTCGCGAAGGCGATGCGCCGACGCTGTACCTGCACGCGCCCGACGCGAAGGCGCCGCGTGGATTGCAGGCGCAGCACGCCGCGGTGCCCGTGCGCGATGGCCGCTTCGACCTGGACGCCGTGTTGCGCGCGCTTGCCGAACGCGGCGTCAACGAGATCCAGCTGGAAGCCGGCGCGACGCTCGCAGGCGCTTTCCTCAGTGCGGGCCTCGTCGACGAAGTGTTGCTTTATGTCGCGCCCGTGTTGCTCGGCGAGCGCGCACGACCGCTGTTCGATGGCCTCGCCATCGACACGATGGCGCAGAAACTGAAGATGGCGATCGTCGAATCGCGCTACATCGGCCATGACATCCGCCTGCTGCTGCGCCCGGAAGCATCGATCTGATCGTCAACGCGAGGAGACGCGGATGAGCGGCGCGAACTTCAAGGATCACTTCTCCGGCATCGCCGATGCGTACGCGCAGGCGCGGCCGGAATACCCGGACGAACTGTTCGACACGATCGCCGAGGTCGTTCCGCGCGATGCGCAAGTATGGGAACCCGGTTGCGGAAGCGGGCAGGCGACGCGCGGACTCGCCGCGCGTTTCGCGCACGTGCACGCGACCGAGCCGAGCGCAAAGCAGCTCGCGCAGCATTGGGCGCAGCCGGGCACCGACAAGGTGAGCCTTGCGGTGGAGCCGGGCGAGCGTACGTCGCTGCCGGATGCGAGCGTCCAGTTGATCGCGGTCGCGCAGGCGTTGCACTGGTTCGACCGTTCGAAGTTCTTCCCCGAATGCGAACGCGTGCTCGCGCCCGGCGGCGTGCTCGCTGCGTGGGGGTACGCGGATTTCATCGCGCCCGAAGGGATGGTCGAACCGGTGGAGGCCTTCCGCAGCCGCATCGATCCGTACTGGCCGCCGGAGCGTGAGCAAATCGACGCGCATTACGCCGGCTACGACTGGCCGTTCCCCGCGCTGCCGGCGCCGGAGCTGTGGCTGGAGGCGGAATGGTCGCTGGCGCATTTCCTGCGCTACCTGTCGAGCATGTCCGCCGTGGCGCGCTGCACGGCCGACACGGGCGAGGACCCGGTCGCGCGGTACGGTCCCGCGCTCGCCGCCGCCTGGGGCGATGCCGACGAGGCGCGGACGATCCGCTGGCCGCTGTTCCTGCATCTGCGCCAGAAGCCCTGAGCGCCTGTGTGAAGGCGAGGGGACACGGGCGGAACACTGCATCCGGCCGGGCGTCCCGGGCCCGGATGCTAGAATCCGCTGGCCGGTTCGCCGGCAACCACAACACGTAACGTCTTCAGGGCGGGGTGAGATTCCCCACCGGCGGTAGGTGCACACGCTTTCACGAGCGTGTTCGCACGAGCCCGCGAGCGCTTCGAAGCCCCCGTGGCGATGAAGGTCAGCAGATCCGGTCCGATGCCGGAGCCGACGGTCGGAAAGCGCGAGCTTCCCGGAAAGTCCGGATGAAAGAAGACAGCCGCACACGGCCCCGCGCCGTGCGCCTGCCTCATGCCTTGAGGCGTTTTTCGCTCATTCTTTGATCGGGAAACGTTTCATATGCAGGTCCTTCTGCAACAGCCCGCACATCCATGTGCGGGAATCTCAAAAAGAGCATCGTTGTCCCTTGGCGTGCACGTTCGCCTGACGGAGGCGCGCTGATGTTCACCGGCATCATCGAAGGCGTCGGGCGCATCGCCGCGCTCGAACGCCGCGGCGGCGACGTCCGCCTCACCGTCCACGTGGGCTCGCTGCCGTTCGACGCCGTGCAATTGGGCGAAAGCATCGCCGTCAACGGCGTGTGTTTGACCGTCATCGAATTCGATGCGGACAGCTTCGCCGCCGACGCGTCGAACGAAACGCTCGCGCTCACCACCCTGGGGGCGCTCGCGGTTGGCGACGCGCTGAACCTCGAACGTGCGATGCGCCCGACCGATCGCCTCGGCGGCCATCTGGTCAGCGGCCATGTCGATGGCCTCGGCCGCGTCGAACGCATCGAACAGGATGCACGGGCGCAGCGCTGGCGCTTCGGCGCGCCGGCGCAGCTGCTGCGCTACATCGCGAAGAAGGGTTCGATCTGCGTCGACGGTGTCAGCCTCACCGTGAACGAAGTGGACGACGCCGGATTCGAAGTCGCGCTGATCCCGCACACGGTCGCCAACACGCGTTTCGCGCAGACGCGCGTGGACGATGCGGTGAACCTGGAAATCGACCTGGTCGCGCGCTATGTCGAACGGCTGCTCGCCGGTCGCGCAGGGAACGGAGAGTAACGCCATGCCTTTCAGCCCGATTCCCGAACTGCTCGAGGAAATCCGCAACGGCCGCATGGTCGTCATCGTCGACGACGAGGACCGCGAGAACGAAGGCGACCTGATCATGGCCGCCGAACTCGTGCGGCCGCAGGACATCAACTTCATGGTCACGCACGCGCGCGGCCTGGTGTGCCTGTCGCTCACGCGCGAACGCTGCCGCCAGCTCGGCCTGCCGCCGATGGTGCGCGACAACACCTCGCCGCACCACACCAACTTCACCGTCAGCATCGAAGCGGCCGAAGGCGTCACCACCGGCATCAGCGCCTACGATCGCGCGCATACCGTGCGCACGGCGGTGCGGCCGGACGCGTCCGCGAGCGACCTCTCCCAACCCGGCCACATCTTCCCGCTACAGGCGCAGCCGGGCGGCGTGCTCAACCGCGCCGGGCACACGGAAGCGGCGAGCGACCTCGCGCTGCTCGCCGGGCTGGAGCCAGCGGGCGTGCTGGTCGAAATCCTCAACCCCGACGGCAGCATGGCGCGCCGGCCGGAGCTGGAGGCGTTCGCCGCCGAGCATGGGCTGAAGATCGGCTCGATCGAGGAGCTGATCCGCTACCGCCTCGCCACCGAGCACACGGTCGAGCGCGTGGACGCGCGTGAAATCGAGACCGAGCACGGCCCGTTCGAGCTGTTCACCTACCGCGACCGCCTCAGCCACGCGCTGCATTTCGCCCTGCGCCGGGGCGAGCCGGATGTCGCCACGCCGACGCTGGTTCGCGTGCACGTGCAGAATCCGCTGGCCGACGCGCTGCACTGGCGCCGGCCGGACTTCGGCCCGGCGGTGGGCGACGTGCTGCGGACCATCGCCGCCGAAGGCCGTGGCGCGCTGGTGCTGTTGGCCGACCACGCCGACGCCGACGCACTGCTCGCCCGCATCCGCGCGCCCCAGCATGCCGACGAGACCGGGTCCACCCGTGGCCACGCGCTGGCCGAATGGCGGCGCAACGGCGCCGGCGGGCAGATCCTGGCCGACCTGGGCCTGGGCAAGCTGCGCGTGATGGGCACGCCCCGCAAGCAGATCGGGCTGGCCGGGTTCGGGCTGGAGGTCGTGGAGTACGTCGAGACGCCGCACTGATGTTTCTCTCCTCCCCCTGCTCGCAGGGGGAGGTTGGGAGGGGGTAGGCGGGCGCGCCAGCGCCCGGGCTCGCCGCGATGCGGCCTCGCGACCCCTCCCCAACCCTCCCCTGCGCGCAGGGGAGGGGGTATCTCGTTCCACAGGTTAGAATCCC